>ERZ826396.1629-NODE-1629-length-23210-cov-4.925848_pt1 | contig 23210 bp, 20 predicted proteins | sample MGYA00519926_ERZ826396 | MGnify/ENA primary metagenome ERZ826396 (study PRJEB31778, sample SAMEA3449230) | human gut metagenome | biome: human gut; feature: human-associated habitat; material: faeces | place: United Kingdom | collected 2010/2012 ... | reverse complement strand
GCTCCTTTCAGGCACGCCTATCCGTTCGCCAGGGCCACCTCAAAAATGGGCTGTTTCTAACGTTTGTGAAAAGGGAGTTCTTCCGCATGGCGGCTGAACTCCGCCCTGTCGGGCGTCAGACAACGCGGCCGATGCGTGCGAAAGAACGCCCATTCCACAAACGTAAGGAGCAGCACCATTTTCCCCAGGCCCTGGCAAACGGATAAGCGTGCCTGAAAGGAGCCCCGGACTGGCAGGGCGCTGTCTGAGGGCCAGGTTCAGGAACCGCATGGCGCACAGGCTCCCCGGACGGCCGAAAGGTCAGGCTTCCCACCCCGAGAAAAGATGTCTGGGCTGTAATTATCATAAACGCATCTCAGAAAAAATGCTAGACTTTTCTTTCATGACATGATAACATGGATACTGAAGTGGGAAAAAAAATTAGGCTATGACGGTCGGGTCGTTCGGTAATATCATCTGGAACAGAATGCATTGGAAGCATATCGTTTCAGATGTTTTTTGTTTGTATGGCTCTCATCTCAAGCATTTTTCCAACCGCAGGGCTAAATTTTCCGTATTCCGTTTTTCCGAATAACAGTTCGAGAGGATACTATCATGGACATTGGAAAGGAACGTTGTACAGCGAAAGACATTGAGGCAGTTATTACAAGTTTTAATCAGGGGGATATGATCCAGGAAGCAGTTCATTCTTTGTGTGAGCAGACTGTATTGCCGGCAAGAATTATAATTGTAGACGATGGGTCAACGGATAAAAATTCTTTGGACATATTGAATGCGCTTAAAACAGACCCGCCTATTTTCATTCCGATTGTTGTCATATATCAGTCGAACAGCGGCGTATCATCTGCAAGAAATGCTGGTATCCGTAAGGCAAAGACGCCATTTGTCCTTGTACTTGATGGAGATGATAAACTCAAACCCTCCTATATTGAGCAGGTCCGTAAGTTATTGTACGAAGATGCTTCCATGGTAGCGGCTTCGTCATGGATGCATACGTTCGGCGTACTTGATTCAGTAATCTGTCCTAGCGGAGGGAATATAAGCAATTTCCTTACTCATAATTGTTGTCCGGCAGCCCATATTCTTCGGCGTGAAATATGGGAAAAAAGTGGTGGTTATGATGAATCGATGCGTTCCGGATTTGAAGACTGGGATTTCTTTTTAAGTATGTTGGAAGCAGTGCCGAATGCACATATCGGCATTGTCCCCAAACCGCTCATTGATTATCGCACTGCCCCTGCTTCATCGAATGTCAAAAGCATGTCAAAACGGCTTGAACGAATGCGTTTTATGATAAAAAAACATTACCAATCTTACCAGGAACATATAGAAGATGTCGTATTGGGAATGGAATCTATATCCATATCCAGACTGGATGGATGGGAAAAAGAAATATGCCATACATTGAAAGAAAAGCAGACTTTAAGCCAGGCATCTAAGGATTTTATAAAAAGCCCATCCTATGGTGACGGCGGGATGGCCGCTGCGGTTCGCATTGCATCCAATCATCCATTATGATGTTCCGATCAGATATTTCTATCGGTTCTGATGCTGCCGTCCGTTCCGACGCGGATGCGGCTTTTTTTCTGCTTACTTGATATCAGTTCAGGCAACCCAGCAGGAAGGGGCCGGACACACACGCTCTTTGTGCTTCTCCGGGTACCGTATGTTCTTTTCCGAGGCCGTCTGAAAACGTCGGTACTTACGGGCCGTCCTTTGGCCCGTTATGTACCGCTACGTTTGAAGCCGAGCGAGAGTGTGCCCCGGAAAGGAACATACGGCGTCCGGGCAGGGCTCAAAGAGCGTGCGTGCCGGGTTCCTTCCAAGGGGGGTGTCTGAACTGTTGCTACGGATGTTTTTAATGAGAATCAGTAAATGAAGGGAGTATGGCGAAATGGAAAAAAGGAAGATGGAGAAACTGGGGGTTGAGACATCTCTTTTGGGATTTGGATGCATGCGTTTTCCGACGCTGCCGGATGGGAAGATAGATGAAGCGGAAGCGGAGCGGATGCTTGATAAGGCGATTGCTTCCGGCGTGAATTATATCGACACCGCTTATCCGTATCATAACGGGGAGAGCGAGCCATTCGTCGGGAAAGTGCTTAAGAAGTATGATCGTTCTTCTTTTTATTTGGCGACAAAGCTTCCTCTTTGGGCGGTGAACAGCATCGAGGATGCGGAACGGATCTTTAAAGAGCAGCTGGAAAGGCTGCAGACGGATTACATAGACTTCTACCTGCTGCATGCGCTGAGCAAGGACAGATGGGATCATATGAAGGAACTGGGCGTGGTGGATTACTGCGCGAAGCTGAAGGAGGAAGGCAAGATTCGGAATTACGGCTTCTCCTTCCATGATGATTATGAAGTGTTTGAAGAGATCCTGCGCTATCGTGACTGGGATTTCTGCCAGATTCAGTATAACTATATGGATACTAAGGAGCAGGCAGGTGATAAGGGATATGCGCTGGCTGAGAGCCTGGGCGTTCCGCTGGTCATCATGGAGCCGGTGAAAGGCGGCAGCCTGGCAGGCTTCTCAGAGGATATCAACGCGCGTTTTGCCAAGATGGATCCGGAGCGCAGCATCGCATCGTATGCGCTCCGCTGGGTGGGAAGCCATCCCAATGTGAAGGTGGTTCTGAGCGGTATGTCCAGCATGGGGCAGCTTGAGGATAACCTGAAAACATTCGGTGATTTCCAGCCGCTTAACGAGAAGGAGAGCGCTGAAATCGAGGATATCGTGAAGGAACTGCGTTCCAGAGTGCAGAATGGATGTACAGGATGCAGATACTGCATGCCTTGTCCTGCAGGCGTGGACATTCCCGGAAACTTTAAGGTATGGAATAATTACCATATGTACCGTACTTACAGCCATGTGAAGAACGCATGGGAAAGGGACATGAAGGACGAAGCGAAGGCGAAGAACTGCATCAAGTGCGGCAAGTGTGAGACACTTTGCCCTCAGAAGCTTTCCATCCGGGATAATCTGGTTCAGGTACAGAAGGATTTGGACGGAAAAATTTTCGCATAGAGGATAAAGTGATTCCAAAGGAAGTATGGAAAAAGCATATAAGCTGGAATTTGTAAATGAACAGACCGGCTCGCTCGAGGTGAACTGCTGCGGCTGCTCCAAAACGGAGCCGCTGCACAGTTTTGGCCCCGCGCTGAAGCCGCATTATATGATCCACTATGTTCTGAGCGGCAAAGGCGTGTTCAGGATGGGAGGAAGGAAATACCCGCTGGAGGCTGGCAGCGGGTTTTTAATTATTCCAGGGGAACTGGCGTTCTATCAGGCGGATGAGAAGGAGCCCTGGACCTATGTGTGGGTGGGATTCTCCGGAAGCGGCGCGGAGCCTTTCGTATCCTTCATGGGGCTGTCGGTGAACCAGCCGGTCTTTCAGTCGGAACGGTCGGAAGAACTGTATGGCTGCGTGCGGGATATGATGGAGCACAATACATTTGGACTGGCCAATGAGCTGAGAAGAAACGGACAGCTGCAGATTTTCCTTTCCCTGATCGCGCAGAGCGCGCGCCCTGCGCCGGAAGCCCAGGAGGACCGGGCCAACCAGCATGTGAAACGGGCGGTGGAATTCATCCGGCGCAATTATTCCAACCCGGTGAAGGTGACGGATGTGGCGGATTATGTGTGCATAAACCGCAGCTATCTGTATACATTATTTGAACAGTTCATGGGCATGTCTCCGCAGCAGTTTCTGGCCGCTTACCGTCTCACCAAGGCGTCGGAACTTTTAACAGCAACCCTGCTTCCGGTGGAGAGCATCGCGCTTTCCTGCGGGTATAACGATCCGATCGTATTTGCCAAGGCTTTCCGGCAGATGAAGGGCATGTCCCCTTCCGCATACCGAAGGAGGATGCAGAAGGAGGAGAACAGGAGAAACAAGGAAGATCTGCGGCAGGTGGAGGACTTTATCAGCAGGATAGAAAGAAGGCAGGAAAACTAGTCTCTTTTTGCAGGACGGTGAGCCTTCCCATTCGGCTGGAGGGAAAGAAAGTTAACATTTTGACAGGCAGATAGAACAATCTTTGCTTGCCGGGCTCTTTCTTTTGGTATATGATAAATTCAGTTGAAAGCGGTTGCACGGCAAATGCGCATAAGGTATCACGTCAATCACGAAAAGGAGAAGGGATATGAAGGAGAAAATTTTACAGAAATTTGAAGAAATTTTCGGGGATACGCAGGGCGTAAAGACCTATTTTGCCCCGGGCAGAGTGAATCTGATCGGAGAACATACGGATTATAACGGAGGACATGTGTTTCCCTGCGCGCTGACCATCGGAACCTATGGGGTGGCGAGAAAGAGGGAGGATCGGAAGCTCCGGTTTTATTCCATGAACTTTGCGCATCTGGGCGTGCTGGAGAGCAGCCTGGACGGCCTGAAGCCTGAGAAGGAGGCGGATTGGACCAATTATCCCAAGGGCGTGATGTGGGCGTTTGGAGAAAGAGGTTTTCAGATCCCCTGTGGAATGGATCTGTTGCTTTACGGCAACATTCCCAATGGTTCCGGCCTGTCTTCTTCCGCATCTTTGGAAGTGCTGACCGGCTTCATTCTGAGGGACATGTTCGGCTTTGATGTGACGAACCAGGATCTGGCCCTGATCGGACAGTATTCCGAGAACAATTTCAATGGGGTCAACTGCGGAATCATGGATCAGTTCGCCATTGCCATGGGCAAGAAGGATCATGCGATCTTTTTGGATACCGCAGATCTGAGCTATGAATATGCGCCCATCCATCTGGAAGGAGCAAAGATAGTCATCGCCTGCAGCAATAAGAAGCGCGGTCTGGGTGATTCCAAATACAATGAGAGAAGGAGCGAATGCGAGACAGCCCTTGCAGAGCTTCAGGAAGTGATCGGCATCAAGGCGCTGGGAGATCTGACAGAAGAGCAGTTTGAACAGTACAAGAGTGCCATCAAAGACGATGTGCGCAGAAAGCGCGCAAAACATGCGGTTTATGAGAATCAGCGCACGATCAAGGCGGTTGCTGCCCTGAAGGCGAATGATATCACCCTGTTCGGCCAGCTCATGAACGATTCCCATGTATCCCTCCGGGATGATTATGAGGTGACCGGCATTGAACTGGATACGCTGGTGGAAGAGGCCTGGAAGGTGGACGGCGTGATCGGTTCCCGTATGACGGGCGCAGGATTTGGCGGATGTACGGTGAGCATAGTCCGGACGGATGCAATCGACCGCTTTATCGAACAGGTGGGAGAGGCTTATCTGAAGAAGATCGGCTATGCGGCCGATTTCTATGCGGTTGAGATCGGTGACGGCCCTTGTGTGCTGTAAGAATGGAGATTGGTATGATTCAGAGCAGTATTAGAGAATTGGTGAGATATGGACTGGCTACGGGATTGGTGGAGCCGGAGGATACAATTTATACGGCGAACCGCCTCCTGGAGCTGTTCGGGCTGGATGAGCTGGAAGATGCGGATACGCCCATTACGGCGTCGAAGGAAGAAGAACCCATTCTTGTGGGAAAGCTGGAAGGGATTCTGAAAGACATGCTTGACTACGCCGCAAAGGAAGGGTTGCTGGAAGATGACAGCGTGGTATACCGTGATCTGTTTGACACCAAGATCATGAGCGTTCTGGTGGCGCGCCCCAGCGAGATCATCCGGAAGTTCCGGGAGCGTTATGAAATATCGCCGGAGGCGGCTACAGAATATTTTTATAAATTCAGCCAGGATACAGACTATATACGCCGCTATCGGGTCTGCAAGGATCAGAAATGGGTGGCGCATACCAAATACGGGGATCTGGATATCACGATCAATCTGTCCAAGCCGGAGAAAGATCCCAAGGCGATCGCTGCGGCGAAGACTGCAAAACAGAGCGGCTATCCCAAATGCCAGCTGTGCATGGAAAACGAAGGGTATGCCGGAAGGGTGAACCATCCGGCCAGACAGAACCATAGGATCATTCCCATTACAATAAACGGTGGGGAATGGGGATTCCAGTACTCGCCTTATGTATATTATAATGAACATTGTATTGTGTTCAATTCCAGACATATTCCGATGAAGATTGAACATGATACCTTTGTGAAGCTGTTTGATTTCGTTAAATTATTCCCGCATTATATGCTGGGCTCCAATGCGGATCTGCCGATCGTGGGAGGCTCTATCTTAAGCCACGACCATTTCCAGGGAGGACATTATGAATTTCCCATGGCGAAGGCAGGAATTGACAGGGACTTCACGGTGAAAGGATTTGAGGATGTAAAAGCCGGCGTGGTCTGCTGGCCCATGTCCGTCATCCGTCTGAATGGCCCGGACAGCGACCGCCTCATCGCCCTGGCGGATGTGATCCTTGAAAAATGGCGCGGATATACGGATGAAGCGGCCTTTATCCTTGCTGAGACGGACGGGGAGCCGCATAATACGATCACTCCCATTGCCAGAAAACGGGGAGAGAACTATGAGCTGGATCTGGTGCTGCGCAACAATATCACCACGCCGGAACATCCCCTGGGCGTCTATCATCCCCATGCGAAGCTGCACCATATCAAGAAGGAAAACATCGGCCTGATCGAAGTGATGGGATTGGCGGTGCTTCCTTCCAGGCTGGACGGGGAGATGGCGCAGCTGGAAAAAGCGATTCTGGACGGCGCGGATATCCGTAAGGACGAGATCCTTGGCAAGCATGCGGATTGGGTGGAGGAGTTCCTTCCTAAATATGATACAGTGAATGCGGATACTATTCATGAAATCATTCAGAAGGAGATTGGCCAGGTATTCATGGAGGTGCTCGAGGACGCAGGCGTATACAAGAGAACGGAGGAGGGCCGGAAAGCCTTTGACCGGTTCCTAGCATATTTGAATCAGGAATAGAAACAAAGCGTCAGCCGTTTGGACTTGGCCGAACGGCGGTCAAAAAGCAGGCGGGGAGAAGCGAGAAGACTTTTTCCCGCCTTTTGCTGCAAAGAGGACAGAACCGGGATGGGGACGAAACGATGAAATTTTTATTAGTTGCCGTAAACGCGAAATATATCCATTCCAATCCGGCCATCCGCAGCCTGCGCGCCTACAGCTGTATGCGGAAACCGGAGTGGGAAAGGCATATTGAACTGGCAGAATATACCATCAACCAGCCGTTTGACCAGATTCTGGCCGATATCTGTGCGCGCAGGCCGGATGCGGTGGGATTTTCCTGCTATATCTGGAACTGGGAAGAGGTGCGGGAGCTGATCGTGGAACTGGCCAAAATTCTTCCGCAGACGGATATCTGGCTGGGCGGGCCGGAGGTGTCCTATGATCCGGAAGAGATCCTGAATCGGTATCCGTCCGTTACGGGCATCATGGCAGGGGAAGGAGAGGAGACCTTTTTTGACCTGATGGGGATGTACCTGGCACGGATGGAGGGAGACGGAGCGCCTGTCTGCCTGGAGCAGATCCCGGGCCTGATTTGCCGCAGGGACAGGGAGAAACAGGAGGGAAAAGGCATTCTGTGTACCGGTTCCAGACAGCTTACGGATATCAGCCGTCTGCCTTTTTTCTACGAAACGGACGGCCTGGAGGCGTTTGAAGACCGCATCCTGTATTATGAGTCCTCAAGAGGATGCCCCTATCGCTGCAGTTACTGCTTGTCTTCCATTGATAAGACGGTGCGTTTTCGGGATCAGGAGCTGGTAAAGAAAGAACTGCAGTTTTTTCTGGACAAAGAAGTTCCTCAGGTGAAATTCGTGGATCGAACTTTCAACTGCAACCACGGGCATGCAATGGAGATCTGGCGCTACATTCTGGAACATGATAACGGAAAGACCAATTTCCACTTTGAAATCGCGGGTGACATTCTGACGGAGGAAGAACTGGAACTTTTGGGAAGAATGCGGCCGGGCCTGATTCAGCTGGAAGTGGGCGTCCAGTCCACGAACGTGCAGACCCTTGACGCGATACGGCGCCCGGTGGAGTGGGGACGGCTGAGGAGAAACGTGGAACGCCTGCTGGCAGGAGAGAATATCCACATTCATCTGGATTTGATCGCGGGCCTTCCCTATGAGGATTTTGAGAGCTTCGGCCATTCCTTTGACGATGTGTATGCCTGCAGGCCCCACCAGCTTCAGCTGGGATTTTTGAAAGTGCTGAAGGGTTCCATGATGCAGGAAGAAGCGGAGAAGTATGGCATCGCGTATATGGACAGGCCGCCTTATGAGGTGCTTTTTACCAAATGGCTTTCCTTTGAAGAGGTATGCCTGTTAAAACAGGTGGAAGAGATGGTGGAGCTGTATTATAACAGCGCGCAGTTCGTCCATACGCTTCCGGAATTGGAAAAGCATTTTCCTTCCGCTTTTGGGATGTATCGCAGCCTGGCTGAATATTATAAGGAACAGGGATTTTGGCTGAAAAGCCCTTCACGCGCCTATCGCTATCAGGTTTTGTTCGCATTTGCTGTCAAGACAGATCCGGAACGGGAATCGCTGTACCGGCAGCTGCTGACGCTGGATATGTATTTAAGGGAAAATCTGAAAAGCCGTCCGGCCTTTGCGCTCCCGCTCGCCGGAACGAAGGAAGAGAGGGAAAGGCGGATCCGCTTTTATCAGTCGGAACTGGAACGGCCGGATATTCTGGCCGGTTATGTAAAGCAGGGGTGTGATTCCAGGCAGCTGGAACGCATGACGCATATTGAACGCTTTACGCTGCCCGTCTGGGACGGGAAACTGCTGGAGGGAGCGCAGGAAGGGGAATGGTGGCTCCTGTTCGATTATCAGGAAAGGAACCCTTTGAACGCGCAGGCGAGAATCGTGCCGCTTGACTTATAAAGGCGGCGGACGGCGGATAACGGTTCGCGCATAAGATGGAGGTTGGCATGACAAAAGAAGAAAGAGTAAAAAAGACGCTTCTCCTGTTGGATGAACAGTATGGAACGGATACGATCTGTTATCTGGAATATGAGAATGCATGGCAGCTGCTGATCGCAACGATCCTGAGCGCGCAGTGCACGGACGCGCGGGTAAACATCGTCACCCGGACGCTGTTTGTAAAATATCCCAGCCTGGAAGCTTTTGCCGGGGCGGATCAGGAGGAACTGGAGCAGGATATCCATGCGACAGGATTCTACCATAATAAAGCGAAGAATATCATTGCCTGTGCCAGGGCTATTCTGGAAAGATTCGACGGGCAGGTGCCGCGTTCCCTTGAGGATCTGACTTCCCTTGCAGGGGTGGGAAGAAAGACAGCCAACGTGATTCGCGGAAACATTTATCATGAACCGAGCATCGTGGTGGATACCCATGTGAAGCGGATTTCCAAGCGCCTGGGTTTTACAAAGGAGGACGATCCGGAGAAGGTGGAACGGGAACTGATGAAGGTTTTGCCAAAGGATCATTGGATCCTGTATAATATGCAGATCATCACGCTGGGAAGACAGCTCTGCAAGGCGATCGGGCCAAAATGTGAGGAATGCTTCCTGGCCGGGGTCTGCCCTTCCTGCGGCTGCGGACGCTCTTCGCGCCGTGCGGGACAGAAGAAGGCGGGTGAAACAAAATGAACGGCGGACAGGCGAGAACGGACGGGGCGGATTACACGAGCGTGGATCTGGAGACCACCGGCCTGTATCCCAAGTATGACAGAATCATTGAGATCGGTGCGGTGCGGGTCAGAAACGGAAAGCCTGCAGCACAGTACAGCAGCCTGGTGAATCCGGGCAGGAAGCTTTCGGAATGTACGAAGCAGCTGACAGGAATTACGGATGAACAGCTGGAGGGCGCGCCAGGTATAGAAGAAGTGCTGCCTGGCTTTCTGGAATTTGTGGGCAAGGATGTGCTGCTGGGGCACAGCCTGCTGTTTGACTTTTCTTTTTTGAAAAGAGCGGCGGTAAACTGCGGATTCACCTTTGAGGCTTTGGGTGTGGACACTTTGAAGCTGGCGAGAAAATTTCTTCCGGAACTGGAAAGCAGAAATCTCGGTTTTTTGTGCAAACATTTTGGAATTACGCATACGGCGCATCGGGCGCTGGGGGATGCGCAGGCGGCCAGCCGCCTCTATGAAATCCTGCGCGCATCCTACTACAACGAAGCGGATTTTGAGCCGAAGCCATTGATATATAAAGTGAAGCGGGAATCCCCGGCCAGCAAGGCACAGAAGGAGAGAATTTACCGGCTGGCAGCGCTTCATCATGTGGAACTTGCGGTGGATGTGGAGAAATTAACCAGGAGCGAAGCCAGCAGATTGGCGGACCGCATCTTGCAAAAACGGGGGGATTCATATATAATAAGCATCTGAATAAGTGTAACCGGTTATTTTTCATAAGATGGGGAAGAGGCCCTTTGGCCGGACGGGAAGCCCTGCGCGCAGCCGCAGCCTTCTTTCCGGAGGCATACTCTCGCTCGGCCAAAAACGCAGCAGTACATAACGGGCCAAAAGACGGCCCGTAAGTACTGGCGTTTTTAGACGGCCCCCGGAAAGAAGGCTGCAGCTGCGCGCAGGGCTTCCCATCCGGCCAAAGGGCCTCTTCCCCATCCTATGAAAAGTAACTGTAACCGACTGTTTATGGGTAAGCAGATGTTTGGTTTTGAAGACAGGAGACAGATGTTATGATAAATATGAATAATAAGAAGTCGCGGAGAGTGATCTCGTCGGTTATCATTATTGTGGTGGTGCTGGCGATGCTGCTTCCCACGCTGCTGTATGTATTGTAACGGAAGAGACCATGGTTTCAGGGACCGGCCTGGGTTAGACGGAAGGCGGGAACCGGAAAGGCACAGGGATATATGAAAAGATGGATAATGATGTTGGCGTTTCTGCTGCTGACAGGAGCAAGCCCGCTCCTGTTTGGAGTCCGGGCGCAGGCACAGGCCCGGCCGGATGATACGATTCTGGAAGGTGTATATGCTGGTGAGATTTCTCTGGCAGGAATGACGCGGGATGAGGCACAGGCACAGATACAGGCCTATGTGGATTCTCTTGCGGACAGGACGATTACGCTGAATGTGATTGATGGGAATTCCGTAACGGTCACCGCAGCCGAACTCGGTCTTGGATGGGCGAACACCGGATTGGTGGAGGAAGCGGTTAATCTTGGAAAGACTGGAAACGTGGTTGCGCGTTATAAAGATTTGAAGGATCTGGCGCATGAGAATCAGGTATATACGATCCAGTTTTCCTTTGACCAGGAGGCGATCGCTTCCGTCATTGAGAATGAATGCAGCGCATATAATGTGGAAGCTGTGGACGCACATCTGAACCGGGTGGACGGAGAGTTCGTCATTGAAGAAGGGCAGACGGGCGTGGTGGTGGAAACGGAAGCCAGTGAGAGCGCGGTATATGAATTCCTGACCACGCAGTGGGACGGAACGGACGCTTCTGTGGATCTGGTGGTGACGGAAGAAGAACCGCAGGGAAATGCGGAAGATCTGGCAATGGTGAAAGATGTGCTGGGCACCTTTACCACAAGTTATTCTTCCTCTGGTCCGGACAGAAGCGCGAACGTAGCGAACGGCGCGAAGCTGATCAATGGAACCACGGTGTATCCGGGGGAGACATTCTCTACTTATGAGAAGGTCAGCCCTTTTACAGAAGACAACGGCTATTATATGGCGGGTTCTTATCTGAACGGCCAAGTGGTGGACAGCATCGGCGGCGGGATCTGCCAGGTATCCACCACGCTCTATAACGCAGTGCTGAAGGCGGAACTGCAGGTGGATGAGCGGCATAACCATTCCATGATCGTAGGCTATGTGGAGCCTTCCATGGACGCAGCCATTGCAGAGTCTTCGGGAAAGGACTTTCAGTTTACCAACAATACGGATTATCCGATCTATATTGAGGGCTATACCAGCAATAAGAATATTACATTTACCATATATGGAGTGGAAACGCGGGATTCCAACAGAAAAGTTACCTATGAAAGCGAAGTACTGGAGACCATTTATCCGGAAGCGGAGTCAATCGTTCAGACCACATCCCAGCCAATCGGATATGTGAGTGTCCAGTCGGCTCATATTGGATACAAGGCGAGGCTGTGGAAAGTGGTAACCGTGGACGGAGAGGAAGTCAGCAGAGAGCAGGTAAACAGCAGCAGCTATAAGATGGTGCCCCGCACTGCGACGGTGGGCGTGGCGACCAATGATACGAACGCTTATAATCAAATGCAGGCGGCGATTGCCACAGGGAGCATCGATCAGGTAAAGAGCGTTGCCTCTGCTTTGGCCAGCGGACAATCCACAACACAGGAACCCACAACAACTATCGATCCTGCTTTGGCGGCTATCCTGGAGGGAAAGACGCCGGAGGAACAGGCGATCCTGATTCAGCAGTACAATGAGCAGCTGGCCCAGCAGCAACAGCAGGCAGGGCAGTAAGGAGAAGTCGTGCAGACCGGTAAAGTGCCTGAAAATATATGGAAGCGTTCCATAATCAGACAATTAAAGACGCAAAGAGAAGAAGTGATGTATGGCGCAGTTTGGGGGGAGGACTGCGCCATTCTGGCATTGAAGGATAAAGAAGCTCTCTTTTCCGTTGCCCAGTTCACCTTCCATGGGCCGGATATGGCATTGTACGGCATCCATGGAGCGGTCAATCAGCTGGCGGCACGCGGCAGCCGGCCCGTGGCAGTGCTGCTTGAAATCCTGTTCCCAGCAGCTTCAGATGAGGAGGAACTGAAGGCGGTTATGGCACAGGCGGAGGCGGTCAGCGCCTCCTTGAACATACAGGTTGCGAGGGCGCAGGCGGAGGTTATGCCCGCAGTGAACTGCCCGATTCTCACGGTGACGGCTGTGGGAGAAGCGAAACGGGGGGAGGTAACGTCTTTGAATGGCGTCCGTCCGGGAGCGGATGTGGTGATGACCAAGTGGGTGGGAACGGGAGGTGCCAGTCTCCTTGCCAGAAAATGGGAAGAGCGCCTGCTTTCCAGATTTCCTTCCAGGCTGGTGGAAGAAGCGAAGCGATTTGACAGGCATCTTTCCATCATACCGGAGGCGGCAGTCGCCGTGAAGTCCGGCGTCTGTGCCATGACCGGAGCGGGCGAAGGCGGCATCTTCGGTGCGCTGTGGGAAATGGGAGAACACGCAGGGGTCGGACTGGAAATCGATTTGAAAAAGCTGTCCATCCGCCAGGAGACAGTGGAAATCTGCAATGAATTGGATCTGAACCCATATGAACTCATGTCCATGGGCTGCCTGGTGGCAGCAGCCTCAAATGGGAATGACCTGGTGCGCAGCCTGGAGGCGGAAGGCATTTCGGCTGCAGTGGTGGGGAAAGTTACATCAGGGAAGGACAGAGTTGTGTATAACGGGGCGGAGAGAAGATTTTTGACGCCCACAAAGATGGATGAGCTTTATCGGCTGTGTTAGCCTGTAGCGCCGTGCTTCATGCCGGAAGGGCGGCTTTTGGCAATTCATTTTAAGTAGGATGCGGCCTGAGGCCGCGGAAATGAGAGGAAGTTATGAGAGAGTTAAGAGAACAGCTGCTTGGCATTATCGAGAAGAACAGCCGCATTGATCTGAAAGAACTGGCGGTCATTCTGGGAGTGGAAGAAGTGGATGTGGCCAACGAATTGGCGGCCATGGAAGCGGAGGGAATTATCTGCGGGTACCATACGCTGATCGATTGGGATAAGACGAGCCAGGATAAGATTTCTGCCTTGATCGAAGTGCGTGTGGCCCCTCAGAGAGGACAGGGATTTGATAATATCGCGGAGCGCATCTACAAATATCCGGAGGTGAGTGCAGTATATCTGATTTCCGGAGGGTTTGACCTCATGGTAACGCTGGAAGGGCGGAACCTGCGGGAAGTTTCTACCTTCGTTTCAGAGAAGCTTTCCACTCTGGAAGGCGTGCTGAGCACTGCGACGCATTTCATCCTGAAGAAATATAAAGATCACGGGACCGTTTTGGCCAAAAAATATGAAGATACAAGGGAGAAGATCATGCCATGAGAAATCCGCTGTCCGAGAAAATCGTTACAATTAAGCCGTCGGGCATCCGGAAATTTTTTGACATTGTCAGCGAGATGGATGATGCGATCTCGCTGGGAGTGGGAGAGCCCGATTTTGACACACCCTGGCATATCCGGGATGAGGGTATCTATTCCTTGGAAAAAGGAAGAACCTTCTATACTTCCAATGCGGGGCTGAAAGAACTGAAAATAGAGATCTGCAATTATCTGAAAAGACGTTTTGGCCTGGAATATGATTACAGCAAGGAAACCCTCGTGACGGTAGGCGGTTCCGAGGGCATTGACATCGCGCTGAGAGCGATGGTGGATTCCGGTGACGAAGTTCTGATTCCGCAGCCCAGCTATGTCTCCTACGAACCCTGCGCCGTCCTTGCAGGGGCGGTTCCGGTTATCATTAACCTGAAGGCAGAGAATGAGTTCCGGCTTACCGCACAGGAGTTGCGTGATGCAGTTACGGAGAAGACGAAGGTTCTGGTATTGCCCTATCCCAATAATCCGACAGGGGCTATCATGGAAAAGGAAGACCTGGAGGCGATCGCAGAAGTGATCCGGGAAAAGGATCTGTTCGTGATTTCTGATGAAATCTACAGCGAACTCACCTTCAAAGGAGACCATGTCTCCATAGCCAGCCTGCCGGGAATGCGGGAGAGAACGATTCTGATCAACGGCTTTTCCAAATCCTATGCGATGACCGGCTGGCGGCTCGGATATGCCTGCGGCCCTGCGGCTATCATTGAACAGATGCTTAAGATCCATCAGTTTGCCATTATGTGCGCACCCACAACCAGCCAGTATGCTGCGGTAGAAGCGCTGAAAAATGGAGATGATGATGTGCGCGAAATGCGGGAAGCCTATAATCAGAGAAGGCGTTACCTGATGCATGCGTTTCGCGAGATGGGTCTGCCCTGCTTTGAGCCGTACGGCGCATTTTATGTATTTCCCTGCATCAGCGAATTCGGCATGACGAGCGATGAATTCGCCACGCGTTTCCTACAGGAAGAGAAGGTGGCTGTGGTGCCCGGAACCGCGTTTGGAGACTGCGGAGAAGGGTTTATCCGCATTTCCTATGCGTACTCCCTGGAAAACCTGAAAGTGGCAATCGGAAGATTGGCTGATTTTGTGGATAAATTAAAGAAAGAAGCGGGGAAAAAGGAATGAACATCGTTCTGCATCAGCCGGAGATTCCGGCCAATACGGGCAATATCGGGAGAACCTGTGTGGCCACAGGAGCGGTGCTCCATCTGATCGAGCCCCTGGGTTTTTTGCTGAACGAAAAGCAGATCCGGCGCGCGGGAATGGATTATTGGGAAAAGCTGGATGTCCGCCGCTATGTGAATTTTGAAGAATTTTATGAGAAAAATTTGAAAGGAAACCCCGCTTCCAGGCTCTGGATGGCCACAACAAAGGCGAAACGGACCTATGCGCAGGCAGAATTCGGCAAAGATGACTACATCATGTTTGGGAAGGAAAGCGCGGGGATCCCGGAAGAACTTTTGGTGGAACATGAGGAAACCTGCATTCGGATTCCAATGCTGGATGAAATCCGTTCCCTGAATCTGAGCAACGCGGTCGCCATTGTTCTGTATGAGGCGCTGCGTCAGAATGATTTTGAGGGAATGAACCTGGAAGGGAATCTGCACCGTTTGAGCTGGAAAGATTAGGCAAGTGCATCTGGCGGGGATAAAACTTCCCGAAAAGGGACATGATAGTCGCGTAGAGAAAAGGAGGTGGCTGTCATGGGAAGCAAAGCACTTGACTATACAGCGCTCGTTATCGCCCTGATTGGAGCGATTAACTGGGGCCTGATCGGCCTGTTCCGGCTGGATCTGGTGGCACTGGTTTTTGGCCAGATGAGCTGGATATCCAGAGTTATCTACGCACTTGTGGGAATCTGCGGCATATACCTGCTGACCTTTTTTGGCCGGGTGGGAAACAGTCGGGATTCATAGAAGCGGATACCGCAGGCAGCGGTATTTCCGAATAGAGGCCTTCGGATGATCTGTCCGGAGGCCTCCTTTCTTGCTCGATTGAAAATCTCGTTTCCTATCGAATGAAAAAAGATGTGGATGGGCACTTCATTTTACGGAATACTATGGAAGGCTTCTTTCCTTTTTTGAGAAGGGGTACAGCCGTATTTTTCATGAAACATGCGGCGGAACAGTTTATAATTGGTGAAGCCATGGCGGGACAAGATGTCCATGATGCCGTCGCGGGTACGGAAAAGATCCTCACAGATGTGGGAAAAACGAACCTGATTGACGTATTCCAGGAAGGTGATTCCCATATTTTTTTTAAAATATCTGCAGAAATATTCTGGGCTTAGAGCTACCCGGGAGGCAACTTCTTTCAAAGATACCGTGTCCTGGTAATGCGTGCCTATATATTCCATAACGGTGATCAATCGGGAGCGTTCCTCATCATCAATCATCCGGGACGGCCCAGAGAAAGGAAGTTGGTAGGCGGTAACGCACAAATAGAGCACTTCATAGAGCAGGCTGGTAAAATGAAGAGAAAAGCCCGGAGCTTTGCTCCGATAACAGCTGTGTATCTCAGAAAGCAGTTCAGAAAAACGCTGATCCATAGACGGATTCGTTCCAGGACCAGAACGAAACTGGATGGCATCATAATCAGGGATGCATCCTTTGAGAAAAGAATGCGGGATCTGCAGGACACAGACCCGGGAATGTTCGGAACAGTTTGTGGCGTGGATAGCCCTGGAATTGATGATAGCGAAATCTCCGGGATGAAGCAAGAGCTTCCCTTCGCTCACGAAAAGTTCCATATATCCTGCATCCAACAAAAGAATTTCTAGACTGTTGTGCCAGTGATTTGGAACAAGGACGCCGATGTCCTCGTAGGAAAAGCACCGCACCTGAATGGCGGGCTCCGCCACCACATTTTCATGTACCAGGCTGCCCGCAGGAAGCCGGGGGACAGAAGCGTACTTGAGACTGTCGAAGTAGCCGCCCTGGTATTCGGCCACAGCGATTGAATGGAGCGTTTCCGTATTCTGACTTTCCATCGCGCGTTCCTTTCTTTCCCGGCAAATGGGCAAACAGCTGTATAGCATTGCTGTAAGTAAAAAATTCCCTCTTATTTCTCCTTATATTATGGGAAAATAAAGATATAAAGTCAAGATCGACCGAAAAGAAGTCAGGATTGCAATAGCGGCGTGCTGCAGGACATGATAAGATGGGATCAGAAAGGGAAGGCCCTTTAAGCGGAGGGGATTCGGGAAGCAACCAATATTTTCACAAGGCTGTTTGCTTCGGAGCGTCACAAATAGCCCTGAAGGATTGCCCCGTCTGACGTTCCAGAATGGAGGTTAAGATGACAAAGGAAGCGCTGCAGGAACTGATTGGGAAGATGACGCTGGAGGAAAAAGCGTCTTTGTGCTCAGGCGAAGATTTCTGGCATACGAAGGCGGAGGAACGGCTTGGCATTCCGGCAATGATGATGTCAGACGGCCCGCATGGCCTGAGAAAGCAGGAGCAGGAAGGGGATCACCTGGGGATGAACGACAGCATTAAGGCCGTATGCTTCCCGGCAGGATGCGGAACAGCTGCCAGTTTCAACAGGGAACTGATGGCCGAGATGGGGGAGACGCTGGGAGAAGAATGCCAGGCGGAAGGTGTGGGAGTGATCCTGGGACCTGCTGTGAATATCAAACGTTCCCCTCTCTGCGGGCGCAATTTTGAATACTATTCCGAAGACCCTTATGTGGCCTCCGAGATGGCGGGCGCTCTGATCGACGGAATCCAGAGCAAGGGCGTGGGGACGAGCATCAAGCACTTCCTGGCGAACAATCAGGAACATAGAAGAATGTCGTCTTCTTCTGAGGTGGATGAACGCACACTGCGCGAAATCTATTTGGCTGCCTTTGAAGGGGCGGTGAAAGAGCATAAGCCCTGGACAGTGATGTGCTCCTACAATAAGATAAACGGCATCTATGCCGCCCAGAACAAGGAGATGCTGACCGATATCCTCCGGAATGAATGGGGATTCGATGGGTTTGTGGTGAGCGATTGGGGAGCTGTGAACGACAGGCCGGCGGATCTGGAAGCGGGATTGGATCTGGAGATGCCTTCTTCCAAGGGAGTGGGCGATCGGCAGATCGTAAAGGCGGTGCAGGAAGGGCACCTCGACGAGGCCGTGCTTGATAAAGCGGTGGAACGGATCCTTGCGCGCGTGTTCCAATTTGAGGAAAACAGGGATGAGACGGCGCGGTTTGATATGGAAAAGGATCATGCGATGGCCAGAAAGGTTGCAGAAGAGACCATCGTGCTTTTGAAGAATGAAGGAGAACTGCTGCCTCTGCGTGATACGGATCGGATCGCGTTCATCGGGAAATATGCCTCCAGCCCGCGTTATCAGGGAGGTGGAAGCTCCCATATCAACAGTTTCCGCACGGAAAGCGCATGGGAGTGCGTCAAAGATTGGGGAAATATCACTTTGGCGGAAGGCTTCCGGGATGATGCGGATGAAGTGGATGAGACGCTCATAGAAGAAGCGGTCGCGCAGGCGAGGGAGGCACAGGCCGCGGTGATCTTCGCAGGGCTTCCGGATGCCTTTGAATCGGAAGGATTTGACAGAGCCCATATGAAAATGCCTGACTGTCAGAACGAATTGATCCGCCGCGTCGCGGCTGTACAGCCCAATACCGTAGTAGTGCTGCATAACGGTTCTCCAGTGGAAATGCCCTGGGCGGATCAGGTAAAGGGAATTGTGGAAGCTTATCTGGGCGGACAGGCTGTAGGGGCAGCGATTGTGGATATCCTGTTTGGAAAAGTGAATCCCAGTGGAAAACTTCCGGAGACCTTCCCCTATAAGCTGGAAGACAATCCTTCCTATCTCTATTATGGAGGGGAAAAGGATCGGGTGGAATACAGGGAAGGAATCTTTGTGGGATACAGATACTATGATAAAAAACACATGGACGTCAGATTCCCCTTCGGGCACGGACTTTCCTTTACGACATTTGCCTATGATGCGCCCAAGATCAGCGCGAAACGTATCAGGGACACAGAGACGGTGACCATTCGGGTGGATGTGACCAATACGGGAAGCAGGCCCGGAAAGGAAGTGGTACAGCTGTATGTGGCTCCGCCGGAAGGGGATGTGATCCGACCGGTGAGAGAACTGAAGGGATTTGAAAAGGTGGAACTGGCTCCCGGGGAAACGAAAATGGTAAGCTTTACGCTGGATGGCCGAGCGTTTTCTTACTGGAATACGCAGATTCATGATTGGCATGTGGAAAGCGGAACCTATCGCCTTCAGGTCGGCCAGTCGTCCCGCAGGATTGTTCTGGAGGAGAGCGTATATGTGGAATCTTCTGTACACCTTCCGGTTCATTATACGCTGGATACCACGTTCGGAGATCTGCAGAAAGATCCGGAGGCCATGGAGCTGCTGGCTCCGTATATGGGTCTGGACGCCCTGGTTAAGAAGGAGGGGGAGGAATCCCAGGCTGCGGCTGAAGCGATCTCTTCTCAGATGAAGGATGCGATGGTACGGTATATGCCTCTTCGGGGAGCATTCAGCTTCGGCGGACATGAGGTGGATCCGGCCCAGCTGCAGGAGATTCTGGATCGCCTGAATGCCCGTTTTGAAGGATAACCTATAATAGCTCAGATAATCAGCCCGGGGCTTTCCGCTTCGTCTGATTCGCAGCAGGACAGAATATGGCCGCCGCCCTGCTGCAAATCAGACGAAGCGGAAAGTCCCGGGCTGGTTGCTTGAAGGGGCGGCGCTTTGATGCTGCATGCGGCCAGGGCAAAAGGTGTTGGGCAAAAGAAGTGGATAAGGGATAGAGGATCAGGCAAGAATATGATAAAATAGAGCCAGAACAATATGGTCGGAATATTCCATGAGGAGGAGGGAGAAGATGGATAGAGCGTCGCAGAAACTTGCCGATATTGAGAAAAAGTGGAAGTGGTATCAGATCAATCGTTTTTTGGGAAGTCTGGCAGGGGCCGTAATCTATGCGGCGGGGCTCAATCTGTTCATCGTCCCGGTCTCTCTCTACAGCGGCGGAATTATGGGATTTTCCCAGGTATTCCGTACGGTTTTGGTGGAGTATCTGCATTTTCCGCCGCAGAATTTCGATATCGCTGGCGTGATTTACTATCTGATTAATGTGCCGATCCTGCTGCTCAGTATGAAGCGGATCGGAAGAAGGTTCTTTGCAAAAACGGTGATGTGCGTCACGGCAGTAACCGTGCTTTTGTCGGTGATCCCGATTCCCGATCAGCCTATCCTTCCGGAAGATACGTTGGCCTGCTGCGTGATCGGCGGCATTATCTGCGGTTTGGGCATGGGGCTCGCTCTGAAATGCGGCGGTTCTCTGGGAGGAACGGATATCGTGGGCGTGATGCTGATTAAGTGGCGCAGGGACTTCCGGGTGGGGAAGGTAAACCTGATTACCAATATCGTCCTCTATTCCATTTGCCTGTTCCTGTTCAATGTGCCCACCGTAATCTATTCCCTGATCTATGCGGCGGTCAGTTCCTTTGCAATCGATAAGGTGCATGCCCAGACCATCAATGTGGAAGTGCGTATCATCACCAAAACCAGGGATGAGGAAATGGAAAAAGAGATTTTCGCACAGCTGGATCGCGGAGTTACCAAATGGGAAGCCGTGGGTGCCTATACGGACGAGGCGGTTCATGTTCTTTTCGTCCTTGTCTCTAAATACGAATTGGGGCAGCTGAAAAGCATCGTGCATAAGCACGATCCGCACGCCTTCGTAATGATGAACGAAGGCGTGACGGTTCTTGGCAATTATAAAACGCGTCTGTGAGGGAGCCGCAAGGCTTCAGCCCTTCTAGTTTCTTCGCTTATATATCCGATTAGAATAGGGGATATTTTCTGGAATTTAGATATAATATGTCCTTTGAAAGTCATATGGATATGCAAACGAAAGGGATGCCGAGTTGAGGGCCTTTGCGGTTCTGTTATGTTTTTTGAAAGAAAATGGATGCTGGGGGGAAAATATGGAAATAAAGGTTAGGGTTGCAGAAGAAAAAGACGTCAGGCGAGTTGCCATGCTGTATGAAGGCCTTCATGATTATCTGGAAACACATGAAAACCATCCCAGATGGAAGAGAGGAGTCTATCCAACCCAAGCAGACGCGGAAAATGGGTTTGAGAAAAACTGGCTGTATGTGGCAGAGGTGGATGGGAAATTAGCCGGAAGTGTAATTTATCTTCATGGGCAAGGGGAAGTCTATAATCAAGTAAAGTGGGCCAGAGAAATACCGGGTGATAATGTATATGTAATTCATGTGCTGGCAGTTCATCCAGCCTTTTGGGGAATGGGAGTGGGAAAGGCGCTTCTTGACTATGCATGCATGATGGGGAAAGAAAAAGGAATGGGAGCAGTACGTCTTGATGTATATGAAAAGAATTTTTCTGCCATACGGTTATATGAAAAATGTGGATTTTCCTATCGTGGAACGATTGATTTGGGACTAGAAGAACTGTATGGACTGAAGTGGTACCATGTTTACGAAAAGTTAATCTAGGATTATTGGCCTTTTTGAGGAATGGCCAGAAAGGCCAGGCGGCAACGTTAAGAAATCGTGCCGCCTTTATCTGCCTCCGTTTTGGGTTCACAGGTCAGATGCATGCCAAGTTTTTTGAATACAGCTTCATCCACGGAAGAGAGCATAACGGAAGAATGCACTTCGCATCCCTTCAGCTGTCTTAAAGCGCTTAGTGCCAGAGCGGCCCGTTTATCCGTGGCGGCGCTGATGGACAGGGCAATGAGAATCTCATCCGTGTGCAGCCTGGGATTCACGCTGCCCAGATAAGCCGTCTTCAGGGTCTGTATCGGCTCGATCGCCGTGGGGGAGATGAGATGTACCTCATGATCAATTCCCTCTATTACCTTCAGAGAGTTCAGAAGGCAGGCAGAGGCTGCACCCAGCAGATCGGTGGTTTTGCCTGTGACGATGGTTCCGTCTGAGAGCTCCATGGCCACTGCAGGATGTCCGGTCTCCTCTTCGCGCTGCATGGCGGCCTTAACCACAGGGCGGTCATTGATCGTCAGATTCCCCTGCTTCATGAGCAGCTGCAGTTTGTAGAGAATGTCACGGGAACTGTTGCCCCGTTTGAGATCGCACAGGCAGCTGTAATATCGCCGGATGATCTCCTGGTTTGCCGCTTCACGGCATACGGCATCGTCAATGATGCAGTTTCCGGCCATGTTCACGCCCATATCCGTGGGAGATTTGTAAGGGCATTCTCCGAGAATCTGCTCAAAGATCGCTTGCAGCACCGGGAAGATCTCTACGTCACGGTTATAATTGACCGTAGTCACGTTATAGGCTTCCAAATGGAACGGATCGATCATGTTCACATCGTTCAGATCGGCGGTAGCCGCTTCATAGGCGATGTTAACCGGATGCTTCAGGGGCAGATTCCAGATCGGGAAAGTCTCGAATTTAGCATATCCTGCCTGGATGCCCCTCTTATGCTCGTGATAGAGCTGTGAAAGGCAGGTCGCCATCTTTCCGCTGCCCGGGCCGGGAGCCGTTACGACAACCAGAGGGCGGGTGGTCTCCACATATTCGTTTCTCCCATATCCTTCGTCGCTGACGATCAGATCAATATTATCCGGGTAGCCGTCAATCACATAATGGAGATAAGAACGGATCCCGAGATTCTGAAGTTTGGTGCGGTACTGATCCGCCGCAGGCTGCCCTGTATACTGTGTGATGACAACGGAATCGGCTAAAAAGCCCATTTTCCGAAATGTTTCAATGAGCCGGATCACCTCCGCCCCGTAGGTCAGACCGGAATCCTGCCGGATTTTGTTGTTCTCGATGGCAGCCGCATTGATGACGAGAATGATTTCCGCATGGTTTTTGAGCTGCTGCAGCATTTTGAACTTGCTGTCGGGTTCAAAACCAGGAAGAACGCGGGAAGCATGGTAGTCATCAAAAAGTTTTCCGCCGAATTCCAGGTAAAGCTTGTCGCCGAACATGTTAATCCGCTCTTTGATGTGTTCGGACTGCATTTTCAGATATTTTTGATTATCAAATCCATATTTCATGAAAAGCCTCTTCTGATATTTATTTTCCCATGTTATGCGGCATCTGCAGGCGTCCGCCACAGAAAAAAGGCCGGCTGAAAAACCGGACTTCAGATCGGATCCTATGGTGCCTGGAAGAAATTTCCGCGCTGAGAATGTTTTTCTTTATTATACCCAAAAAAGAGAGGGAAATCTACATTTTTCGGAAAAAAGATGGCGGCCCGGGTTACTGCCCAGCCCTCCGCGTTCCGGCGCCCCTT
>ERZ826396.1623-NODE-1623-length-23256-cov-18.990302_pt1 | contig 23256 bp, 17 predicted proteins | sample MGYA00519926_ERZ826396 | MGnify/ENA primary metagenome ERZ826396 (study PRJEB31778, sample SAMEA3449230) | human gut metagenome | biome: human gut; feature: human-associated habitat; material: faeces | place: United Kingdom | collected 2010/2012 ... | reverse complement strand
ACATGACCAGGATGAGCACAGTCTTCCCTGCCCCGCTTAGATCCGGCGTAATTCCGGTAGAAAGCCCCACCGTTCCAAACGCGGAGATCACTTCAAAGAAGATCTGCATGAAACTGAAATCTGGTTCCAGAATGCACATCAAAAATACCGCAATGCCTACGACCGTGCCAGAGAGAATCGTGATCATAAACGCCTTTGAAACATTCTGTCTGGAGATACTCCGGTGGAAGGCGTGGACCGTCTTCTTCGCGCACATGCCCCGTATCTCCTGGAATATCACGAAGAAGGTACTGGTCTTGATGCCGCCTCCGGTAGAGCCGGGCGACGCGCCGATGAACATCAGCACGCACAGGACGAATAATCCCGCATTGGTAAACTGTCCGATCGGGTACGTGGAGAATCCCGCCGTCCTTGCGGAAACGCTCTGGAAGAAGGCGCCCAGCCATGTAATATCTTCCGTAGCCTTCAATGAGACCGTTCCGACAGCCAGCAAAGCCAGGCTGGTCGCGATCACTACTTTCGAGTGCAGGGCCAGCCTGCGAAACCGTCTCCGCTTTAATACGTCCAGAATCACCAGAAAGCCCAAGCCTCCAAAAATGATCAACGTACAAGTCGTCAGATTCAGCAGAACGTCATCCTGATAGGGGATCAGGTTTTGCAGCCCTCCCAGAATGTCGAATCCCGAGTTATTAAAAGCGGCGATGGAATGGAAGATGCTGATTCCCGCCGCATGCAGCGGCGCGTAATCCTGGCTGAATACCAGGAAACTAAGAAGCGCCCCTCCCGCCTCAAAGCACAGGGTCATCATGAGTACTGCCTTCACCAGCCTTACGATTCCTTTGTATGTATCCACGTTCAGCGCTTCCTTGACCAGCACCCTGCTCTTAATGCCAACCCGCTTGCCTGCCGCCAGTACCAGGCCTACGCCGATCGATGTGACGCCCAAGCCTCCGACCTGGATCAGGATCGCCACCACCGCCTGCCCGAATACGGTAAAATGATCCGCAATATCCGTCGCGATCAGTCCAGTCACGCAGACAGCGCTGGTGGAAGTAAAGAGCGCATCGATCACAGATACTTCTGCTCCGTCTTTTATGGTAACTGGAAGCAAAAGCAGGAATGCTCCCAGCAGGATTACAAGCGCGAATCCCGATGCAATGAGCCGCCCCGGCGGCTGATTTCTAAAAAATAATTTTATATTCTTCATTTCCTTTTCATCCCTGTCTTCCGCTTTTGAACCTGTTCTTCCCACCATACCCACAGAGGCGCGGCGATGCAGATTGACGAATAGCATCCCGATACCAGCCCCGCAAGAAGCGGGAGGGAGAACTTCGTGATAGACTCCATCTGGTAGACGATCGAGGCAGCCAGAATAATAAATGCACATAGGATCACGGTAAATGCCGTGTTGATCGACCGTCCCAGAGTTTCCGTCGTGCTAAGATCCACCAGTTCCGCCAGAGTTCCTTTCCTTTTCATCGTATTCCTGTGCTCGCGGATCCGATCATACAATACGATCGTATCATTGATGGAATACCCGATAATCGTCAGCGTCACTGCCACAAACGCATCATTCAGCGGTATCCGGAATATCCCGAATACGAACAGCACGATGCAGATATCATGCATAAGCGCCAGAACCGCCGTAACCCCGGCTGCCAGTCCTCCAAGTGCAGAAAAGCGCAGGCGGATATATACAATAATAAAAAGAAAAGAAAGTATGATCGCTATGACGGAATTCTTCAGTGCCTTTGCTCCGATATAGGGTTCCACCGCATACGTCTCGGAAGTCTGAAACCGGTTATCATTTCCTTTATTCAGCGTATTGAGAATCTGCTTCTGCTGATCCGGAGACAGCCCGTTCTTTCCCGCCAGCGTCAGTACCAGTTTCTTCTCCCCTGTAGAGGGATCTTCCGATGTCTGGACGCTGACGCTTCTGTCTGCGATATCCTCCACTTTCTGTTGTATCTGTCCGGTATCCGCCTTCCCGGAGTAGGTATATTTTAAAATGACGCCTCCAGTAAACTGGGTATCCAGCTTCACGCCATTTGCCGCGCTCCATATGGTTCCAGAGACAATAACAGCAATACTTGCCAAAAAGAAATACCGCTTTGCCTCAGTAAAGTGCAGCACCTTCTTATCACGCTTTTTGCAAAACCACTTCCCCTGGTTAAAAAAGCCGTACCGGATTACAGAATTCAGCATGCTTCTGGACATCCACACGCCTGCCAGCAGATTGATGATCACGCCGGTCAGCAGCGTATATCCGAAGCTTAGCATCGTGCCAGAGCCAAATATCATCAAAATGCCCGCCACAGCCGCCGTCGTGATATTTCCGTCCAGAACAGAAGAAAATGCCCTTTGGTACCCGCTCTTTATCGCTCGTTTCACGGAACTCCCTTTCTTCAATTCCTCGCTGATCCTCTCACTGATAATGATGTTGGCGTCTACAGCCATGCCTCCCGACAGTATCAGCCCTGCGATGCCCGGAAGGGTGATCGTATACTGCGGCACCGAGATGGCCAGGATCTGCAGCGCGATCTGAAAGGCCAGCGTCAGGCAGCTGATGATGCCCGGAAGCCGGTACCACGCAACCATAAAGAGGCAGATCAGAACCATCGTGATCCCTGCCGCTGCCGCCATCGCATTCAGCGCCCGGTCTCCAAGCGTAGGACTGATGGTATTGTAATTCGTCGTCTCCATGGAGAACGGCAGCGCCCCGGAATTAATCTTATCCGCGAGATCCTGGCTCTCCTCCTTGGAGGCCATCCCTGTGATCTCAGCCTTCCCGCCTGTGATCTTCCCATTCACCAGCGGATTGGAAATCATCTCCTCATCCATGTAGATTCCCATATTCTGTCCTGCCAGTTCCTCCGTGGCATTGGCAAATTTTTCCGCACCCTTGCTGGTAAACTCCAGTTCCACGATGTTTCTCTTCTGCTCATCCAGCGCCGCCCGGCTTCTGGCTACATCCGAGCCTTTCACATACACGGTGCCGTCAGGCCCACGGAACGTTAACTCTGCCATCTGGCCTAATTCCTGGATGGCGGTTTCCGGGTCAAAGTCCTTTTCATCGGATTTCCATGGGAATCTGACGATGATGTTGCCTGCCTTTTCATCCACCGTCACCTCCCGGTCCAGAATATTCTGGGCATCCAGCCGGGTCTCGATGACTTCCCTTGCCATTTCCAGTTCTGCCTTTGTCGGTTTTTCCTTCGTTCCTGCCGGCTCGAATACGGCCTCCACGCCGCCTCGGATATCAATGCCAAAGCGCATGTCGCGCATTCCCTTGATGCCGCCCCCACAGCCGAAGACTGCGAGGTACACAAAAAGAAAGATTACCCCAAGAGCAATCCAAATATTTAATTTTTTATTCTTCATTTCTTCCCTGCTTTCTTTCTATAAATATAAGAGTTAGAAAGCAAAGTCCCGTTTCTTCCCGTCTTTTTCTAATCGGATACACAGTTCGCACAAGAATCGTGCCAAAGGAAATAAATAGAATTGCAGATATGACAAAAATGCCCTCTTCTGCCAGATGCATATAGAGAGTAGGATAAATGCGTAAAACCAGACTGGCAGCCTCTGAATATTCTTCAAGCCCTGGAATATCTGCGAACAGACCGCTTCTGTCTCTTTTTCCGTGCTTATACAGCCTCCGTCTAAGACATGCATGCCATTGCCGTCCGTATAATCTGCCTGGGTTAACGTGCCCTGCCTTTCCTGTCCTGAAGAACTGCCTAAGTCATCACCTGCGTCGTAGAATTGAAGACCGGAAGATAGAAAAATGCCCAAACTTGCAATTAAGATGACTGTAAGAATTACTTTCAGCTTATGCCCCATCTTTCTTCCTCCCCTCCTTCGAATTACCTAAAACATAGCACCAAAACCATTGTATGTCAATATTACTGTTTTGCTTTTCCTATAACCGCAAAGAGGATGAAACATCCAAATGTTCCATCCCTTCTCTTAATTCATACTATTTAAGAAATCTGCCAATGGCTTCCGCCGCCCGCTCTGCATTGGAAAGAAGCGCCGGATGATTCCCGGTAGGAAATATCTGAATCTGCGCGCCGGTTTCTTTTGCAATTGCATCATATTCTTCCAGAAAATCCTTCCTGCACATCTCGTCCTCCTCACTGCCCATAAGAAGAAGCGGTACCTTTAATCCATTCAACGGCTTAATGAATAACGGCAGTTTCTTTTCAGCGCACTGAATCATGGCTTCTGTGTCCATGTCAACCACGCGCTCCCAGTCGTCTCCCTGGCACCACTCATAGAATCCGACTCCCATCTCGTCCTGCTTGGCGCTTGCCCGTTCCAGGACAAGATTCCTTGCGAAATCATCCGCCAGCGTCCGGCCGTCAAAACTGTCCGCCACTACTTTGCCAACCAGGTCCGGCCGCTCCAAGGCAGCATTGATTGCCGCCCATGCGCCTCCGCTGGTTCCTACCAGACTTATCTTTCCCAGTTTAAGATACTCAAGCAGCGCAATGGTCTGTCTGGCCTCCTCCATCCAGAGATCCGCCGGAAACCTCTCCAAGCGTTCTGATCTTCCATGCCCCAGGAAATCAATGAGAATCACATGGAACCGTTCCTCATATAAGGGCAGTAATAGTTCAAACATTTTGGAAGATGCAGTATTGCCATGCAAGAATAATACGGGTGCTCCATTTCCAGATTCGGTGTAATAAATCCTTTTTGACTGATAATAAAAATATGACATCGTTTGCCTCCTAATCATTGGTCTGTCTCTTAACTTCCTGATCAGCAAGGCGTACGAAACACTAACGCCTTGCAGCTAGTGCTTTTCTGTCCAAATCCCCATGCTCTCTTCCTCCTTCCTGCTATTCTATACTGGTCTGCTATAAATTATAGTGCCGTTCCCTCTTTGGGTATAAAAAATTTCTGCAGATCCACGCCTTCGTGCTCCAGCAGTTTTACCTTTTTCTTAATTCCGCCTGCATACCCGGTCAGGCTCCCGTTCGCGCCTACAACCCGGTGGCAGGGGATAATGATAGAGATCGGATTATGGCCGACCGCCCCTCCGACCGCCTGGCCGGACATGCTGCTTTTTCCCATCCTCGCTGCCATTTTTTTCGCGATCTCCCCATAAGTGGTAACCTGCCCATAGGGAATCTCGCAGAGAAGTTCCCATACGCCTTGCTGGAATGCGCTTCCCATCGGCGCAAGCGGCAGTTCGGATATCTCCGGCTTCTTCCCCGCAAAATACCGGTCCAGCCAGTCCTTCGCATTTTCCAGAACCGGGAGGCTTCTATTCTCCACGAATTCTTCTTTGACTTTCCCGCCAAAGTACTTTTGTCCTTCCAGCCACAGGCCTATCAGGGCTTCGCCATCAGCGGTGAGTTTGACACGGCCCAGGGGCGATATATAGTCTGTTGCGTAATACATGAGGTGCATTCTCCTTTGGTCGATTTTTATTATCATCCCATACTATTGCGAAGTCCCCTTAAAATACTCCTTCGATGTCCGAATAAAATCCTGCGCAAGCATCTCGTATTCTAACTTGGGATTCGCGTCGCCTCCCCTGAAAATGGCAAAGTCGATCCGGAGTTACTACTCCAGCACCACTTTTTATCGTCTGATCCAGCAGCCATTTGTTGCCGGAAAGGCTCTATTATTTCAACTTGTTTTCTAACATTTCTTTAATAATTGCAGGCTCGACGATACCTTTCAATTCGCGCATGCAAGCGCCGAATACAGACTGGATCGCTTTGGCTTTGCCATTTTTATAGTCCGCTACTGCCTGCGCATTATTTTGGATTGCCTCATCTATGACCTTATCAACCACGGCCATATCTATTTTATTGTCAAAACCTTTCTCCTTACAGTACGCAACCGGATCTACGTCTTCTTTAAGTACAGCCGTCAGGATTTTTTTGCCGGATACGCGGTTGATCTCGCCCGCATCTACCATTTTGATGATTGCCGACAATTTTTCTGGCGAAATGGATAACTCATCTATGGTCTTGCCCTCTTTGCGCAAGAGGCCTACGCTATCTGTGAGAATCCAAGACGCCGCATCTTTGGCGTTACATCCAAGCGCGACAACCCCATCCAGAAGCTGGGAAATATTTTGATTGGCTATAATCATATCTATTTCTTTTTCCGATATGCCAGCCTCGCTATATTCCACCACTTTATCATTAATTTCCACAGGCCTGTTCTTCTTAATCTCCTCAATCCACTCATCATCAATAATAATCGGCATCAGATTGGCATCCGGGAAATAACGATAATCTGCTTCTGTTTCCTTGTTACGCATAGCAAAGGTCTTGCCGCTTGTGTCATCATAACGTCTTGTTTCCTGAACCAATTCTTCTAATTCATACTCGATCGCGTCCATATGCCTTTGCGCCTCATAGTTGATGGCCTTTTCAATGGATTCAAAAGAACTCATATTTTTAATCTCTGTACGGACGCCAAACTCCTGGCTTCCCTTCTCGCGAACCGAAATATTAACATCGCAGCGCATCGCGCCTTCCTCACATTCAGAAATGCCGCTAAAGCGGAACATGGATTTTAAATTTGTAAGGTATGTGATAACTTCCTCCGCACTTCTAAAATCAGGCTGGGTTACGATCTCAATAAGCGGAACGCTGGTACGGTTAAAGTCCACATAAGAGTAGCTGCCACTATGAACCAGCTTTCCTGCATCCTCTTCCATATGGATCTGCTTGATGTGAATGTCGCGGACGCCTGCGGACGTCTTTACCTGTACGCAGCCATTGGTACAGATCGGATGATTGATCTGGGTGACCTGATATGCGCAGGGCAGATCCGGATAATAATAGTTTTTCTTGTCAAATGTCGTATATCTGCTGATCTCGCAGTTTAACATCAAGCCGGCAAGAACCGCAAGCTCTACCACTCGCTTATTCATTACCGGAAGCATGCCCGGCATGCCGGAACAGGCCGGACACACGCAGTCATTCGGAGTCTTCGCCGCCGCGTGGCCCCCGCAGGAGCAGAATATCTTAGATTCGGTTTTTAATTCAACGTGCGTTTCAAGCCCGATTACAACTTCATAATTCATACTTATTCACCTTCCTTTTCAACGGCTCCAGCCATACTTAAAAGAATGCTTTCGCTAAAATGTCCGCCCATTAACTGAACTTTGCGGCTAACCAGGGCAGGAATCCCGATCAGATTTGCCACGGAGGTAAATATGCTTTCTTCATAAACCTTTTCAAAGGCCGCATAAATATCATAACGCTCGTAACTTGTTTTGCTGCAGGCAGGCGTAAGAACCGCATCGTACTCTTTCATCAGCGCCGCAAACTTTTCCGCCACGACACGGCGGATTCTTAACGACTTATCATAACAATCCTTATACCGGTTCTTGGAAAGTACGTCAGAACCATATAAAATAACTGCCTTTGTAAGAAAGTTAAACCCTTCTGTTCTGGAATTTACATACAGTTCATCAATATTTTTATAATTCTCTGCACGGCGTCCATATTTTACGCCATCAAACCTGGATATATTATTACAGGTTTCTGCGGACATAAGAATCTGCCATGCCGTATTCGCCATCTCAAAAAAGTCGCAAGAGATTTCTTCCACGGTCACGCCCTTATCCGTGAGTTTTTTGGCAAACGCTCTCACGTTTTCTTGCGTGTCCGCATCCGCGATTTCTAATAATTCTTTGACGATGCAGACACGTTTGCCAGCGATATCTTCGTCTGTATGATATTCATAGGTCTGGGTCCTCAGGCTTGTTCCATCTTTATCATCGTGGCCTGCAATCGCACCCATCACTTCTTTCACGCCTTGCGTGTCAGGCGCGTATACGCCTACCTGCTCGCCAGATGCCGCTGTTGAAATGATTCCATAACGTGACACCGTACCGTAAGTGGGCTTGAGGAAATCTACATTTGCAAGAGCCGCCGCACGTCTCGGCGCGCCATTTACATCCACTCCAAGCGCTGCTTTCACATCGGATTTTGCTACCAGCGCTGCTGCCGCTCCTTCCAGTTTCGTATCTTCCTGCGCATAGTGGGAAAATTCGCCCACCAGATCCAGCCCGAACTCGCCCACATGGCATTTCCCGGATACCAGGTAACCATTCTTCTCCAGGCGCTCTACTGCCTCAGCGCTGAATAAAGGCTTGAATCCCATCAGAATTTTCGAGCCATACGTTGACTCGGCACCCTTTACAAGAATGCTGTCATCCACGGCAATGGCGCCGTTTTCATTTATTTTTGCTGCATAATATTCCATATCATCCACCTCACTTTACAAGTCTTGGAACCTGCCAACTATTTTCGTTGTGCATAGGCGCGCCTTCAAGTAAACTTTCTCTTGTAAACAATTGTTCTCTGACATCCTCACGCAATACATTGTTCATAGGCATTACATGAACCATTTCCTCGACATTTTCCGTATCGACTTGCAAAAGAATCTCTTCCTTTTTCTTCATCCGGTCAAAAATGCCTTGTACTTCCGTGTCCTCTTCCTCTGTAAGAGAGATCTGATTTAGCTGCTGCGCATTGGAAAATGTAGAACGTTTCCCCTTCGCATACTTTCCATCGCCGCTTCCTGCGAAAGCATGTTTTGCCAAAGCGTTGGAATTCCCTAATAGATGGACATCCTCAAGTTGCTGGCTCGTTACTTCGCTCGGCGCGCCAAGCAGCAGATCCTGCGCATTTCCATTTAACGGGAATGCTATGACGTCCAGAATCTTTTCTTCATCCGTAAGAAGCATTACCATACGATCAACGCCCGGCGCCATGCCCGCATGCGGCGGCGCACCGTATTGGAACGCGGTGTACAATGCATTGAATCGCTCTTTCAGTTCCTGCTCATCATATCCGGCGATTTCAAATGCCTTCTTCATAATATCAATGTCATGATTTCTAACGGCGCCGGATGCCAGTTCGATTCCATTACATACCAGGTCATACTGGTATGCCAGCACTTCTGTAGGATCTTTGCCAAGCAAAGCATCCATGCCGCCCTGCGGCATAGAGAATGGGTTATGCGTAAAAATAGTCTCTCCCGTCTCCTCATCAATCTCGTACATCGGGAAATCCACAACAAAGCAGAATTCAAACGCGTCATCTCTAATAAGATCTAAGTTTTCCTTTTTCGCCAGCCAGGTACGGATCAAGCCTGCCTTCTTCTCTGCATCATTCTTCTTATCATCACAGATAAAGGCATCCGCAATCTGGGACTGACCGACCGCCTGGAAAGAGCCCTGAAAGGAAACAATATTTCTTATTCCATTTATGACAAAACCGTTGCCAATCCAACTACTGTCAATGTAAAAGAAGCTGAAGACCTCTGGTATCAGTCTGAATGCAAAGCAATCATTGGTTTTGGTGGTGGCTCCAGCATGGACTGCGCCAAAGCAGTTGCTGCGCGCATTGCAAAACCGAAACAGTCTCTTGCACAGATGAAAGGCATCCTGAAAGTACACAAAAAGCTTCCACTTCTGATCGCCATTCCTACCACTGCCGGAACCGGAAGTGAAACAACTCTTGCAGCCGTTATTACTGATGCAGAAACAAGATACAAATATGCGATCAATGACTTTCCTCTGATTCCAAGATACGCTGTTCCGAAAGTCACTTTAAGCCTTCCGCCATTTATCACTGCTACCACAGGCATGGATGCCTTAACTCATGCTGTTGAAGCTTATATCGGGAACTCTACAACACCTGGTACCCGAAAGAATGCACTGGATGCCGTACAGCTGATCTTCGAAAATCTGGACCGTGCCTATACAAACGGTTCGGATAAGGAAGCTCGCAAAAATATGCTCCGAGCTTCTTATTTTGCAGGCTGTGCTTTTACCAAATCTTATGTTGGATATATCCATGCAATTGCCCATTCTCTAGGTGGCGAATATAATGTTCCTCATGGACTTGCAAATGCAGTACTTCTTCCATTTGTACTGGAATCATATGGAGATACGATTCATTCCAAACTCGCCCGACTTGCCCTGACAGCCGGTGTTGCTGACAGCAGTACACCTGAAAAAGAAGCCGCGCATGCTTTTATCCAGGCAGTCAAAGATATGAAAAAACGTTTCAATATCGGGGATACTATACCAGAAATCAAAGAAGAAGACATTCCAAAACTGGCTCATTATGCAGACAAAGAAGGAAATCCTCTCTATCCGGTGCCGGTACTGATGGATGCACACGAACTGGAAAAATTTTATTATATTCTCATGGACAAAAAAGCAGGAGGACACTTCGAATGAATCAGAATGACATTCATAAACTTATAGAAAAACAGCGAGCATATTTTTACAGTAATGAAACTTTAAATATAGAAAAACGCATTCATGCGTTGAAAAAACTAAAGACATGTATCCAGAAAAATGAAGCAGAAATCGCAACGGCCCTGGAAGCAGATCTTGGCAAAAGTAACTTCGAAAGCTACATGTGTGAAACAGGTCTGGTCTTAAGTGAAATTTCTTATATGCTGAAACATATACGCAGATTCACACGTGAAAAACGGGTGCACACACCACTCTCGCAGTTTCATTCCCGGAGTTTTACCAAACCAGGTCCATATGGTGTCGTTCTGATCATGAGTCCATGGAATTATCCGTTCCTGCTCTCTCTTGATCCACTGATTGACGCAATTGCTGCCGGAAACACCGTGATTCTGAAACCAAGTGCTTATTCACCGAATACCAGTAAGTTGATTGAAAAAATGATCCGGGAATGTTTTTCTCCGGAGATGGTTGCAGTTGTCACCGGTGGACGTGCGGAAAACACCAGCCTGCTGGAAGAACATTTTGATTACATCTTTTTCACCGGCAGTCAGAATGTAGGCAGAGAAGTGATGAGAAAATCCTCCGCACATCTTACTCCTGTAACGCTTGAACTTGGCGGAAAAAGTCCCTGTATTGTTGACGAATCTGCTGATTTGAAACTGGCTGCACGGCGGATTGTTTTTGGTAAATATCTGAACTGCGGACAAACTTGTGTTGCTCCGGATTATATCTGCTGTCACAGTTCTGTTAAGGATGCTTTTCTTGCAGAAGTAAAAAAACAGATTTCACTTCAATTTGGGGAACAGCCGCTTTCCAGTTCAAATTACGGAAAGATCATCAATGAAAAACATTTCCATCGAATTTCAGGTCTGATCGATCATGATAAAGTCATTTTCGGTGGCCATAATGATCGCAATACACTGCGTATTGAACCTACAGTTATGGATCATGTAACCTATGAAGATAAAGTAATGCAAGAAGAAATTTTCGGGCCAGTCATGCCCGTTCTCACCTATAATTCACTGGATGAGTTAATCGGTAAGATCAATTCTATGCCGCATCCGCTTGCTCTGTACTTTTTTACCCGTGATAAAGTGGCTGCTCGTAAGGTCACCTCTCAGTGCCAGTTCGGTGGTGGCTGTATCAACGACACTATTATCCATCTCGCGACCAGTGAAATGCCTTTTGGGGGATTTGGTGAAAGTGGTATGGGTGGTTATCATGGCCGTGAAGGCTTCCGGACTTTCTCCCATTATAAGAGTATCGTGGACAAAAAAACATGGCTGGATTTGCCAATGAGATACCAGCCATATAAGAGAATTAATGATAAGTTGATTCATTTCTTCTTGAAATAAATATGACGGAAGGGATATCTGTATATCCAGAGGTTCCCTTCCTGAATACTTCAAATATCATCTTTACATTTTAGTCTAATTTCTTTATAATGTATAACAATCATAACGGATGGCTTTTCCATTTAACGTGTAGGAAGGTTTTCTTCCGGCAAGGAATTCGCTCTTCAGCGGACGTTTTACGATAATCTTCTCCGGTGTAGCTTTGATTGCTGCATCAAAGAGATCCGTCTCTTCGGAACATGGTGGTTCAAGTTTCTGGATCAGCTGTAGCTTCTTGTTGATGAGGCTGGATTTCTGTCGTGCCGGGAACATGGGATCGAGGTAAATAACATCTACCGGATCCAGAAGTTTGGACATACATTCTACGCTGTCTCCCTCGACCAGTTTCATCCGGACTGCGATTTCCTTCAATATCGGATGTTTCTTTGCGCGCCGCAGTGCGTCTTTCAAAAGGACAGCAACGACCGGATTCTGCTCGTACAGGGTTACTTCGTATCCCTGCGCTGCAAGCAGGAAGGCATCTTCTCCCATACCTGCCGTGGCATCAATCGCCTTGCGTCCTTCTTTTTCTGATTTGGCAGCCCGCACCAGCATTTCATGCTGCAATCTCCCGTTTGTGACACGGTGAAGCATATTTTCAAAATCGCCCTGATAGGTTAATCCATATCCCGTCAGAGAAATACCTTTCGAATCGAACAAAACTGTCAGGTTTTTTCCTGGTTTATCTGCAATGATGCTCTCCGTTTTCCGTGCAAAAGATTCTGCCTGGTCCCGTTGTCCACCTTTTCCAATACATACTGCAAATTTATCATTCATGCTATTTTTTTCACTTTCCTAAGATATGGATATCTTACACTGAAATTCAGAAAATTACAATTACTGCGATCGTCAAATGACATACAGAAATTTTCTGTTGCCATTACATGTAAAAATGTTATAGAATATTTATAAAAGAATGCTAAATAATTCTCATTATAAATTCAACATATAAAGGATGGAAAAATGGCTCAGATTATCTTAACTTTTGGACTTGGAAAAGAAAAAATCAAGGTAGTCCGCAGTATTGCTCAAAAAAACAGAATTCAGATAAAAGAAATCTCTCGAAAAGATTATAATCAGAAACTTGGTGCCCTCGCCGGGATTCAGGGATTTGCTAAAGAAAAAGTAATCTATAACGGCCCGGATTTTCCTCTGGAAATGATTGTATTCTCTGGAATAGATTCCGCACAGATAGATTCCTTCCTGGCAGACTACAAACAGACTGGTGCTCAGACAGTTCCCTTAAAAGCAATCATTACTCCTCAAAATATTTTCTGGACCGTAGAAGCACTCTTCAAAGAATTATGGAAAGAGCACCTGCATTTTCTTCCTGAATAAGTTTCTCTGACGCGAAAATGTCAATAAATGTTAACAATAATTTGTGACATGCTCCCACCACTTAAATCTCTGATTTTGAAGTGGGGGCTTCTTGCTCAATGGCTCTACTGAGCCAAGTATCTACAAGCTATCCTCGCGTGCCCCGCGATTTTTATTAGTCCGGTTACGGACTTCTTATTGTGCTGTCATGCACATTCTGCAAAGATTCTTTTTCCCTCATTCATGATATTAACTGCTGCATTTGCATCGCGGTCCATTCTGTTACCGCATTCACAGTAATAAATCCTATCAGATAAAGACAATTCTTCTTTTTTCTTTCCGCATACACTGCAAATCTTACTGGATGCAAAATAACGGTCTGCTTTGATCAGATATTTTCCTCGTTCCTCCAGTTTATATTCCAGCATAGACAGAAACAGGCCATATCCATTATCATGTACACCTTTTCCAAGATGAAGTCCTCCTGCCATCCCTTTCAGATTCAGATCTTCCACGCATACTGCATCGAAGCTCTCAGCAAGACTGGCACTGAGTTTATGCTGAAAGTCTTTTCTTTGATTTCGGATCTTTTCATGGCACAGTGCAACTCTTTTCTTCTGCTTCTTATAATTCTGACTGCCTTTCTGACATCTGGACAGCTTTCTCTGTTCCCGCGCAAGCTTTTTCTCTGTATTTCGATAGAACATCGGATATTCAGCTCTTTTACCGGTAGAAAACACACACATTCCCTGCATCGCAAAATCGATCCCAATAAATTTTTCTGCCGGTCTTTTTTCTGCTGTTTGGTTTTCACAGCAAAACAAAAGACTGGCAAAATATTTTCCTTCCAGAAAGATATTTCCATTCACTACGTTTGTTGTATAAGATTTTCTTGCTGACTTCTTTGATTTGAAACGTGGAAATCCTACCGATGGTTCGCGGAAAAACTTACGGAATGCACTTTCCAGATGCATCTGTACATTTGCTAACGCCAATGAATCCACCTCTTTCAGCCAGGGATATTCTTTCTTGTAACTGGCTGGTGTGTTCCTTAACATCTTTTTTTCTTTTTTACAATGTTCCATTTTGTCAGCAAGCATACAGTTATAGATAAATCGGCTGCAGCCGATTGTTTTTTCTATTTGCACACGTTGTTCTGCATTTGGATAGATTCTTATTTTTACTGCCCGATTTATTTTCCTCACCTTATTCCTACATATGAATGATTTCAATCATCATTTTTTGAACAATATGTTCTCTTTTTATTATTATAATACAATCCCAGCATGCGAACAAGTGTTTTCTTTTTTGTTTATAAAATTCTTTTGAGCATTTATGCTCAGATCTACAATTCATCTCCCACCTATAGAGGAAGGAGAATTCTTGCTATGTTATGTTAAATATGCCGTTTTACTTATATTGGACGAGCCAATAATTACAAAGGCCTTATTATCATTAGCAATGTAATAAAACTTACCATGATAAAAAGTTTTGAGCTGATAATTCTTTTAACACGTCACAAAGCAGTTCAAAACCGGTCTGTATATCCGCTACAGCGGTGGCTTCTGCCGGATTATGGCTGATACCTCCGATACTCGGCACGAAGATCATCGCGGTCGGGAAATGCTTTCCGAATACCATCGAGTCGTGTCCAGCGCCGCTGTTCATATGCTTATACGCGAGATGTTTCTCTTCACAGTGCCGCTCGATCACCCGACTCACGTTCGGATCCATCTGTACGGACTCCAGCCAGTCATTCTGTCGAAGCTGGGTCTGAAAGCCCTTGCGTTCGATGGATTCCAGTACACGTTTCAGAAGAACCACATCTTGAAGCAGTTCCTCATTGCTACCATCGCGCAGATCGATGAGCAGATTCACTCGATCTGCAATGACATTCTGCATTCCAGGAAATACCTGTATCGCGCCATAGGTAAGGGTGGCAGAAGGGGCCTGCGCCATCATCTGACGGGTAGACTCTGTGATAAATTCCGCAGCAGCTACCACAGGATCGTGCCGTAAAGGCATCGAGGTGGTACCTGCATGGTTCTGGCTTCCCTGAATGGTCAGCTCATAGTTGACGATACCGACGATACTGTCCACAATACCGATCTGCTTCTGCTCACTTTCAAGCACCGGTCCCTGTTCGATATGCAGTTCTACGATTGCTCGAATATCGTCACGTTTCACGTTTTTCAGCGCTTCCGTCTGATACCCGGCAGATACCAGTGCTTCACGAAGTGTGACGCCATCACGGCTGAGCTCCTCGAGATCCTCTTCTTTCAGCGTGCCACAGATTGCGCGGCTCCCCTGACAGCCGGATGGAAAACGACTGCCCTCTTCCTCCATCAGGCCACCCACTTCCAGGCTGTGTTTCGGAACGAAGCCCGACTGTTTGAGGTATCCCAGCGCTGCCACACCGGTCACAACGCCCAGTGCACCATCATATTTTCCACCGTTCTTTACGGTATCCAGGTGGGATCCCGTCAGTATGGTTCCAGGTTCTGTCCCCGGAAGCCGTCCATACACGTTACCGATCGCGTCCTCTCTGTATTCAAGCCCCAGATCCTCGATCCACTCACGCAGGATGTTCTTCGCGATTTTGTCTTCCAGAGTATACGCTGCACGCCAGATCTCTCCGTCGATGCGCGTCGCATCGGCCAGCTGACACAGCATTTCTTCGATTCTTACTCCCGCTTCGTTTTTCATCATAAATGTCACCTCATTTCATAGTTTGTTTTCTTTCAATATTTCTCCGTATTCTTCTACTGCGCGACCTCCCATTGCGTATAATCAGGTATGGCATTCCTCACTTAAAGAACTCGGTCAATTTCGATTGTTCAACAGCTTAAATGGCATATCCCATATCGTAGGCTTTTTGGAAAACACTTTGATTCTTGACCAATCCAGCATCCATCACGTTTGCTGCATATATCTTTCCTGCAATCTTGTATTCTTCCAGATGTTCTACAAAACCATCCAGATCACCAAGCGGTCTTTCAATGATGTCCTCGCCCAGACCAGCCGATATAATATAGTAAACTTCTTTTTTACCAAGATGCTGCCAGATAGGATAAGTGCGGTCAATAAAGGTCTTCATCTGGGCACTGATTCCATAAAAATAAACCGGAGTAGCCAGTACAAGTACATCTGCTTTCCGAAACATTCCGAGTATTTCAGCCATGTCATCTTTTAATACACAGGTACCGCCATTTCTCATACAGCCGTCGCAGGCTCTGTACCATGTTCACCTGATGTCCTTTTGCTTCTGCACCTTTTTTGAACTGCTCACAGCTAAACAGTTCTCTGACTGTATTTTCATATACCACACATTTCTCTGCCTTCTTAATCTTTTTGGCATATTTTTTACTGTTAGTAAAGAATGTCATGGTTCGACCCTATGAAGTACGGCCCTATAAAGTATAGATATTTATCTACAATCTCCCAGTAGCCGCTCTTAGGCGAACCATTCTTCTTAATGACAGCTATGGCTTACGCATCCATGCTCGCCACATGTATGTCCTTCCCCGTGGTTGTGCTCGTGATGAGAACACTTCACATTTGGATTATACGCAAGTGTTTCATTGATAAAGGCTTCTACCGCTTCATCTGCATCTCCGGAAACTCCTCCGAAAAGCTTAATACCGGCTGCCGCTAAAGCTGTCTGTGCGCCCCCTCCGATTCCGCCACAGATCAAAACATCTGCATTCAATGCATTAAGAACTCCTGCCAATGCGCCATGTCCGCTTCCGTTGGTATCTACTACCTCTGAATGTACCACTTTCCCTTCTTCTACATCATAAATCTTAAATGTTTCTGTGTGTCCAAAGTGCTGGAAAATCTGTCCGTTTTCATATGTTACTGCTATTCTCATAATACCTTCTCCTTTTTCCACTGCATATTTTTGATAAAGCTCCTGCTTGTAACATCCTCCAAGGTTGCAGTCGCTACTTTGACCATCGCAGATTCTGAAATCCCCGCCCTCAATTCTAAGCGGATGTCCATCAATAAGTGCATCTGCTATTTTCTTCCTGGCAATCTCGTAAATTCGTTGAACTGTTGTTCTTGCGATCTGCATAGATACTGCACACTGCTCCTGACTGTAACCTTTCTTGTCCAAAAGACGAATTGTTTCATACTCATCTACCGTCAGAATAATGGGGGCTTTTTTCTCCGTATCATCTGCCGGAAGAAATTCTAAAACATTGGGAAAATGGCAGACTTTTCTGCATTTTATTGGTCTTGGCATAAACTGCTCCTTTCTTGTTATAATATAATAGTTCTATAAAGGGCATATGTCAATAACATTTTTGACATATGCCTTTTTAACCAAATCAAGTAAGTCCCCTGCTTCAATTGCGAAGAGCAAACGGGCATCGGAGAGACTTCTGGAAAGCAGTACGAAATATCTTGAAGAGAAGCTGAAACTCACAGTCAACAGAGAGAAGCTTAATGAGATACTGACTGGTTATCTCCATTACTATGGCATCACTGACAATTCAGAGAGAATTACAGCATTTCGTTATAATGTTATGAAAAGCTACAATTTTAAATATCAGGGGAGATCGAGGTCTCTTATCTTCAAATATTCCACAAGCTTAAAAGACATTCTCAACAGAAACTCTGTCATGGGATCGTTTAAATCGGCTTTACCTATTTCAATGATTTTTTCCATTCGATAAGCCAGCGAATTCCTGTGAATACACAAAATGTTAGCTGTTTCCTTATTGTTATGGAAACACTGTAGATATACCTCAAGTGTATGGTAAAGTTCATTTCCCGTTCTCTGGTCATATTTATTCAGTCTGTAAAGGGCAGGGTGGATATAATCTGCAAGTTTTTCTGGTTCTTTGATCTTGTTCATCATTTCGTAGAACTCAATTTCAGAATACCGATGAATTTGATGCTCCATCGGATACCTTTGATCCCATGATATTTCCTTCTTAAGGTTATCAGGGATTCTGTGATTCCATTCAAGAACTGTCCGCGCCTGCTGATAAGCTCTGTAAAATTCATCCATTTTTGAAAAAACCAGGGAGATTCCTACATCCAGATGATACTCTGCCATCGTTTTAAGCATTATTTTTTGAGTATCTACAAATATAACAGAACTCTGATCTGGTACAAGCAGGACTAGTGCATTGTCGTGGACAGTCATATATGCTTCCGGAAAGATATGTCGGATCACAGGATAAAGCTGCTGCTTTAATTTATTTTCCTTCAAAAATGTCTTCGGTTGGATACAAAGTGCATACATTGCATCAGATACTCGAAGATGAGAAATGGAATCTGCCAATATATCAGCCGGAGTTCCAATCAGCAAGGCTTCAAGAAGCTGCTGGTCCGCACTGGTGTACTGAAACAGTTCAGGATGATAATGTCCAACTACGGAGCTGATTGCCCGGCTTACATCACTCATAGCTGCTAAGTGTTCTGCGGTAAAAGGGATATTGTTTTCTATCATCAGAACAAAACCAACCTGAACACCGTTTAAAAACACTTTCGAACTACATTTACGATATGATGATTCCGGGCAAGATACTTCAACAGCCTCAATGCTGGCTGAAGCCCCCTGGACAGCTTCCAATGACATTACATTTTTAATGAAATCGTATGTACAATATCCACGTTCAATATTCTTTTTCCATAATTTATCCGTAACCGGAATTGATGTAGAATATGACAGGATACGGAATTTCTTGTCACAAAATACCAAGGAATATCCTAATTTGATGGATGCAGAGTTAATCACTTCATCCAGGCTATGGGAAGAGTGGCCTTTTCGAACCAGTTCTTCATATAAACTAACCTGTTCATGTGTCTGAAGAAACTGTTTTGCTGCATTAAAAACTGCAAAAAGCTCTTTTGCCTGTACTGTTGCACGATCCGTACAGGAATAAGGAAAAAGATAGTTTTCTCCACGAACAAGGATACATTGAGAAGGCTGCATATCAGGAGACAAAACATTGGGATAACCAAAATAGACAATATCTGTGGCGTATCTTGTTTGAGTGCCATCCAGCAGCTCTACATCTCGTATTTCATGAAGATCAGTAGAACAATTTAGTATTATGTTAAAATTTTTTTCATTTTTTAAATAATCAATAAGATCGGAAAACAGCATTTTCATACTCCTCTTTACAATTCTTTGTGCATAATGTACAGTGTTTTGCTGATTATTATTAATTATAGTGCATTGTGCATAAATATACAATGTCTTTTTTATATTTATGCCGTTGTTTTTTTAACAAAGAAAATGTTATTTTTAAGCCATAATAATCAAGAGACGCAAGTAAAGGAGGGTGTACATGTATCAGGAAATTTTTAAACAGGGAAAAATTGGAAATATTACACTTAAAAACCGACTTGTAATGTCACCGATGGGTACAAGCCTGGCGGAGATGGATGGGTCTCCATCGGAAGACATGATTGCATTCTATAAGGCACGTGCAATTGGTGGCGCAGCGCTTATTATTCCGGAGATTGCAAGGGTAAACGATCTGCATGGTGCAGGGATGATGCGTCAGCTGTCTGTTTCAAAAGACAGACATATCGAAGGTCTTGCAAAGCTTGCAGAAACAGTACATAAATATGGGACAAAGATATTCATCCAGCTGCATCACCCTGGACGTGAAACAGTAACTGCTCTTACAGGCGGCCCGGTAGTATCTGCTTCAGCAATACCGTGCAAATATCTTCAGCAGGAAACAAGGGCTCTTTCAACAGAAGAAGTAAAAGCTTTGATCCAACAGTTTATCTCAGGTGCTGTACGAGTAAAAAAAGCGGGTTGCGATGGAGTAGAGCTTCATGCGGCTCATGGGTATCTATTACAACAGTTTCTTTCCCCTTACACAAATAAACGCGAAGATGAGTATGGTGGTTCCTTTGAAAACAGGCTTCGTATGATCACTGAGATCATAAATGGAATCCGCGTACAGTGTGGACCGGACTTTCCAATCGGTGTCCGTTTAAGCGTGGAAGAATTTCTGGATAAGACAGGAGTAACAGAGGATTATATCCATATCCAGGATGGAGTTAAGATTGCAATGGCGCTTGAGAAATGCGGGATTGATTTTATTGATGTGTCTGTTGGTTTATACGAAACAGGAAGTGTATGTGTAGAGCCGATCTCCTTCCCCCAGGGTTGGAGAAAAGATCTGATCAAGGCCGTAAAAGATCACGTTTCTATTCCAGTGATAGGAGTTTCCTGCATACGTGAACCACAGGTAGCTGAGAGTTTTCTGGAAGGAGGTATTGTTGATTTTGTCTCCATGGGAAGAAGCTGGCTCGCAGACGAACAGTGGGGACTCAAGGTACTTGAAGGAAGAGAGAATGAAATTTGTAAATGTATCAATTGTCTGCGCTGCTTTGAGAGCCTGAATGCATGGATGGGCGCGGGTATTCCGGCGGAATGTGCAGTTAATCCACGTGCATGCCGCGAACGTCTTTATGGAAATGCAGAATATGACACTCAGGAACATAAGGTAGTAGTTGTTGGTGGCGGTCCATGTGGTATGATCGCTGCTAAAACACTTGCTGAACGCGGCATGAAGGTAACACTGGTTGACCGCCAGAGTGAGCTTGGAGGTACGATAAACCTTGCAAAGAAGCCTCCTTTCAAAGAACGTATGGGCTGGATTGCCGATTATTATAATGTTGAATTTGAGAAACTTGGAGTTGAATTAAAACTTGATATGGAAGCGACTGCGGATAAAATTGCAGAAATGAATCCGGACGCGGTGCTTGTAGCAACAGGTTCTAAATCTGTCATTCCAGGATCTATTCCCGGAATAACCGGAGAAAATGTATATACGATCGAAGATATTCTTTCCGGAAAAGCCGGACTGAAGAATAAAAAAGTAATGATCATCGGAGCAGGTGTTACGGGACTTGAAACAGCAGAATATCTCTGTTACGAAGGAAATACTGTTGTACTTGCGGATATGCTTGACAAAGTTGCTCCTAATGCAAATCATACAAATGTTGCAGATGTATGTGGAAGATTGAAAGAATACAATGCCCAGTTCATGATGGCACATGCCCTTAAAGAGATCAAAAAAGATGGAGTTGTTCTTGAAAGATTGAACGATAAGATAAATGTGGAAGTCGCTGCAGATGCTGTTGTTCTTTCACTTGGTTTCCGCCCGGACAACCATCTTGTTGAAGAATTAAAAGAAAAAGGAATCCATGCTCAGGCTATCGGAAATGCTGTGAAAGACGGTACGATTGCTCCTGCATCCAGAAGTGGTTTTGAAGCAGCAAGAAAATTGTTTAAGACATCTGTCAAAACTCCAAGCTTTATCACCGCTCCGGAGGAAATGCCTAATTTCGGTAAGATCTCTCTTATGAAAAATCAGGAGGGAATATATCTTGCATACCTTACCGATCCTGCGGCGGTTGCAAAGGTTCTGCCTGCACCGTTAAAACCATTTTCCGTGCCTGTAGTTACGGTATCTGTGTGCCATGTTAAGGAGCCTACCTTTGCTGATGATTATTATGAAGCAATCCTTGGTGTTTACTGTACATATGGAACACAGCTTGGATTATATCCAATAGGGCTTGTACTTGGGGGAACTGGTGCAGAAATGGCAGTTCAGTGTGGACGTGACAATGGATCAATTCCAAAGAAACTGGGATCTGAATTTGTAATCCGTCGAAACAATGATCATGTGACCGCTCAAGTCTGCCGTCGTGGTACTGAACTTGTAAATATTGATCTCAAGATTGGTGAATATAATAACGCAATGACCGGAATGCTGTATCAGTTCCCAGAAGCCGGTAAAAAGACATATGGCGGTGGTTTCTACTTCCACCTTGACCGCGAACCGGATAAAGAAGGAAAATCACATTTCCAGAATGGTGCTCTGCTTCAGAATCTCTGTGAATACAATTACCATTCATGGGAGCCTGGTTTTGCAGCGATTAAATTACAATCGTCCATTGATGATCCATGGGGAGAACTTCCAATCAGAACAGTCATTGGAGGTGCGTATTCCTCAAATGATCTGATGGTTCATAAACTGAATTTATGTGAAGAGATTGACGCAGATGTTCTGGCACCGTATCTGCTTACCGCACGGTATGACAGAACAGCATTCATGGAAACAGGAAGAAGATAAGGAGGGCATTGCCATGAAGTTTGAAAACAAAGTAGCAATCATTACTGGTTCAACAAGAGGAATCGGAAGAGCAACCGCAGAACTCTTTGCAAAAGAAGGAGCAAAAGTCATAGTTGTTGGAACAAAGGAAGAACTGGGAGAAAGCTGTGTGAATGCAATCAAGGCAGCCGGAGGAGAAGCAATTTTCTGTAAAACAGACGTGACATCTGATGAAAGTCTTGATAACCTGGTTAAAACAGCTCTGGACACCTACGGAAAAATTGACATTCTCGTAAATAATGCAGGAGTAGGCGGAACAACTGCCAATATGGATCAGATTACAATGGATGAATGGAACACCGTTCTTGCAACAAATCTCACAGCACCATTTGTTCTTTGCAAGAAAATAATCCCTATTATGGAAAAACAAGGGGCTGGAACCATCGTCAATGTAGCTTCCATGGCAGCAACCGCAGCAGGCCGCGGAGGGCTTGCTTACACTTCTGCCAAACATGGCCTTCTTGGACTCACCCGTCAGATGTCATTGGATCATGGACGTACAGGAGTGCGTATAAATGCTGTTCTTCCAGGACCGATTGCAACAGATATGATTGCACGTGTGCTTGCAATTCCACAGCATCCGGTAACAATGAAGATTGGAATGAGTCCGGCAAAACGTCCTGGAGAACCTATCGAAGTAGCACAGGCTATTGCATTCCTTGCATCAGACGAAGCTAGTTTCATCCATGGAGCGGCTTTGGCTGTAGATGGCGGATATACGATATTTTAAAAATAATTGATATGCATTGGAAAAAGGAGTCATTTGGACTCCTTTTTTCAGTACGTAGGATCCTTAACTTCCAAAAATGAGTAGCCCTAACGAAATTAAAAAAAGCCCGTATTTCTGCGGAAATTATTGCAAAAATACGGGTTTTGTTGTATAATAAATTTAGGGCTATATGAGCCTAAATAAAGGAGGCGAATATGTACCTGAAATCAAGAGTAAAAATACCAGATGTACATGGAAAATTGATCCGATTAAGAAGAGGGGATATCACATATATTAAGTATGAGTATGATCGCTATTATAATCCGGAGAAAAAATATACCTATCCACAGAGAGCAACTATAGGCAAGGTGTGTGCGGATGATGACACTATGATGATTCCTAACGAAGCCTTTCTGAAATACTTTCCAGATG
>ERZ826396.1621-NODE-1621-length-23291-cov-11.542649_pt1 | contig 23291 bp, 38 predicted proteins | sample MGYA00519926_ERZ826396 | MGnify/ENA primary metagenome ERZ826396 (study PRJEB31778, sample SAMEA3449230) | human gut metagenome | biome: human gut; feature: human-associated habitat; material: faeces | place: United Kingdom | collected 2010/2012 ... | reverse complement strand
ACCAATCTAAAAACTTTGTTGCCAACTCTGTCACTTTAGTAACAATCGGCTGCACGCTTTCTGCAAGCTCGGCCAAGGATTCTTGAAGCTCTATACTCGCCTCTTTGTTCTCAACCAGCTCTTCGTTATTCTTTACCCATTCCTCATACGTGGCAGAAAGCCCGGAGTGGGCCAGGGTCGATAGCGCATAATCTTGTTTTTGCGCTTCTGTCGTGCAGTTGGCTAGCCCAGCCGAAAAGTTTTCCGCTCCAATCCCAAGTCGGTCAAGCAGTTCGGCAAACTGCCCGGTAGCCTCTCCGGTTGCAAGCGTCTCTTGCAGGCTGTCTGCAAGACTTTCTATTTTCATTGTGTCCGGGAACGCTAAATATGCGGCGGAGAGATTTTCTACAGCTTTTTGAAGGTTGCTTTCTGTAAAACCGGCCTGCAACAAATTAGAGACCGCTTCCACACTACTGTCTGTCTCGTCGCTTACAACGGCAAAATTTTTAAAAGCTTCTCGAGCCGAATCAATCCCAACTCCAGCCATTCGAGCATTGTTGTCCAATTTAGAAAGATCACTTCTCAACTCTTCGGTCGCTGGAACAGTAGCCACCGCCGCCGCACCTAAAGCTCCAATCGTCTTTGTAACAGGGGAAAATGCGTTGCTAATTTTTCCAGCCGTTTCAGATACGTTCCCGGCTTTTTGGTTGAATTTGTCTAGCCCACTGGCGCAATCTTCAAAAGCCTTTTCTGCGTCTTTTGCCGCTCTTTCGGACTCAATTAGCTCCCGCTGTAATGCGTCATACTGACCTTGGTCTATCCTTGGTCCGTCAATATCTGCCAAGGACTGTTTCAAAGTTTGTACCTCCGCATCAGCATCATCAACCACCTTGGAAAGCCGCTCTATCTCAGCTGTAGCTTCTTTGATTTGCTCGGAACTTCCTCCGCCGTCAGTCTGCTGAAGCTTATCCAGCTTGTTTTGCATCTCCAGCAATGCATTCCCGGCTGCCTCAGCCCGCTTCTGTGCGTTCTCTAAGTCATTGCTCAGTTTTTCATAGGTGTTGTTGCGCTCCAAGGCTTCTCCGGCGCTTTCCATAGCTTCTTTTAGTGTCTTAACCTTTTCGGCTGTTGCTTCAACCGATTGAGCTAACAGCCTCTGCTTTTGCTCTAAAAGAACCGTGCTTTTCGGGTTCATTTTCAAAAGGCGTTCTACGTCTTTTAGTGCACTTTGGGTATCCTTGATATTTTTGTTGGTCCCGGACAGCGCCTTATCTAACTTTGTGGTATCGCCGCCAATTTCGATTGTTATTCCTCTGATTCTATTTGCCATGATACACCTCTAAAAAGAATCGAAATCCTCTTGGGTTGGTAGATAATCGTAATTATATTGATCGTTTCCGGCTTCAATCATCATGTCCGTAACCATGCCAATAGTCAGAAGTTCAAGATCCCTGATTGGGATTCCTAGTTGCGCAGTCCGAAGAAGAAACAGTGCCGTTGTTAGCTCCCGCTCTGTTGGTCTAGTTTTTTTTTGATATCTGCCAGAGACTCGTTATTCGCACGCCACAAATCCATTAATTCCGGGAAAATGCTGTAAATAGAGAAGGTATCGAATGTATCCAGCCACTCTTCCGGTGAGCTTTCTTTCATCTCCGGGTTTCCGTGCTTCGCCATAATAAACGCAACATTTTCAAAAACTTCCAAAAGCCTCATCGGAATGTTTCCGTCTCCGTTCTCCGCCGATTTTACGGCGGAGTCGATTTCTTTCATGTCTTGCATAATATCGCGGCGAAACTTAATGCGGTAAAGGCGCGGCACAGCGGCAGTAGCCCGAAATACAACCGTTCTCCCATCAATTACAATTTCCTTCGTCATACGCCAACGTCTCCCGGCTGCCAGACAGAGCTGTACCATGCGTTGTAAACGCTTTCAGTGGTCGTTGCAGTTGTTTTTGCTTTAATATTTCCGTTTTCAAGCGGAGACGCTGTAATTGTCATGCTTTCGGTTGTCGGTTCTTTTGTGTTGGTCGTTGTCGCTCCAGAAATGCCAGGACGGGTTGCTGAGCAGTTATACAGGACATGCCGGGTCGCTTTTTGATCTCCACTAAACTCAAAAAGCAGCGCAAATGACTTGGGTTCTGCGCTAACATTCTCCACCATGACTTTTGACGTTTCATCTTCCGTTTCCATGAGTACGTCTTTTCTGAAACTGTCAGGAATCCTTGCGATCTCAAGTGTTCCGCTGTATCCATCATTTGCAGCAGTAACATAATAAGCCACATCATCGGCATAGAATGTGCTTGGATCTCCCTGTGCGTCTAACGACAAATTGACCGCCCCGGGGATTTTTTGGGGCGTGCCAAAGGATACTTCTCCATCTTCTCCGGGGGTCAAGACTGCGTAATGGACGTTTTTAAGTCCAAACTTTACTTTGTTTTCAGGCATTTATTTACACCTCAATTTCATAGATAGTCTCATATAGCCGCTCATCTGGAATATATAAAAATTCTTTCTCGAACGGCAGTTCATGGTTGTTTAAAACTGTCTCTATCGCATCTTCGGCTCCGGTATCCTTGCCCTCTGCGTACAACTCGATCTGGACGTGTTTTATACTCTTATAGACCTGATTGTCTGCCATAAAGTTGTTGCTATACGGGTCAAGGAACACGCCATAAGGCAAGCTGGGCGGTTTTTCCCAATGATGGTAAGAAAACCTTATCCCAGTTGCATCTAGCATATTCTGGATTTCTTCAAGACTCATCGGAGCTTCCCTCCCTGGCTGCCTCTTCCGTTTACGGTGAGGGTCACCCGCTGTTCCAGTGCCTTAACCGCCGCTTCTTCCGCCGGACGAATATGTGGCTTTCCTTCTGTTCGGCTTCCGTCCCTATTCAAATGGCCATTCTCCAGAAGATGGGTTAATTGGTAATGATCTTTATTGTAAATTACAACGAAGAGTGCATTTTTCGCTTGCTTTGATTTTTTTAGTTTCCATCCCTTTTTATAGGCTCCGGTTCTTTGGGGCGATTCGTTCTTTACCAACTTTAGGCACTCTTTCCCGGTTTTTTCGACATCTTCTTTTACACCTTCTGTGATTTCATCCGCGAATTCTCTCAGTTCTCCATTGACCGCTTCCAGTAGGTCGTCCACTTTAATGGCCATCGTTTTCCTCCAAAGTTAGGTCGGTTACTAAAAGCCCATTACTGTCCGTGGTGTACTGTACCTGTATAACATGGTGCTCTACTCCATCAATCAGGCAAATATCATTTACTTTGATTTTTTCCGGGGTCCTCCATATGCGGATTAAGCGGTCTGCATGTTGCCCGTTTCTGGCAGCCTCATAGTTCCTGGTTATGCCGACAGTCCGCTCTTCAAAGCAAGTTTCAACCTTTGCGACTAAAATCCTAGTTTTTGGTATCTTTGTATCATCCCACTCCGCAGAGCAAATCTTGCACAATCCGGAATCAAGCATCTTCTTCCCCTTTCATTTTCTGTGAGGCTAGGATGTCATGCCGCAGTTGTCGGAGATATGCAGGCTCCGTTTCTCCGGTAATTCGTTTTCGGTACATCCAGGCTGCGGTCCCGACTACGGCCATTGTATAGTCGTAGTCGGGAACAGTCTCGATTCCCTGTCTGGATAAATGTTGCTTTGCCGCCAGAAGCAGGGTGTTTAAATACTCGTCATCTCCAAGCTCAATCCCAATTCTCTGTAGGTCAAGCTTTAATAGCTGTAAAGCATTTTTCATTTCCTGTTGTCATCCGTTCACACATCGTCCTCTACCTTGTTAGCTACATCCTCCGCAAAAGACATGCTGGTGGTCGGGGTGGTCGCATTCAGGCCGAACACCACAAAACCCTCCGGGATAACGGGGAGGCCGTCATAGCGAGCAGTCGCCTTGAATACCGTCTGGTCCTCGATGAATCGAACATGCTCACTCTGAGCGATTGTGGTCCCGGCCCGCTCCGCCAACAGATAGAGATCTCCATAGCCGCCGATAATATTGTTATCGGGGATGAAATCCAGAATCTCAATAGTGCCGCCAAGAATAGGCATGGTCTGGCTCATTCCGGTGACCACAGCGCCGGATGCGTTGATGGTCAAGGCCTCGGACATCATGGTCGTGTATGTAGTCTCGTTCATGGCCCAAAACTTTGCCCCGGAAGTGTACTTGTTCTTTGCCGCTCCGGAACCTTTCAGAACATTTTGGAACAGTTTTACGCCAGTGCTGTTGGCTGCGGTGATCGTCTGGATGTTGGTGGTGTGCAGGTCCGCCCAGGGACGGCTGGTGGCAGGATAACCAGTGGGCTTCGTGGTCTGGGCAAGACGGGCCACAATGCCAAGCGGCATCTTAGTTCCAGTTCCATACAAAATAGCCTTGTCCAGCGCATAGCCAATAGCCTGACCGAGAGCGGAGATAATTTCACTGGCAAGTGCAATGTCGGAATCCTCCAGGGTAGCATTGCACACAGCGATATATCCACCAACTTTATATCCATCTACCTCGACGGAGCTAAAGGACAAGCTAAGTTCATTCAGAGTGGCGCACATTTCGGTCCACACAGCTTCAGGAATAGAACCCATAATATTCTGGCGGGCCTTTCCTGGAACGTTGCGCACATTAACATGCTTCATGAGCTTGCTGTACTTCATGGCGCTTTCCTTCACTAGTTCCAGAACTACTGTAGGAATTAGAAGCTCAGATCCAGTGATTGCCCGCTTCTGCTTGCCCAGTTCGCGGGTGCGCTCCAGAAAATCCTTGACATCCTGGTTAGCGAAAAACGCATCCCGCTCCTGATTGTTCATGCCGAAAAATTTCATTCTGGTTTCCAATTTCTTAAGCTCCTTTCGCTGCTCCTTCGAACCTGCCTTAGGTGCGTTTTCTTCAATTTCTTTGATTTCGTTTTCGGCGGCTTCAATTTCAGCCTGTAGCGCACTTTGATCGTCCCGGTTTTTCTGCTTCTCGGCCTCAAAGTTATCCACGGCCTCTTCCACAACCGCTTTCTGCTCATCGGTCTCTGCCTCGGCAATGGCCTGCTCAAGCTCCGCTTCCCGAGTTTCAAAACTTTCCGCTGCCTTCCGCAGTTCATTCAAAGCCTCTTTTTTCTCGCTGATTTTCTTCCTCAGCATCAACACTTTAAGTGCCATGTCATGCTCCTTTCAGTCTTTCATTCATTTTTGCTTTCCACGCTTCCGTTTTCCGTCGTTCTATCTCCTGATACTCCATCTTCCTGGCCGAAACGGCGGTTTCCTCATAAGCTGGGAAAGTGACTACCGACACTTCAAACAGTTCGACTTCCCTAATAGTCCAATGAACAGCCCCGTCCTCTCGGATCTCGGTATCCTCCTTGACAATGTTGAATCCAAAGCTGCACTGGTCCACATCACCACGCTTCACGCGGTTATATAGGTTCATAGCATCCGTATCGTTCGGATTAATACGAATCTTTCCCCATAATCCGTGCGAATCTTCGCGCAATTCCAGTGTCCCTGCTTTGCTCCGTCCCAACACAAGCCTTGTCTCATGGTCTATCAAGGCACGAACATCATTACCCAGCGTATTTGCAAACGCTCCAGGCGCTACACTTTCAGACGCGCCCGGCCAAAGGTCGTAATTGCTGTTGAAAACAGAAAAATATCCTTCGATGTAAAAATCGTCGTTATCTTCTCTGGTTTCGAACTTAGACGGGATAGACCGCATCTGTCGTTCAGTTCTCTCCAAGGTCAACGCCTCCAATCAGCTTTTTTTGGTCCCCAATCATGCCGCGCGGGATATAGTTTTCAAGAATGACTAGCTCGTCCAGTCCATCCATCGGATTCAGGCCAAGCCAGTCTCTCACTTCGTTCCCTGTCATGATCCCGCGAACAAACTGGTCATCGCCCACTTGGGCAAGTTCGTTGAGATCATAGGCGTACAAAGACCTGGAGTTGAGCTTAAAATACCAGTCCGGAGAAAGCAGCAGCTTTCGGGTCATTTCCTGCTGAATGCTTTGAGCGATTGGCATAATCGTGGCATTAATAAAATTGTTCCATTCGTTCTTATCAAATTCTCCGGCCCCAACGACATAGGGTGGAACACCGAGAATCGAGGCTACGGTTTTTTTATCCAGCGTTACACTGTCCGATAAAGCCAAGTCAGTCAAAGATAGCGGCTTCACTTGTTCCACTTCCATAAAACCCGAAGGAATGATCCACGGCTCTCCGCTTCCGTCTGTGGATATGTATTCTTCCAGCAGCCTTTTTCTCCCTTTAGGGCTTGAAAACTCGTCTGCTAACGCATCCACTTTAACAACAAGAGATGGTTTCCATTTGCTTTCCATAAATCCGCGCTCAGTCGCTGCCGCTTGTTTCAAGTTGTGAGCCACGTCTTTTAGTACCGCCCGATAGCCCTGTCCTCTCCACGGATTTTCCGGGTCTGGGTTGGATACAAAATGGAGAACATTGTCTGGGTCGTACTCAACGCCGCTAATTTGGACGAGATAGCCAAAATCTTTTGTTTGTGTGATAGACACGGCACTCGGCTTTATCGGAATTAAATCTTCCAAATATCCGTCTCTCGTCCTTGGATACACAAAAGCATTTCCATCTCCGTCCAAGAGCATTGTTCTGACGATGGTATACATTAGGCTTTTCCGTGTCATAAAGCGGTTGGGATTTATGTCTATCTTCCTCGACAACTCGTTTTTGATGCGAACGTCCCCGTTTGATGTATTTGCCATCAGGTGGATTGTCATGCTGGAAACTAAATCAGCGATTTTCCCAACCGCCATCATGATTTCCGGGCTGTTCGATAGTTTTGTATACCCTTGAACGCAAAGTGTCTCGTAGGCTTCTGGGCTGCACAGCCAGGTGGTGCTCTTGTCCATAGCGCGGAGCTTGATATTTTTTTGTTTGGTTTTCATTCCTCACCCCACCACGATTTTGCGGTACCGCTCTTCTCTAAAGCCTCCAGGTTTCGGATGCAAGCAAATACAGATGCGTCAAATATATCAATTCTTTGCTCCGGGTAAACTTTTTCGTACTGGACCATATCGTCTGTCTTTTCAATGGCGCTCACGTTTTGAACGCAGTACTCAAAAGCATCCGAGTGCATATAGTAAAGCTCCCCGTTTTTCGCTTTCTGTTCAATTCTCCGGAATCCTTCGGATTTTTTGTAATAATATTGCGGCTGGTCCACGACGTTAAAGCCAGCCCCTTTCATGCCGATAAAATATTCTCGGCAGAATTTACGGTCATGGCCCACCTGCTTGATTTTAAAGCCCAGCTTTCGGAGTCTAACGAACCAGTTCACCACATCCGCATGGTTTACGGTTGGACTGTTGCAGAGATCAAGCCACCCATCATCCTTCCAGCCAAATAAAGGTATTCCATCTTCATCCGCTTTTTGATGCGCGGCCACCACCGGGAACCACGCATGAGAAATAATGATGTCAACGTCCGCCGTTTCTCCATTCGGCTTTTTATACCCTTTCAACGTTCCATATAAGGCGGCCGCTGTTAGGTCGTGCATCTTAGATAAATCCGCTCCGCCATACCAGCTGATAGGCAACTTAGCCAGTTCTTCCATAGACCAGTTATATTGGCTATCGCTAGCTTGAAACTCATCCAAATTAAAGTACGCTCTGACCGCCGACGTATACACGTTCAAACTCTTCGCAAAAAAGTCTTTCCTTTGTTGGGGATCGTTTTGCGCCTGAATCGCGTCGTTCATAATGTCCGCCGGTCGAATAGAAACCCCATAAGCCGGGTTCGCCATTTCGTGGATAGTCGGATTTGTGTAATCTACATTTCCGTTTTCGTCCTCATCTGCCTTACAGATAAATACAAAATATTGTTCATCTATAGCGGTGCCATCAAGAATTTTCTTGCAATATTGCAGCCGCCGGTAACAAAAAGAATTCATATTGTCTCCGGCGGTCGTGATTCCGATCATCAGTTTATTGGTATAGGCTTTCATGGCCTCTTTGATGATGTTGTATTGCTTCGGAGTCTTGTAGGCGTGCATCTCATCTGCGATAGCTATATTGCAGTTAAGCGAATCCTGCCGATCCGGATTTGCAGCCAGTGCCTGTATAAAAATGGAGCCGTCGCCTAAATCCCCCTGGATGCTGTGCTCCTGATTGTTATCGATTACTCGGAAATTTTCTTTCTCACCCATCTGCTCTAAATTGAAGTTGATAAAATTGAAAGATTCCAAAGATTGTTTCAATGCAGCCGCAACAATGTATACTTTGCTTCCGCTTTTCCTCTGGAGTATTCCGAGCGCCCAGGCCAAAGCCGCCGCAAAAGATGTTTTGATGTTCTTACGCGGGATATAGATAAGCGCCTCTTTAAATCTCCTGTTCTTTGTCCCTTTGTGAAAGAATCCGAGCATATTGTATATCTGGAATTTATGAAAAGGTTCCAGAAGAAACGGTGTTCCTCTAAGAGGCGTGCCGTCTAACCGCTCTCCCTGCGCATGGACAAAAGTTTTTTCAATAATTCTGATTACAAATTCGGCATCAGACGGGCAAAAATCGTAATTGTCATTTTTTAAATCATTTAAAAACCTCTGGCAGACTTGCTTCAACTCTCGGCAGGCAATTTTATTCCCCGAAACAACACTTAGCGCATATCCCATAACAATATCTTCGTTTGGGTAGCGTTTATCCTTCACCTTTTATTGCCTCCGCAAGTATGGATTTCTTTTGCTTTTTTTGCTTACCATTGTCTACCTGTGATTTTGGGTTTAACATCAGTCTGTCAGAATATTGCAGGATGTCTTTTCTTAGAGCCTCCATTGTGAGCGAAAGCGGAGACTTCTTTTCTCCACCATCCGCTGTTTTTGTTGAATACTTAAATGATTTTCCGTTTTCATATTCTCTCGAAAGGCGCTCGTATTGCTCCCTCAAGCCGGAATAAATGTCTATAATCGGGTCATATTCCGGCCTGTAATTCCCCATTGTTTTCATACTACTAATCGTATTTGTTTTAATGGTGTCTTTTGTAATTGCAGGCCGCCCCAACGTTCCCCATCCTTTCCAAAAAAGTTTTTTAGGGATCGCTCTATTGGAAAAGGTCCCCTTGCCTCGGTCTCCCTATGTCCGAATCTTAGCGTTTGGAGGGGGGGATACCCGCATCCTCCACTGTTCTCCCAATGCGGTCAATTTGTGCGTTGACCTGTCGTGCATTTTGTTGTGGCACTCATCACATAACGCAATTAGGTTCCATCTCTTCAATCTTAGATCTGGTCTTTCTTCTATCGGGTTTGCGTGATGTACCGTTGTAGCATCTTGCATCTTTCCGTACCTTGCGCAGTTCTGACACTTATGTCTGCTTTCTCTTATCACGCGCATGCGCATTGCTTCCCAAGCCTTCGTTGAATAGAACTTATCTTTAGACATTATTCTTTTCTCCTAGCTAGGTCGTTTCTCTTAACTGTGAGATTGCACGATTGACATCTCTCAGCGTGTACGCTATAATGTACACAAAGGAGTGATTCCCATGACCAACACAAATATCTCGCACTTTCGGCGGAACCTGTTCAGCTATGTGGAGCAGGCTTTGACCTACGGTGACGTGGTCAACATCTCCACCAAGAAGGGGAACGCCGTCATGCTGTCCGAGGACGACTACAACGCCATGCTGGAAACTTTGCACTTGTCCTCTATCCCTGGTATGACGGAGCGGCTCCACAAGGCCGCCGCCGAACCTCTTGACCAGTGCGCCGAGTACGACCCCAGCGAGGAATGGTAATGTATAAGATTGTGTTTTCCAGTCAGGCGGAGAAGGATAAGAAGCTCTTGAAGCGGGCCGGGCTTGACAAGCGGGCAAAAGCCTTGCTCTCGGTGATTGCGAAGAACCCCTTCCAGAACCCGCCCCGCTACGAAAAGCTGGTTGGTGATCTAGCTGGTTTTTACTCCCGCCGCATCAACATTCAGCACCGCATTGTGTACCAAGTCTATCCAGCAGAGCAAACCGTGAAGGTCTTGACCATGTGGGGCCACTACGAGTGACCCGGAGCCGCCTCTTTGTGGGGCGGCTTTTCTCTTGCGGTCTTTCCCGCCGTCAACAATTTGATACCCCCTGTGTCCCTCCTGTGGGTTCAGGGGGGTGTCTACATCACGCCAAGCAGGCATAACAAAAGTCCAAAATAACAGCGCCTTTGTTTGTTATCGTGATTTTGTTTGTGCCTTTATCCCACTCACACTGCAAATATCCCGAACGCACTTCTTTACCTGGAGTGCAAAACGTCATATATTGATTGTCTGTACTTCTAGGCGAGGCATATATAAGAATCAAACTTGTTCCATCGGGGACGCTCATAGCCATAGAATTAGATGCAGTGATGTTCCCATAACTATTTCCGTTCTCCGTGAATCCTCCGCCGCCGCTTCCCCCGATTACCGACTGAAAAATCACACCCCGTCACCGCCTTTCGGCGTTTTGACGGTCAGGAGGTCAGAGCGCCCCCCCCCATTGGTAGAAAATGGTATTGTTCATCTTGACGACCTCTTTCGTTTAGAGTGAGCGGGTGAGGATTTGCACCTCACATAGAATCACATCGTGGGCCTCGACACCTTTATCGTGTTCGGGGGATTCCTTATCCCTTGAAGCGTCTACCTGTTCCGCCACCGCTCGTATTGTCCCGCCGCCGCCCTCATGCGGACGGGAGCGGGGTATGGCCGCCCTGGGCCACATCGTTGAGAGGTGCGGGCGGTCCTGCGCCACTTAGAAACATCCGGCCCCCATGCAGGGCTTATACCTCAGTGGCCCCTGGTTCAGTACCCGTGCGCTCGTAGACACTGCCGGGCTTTCTCGACTGCCAGGAGGTTTTTCCGCGCCGTCACTACGACTATCTTATAGGCGCGACTTGGAGTGAGTTGCCGCATGGAGGGTGCGACCCTCCGGCCCGGATGCGTGGGCTGCTGTTCGGCGTGCGGCATATAGTGCCCGATATTCCCCGCCTCGGTGCCGGGCGGTTGTAGAGGAGGCGAATGGGAGCGCAGGGGCAAATGCTCCCACACTCCCATTTTCGCATAATTATTATTTTGTGCTCACCACATGTTGTAAAAAACGGAATATTTTTAACAATATAATGAAAGGTTAGCCTTAATCAAAATATCCCAAGCTCACATTGTAATATTTTGCAATTATCGAAAGATTTGATATTGTTGGCTCATGCTCTCCCCTCTCGTAGCCTCTCAATGTATTGGGCCCAAACCCCATCAACTGCGACACAATATCAACTCTTTTCCCCGGCTCCTTTTCTTCCCTCAACTTTATCAATTTCTCCGGGAACTTATTCAAGGGCTATCCCTCCCCATGCTGTCCACTCTCTCCGTCCACCAGATCAAGAACATAGGTCTCCAAAGCAGATTCAACGTTGAAGCTCCTGGAAAACAAACGTTTCTTTTTCTTCTGACGGAAAACCGTGATTGATATGCCGACGGTATCATCAGGGACTTGCAGTTTGTACTCTTTCACTGTCCGCCCTCCCCGCCGTGGATGTTTCCTCCCAGCATCTCGCAGATAAACGCCATATTGCAGGCCATGTGTTTGTAGTGTGGAATCCCGCTCTCTGTGTCTACGCTGTCAGGCTTGTCCACAAAAGCCAGTGTGTGTCGTAGCAGGGCATTGATGTACCGGCGCAGCTCCACGGTTTTCCAGTTGCCCGGATCGTGATACTTCTGGTTCCCATACATGCGGACCTCTGCAATGTCCCGTATGATTTGTGTAGGCACAAGGTCGAGTTCCAGCTTCCCTGCGTCGGCTTTTGCCTGCTGGTCATCTTCATGTCCCCATGTGCTGGTAATGATGACTTCGCTCATTGGGCACCTCCGATGATCTCGTCAAGGGTGTAGGACTGGTGGTTTTGGATAGATGGCAGCAATTTGGCTCCAATCATACATTCTCCACTTCCGTTTTTGCATTCGGCTTTTACAACACCACTGAACCGACAAACCTTCACTACATCCGGGAATAGAAGTTTAATTGCCTTTGCCACTTCCACCTCCTGCTCGGTGAAGCGGGGCTTCTCTGGCAACGTCCACCATACAGGTTTAGGGGCAATACCGCATACCATTCCAATCCCCTTTTTTGAGAATATACAATCGTCTGCGCAATTTCCGTTTCTGCTTGTGCAGTATTCTTTTGCTTCCCCCAGCGTCCAGTCCTTCAACGGCTTGTCCATGTTGGCCTCCTCCTTTTTTGCGACTGAATTGCGACTTTTTTGAGACTGGTCGCAATCTTGCATCAAATCCTCAATTTTAACTCCCGTAGGCTTCCCGGCCCGATTGAGCATATCCCGGTAGGCTTTGCGCTCGTTCTCGGTAAAATAGCCGCCCTCCTCCAACTTTCCGGGATTTCCGGATGGTTCGTCCTCTTTCGCGTCACTTTTTGCAAGTACAGTTTCAATCTTCCGCTGGCCCCAGGAACAAAAATGATTATCTCCGTCATGATCTAAGTATGAATGGTGGTGGATTTCACACAGCATTCGCTTTCCGTTTTTCCACTCATCGCAGATTTTGTAATGGGTGCACTCCCGGCACCTGACCACAGGAACGGCATCAATAATGGGGGCTTCATCAATATACTGGTCTACTGTTGCCTTGATATATGTAGGAGCATCTGATATGCCAAAATTGATCGCGTCTTTCAGCGCATCCAAATCACCAAGCCTCATGCTCGTTACCTCTTAATTTGAAAATGTTATCTGCGCCGCAAAGAAATTCATCGCCAATTCGATGAGAGTAGCAACAGTCCACACATTTAACTCGGATGTTCTTTTTTGTGAAACCAATAATTTCACCCTCGTATTGTACGAGCCTTGTGGTGCTGGAACCAGTTCTCATCGTGTTATAACAAACACATCTATCGCCAATGTTGAGTAAATTTCCAAGTCTATCTTTCATTATTTGTCGCCTCCTTGTCCATGCGAGCGCCGCAGTTGGGGCAGTATGGAGTTCTGCTCCAAAAATAACTTATTGGGTATCCACATTCCGAGCATTTGCACATTTGCTCAACTTCTTTGTTGGTGTTTACCCATCTCCCGTGCCTCACCTCCGCAACGTCGGCGGCGGGGGCGTTTTCCAGTAGGCTGACAAATTCGGCCCGTTCCTCCTGCTGGGTATGGTGGATAGCTTTCCACGTGTCGCTTTCAGTTTGCCCGGTGCGAATATGGTGCGCTGCCCGGTCAAGCATCGCCCTTGAATATTTGAGGATAGCTTCCCGCTCTATGTAACTCATTCCTGCTCCCTCCGTTCCAGCGCGTCAGCAATTCGCTTTAACTCTTTACGGGTGCCCCGGATCTCGTCTCTCTTGCTCATATCAGTAATCCATAAAGCACACAGGAAAATAGTAATAATAAGCAACAGTCCAATGATATTACCCATCCTGCTCCCTCCGTAGTGCGGCCTCGGCAGCATTTTGTTTTAATACTTCCATCCGGGCTTCAGCCTCTCCTCGGTTGTAGGGTGTCCCGCAAATGTCAATCAGCGGAGAGGACCATTTCTTTGGGTCAAAATATACAACCGCATACCGCCCATTAAATCTCTGGTCTCTTTTCGGCTTCATTTCTCCACCTGACAGCGATTGTTCAATCATTGCGACAAACGGGCCGATAAAACACCGCTCCTCCTTATCAGCCTGGGCCAATTCGCGGAGGCGGTCAGGCGTTGTCTCAAAATACAATGCCACAGCATCAAGCATAGATTCCAGTTGATTGCGGATTTCCTCCGGCTCCAGGCCCGTTTCCTCATATGCGGCGAGGCGGTCAACGACTTCACCGCTGTATTCCGTATCGCCGATTTTGAGCCGCCATTTCCCGCCGTCAAAGTATGTCAGCCGCTTCATGTCAGTCCTCCTTCTGGCCGCGCCTTAGATACTTCGGCATACACTCATCCCACGGGCCTAAAATGCGTTCCGCCTCGTCCAGCGCCTCGGTTTCATAGCTATGCGGCATCTCCTTGTCACTGTTGACATAGGAAAACCACATCATGGCCAGTGCTCGCTTCACCTGCTCTAGCTCGGCCAAAACCTTGTTGCACTCCCTGTTTTCCTGTTGGAAGTTAAGCGCTGCCTGGTGATGTGCGTTTTTCCAATGCTCCAGCTCGGCCCGCAGCTCTTGTAATCCGTTCCGCTGGCTTCGGATCATGTCCTCCAATTTAGTGTTGCGGCCCCTCAGCTTCTCGTTTTCGGCCTTAAAACTGTTGGCTGCATTTCGCAACGCCTGATTCTCGATCTGGAGCGTGGAAAGGGCGGTGGCGGCGGCCATGCACAGGTCCATAATTTCCAAAGACGCTTTGTCTGCATAAAGGCTGTCAGTGCGCAACTGCTCAATCAGCTTCTCAATGTCCATCAGGTTCCTCCTCTCCCTCCGGTGGACGGCGGTAAAATGTATCACGGTAAAACAATTCCGTCTGAGCGAATCCCTTTGATGTAAAAAACCATATTTGTTTATATGGTTCGTCCTTAACAGTGTTTGGGAATATCCAGCCATATTTCACACTATAAACCGGATTGACTTTTGCTTCCGATTTTAGCCCTTCCCACGTCAGCGGCTCGTTTGGCGGGGTGAGGGTGGGCGCATGGACCACCATCTGCATCACCCGGCGCAGCACCGCCTTTTCTGTTGCATCTTCCGTGTCGTTGTACCACGACACCAGAGCGTTGTTTAGTGCATATGCGTCAATCGGTCTTAACATCGGTTAGCGCCTCCTAAAATAATCTATAATTCAATTCATCGTCCAACATAGACCACCGGAACACCTTGTCATCCGGGTAAATCAGCCCTTCGTCCTCCAGCTGGAACCGCCACTCGAAGTCGTGGACGGTACAACCGGGCAATTTCTTCCAGTAGCCGCGTTCTTCCCGTTCCACGGTGTCGTCATCATCGGCATACACAAGTCGTGTTTCTGGTCCGTCTAGATCTGTCACCCATTGTCTTCTGGGTGGTTTGAACGTCACAGGACTGTCTGCGTCCCATTTGAGCATCAGCGCCCACAGGTCTGGATAGTTTTTACGCAGCAGCCGCAATTGCCCGACACCCTGATTGTGGCAAAACCAGCAGCCGCCCCTCGTGGCCGTTGTGTAGATTGGGGAGAGCAAGTCATTTTCCTCGCACCACTGGCGGCAGTCGGCTTCCGTCCATCCCGCCTCAACCAGCGGAGAGCGCTTGGCATCGGACAGGTTGTGGAAGCGGTTTGGCTCGTCGGCGGCGATACCTAAATACTGTATGCCTCTGCTTTCTGCAAGAGCGGCTTGCTTTAAGCGGCTGTTGCACCACGGGCCTCTCTGATATGGCCATCCATAGATTTTCCCGGCCCTTTCCTCATTTTCTCCGTTCGCCACCATGTAAAAGACATCTTGATAACATCGTTTTGATCTAATGTGCTCTACTTGGATGCCCCACCGCTCTTTGATGATCTTGTCTGCCTTTTCCTTAAACTCCACCATCGGAGGTAGATCGGCGGGGATGGTGTCTGTCGCCCAAACTTCGGCGTGGACAATGCGGTCGAGAGGCCAGCCAAGTTGCTCAATGGCTCCCAGGCAGGCAATCGAATCTTTGTCAGCTAGCCATAGCTAAGCGACAAGATATGCTCAGCCATGATTTACACGCACCCCCTTTTCTCTGTACCCTCCGGCTTTGACCTTTGGCGTGGTAGCAATCTCACCTAAGCTCCATCCTTTGCGTTTTCTGTCATAAAACATTTGCATTGAAATGTGGAATTCTTTACAAAAGGTTTCCACCGTATAATTGCTTCCAGAATATTGAAATCTCAGAACATTTCTTTTGTTTTTTTGCTGTTCTTGTATAGTGACCCATCTGCAATTTTCAGGACAGTAATCACCATTGACATCAATTCGATCAATCGTAAGCCCTTTTTGGTATCCGCTGTTCACTGCCCAATTTCTAAAGTTGCTGAAATCGCTCCACTCTTTGCAAATCCGGATGCCATCTGCCCCGTACCATCTATAATCATGTGATCTTCGATTATTGCACCTTTGCCTCATGCTTTTCCATACATTGTATAGCGGGGTTCCGCACCCTCCGTGTTTAATTTTTGCCATACTCAAACCTCACGTAGCTGAGGCTCAGGATATGCTCCATAGCGCCTCCCATCTCTTTCTCTGTTCCTCCCACGCCTCCGGGGTGAGGGGGCGGCCACAATGGTGGCAGTATTGGTGGCCCCACCTGCTCCAAGCCTCTGCTGTATCAGGGTCAGTACAGCGCTCGCACCCCGGCCACACCCGCTCCATCTTCTCCTGCGTGGGTGGGGTGAGGGCGGAGAGGGCAACCTTCATGGCCTCGATTGCTGGGTGGCCTTTTTGTTCAAGGCCAAGATTAAGCCTTAAAATTTCATCAAGAATATCAATCGCTTCTTCCAGCGTCATGCTCATGGGTGGGCCTCTATTTCTTTCCGCAAACTTTCCTTAATGTAGTAGTCCAGGCCAAGTCGCTGACAAAGTGCTTCGGCTTCTCGCCCAAACTTTGCCCATTCTATATTCGACGGGTAGTAGTTCAGCTTCCCAATTTTCACCTTGTCGAAGATGTCATGGCAATTTTCGATACAGTCTAGCACTGCATCAGCGTATAGGACAGGTTCAAAGGAGCACCAGGTCTTGATTCCCCTGCACTTTGCGGCATACAGGTCTGCCATCCGGTCGCTCGGCGCGTATGGGCCGCTGGCGGAGCCGTCAATGGTCACGCCGTACCAATCCTCGCTGTCTAGCAGATCGAAGTCCCGGCTCCCATCCCCCTTTGTGAGAATCTGGACGCGGTTCCCGTATTCCTTCAAAACTTTGATGATCTCCCGTGTCGGCGTGGTATCGTAGCCGGTCGGATATGGGTCACAAGTAAAACACAGGTGAATAATTCTTCCGGTAATGTGCTCTCTCTCCAACTGTGCCTTGGTCGCCTCTACAATTCCATCACGGGGCCGGACATCTGCGTGAAACTTCTCTCGGTCTCGATGCAATACACTCGGCGCAAAGCAATAATAGCAACGGTGCGGGCATCCAGTGTAGATATTCAGCGCATAGTCACCGTACTCTTTGGCTTTCCCTTTCGGCTCATAAATCGGCTTCATTCCATCCCCTCCAGCATCTCCATCTCCTCCGCCGTCAGCACCGGCGCGCGGGTGTTCCAGGCGAGGCGGGCCTTTGCCGTATCAAAAATTTTCTTATCTTTTTCCATACCAATGTACCTTCTTTTTGTTTCCAGACACGCTACTCCAATAGAGCCGCTGCCCATACAGCAATCCAGCACCGTATCCCCCGGGTTTGTGTAAGTAAGCACTATCTGTTTACATAACCATACTGGTTTTTGTGCCGGGTGCAAGCATAACTTTTGTTTGTCGCTCGGCCCATGTAAGACATCCCTCGGATATCTGTCTGTGCTGTCATATCCAGTGGGCAGATAGTCGTGGTAGGCATCCCCCGTCCTGCAGTTACGCTTATGCTGAGCGGTAGATACCTTCCGTTCGTGTCCATGAGTTATCTGCGGATTGTAGGTTGGCAGTCGGTCATAGAATACCAAGATATTTTCATGGGCCTTCATCGGCATCTTCTTTGCATTTAGATGCCCGGTTGCCTGTGTTTTTTCCCAAATCCATTCATAGCGTAGTTCTTGCAGATTACTGCACCCAAGTACCTTGTCAAACGGAGCTTGTGCAAACAGGGCTTTGCAACCACCAGGACGCACTAACCGCTTTACCTCTCTCCAAAATAGGTCAAGGTCTATCGGCGTGTCCCATTTGCAGTTTGTTGTTCCATATGGCAAATCGGTAAAAAGAAAGTCAACACTGTTTTCTGGCAGCTTGGGCATCAGGTCAAGGCAGTTGCCAAACAGCAGCACCCCCGCATCCGTCAACCGCTTGGCCGCCTCTTGATCGCCCAAAAGGGCTAATTTGATGTCATCCATTGCTTTCTCAGCCTCCTCCAGCATCTTCTAAACCATTCGTTCCACTTTGCGCAGTTCTCCGTTTTACAGGTTTCCGCTTTTTTACAGGTTTCACAGGGGCTGCCTTCCATAGCTGATTTTCACCACCCAATCATACCGCTTCTCAAACGGGATCAGCTTGTCCCCACATATCCGGGCCAGGTTCTCATCCAGCTTTTCCCTGCAATAGTCCGCGTTTGCCTTCTTGGTTAGAGCGTCGGCGTACTTGTCAAAATTCGCCTCTACCCCATGCAGCACCCTCAAAAGCCGCTCATACCCAAACGTGTCCTTGCCCATGACCTCCGGGTCGTTGAGCGTCAGTGAGACCATGTCCATCATGAATTGGGTGTATGTCTGCTGTACAGCAATCTGGATGGCCTCCCGCTCCGCCTTGAGCCGGTCTGAGAAATTCTTACCCATCTCTTGCCTCCCACTCCCGGTATATAGCCATAAAGTCCTTCGCATCCAGGCAAACCACCCACGGCCTGTTGTTGGACCTGTGAAATACAATGGGTATCTCCCCCGGCTTTGCGTCCCGCTTGGCCTGTCCAAGAGCCTCCCGCATGTTCATGCGTTCCACATACTTGCACTCGATGTGCAGACCAGGAAGTCCCACGATGTCCGCCGCATCCCCGGTGTTCCCGCAGTATTGCGCCGTCCTGCGGCACTCATATCCCTCATCCCGCAAGAAGCGCACAAGGCTCAGTTCTCCACGCTTGCCCTTCTGTTTGCTATTCATTCTTCCATCACCACCCGCAGCAGCGCCACCGCCAGTTTGATGCGCTCCGCCGCGTCCAGATAGTCCTTCCCCGTGGCGGAGAGCAGCGCGATATCCGCCTGCCGTTTGGCCTCATCCAGCGCCCGCCGCCTTGCTTCGTTTAGCTCCATCCAATTTCATCTCCCAGGTATATACTTTTCGGTCCCCTGTTTTTGCCATAAAAAACCGCTTGTCACATTCGTTGAAGTCCAGCCTCACAAGACCAAGCTCTCCAAACTGCCGGTTTTTCATCACCGTCAGGACGGTGGAGCAGTCCTCTGTTTTCTTTTCCTCCGGTACTCGTTCCACTTTAAGCACGTTATCAGCAAGGTTCGTCACATCCACCGATCCGCCTACATCATCCGCCTCAATGGTGTCTTTCCCTGTCTTCCGGGGATGTGCCACCAGATGAACGTGTACGCCTTTCCCTTCCGCAAACGCCTTTAGCCGCTTTACAAACTTGCTCTGTGCCTGCCAGACCCCTAACTGTGCTTCTTGCTTGAGCGCTGCGGTCATGAGGTTGTCCACCAGAAATGTGTCGCAGTTGTACCGCCGCCTGGCGTACTCGAACAGGTTCAGGATGTTGTCCTCATCGTGGGCGTTGTCCTTGCGGATGTCGGTCAGGAACAGGCATCCACGCCACCACTCGTCAATAGCTTCCCTGGCCTCGTCCTTTACTGTATAGAATTTCCGCTCAGTACCAGGTACCGTATTCGCGCATACATAGCGGTAACCAGCTGCCTGTTGAAGCATCGACAGCTTAAATTTATTCGCCGGGGTTTCTCCCGAATAAACACATACCCGGTGGCTTTGATTGACCGCATCCAGAAGGATCTGCCCAAGAAGTGTGCTCTTTCCCTCTCCCCGCTTGCCGGTCCAAACAGATAATTCTCCGGCGGAAAACCCGCCGATCATATTGTCCAAGTCTCTGATCCCAGAAAGCGCGCGGTTCGCGTCCCGTTTTACTGTCGTCTCCACTTCCGCCAAGTTCAAGAGCCCCTGCACCGGCATCTCACTAGCCATAAACAACAGCTTACCAATGTCACTGTGTCCATAACGGTCTATGTATTCCCGCATACTTTTACAGCCTTTAAACGCAGCCTCCGTGGGCAGAAGAACCGGCATCTGCCAGCGGTTGGACAGCTCTTCCGCGGCCTCTGCCCGCTCCGGGCTGGGAGGCGCCGCCATAAAGATATACCGCCACTGCTGCGCCCATTGGGCGGCTGGTCCTACTTCTTCCCAAGATGCGAGGACCGCCTTACTTACGGCGTTTACCGTCACCGCCTGCACGTCCTCCGGGTCCAGGCACCACCATAGCCCCATCGGGTCTGACGGGTCCATGAATTCCGGCCTGTACAGTAGGACGGTCTCACCCGAGTATCTTGTCCCAGTAGTCTGAACCACTTTCTTTGCCTCCCCTTCCCTTGTCTTGCTCCCTGGACAGCCAGTTGACGATAAACTTCTCGATCCCTCGCCGCGTCTTCCGCTTCGTTTTGTTCGCTAAGATCCAGCCCCGCATTTCCCGCAGCTCCTGCTTGATGTCAACAGCCGGATAGAGCTGTTCCCACTCCTGCTCCTGTTCCTGCGATACCAAGTATTCCGTTCCATCGTTCAAAGGCAGCCGGATAACGGGCGGGGGCCCGCCCGAAGCGGGCTCCACGCCTATATTATTTCTGTTCTTTTCTTTTCTGTTCTGTTCTTTGTCTAAATCTTTAAGGTTTTGACCACAAACCTTAAGGTTTTCGGCGTTATCTTTACTGGTAAGCGGGAAAAGAGTAAGCTTTTTAAGAGTAGCCTCTGTTATGTCTTTGCGGGAAGACATATCCAACAGAAAATACTCCTTGATCATTGGGATACTGTCTCGGCTATTCCCTACGATCCGGAGGAATCGCCGTTGTATCTCTGGCGATGTCAGCACGCCGAACGAGTCAAAAACCCTCTTATCAAAAAGAGAACGTCTGACCAACCCCTGCACAACTTCGCCTATAAGTCCAGGACTGCAACCACCATCCACACCCGCGCCAGCAGACATCAGAAGGCAGTCGTCGTTATCCCACTGTTTGTAATACCCGCTTGTCCGATAGATCTCATTGAGGATCAGGATAAAGATATAAACGCCTTGTATCCCAAATTCGGCCCGAATCAGCCGTATCTTTTTATTCTCAAAGAAATCTACATCGATATTCCAGTAATCTACGCCGTCTTTATACCGGCGCTCCATAGCTCACCTCAGAACGGAAGCTCTTCGTTGTTCTCATCTTCCATTTCAGTAAACTGGGTACCCTCGCTGATATAAGGCTCTTTCTCACTTTTTTTGAGGAAGAATATGCAATCTTTTGTCTCCCCATCTTCTGTGGCATAGTGATTGATCACCATGACGCAGCTCCTGCCGATCAGGTCATCCAGTTCAAATTCATCATTCTTTGGGATTCCAAGCGCGTTTGCGTAACGGCCAATCTTTTCCATCGGCCATTCGCCCGTCTCCCTATCCCGATAGAACTGCTTGAATTTGTGCTTGTTTTGATATTGCTGCTCAATATCGCTTCTGACGACGAACTCAAACTTGATACATTCTGTTCCATTTCTTGTCTCTGTCTCGCAGCAATCCTTGAGATAGACCTCGTATTCACCTTTTTTCATGATGTCGTTGTCGTTTTCATAGCTTCTAAACGCCATATCGTTTCCACTCCCTTTCTTCGTCCATGCCCCAATAGCGTTTATACTCATCTATTAGGCTGTGTTCCCGCAAAAAACGGATGAATTGCGTGATCGTGTCTTCGATGGGTTGGAAATCCCCTCTGCGGTAGCTCTCCCGATAGCAGAAGGACCCATCGAAAATCAGATAGTCGAACCGGCTCGCACTTGGGATCAGATGCAAATACATGGAATGCTGTGGGCTGTGCTGATATTTTCCATACTCATATCGGGTGACCCGCTTGATGTCGTAAATGATACCGGCTTTCACATAGTCGCAGACCCCGTAGAGGACAAGGTCCAGCCCGCCGATAGACAGCTCGCCGGATACTGGCACTTGTGACTGGCCTCCCCTGCATATCCGGGAAAACCTTGCCACCGCCTTTGCCCGCCGATCCTCCTTTCGGTCTAATTTCTCCCCAGCGACCGTCCGGTTGATGTCGTCTTCAAACTGTATTCCCTTTTTCATGGCCTCTGTGAGCGGCTGTTCCTCTCGGCGCAGGGCCGAGAGGAAGGATGCCCAGCTCTTGTCCGCCCACAGGTCGTCCGCATCCAAGAAGTGCTGCCAGCTACTGAGCAGACTTTGTGTCATCCAGTAGGACATAGACGTTAGCCTCCTTGTCCCATCTCAGTCCAGTGTCGTCCAGCTTGCGCTTGAACGCCCCTCTGAGTTCGGTCTTGCTGGTCAGGGCATGGGCCAGGTCCTCTATGACCGATTGTGCCGCAAGCGCCGTGCCGGGGTCTGTGATCTTGTTGATCGCGTTCAGCCCAGCATCCATCGCTTTTTGATAGGCTTCTCGTTCACCGCTGTACCGTACCATCTCTTGGTCGATACTGGCCTGAGCGGAGCGGAACAGGTCGGACAAGAACGTGTTCTTCTGGCCGTCTTTGAGTTCCGGGACCGCCTTAACGCCAGATACGCCGAAGCATCCCTTCGCAAAATATTCTTCCGTGGGCGTAAATCCGATCATACGCTTGTTGCCCATCATAAACATGTGTCCACCGAAATCAGCCGGTGTCCACACGATGTCCTTTGTAGAACCCTCGCAGGATAGGCGCGTCTGGATCGAATCTCCTTTAACCTGCTCCGTAGTGTGGAACACGACCACCAGATGCTTTTTATCCTCGTTCCGGATCTTCCAGAATAGGCGGTCAAACTCTGATTTAATCACGCCGTACATAGCTCGTCCGTCTTTGGCTGCCTTCGCGTCCTGCTTCTTGGCCCACCCCTTCATAAGCTGGACCAGCGTTCCGCCTGTATCAATGACTGCCGTTTCTGCTTCTTTATATTCTTGGCTTTCCATGTCCTCCAGCAATTCATCGTAGCTGGAAACATTCGAGGTCACACAGCGGTGTTCCGCTTTTACGCGGGCCACTCCATTATCTGTGTCGAACAGGAATGGTTTCGGAGCGGAAAGCGCCAGGGTCGTCTTACCAAGCCCAGGATGTCCGCTGATGATACACATAAACTTTTTTCCGCTGAAATCCAATTCATTCGGCCTCTTCACTGCCATTTTCGTCATCTCCTATATGCTCTCTGTAGTTCATTTTCGCGTCAGGAGGCTCAAGCTCCTGCTCCGGCAACAAAAACCGTTGACCGGCCCCATTGTAATAGTACATATATTTCTCCTTGCATTTTTGGATGGACGTGCTATAATCAATATGTATAGTGCCCGTCCCCTTTGCCGCCCCTCGGTCTGCACACCGGGGAGCGGCGCTTTTTATTGTTCCGTCCATTCCCCGCACATGATATTGCTTGGCTTCTCGGCCGCCTTGATGGTGCGGTATACTCGTTCCGTGACCTTAACTCTCAGCCCGGCATAGATGCCGTATTCGCCGCCAGCCTCGATGCCCCGGCCAGCCTCGATGCCCCAGCCAGCCTCGATGCCCCGGCCAGCCTCGATGCCCCAGCCAGCCTCGATGCCCAAGCCAGCCTCGATGCCCCAG
>ERZ826396.1619-NODE-1619-length-23321-cov-4.426889_pt1 | contig 23321 bp, 28 predicted proteins | sample MGYA00519926_ERZ826396 | MGnify/ENA primary metagenome ERZ826396 (study PRJEB31778, sample SAMEA3449230) | human gut metagenome | biome: human gut; feature: human-associated habitat; material: faeces | place: United Kingdom | collected 2010/2012 ... | reverse complement strand
GAACATGGGGCGCACTTCGTTTGCCCTGTTCATATCGGTCTTTTCGCCCATATTGTCGAGCGACACTTTCTGGTAGACACAAACAGCACTTTATAATCGCCATCTCTGAAAGAAAAAAAGCACAACCGTATCTCAACGACACAGTCATGCCTCTTTTCCTGCATTTTCTCAGCTCAATGCCTGGTTATTGATTGCCGCCAGCATCACCTCGGCGTCGATCACCTTTTTCTCCATCTGGCTTCCCAAAGTCATCGCATCTGTCATTACATTATCAATCAGACGCGGATTTCCCTGGCTGTAGCTGTGGACAGAACTGATCGCCGTACTATCGATGATCTCCGGGCTGCCTCCTGCATTCCGGATCTTCTGCCGGATATAATCCGGTACCTCCTGGTCTGTAAGTCCGTGGAAGTTATAGTGGACTACGACCCTCTGCCGCAGCGCCTCGTTGACCTGTTTCTCCAGGATGTGGTTCAGGTAAGGCTCCCCGCAGAGAATCAGGGAAAAACAGTTTACCGAATCATACTTCTGGTTCATCAGCATTTTCAGATCCCTCAGGATACTGCTGTTCAGGTACTGGGCTTCATCCAGGATACAGATGAACGGTTGCCGTTTCTCTTTGTACAGGTAATACAGGCGTTCCTGGATTGACTTGAACATCTGGCTCTTCCCGAATCCGGATTCCAGACCAAGCGCTTCACACAGCTGGCGGTAGAATTCCTGCACGCTTACGGTCGACAGGCACAGATACGCGCACTGGTACAGGTTGGGATTCAGTTTCTTTGAAAAGCACCGGAGCGCGAATGTCTTCCCCATTCCCGGGCTTGCCGTAAACACCCCGATCCCCCGGATCTCCTTCAGGTATTCCAGCCGTGCGGTCATTTCACGGAAATCTTCGGATTCAAAGGCATCTTTCTCTTTTACCATCTGTTTGTCAAACGGGTTAAAACTCAGCCCATAATAATCAGTGTACATCTTCTCCGCCTCCCAGCGCTGCGCTGTAATCAATGGATACTTTATTCGCCCGTTTTGCTTTCCCGTTTTCTACCCGGTTTGTCAGGCGCATCGGATATCGTTTCCCTTCCGAGAAGACCCATACTTTCTCCGGATCATCCGGAAGGTAACGCACCTCTACCTTCTGTCCGATGAACTGCATGGGCGCGTCGTAACACAGGGAATCCAGTTCGACAGTGGCATCCCGTGATACCCTGCGGGTCGTGCGGTTCAGGAAACATTCGTCCAGCCATTCCGGGGACTGTGGTTTCCTTACCGGACGTCCGCTGCGCAGATAACGGGACAGCGGCGTTTCTCCAGTCGTGGAATGCTCCGTTGTATTGTGTTTCCGGATATATGCCGCCAGAAGCTCATTGAACTCTTCCAGGGAGCGGATCTGGCTGATGTCGAGTCCGTAAAGCCATCTTTCTTTGAGTGTCCTGAAATTCCTCTCCACCTTCCCCTTGCTGGCCCCATCCCGGACAGGGGTATGCAGAAGCACTGTTCCAATGGATGCGCAGATCATATCCAGCTGCCGGTTCTTGTAGGGTGCGCCGGAGTCCACATACAGCTTGTCCGGGATACCATAAGCTGCAACTGCATCTTTGAAGACCTTCTGGAAGTTGTATGCATTCTCCTGGTAAAAAATCCGCCCGCCTACAATCATCCGGGAGTAGTCGTCCAGGATCATGATCAGGTATGTCCTGTGCTTCTTCCCGTGTTCTTCCAGATACGGCAGATAACAGGTATCCGCCTGATACATGCCTCCGAAATACGCCTCTTCAAACGCTTTCCGGTCACGCCCGGTTAATGCCGCATCTGCGCTTTTCAGCCCGTTGTGTTTCACAAATCTCTGGATGGTTGCCACAGAAACCGTCGCAGGGATCAGGCTTTCCTGTACCAGTCTTGCATGGATCTGCGTTGCATTCAGTCTCGGATATTTCTGTTTGATCCGGTAAATCTCATCAACTGCTTCTTCCGTGAGTACCCTGGTCTTTCCAAGGTCTGACCGTGTTTTTGGCGTCAGGGCGTCGATCCCTCCATTCCGGTAAAGGGATACCCATTTCCCGATCGTTTTGGGCTTGTATTTCACAATCCGCCCATCCGGAAGATGCATCGGGGTCTGGGCTACCCTCCTGCAGTATGCCATGACCGATTCATCCGGGTAGGTATCCTGGATCACCGGCGCGATCATCCCGAACCGGAGTCGTGCGATCTCCATCAATCCATCCATCCTGTCTGTTTTATTTTGCTGTTCCATTTCTTATCGCCTCCGGTTACAGCATATCCCTTCCGCCGTACATCGTACATGCCGGGATTATGGGAAGCATCCGGGCCATTTTCCCTGAAATTTCAGCGGTGATGAAAATCTGACGCATGGTATGACTGGAGGAAGGAATACCGGAAGGAGTCCAGGAACTGAAAGAGCTGTTTCCCGTCTATCTTTCCGATGAAGTCAGATGCCTTTTCCTGTGCATCGTCCAGCACTCCCAGGATCAGACGTTTGTGGGAAAGGAACAGGCTGCGGAAAGCATAAAGCGTGGAATGGGCGATCTGGTACATTTCACAGATATCCTCTACGGTATAGGCATGCAGGAAATAGGCTTCCAGCACAGTCAGGACAAAGCGCAGGCTGTAGGAAGAATACGGGATCAGCATTTCGGGAAGAAGGGCATGGGTACGTCCGCAAGAGGTACACTTTACCCGCGGCACGCGCAGGACCACCGTCACTGGCCTGTGATTCTTTAAAGTGACCATGTAACGGGAATAGACATCATGAGGGATCAGATCTCCTTTCGAATTGCAGCAAAGGCAGGGCTGATCGGGAAGGCGCAGGCTGCGGGCTGCCTAGTCAAACCACTCCTGGTCTGAGATTTTTATTTCTTTCAGCTTGCAAAACAGATTGAAAATGCGTATCATAGTATCTGGATACTTCCTTTGGGATGTATTTGTTGAAAGAGGGAACCGGTTCTTGCCAGGAAGGGGTTCCTTCTTTTCTATTATAATCCTGTCTGCAAAGAGAAAAAAGCATGCAGTAAATCACGGCATACTCTCATCACTCTTTGAATTCATTTATTCTTACTATTTGCCTTTTTCCTTTCATCTCTATCATTTATAAAATGTTGCTCTACAAGAAACCGTCGTTACCTTTGCAGAGTTATCCTCTGTATAAGAGCATCTCTCTGGATATGCGCGCCTTTCAGTCCCTCCCGGGCTGTCTGAACTGTCCCAACCGCACAGGTGGAAATTTTTTCATGGGGATATTTTCTTTCATATCAACGGCGTATGATTATATATTCTCTGTCAAAATATATGTACACTATGATAAGGGAGAAATACATATCGACGCTGAAAAGTCTAATGCCTGCTTTTCATAAAATTAAATGCTTATCCTCGTAAATCTTTCGGAGAAACAGAATCTAATTTTGCAAGAGGAGAATTTGGAGGCATAACAACCACCCACTGCTCCTTGTGATGGAGGTTTATATAGTCATACTTTTCTTTATTGATTGGTTCCAACAACAGCCCGATGTCAGTAACTCCTCTGTTCATTCTTTCTTTTATATGATCTGCAGTGGCTGTATACAGTTCAAATGTGACAGCCGGATAGCGTTCATGGAAACCGCGGATCAGATCCGGCATAACCTGCACGGCGACGGAGTAACATTCCTTCATTCGTCAAAACAATCTTCCTTTTGCCGCTGTCAAATAGCTTGACCCCCATTTCATCTTCCATTTGTGCCATTTGACGGCTTAAAGTAGGTTGAGTAATATGCAGTAGTTCAGCAGCTTTGGTAATACTTCCTTCCCGTACTGCTGCCAAAAAGTATCGCAAGACACGAATCTCCATAAGTTTACCTCCAAGGAAAAGTCATCTTTAGTCATCTTTATTAAAGCATAGCACCCATGCTTATAAAGCAAGAAATGTATAATACATTCAATATTCGCATTGTTTCATCCCAGTAACATTTCAGATACCTCCTCCGGAAAGGAGCAGACGCACATGCGCTTTGGGATTCATCCGGCTCCGGCATGTTCTTTTCCGAGGTCGGATGAAAACGTCGGTACTTGCGGGCGGGACAGCTTAATGGTATGATAAACGATACAAAATGAAAATGCGATTAGACAGGTCTGCGTAGGCCGCACGAAAGCGATCAATGCCAGGCATCCGGCCTGACGCGGCGCTTGGAATGGCGGGCCGGATGCAGCAACCGTCCGGACTTGTCTGAACGGTTACTGATAGAGGAGGACGTTGCCATGCCTGTAAATAACAGCATCAATGAAAACGCCACGGATAGAACGCTCTGTGACCTGGATCTTCAGCGAACATTGTTGGCAGATGTACAAAAATATTTTAAAAAGGTCAGACATTTCCGCGAATCACAGGAAGAGATTATCACCGCCCTCTTAAGCGGCCAGTCTGTCATGGCAAATATGCCTACCGGTTCAGGAAAATCCCTGTGCTATCAGTATCCTGCAATCAAATTGCAGGGGCTGACATTGGTGGTAACTCCGCTGATCGCCCTGATTCATGACCAGACGGCCAATTTCAACCTGAATTTCCCGGATGGGATGTTCCAAGCCGCTTATCTTATCAGCAATATGGGCCCGAAAGAATATCGGGAACAGATGCAGGTTATCCGGTCGGGCAGATGCAAGCTCCTTTATGTTTCTCCGGAACGCCTGCTCTCCCCCAAATTTATCCGTTTCGCGAGGAAACTGGCAATCAGCATGCTCGTCGTCGATGAAGCGCACTGCATTTCCATGTGGGGGTTTAACTTCCGTCCCGCCTACCTCAATATTCCACAGTTTATGGATATTCTTCATATACATCCCCGGATCGCTGCTTTTACTGCCACGGCGACCGACTATATAAAAAAGGATATAGAAACATTTCTCGGAATGAAACATGTCTGCCGCAAAGACAGCGGTTATATAAGGAACAACCTGACCCTTTCCGTCGTCCGCTGCCAAGATGAGGATGAGAAATACGCCCGGCTCCTTGACTTCCTGGAAGGGCACAAAAAGAAAACCGGGATCATTTACTGCCCCACACGGGAAAAGGCGGCGGAAGTCTATAACTGCCTGACGGATAAAGATTATAAGGCCGCTCTGTATCACGGCGGTATGGAAAAGGAGAAAAGGGAAAAATCCTACCAAAGGTTCATGAAAGGCTACTGCAGGCTCATGGTTTGCACCAATGCATTCGGAATGGGGATAGATAAGGGCAATATAAGCTTCATCCTCCATTTTGCAATGCCGCTTAACCTGGAAAGCTATTCCCAGGAAATCGGCCGGGCCGGGCGCAATGGGCGCAAAGCAGAATGCGTGCTGTATACTTGCGCGCAGGACAAAGCGGTTCTGGAAGGGGTTCTGCAGCTTTCTGAAAGACCCGGATGGTACAGCGGACAAATGAATAAATATCTCGATGAGATGTCCTATCAACGTCTGGCGCAGATGGAGGAATACGGAAAATGCGGCGAAGGGGCAAGCAGTGCGGCGCTCTGGGAGAAAATAGACCGGTATTTCCACGAAACGCTGCTTCCATGCCCTGAAGCAGAAGCAGACAGCATACGGAAGCTCATTCTGAAAAAGGCAAGGGAGATCCATTGCCTATATACAAATGAGACGCGGGCCTGCACATATATAAGAAATGGAGAACTTAAGTGCAACGAAACGGTTCCAATCACAGTGTCCGGAAAGGGCCAGCCCAAAAAGACGCTTTCCGTGAGAATGAACAGGCAGCTCACATATTTTGATACAATGGTCGCGGATGCCGTTTATACCTTACAGGCTTTTGGCAAAACGACCTTCTATCCCAAGAATATCCTCGGGCTGCTTTCCGGGGATCCTTCTGCTGCCATGAGGCCTGAAAAGGACAGCGCCCCGGGGAAAAACAAGCGGGCGCTCATCGTTGAAAGCCTTGAAAAGATGATGGCTGCCGATATAGAACTTGACCTGTCCGGATATCTTCCTTCCCGCAGCATCCCTGAGCCATTTATATGCGGAAAATTTCTTCCGCTGGAACGGCATGGGAAAAATGGATACACGATCAGCCAGATCCCCCCGTTATATCGGTATGCCGAGCTTGAAGACCACTTTTTTACTGTTCCCCAGGAAATGCTCTGCATATATAAGGACGGTGCCCCTGAAGCCAAAATGCCCAATTCTGCAGAGAATCTCAAACTGCGGCACTTCCTGGCCAGAAGAATCCTTATGATAAAGCGGTCACGGTCTCCCCGCGGCCATAGCCCCATCAGCGCCAGCATAAAGCTGATCCATAAAAGGAAAGGGGAAAGAGATATGCTGGGAATCCTCGGAATGGAAATCCAGCCCGGCAATCCCCAGAAAAAAAGGACGCTGAAAAATATCTGCCAGAAAGTCACGGCGATCCTGACCTGCTTTGTAAAGGAAGGTATGATATACGGATTCCGTCCTGCGGGGAACAATGCTGAAATGGACGATGGCATATTTTACAGCATAGAAATCCTGCTATCCCCTCCCGCAGAAGTTCCAAGGCCAGACGGCACGGATGCGATGTAAAATAAGTCTATAATCATAAAAAAGTGATTTTTTGTCAGGGATTTTCTTGCGGTCTCCAGTATTTGCGCCCAATATTCTTCTCTTTTCACCGGCGGTAAAGTACGAAGTAAAATTAAAAAAAGAAAAGATCATACCGCCCTATTTTTATTTTTTTGATTTTACGTTTCATTTTTCTTTATTTTATTATTTTCTATTTCGATTCTTGTATCATATCATTTTGTTTTTACCCCTTTCCTTTTACATAAAAATTTAATTGAATGCACCGCAGAAGCGGTGCCGGGTACTTTTATGAGAAGATAATAAAAGAGGATCCTACAATCATTCTAATGTAAACACAATCAGTTTAAACTCCAGATGAAAGGAGATGGACTCAAATCATGACTGCAGAAAAACCTGTACAAACATTTTTGCCAAAGCAGAGGAAAACAGCCATATCGCAAATTCCTCTTCAGGACAGATTAAAACGGATCCATGACGGATATCCCAGCGATCCCGCATTTGCGCCGCATGCGATATTGACGATGGCCAATACCACGCTTCCCGAATTCTTCGGGGACGACTCCCTCTTGGAGGACTTTTCGCGCGACCTATGGCTGTCGGATGAAGAAGCGAGAAAAATGACCTTTCAAGAAGCTGCCGGGCTTATCTACCGGATCTGCATGGACAAAGATGCGTACGGGAAAAGGAGGCACGAAATAGAATGTTCCATAGCGGATCTGGCAATTCCTCTAATCCGATTCTGGGAAGGAAGGAGACACCTTTATGCAAAATCCCAAAATCCCACGAATGAGCGTCCGAAGCCAGCCCCAAACGATTCCTCTCACTTCCTCGCAGCATATGAGCTTTTGGCTGCAGATGTTTCATCGGAAATTTACAAAATAACCGGGAACAGCCTGCTGCCAGAACACTACAGGGAACACATCCAGCAATATGCCGCGGATGAGGATACAAACACTCTGTATTTTCTGTCCCAGTTTTTCTATATCCACACGTCCGATGAACTCCTCTTGGAAGAAAGCCTGAAACTGAAATATTATGTCCTGATAGAACCCTTTGCTCTTCTATATGAGCATGAAAGAAAACAGCAAAAAGAAAAAACGAAAGCAAAGACCAGCATGAGAACGGCGACAGCCGCAGAAAGGAGAACGATCAATGACTGATTCGCAGATGCCTGCCATTATAAAAGAAACCAGTTCCGGAACCGTATGCTACCGCATTCAGGACGCAATGTTCATGCGGAGGGAAATCACGCTGTTCGGAGAAATAACCCAGGAATCCGCTTCCGCCTGCATAATGCAGCTGCAATATCTGGAAACGCAGTCTGCTGATGAGGAAATAACGCTCTACATCAACAGTTCCGGCGGGGATGTGACTGCAGGACTAGCCCTGTATGATGTCATGCAGGCCGTTAAATGTCCCATACATACTGTATGTATAGGCATGGCGGCAAGCATGGGGGCGATCCTTTTTACAGCCGGAAACATCAGGGATATCATGCCGCACGCCCGCATTATGATACATGATCCGCACCTGGGCCATGGTGTGACAGGGGATGCCATGCACTTAAGCGACATTTCCAAAGATCTTTTGGCAATGCGGCGTGTCCTCGGGCTCATTCTCGCCAGGCATGCCAAAAAGAAGCTGCAGGAAATATATAAAGTCACACAGAAAGATACCTGGTTCAACGCTCAGGAAGCCGTTAAATTCGGGCTTGCAGACAAAATCATATATGAAATGAGAGGTACATCCAAATGAACAATACCTTTGAAAATGAAACCTTCCGAATTCTTGCCGAAAATCAGACTGTCTCAAACAACACCTGGAAAACAGGATTAAACAACAATGATCTCATCATCGGCCCCAGCGGGGCCGGAAAAACCCGCGGATATGTCCTTCCCAATATCATGCAGTGCAACGAAAGCATGATCGTCGCTGACAGCAAAAATACCCTTCTGGATAAAACGCAGAAACTGCTTCGGGAAAATGGTTACCATATCATCAACATCAATATCTCCGATCTTTCCAAAGCTTCCTTTGATGGCTATAACCCGCTGGACTATATCCATTACGACGGAAAGAAAGGCCTGTACAATGAGCAGGATATCATGACCGTTTCAGCCTGTCTGGTTCCGTGTGAAAACCTGCATGAACCTTTCTGGGAACAGGCTGCGCGCATGTTCCTGGACTGCCTGATCGCCTATGTGCTGGAATGTCTGCCAAAGCAGGAACATCACCTGGGCAGTGTCGAAACCCTGTTCTTTGAAATGGGGAATAAGCATTTTCACCAGCTGTTCCGCGAACTGGGAGAACTCAACCCGCAGAGCTTTGCTTACCGCCGGTATAGGCTGGCAATGACGATGGCGCCTGCTGAGAGGACATTTGCCTCTGTAATGGGGATTCTGGCAGAAAAGCTGAGCACTCTCCTCTCCGAGGGCGTCAAGGCATTATTCCAGAGACCCAGAAAAATACGCTTTCAGGATCTCGGGAAAAGAAAAACTGCCGTTTTCATCGGTGTCAGCGATACAGACCGTTCCTGCGACAGGCTTGTAACCCTCTTTTTCGCCCAGGCCCTGCATGAACTTTGCCTGAGCGCTGACATGGATTATCCATCCCACAGGCTTCCTGTCCCGGTACGCCTGATACTGGATGATTTCGCCGCAAACGGAAGTATACCTGATCTGGATAAAGTCATATCCGTAATCCGGTCACGGGAAATTTCCGTCAGCATCATTCTGCAAAGTCTTTCTCAGCTCGAGGCGCTTTATGGCGCCGCGCGGTGCAAAACAATCCTCAACAACTGTGATACCTGTCTGTACCTTGGGGGACAGGACGTGGATACAGCGCGTTATATCAGCATGAAAGCCGATAAATCCGTCCACAGCATCCTCAACATGCCGTTGGATGGCGCCTGGCTGTTCCAAAGGGGGCATATGCCAAAATCTGTCCGCAAATACGCTCCCGAAACCCATGCGCTGTATGCCCGGTTAAAGCATACGGAATATACAGGTACAGGCTGGCTTGCCCCCAGCCTGTAACCGACTGGGGAGCGCCTCAGCACCTGGATGCCCTGCTGCGCCTGGGCGCGAGGCGGATTCTAAGACACCATCTCGTCTGTGCTTTCCGCATCCGCCATCTTCTGCTGCTTAGCTGCGGCTCTTTCGCGCATCATCGTCGCTTCCTTCAGCAAAGAATACGCCGCCGATGCGATGGGAACGCCCAGCAGCATTCCAAGGGGGCCGGATAAATTGCCACCGATTGTGACGGCGGCCAGAACCCACATAGGGGATGAGGGCGGTGACCCCAACCAGGGCGCCGATCATGGGCGCATATGGTATCCGAAGGATCAACATTCCAACTGTGCAGAGCGTACCCAGTATAACCGCCTCTGTAACCTGTCCGACGATAAATTCGTGAAATGTTGTATTGCATACGCTTGAAACATGAATCAATGCGTTCCCGAATTTCTGCGGCAGCCAGGTACGGATCAGCCGGCAGATCTGGCCTTTCAGGATCTCTTTCCGGGCGAGCGCATAAATGGAAAAGACCAGCCCGATAAAAGCGGTCACGAGCCCTCCCGCAGCTGAACTAACCGCGGACATCACCTGATCGACGATCATTCCGCTCTGATTAGATAGCCATTGCTCCAACTGGTTTTTTAATCCAATCCAGTCGATATCAATTTGGGACAAATATGTCCCGTAAGGCATTTGAGACAGATCCGCATTTTCTTCCGCCCGGGCCAGCGTATCCAGAAAGGTGACCACGCTTTGCCCCAAAAGCTTTATTGCCCCTATCAGTTCCGGCACCACCAAAAAAGCGATGCCCACAAATATGCCCAACGATACAGGCTGTAAAAATTCCGATAATCCATTTCGCAGCCTGCCGTTTTTCTTTTGCGCTTCCAAACATTCCGATTCCTTTCTGTTCCAAAACGGTTTACGATTGTGCCTACAGCTCTGCCTGCATATTATTCTCCCATGCGGCTGAAGGCCAGGACGACGCTGTCGATCCCGGGCAGAAGCAGATATATGCCTGCCACATAACTGACGGATATCAGGGAAAATCTCGGCATCAGCACCATCATAAATCCCAGGATCAGACCGATCAAGTTGATTATGAGCGTGACATAATAAACCGCATTCCCAGCCGCAAAACGGATTCTGTCCAGCTGCGTCAGCTGGGAAATACAATGGGCGATAAACCAGATCGGAAAAAGCAGGGAAAGGGCCCACTGTCCCGCAGAAGGATATACCGGCAGCCCATATGCGATTACAAAGCTGCTCAATGCACGGAACGGGCGGACAAAGGTAAAAATTCCCAGTATGATTAAAAGGATCCCTGTGATTAGTTCAAGCCATCCAAACCCGGAACGTCTTCTCATGCCTGCACACCTCCTGCCAAGATATTCATGATTAATTTCCTGGTAGCATCGGCTATCCGCTCCTTCATATCAACCGGCATGTTCTTTTCCTCTGGTATTTTTCGTTTATTTTTTATAATCAAAGTCAGGTATGCGATGCCATCTGTCCCTGAAATAGTGCGCGGCCAGCTTCGGCTTTCTGTCCCTTGTAAAAAGCCCTTTCTCATTGCCCTGGATGCGCAGAAGGCTCTGGCTCGTGGCAAAATCCGCGAAATTCCACACCTGCTCGCCAACCACAAAGTCATAGTCGTCAAAGACCCTGTTGTTCATTTTATAATAGTCCACCTGATATTCTTCCGTATACATGGCCGGTGTTGTATCATGCATTCCCATCACTGTCCTTTTATTGCCTCACGCGGTTTCTTTTGCCGCCTTTTTCTTTTTTGATTCTTCCCACAGCGCTTCTGCTTCAGGCTGCCAACATTTGGCATAGGCATCGCACTTGGAGCACAGGTGATCCGCCGATTCCGGAGACTGCAGGTCGGTGGAATGGGCCCCTGTCTTTTCCACCATTGCGCGCAGCTTGTCCGGATTTTCCAGCATCGGGCAGGGCTGCAGCATGTTTTCATTGAAAGGCTGGCCATCATGATATGCCATCATCATTGGCGACTGCAATCCTTCCAGCAAAGTTTTTTCCCGTATGTTGGAATCCGAATAGTGAATGAATACGCAAGGATCCATATCCCCGTTGGCGTTGATATGCAGATAACGACGGCCTCCTGCAATACATCCTCCCACAAATTCCGCATCATTTTGGAAATCCATCGCGAACAGCGGCTTTGTGGCCCGGAAGCGGCGAACCCGCTCATAGATCAGCTTCCTCTGCTCCGGTGTCGGCAGAAGTTCCGGCGAAGCGTCATTTCCTACCGGCATGTAATGGAAATACCAGATAAAATACACACCCAGTTCAATCAGCTTGTCATAGAACGCCTCGGATGTGATGGAGTCAAAATTCGCACTGGTGTAGCAGGCGGATATGCCGTACAGCAGCTTCTTTCTGTGCAGCAGTTCAATGGCTGCGATCACTTTTTGATATACGCCGTCCCCGCGCCGTCCGTCCGTGGCTTCCTCGAATCCTTCCAGGGAAATGGCAGGAACGAAATTGCCCACCCGGAGCATTTCATCTGCGAACGCTTCATCAATCAATGTCGCATTGGTGAAGCAGAGGAACAGACAGTCATCATGCTTTTCACACAGCCGGATCAGGTCCGCCTTACGCACCAGGGGTTCGCCGCCCGTATAAATATACATGTATACGCCCAGTTCCTTCCCCTGCCTGATGATATCGTCGATTTCCTCATATGACAGGTTCAGCCGGTTTCCGTACTCTGCCGCCCAGCAGCCGGTGCAATGCAGGTTGCAGGCAGAGGTAGGATCGAGAAGGATGGCCCAGGGAATATTGCAGCCATATTTCTTCCTGCACTCCTGCTGCTTCGGCCACCCCTCCATGGACGCGTGGATGAAGAAGTTCGCCGCCGCAGTTTTAAGCACATTGGGCTCCAGATCATAGAGAAGCCGGCGGACAAAGGGATAGTAGGGATGTTCCGGATTGGTGATCGCCTGCCGGATCATTTTTCTCTGGCTCACGAATTCCTTTCCTGCAAATCTGTCCGCCCAGTCCATAATTTTGACCAGATTTTTGTCCGGATCCTTATACACATAATCAAAAGCCTTTTCCAGTCCGAATTTTTTCAACGTTGTCGATACGTCCATCGTTCCATTTCCTCCTTGGTAAACTATATTTTTTCCTCTTATCCGTTCCGTCTTTTTCCATCAGCCATGGTCAGATACCGTTCTGCTATGTTCCGGCAATACCGTCTTATTCACCAGCATATGGTTCATGATCCCCTCCGCCAGCAGCGCGAATCCGTTCACCACATGGGAGGACTTTTCCACGAAAGCCATGACCACCATCGCCGCGCCCAGCGCTCCTGCAAGGACGGCAAGGATCAGGAGCTGATACCATGTCTCCAAGCCAAACTTTCTGGCGTCCTTTGACGTCTGGATCTTAAGCATCCCATCCAGCAGAATCAGAAGCCCCACGATCGGCTGTATGTGTTCCTGAATCCGTACATTCAGCACCATGATTATGGCGCCGAGCACGATCATGGAAAGGCCGAAGCCCAGATCATACTGAAATGCCAGACAGAACAGATCGTCCGAAAAATATCCGATGAGCTTGATGACCCCATATGCCTTCAGCGCAATTCCGCAGCTGAAACAGGCTGCTGCCGGTGACACTTCCGGCAAGACAATACAAAATATGCCTGCCGCATAAAAAACAACGGACATCAGAATGTAGCCATAGCGTGCAATACGAAGTTTTTTCAGAATGCTCACCTCCGGAATTTTTTGTAACAGCCTCATCTGAACCGTTACAATTTTTTCGTTCGATGTACCCTACTTTAATTGGAACCATCCGGAACCACAATGGACAAATCAAGGTGATTTGTCCAAATTTCAGGCATTTTGAAGTGAATTGTCCAAAATTCAGACATTCGGCCAAAAGATGTCCGTTTCCTTTTTATTTTTCCATCTATTTTTTCATTTATGATTTTCTCATCGTATTCGTCTGGAAGATATGCGCCTACTTCCTTCCGTTTTCTGAAACGGCAGAGGCAGCAGGCGTGTTTTGCTGTGATTTGCTTGCGGCGCTGACCGTGGCACTGGGGTATCTGCACGCCAGAAACATCAAACGGGCATCCTATTCCATACAGCTTGGCTCAAAGGAATCCCCCTGCCGGATCGTACTGCTCAGCGACATTCATCTTGGCGCTTTTGTGGGCCCTAAGCATGTCCGCCGCATTGCAGATGAGGTAAATAAACTGGATGCGGATCTGATCGTAATCTGCGGCGATCTCATTGATGTGAACAATCATATCCTGGCAGATGATGATGCGCTGGAACAGATCAGCCGGGAATTCCGAAGGATGAGGGCGAAAGAAGGCGTATTTGCGGTATTGGGCAATCATGATCCGAAGGCGGAGAACGAAACATTCAGGCAATTCCTGCGCGCCTCAAACATACGCCTTCTGCATAATGAGATCATTCAGCTTTCCCAAATAAACCTCATCGGAAGAACCAACGCCGCCAATAATTACCGCAGCCCCATGACATCTTTTTCGGGCAGAACCGATCCGTCCAAACCGATCGTTGTCCTGGATCATGATCCTGCCGGGATAGCTGAAGCGGTTTCTTTCGGAGCGGATCTCGTATTATGCGGACATACCCACAAAGGGCAATTTTTTCCGGTAACCTATTTTACAAAACTGGCGAATGGAAAACATTCCTTTTACGGCCATGAGCGGTTTGGGAAAACGCATGCCTTCATTTCCTCCGGAGCCGTTTTTTTCCAGCTGCCGGTGCGCATCGGCACGGACAGTGAGGTTGTTGATATTGGGATCTCATAAGGGATCTTGTGTTTCTTGACCCTCCATAACTTCTGATATACAATTAAAATAAATTATGAATGAAATTTTTATCCGAATGCTCTTTCTTTGAAACAGCATAACGTTTGGGAGGCTGTGACGATAGTTTCCATTTTGAATATGAGTAAAGGAGGAATCAGCATCATGTTGGAACAGGTTAAAATCGAGAACACGAATGAACTAGAATTTGCTGTTTTTTGTATCGAAAACATTGCAATCAGGCTTGGGAAAAATGCTGAAGAAATATATAAAATGCTGACTGAAGAAAGCAACATATTATCCAGTTACATCATACCCGAATATGAAGTACTGCATACACAAAGCAAGGACTACATTGTTGATGACATTATCAGTTTAATGCGGGAAAGGGGTATCAAAGTATGATTTTATATCACGGCTCCTATCTGGAAATTAAATCCCCGGACTTAGAACATTCCAGAAAAAATGTGGATTTTGGATGTGGTTTTTATCTGACGCCTATTTACGAACAAGCTGTAAAATGGTGCGAAAAATTCAAACGGCGTGGGAAAAATGGCATTGTTTCCCGATATGAGTTTGACGAAAAGGCATATCAGGAACTTAAAATTCTGAAATTCGATTCTTACTCCGAAGACTGGCTGGATTTTATTCTTACTTGCAGAAGTGGGAAAGATTCTGCCGATTATGATATTGTTATTGGTGGTGTCGCAAATGATAAAGTTTTCAATACCGTTGAGCTTTATTTCGACAATCTGATTGGCAAAAAAGAGGCTATACAGAGATTGCGTTATGAAAAACCTAACTTGCAGTTCTGTTTCCGAACGCAAAAAGCTTTGGAGACTTATTTACACTTTGAAGGGAGTGAGCAAATTTGACGGCTAATCCTGTTTTGCTTCAAAAAAAATACACTCGTATTATTGCGTGCTTTGCGGAAAAGGAAAAACTCTCTCTAAATGATGCTCTGAGCTTTTTCTATCATTCTAAGCTTTATACTTTAATCAGTGAAGGGGTATCTGATCTGCACTGCATGAGCGATGAGTATCTGGTGGAAGAGCTTATTTCTGAATATAAAGAAAAAGCTTAAAATCTTTCGGTACTTAAAGAAGGTGTTACAAAATTATCATAGAAGATCTGTAATTACAGAGATTTTTTCACAGGCTCGAAGGCGGGCAGCCGCCTCTTCCGGTAATGGTAAGCTAGAAGAGGGCAGCTGCCTTTTCTCGCGCCACATCATATTTCCGTTTTCTTCACAAGTCCTTTCTCATGACGAGCACATTTACTGAATGGGCCGATGCCGTATAAATGAAATTCTTTCCGCCCCTCACGCTTCCACATACAGCTGAAACACGTTCCTTCTCTTCAAAGGAATTGCATTCCCAGGGATGCGCTGCAAGCACTTCTGTAAAGACTTTCTCTTCTCTCGTGACGTTTTTATATTGGACTTACCAATTAACTTTTATTGATAATGAATTATAAATAGAAGTAAGAAATTGGTTAACCAGTTAGTCTTCTGACTCGGTTTATACCAGAAAGATACGGGTGTTATATATGGATAATACAACATCTTGGGCACAGGTCGTAGATTATTTGATGGACGAAATTACAAACAGAAATTTGAATCCCGGAGACAAGCTTCCTCCTGAACGGACAATGGCTGCAGACTTGAATATCAGCCGTGCAATAGTCAGGGAAGCGATCAAAGTAATGAATTATCTCGGTTTTATTGACAGCACACAGGGTTCGGGCAACTTTATCGCCGAAAGATATTCTGAGACTGTCGCCAATATCATGCGGGTTATGTATTTAAGGGGGATATTTCCTTTGAAGGACTCACGCAGTTTCGGCAGATGCTGGAAATCAATTCTTTTGATCTGGATAATTGTTTTCACGCTCTGCTGGCAGAACGCCATAATTGATGCGTTGATTGAAGGAAATATTGATAAAGGGCATCAGGCCATCCGGAGCCATTTCTCGCATCTGGATCGTGCCTGAAATAGAGTAAAGAGGCGGCAGGGGAATATTGATGAAGATCGCCAGGAGTTTATTCTTTTGGCGCCATAAGATGGTGGATCCTGTGTTCAGCTTCTTTATAGACCTCTTCGTCATCTCGGATTGAAATTACGATAATCCGCATAACTTCACCATCTATTACCAGCTAGTAGACAACCCTGTAACCATGATTCCGAATCTTAATCTTATAATATCCACTTAGATTGGAACTGGCATGGTTCCCCAGCGGTTTCCCAATTCCATCCAGCGGCAGCGGGCACTCTGCGGTCTTATCGATGGCCTTTAAAATCATCTTGCGATTATATGCTTCAAGCAGCCGCTTTAGATCCCGCCGGGCTTATTTCATGTACTCAATCTCCCATTTCATCTCGCGGTTCCTCACTCTATTTCTACTTCCATAACTCATTCATTACTGAACATAATTCATTCACTGAAATGTCTAACGGAACTTCCAGATCATGTGTATACTCCTTTTTGAACAGATTAATAGTGATAATTGCAGTATTTCGCTCCATACTTATCTCCCCATCAACACAAAAAGCTGTCTTCCCACAATTGGTCAGATGATAGAGGCAACTCTGCCCCAGTCTGGGGAGTTCTTCCATCGCCGATATCTGGAATAAAAAGAAACGCTATAGAAATATTCATAGACATCCCCCTGACAATTCAGAACAAAAAATCATTCTGCCATTCATTTTATGTCGAAAAAAACAGATTTCCAAGGGGAATGCAATAAACAGCCAATTAATACGCTGTTTCTGCTGATTAGATTTAAAAAGAACAGAAAATAGACGTTATATCAATTATTTGGCCAATTCCATCGCAAAAAAGCCTGCCTGACCTTTTCCCTGTATGTCCGGCTGACAGGAATTTCCGTTCCGTCTTCCATAGTAAAAATCTGTTTACTGAACTTCTTCACTTTGTCAAGGGAAACAATATAACTCGTATGGCATCTGATCATGCCCGGATCATCCGTTTCTTTAAGAATCTCATCCATCTTTTTCATGGTTCTGAGACAGGCACCGTCAATAAGAGTGATAAAAGAATACCTTCCATTTCGCTCAATATACAGGATATCCTTGGTATGTACCAACACAGTTTCCCTGTTGACGGTAAGCCTGATTTTAGATTCCTTATTGGGGATCCTCTCCATTTTTCGCAGAATAAAGGGAAGCCGGGCACTAAAATCGTCTTTCAATACATAATAAAAGTGTTTGACTTCATACACATCTGACACATACTCTAAATAATTTGTACAAAATGCAATCTGGCAGTCAGGGCAAATTTCCGTGACCCTATCGGCCAGGGCAATCCCTCCCCTTCCGGGCATTTCTATATCCATGAACAACAGATCTATACTGTTTTCATTTAGAAACACAAGAAGATTATCCTCATCCCGAAAGGTATAGACATCCGCGTCTATTCCCATTTCGTTTGTACAGTACCGTATTTCCTGTTCCAACTTGGGAAGAGCCCTTCTGTCGTCATCACAGATCCCTATTTTCATTTCCGCTCACCTTCTTCTCTTCGTTTATTTCCATCGCTATGCGGACTGTAAATCTTCCATTCGATGCCTGATATTGAAAAGAGCCATGATGCCGTTCCACAATATCCTTAATAATCGAAATTCCGAGTCCATGCATCTTTCGGTCTTTTTTCGTCGTAGCTGGATGGCCGTTATGGGGGGAAATCGCTTCTCCCATGCTGTTTTCCATTTCAAGCATTAACCAGGAATTTTTGTTGTCACATGTCAGTCTAATAAAGCGGTCCTTTTTCTCATTTATCTTTCTGCAGCTTTCAATTGCATTATCAAATAAATTGAAAAGGATGCCGGTCATCTCATAATCCGGAATGTCACCATATTCAAGAGAATGGATATCAATCAATACTTGGATGTTCTCTTTCCGGCATTGTGATACTTTTGTAACAATGACAGAATTTGCCAGAAGGTCGGAGCAATAAACTGTAGGTTTAAGCGCTTCGTATTGTCCGTCCAAAGCTTCTGTATATTCTGAAATGACAGCATATATTGCTTCATTTCCGGCATTTTGTCTGTTAAGTTCCTCTATTGTCCGGAGATGATTTTTGATATCATGCCTAAGCTTCCTGGTCAGGATCATCTGCTCCATAAGAACATCGTTATAAGCCTCAACCAGTTTCTTCTGCATGATCAAATTTTGATTTTCCCGTTTCAGATGTAATTGCTCTCTTTTCAGATATACAAGACTGCCCACGATCAACATAATAAACAGAATCGCCGTGATTATGTTGGACTGGACGAGTCCGGTTCCCGCTCTAAGAGACGTATTAATGGATATTATGACACAAGCAACACAGTATGTTAAAAAAAACAACCAGATTATCCATTCATGCTTAATCTCTAACCGACGGAGGGCAGCAAAAAACGGTTTCAGGCTTTTGGTAAAGAAGAATATCCACGCCACACCAATAACAGCGGCAAAAAAAGTATGATAGCCTAATGTATTCTCCGGCCGGATTCCCTGCCCCCTTATCAACAGACTGGAAAGCCAGCCAACAACTGAAGTCACAACCAGGGAAACGCCATCTCCGATCCAAAAAATCAAAATGGATTTAGTGATTGATTCCTGAAATGCCCAATAAAGCAACACAATAAGAAGAAAAAACCATATCAAAGAAGTATTTATTTCCAAGATCTTAAAGGCCATAGTATTGCCATAATAATGCTTAATTACCGCAAGAATCAATATATTGACAATAATCGTCTTTCCCCACATTATTGCAAGGAATTTCCAGCAGCTGATTTTCAAACTACATGATCTGAGCAATACAGTTAGACTGCTGCCAATCCCCATCACATAATACGGCAAAGCCGCCACTAATTCGGATAACATCTTGTACCCTACCTCCATGCTTTTCTCTTAAAACCTCAGATAGCCAGGCAATTCTTGTCCACCCCCAGATTCCTATCAAAGCAAAGCATCCTGTCTGTCAAGGAAACGGCTCCGAAAGCTTCTATACACATTATATTAGAGTGATAAAAAGATAAAATCAATGGTACACTTACTTTTAGATAAATTCGCTCTTGGTGGCAAAAAGCTATTCACTACTTAATATGTTCGATTCAATATGCTTCCCAACAGTTCCAGCAGCTGCTCTTCCTGTCCCTCCACCAAACTTTCCACTTGTTCCATCCGAATGCCTGCGACGCTCACATCTTGTGTCTTTCCATAGAAATACACACCGAAAAGCAAAACCGCCAGAAATAGGCGAAGGCCAAAGGTGGACAGCTGTACGCCTCCAGCCTGCCTTTCCCGCTCCGCTGCGGTAAGCGGCTTATATCCTCCGTATCCGTCATAAACAGCATCTGGTTCTTCCTGCTCATATCCGTCCAGCATATATCCGTAACTGTCGCTTTTTCCATAGAGAATTTCTTCTCGGTTCCGGATTCGCTGCTGATTCAAATGATTCTCTTCGCGGATCAAACGCATCAGCGCCAGTCTTCTTTTTGTCTGCAGATCCTGATTTCTCTCACCCTTCATCCATGCATTCCCCACTATCTACTTCTCCGTTCCTCGGACATTGGAGCGGAAAAAAATTCCTTTCTAATCCCTATGAGAAAATAACAAGTCCCATTCCAATTTCTAAAAACTGGTATATAAGAAGGTTATTATAAATTGCACATGCAAAACTTTATAGCCGGGGCTTTAGAAAACAGCGGACAGCATCAAGGCAGAAACACCCTTACAATGCAAAAGCGCCACAGGCATGAGCCTGTGGCGCAAAACCAAACCATCTTTCCTGTGAAACCGATGATTGGTTCCCGCAAAAGTGTAACCAATTATCGCTTTGCCAACTCCTCCATAATCTCTTCCCAGGTAATCCCCTTGTCCGCCATGAGAACCATCAGATGATAGAGATAATCGCAGATCTCATATTTGATCTCATTGGGATTCGGATTCTTGGCGGCAATCACAATCTCCGTGGATTCCTCTCCCAGCTTCTTTAAAATCTTATCGATTCCCTTATCGAACAGATAATTGGTGTAGGAGCCTTCCTTGGGGTGCTCCCTGCGATCCAGGATCACAGAATAGACATCCTCCAGCACATGCATCGGATCATGCCGCATCTCGTGCTCCTTTACTGTCACAAGTTCCTGGAAAAAACAGCTGTAGGAACCCGTATGACAGGCAGGGCCGACCTGCTCCACCCGTGCCAGGATGGTATCCATGTCGCAGTCCGCATAGAGGGAGTGCACATATTGGTAATGGCCGCTGGTCTCCCCTTTCACCCACAGCTGCCTGCGGCTTCTGCTGTAATAGGTCATCCGGCCCGTGTCAAGCGTGGTATAATACGCCTCTTCATTCATGTATGCCACCATCAGCACGGCGTCCGTCTTATAATCCTGTACGACGACCGGCACCAGGCCGTCGGAATTGCAGCGAAACTCCTCCCAGGCATGAGCTACCCGGCGCTCTTCCGTTTCCAGACCATTGTCCCCACACAGTTTTTTCAGGGCTTCGATCTGAGTGACATTTTCATTCACCAGCTTGCCCGCTATGCCGCCCACTCCGTCTTGCTGCAGGATTTCTATAATCTTATCCAGAGATATTTCCGGCAGCATGGAATAAACCGGAATCGGGCACAGGGGAAGCGCGCTCTTAAGCTGAGCCGGCTCTTTTAGCAGTACGCCGGAAAGATAGGTTTCCAAAAGCCCGGCATTCTCTCCGATCACCTGACTGCTTCCGGTCTCGGCGATCAGCCGATCTGCTCCGAACTTCAGCGACACTTCTTTTGTGAGTTCTCTGTTGCTCTCATCATCATAATCCAGAACGGCCTGACTGCATCCCGCATACAGAAGTTTTTTCACATCTTCCATCTTATGGATGCGGCAGGAGCCGATGACGGGCACAGCCGCTTCGGAACAGATCTGCCGGATCACATCCAGCGCCTCTTCCTTTTCCTTATCTTCTTCCGAAAGGTCAAAAACCAGGATCGCATCACAACCGCAGCCGGCATATTCCTTTGCCAGCGCCACAGGATCCGGGTTTACAACATCCTTTTTTTCCGGCTCGCACACAGCCTTTCCCTGATAGAGATAGATACAGGGAATGAATTTCTTGGTCATCATTGGTATTTCTCTCCTCAAACTTCCTTTCTCTCAGGCTTACAGGCTTCTTGTCGGCATTCCTCCAAGCTTCCCTTTCTACAGGCTTCCCTTGGTGCTGAGCACCCCTTCGATCCGCCCGTCCGGCCTGCTGGCCATATCCAGCGCCTTTGCAAACGCTTTGAACATGGCCTCTGCCATGTGATGGCCATTGATGCCTGAGAGCATCTTGATATGCAGGTTCATCGCCGCGCTGTAAGAAACTGCATAGAAAAATTCACGGATCAGCTGCGCATCCAGCGTCCCGATCATGGGCACGGGGAAATCGCAGTCGTATGCAAAATAGGGCCTCCCGCACAGATCCACGGCACAAAGCGCCAACGCATCATCCATGGGAAGCAGGAAATGGCCATATCTTCCAATTCCCTTCTTGTCCCCCACCGCCTGCGCGATGGCGTTTCCAAGCACAATGCCTGTGTCTTCCACCGTATGGTGTCCATCCACATGCAGGTCTCCGTCCACCTTCACCGTCAGATCAAACAGACCATGCCGGGCAAAGCCTTCCAGCATATGGTCAAAAAAACCGATTCCCGTCTGAATATCCGCTTTTCCTGAACCATCCAGCAACAGGGAAAGCCGGATGTCCGTTTCCTTCGTGGTCCGCCTGATAGAAGCGGCACGCTCAATATGTTGCTCCATATTTACCTCCATGCCGAAGCGCTTCCGCCAATCACTTCTCTTCAAATCTCACTTTAATGGAATTCGCATGGGCGGTCAAGCCTTCCCGCCCGGCGAACAGTTCAATATCTTGATGGGCCGCTTCCAGCGCCTGTCTGGAATAAGAAATGATGCTGCTTTTCTTCAGAAAATCGTCCACGTTCAACGGGGAAAAGAACCTAGCCGTGCCGTTGGTGGGCAGCACATGGTTGGGTCCGGCAAAATAATCGCCGAGCGGTTCGCTGGAATATTCTCCGAGGAAAATCGCCCCCGCATTCCGGATCCGGGTCATCACAGCAAAGGGATCCTTGGTCAGAATTTCCAGATGTTCGGATGCGATCTCATTGGCCGCCTCAACCGCCGCATTCATATCGGATGCAATCAGAATGTAGCCATAGTTCTCCAGAGACTTACGGATGATGTCCGCACGCGAAAGCGTGGTCAAAAACCCTTCCACCTCCAGGTTTACCTGTTCTGCCACCTCCCGGCTGGTTGTGATGAGAATGGCGCTCGCCAGTTCATCATGCTCCGCCTGAGAAAGCAGATCCGCCGCCACATATCTGGGATTGGCCGTTTCATCCGCCAGGACCAGAATTTCGCTGGGGCCGGCGATGGAATCGATGCTGACATAGCCAAAACACGCTTTCTTCGCCAATGCCACATAGATGTTGCCGGGGCCTGTGATCTTATCCACCTTGGGAATGCTCTCCGTTCCAAAGGCCAACGCTGCCACAGCCTGCGCCCCGCCCACCAGGAACACGCGGTCCACACCGGCCACCAGCGCGGCCGCCAGAATATCCGGGTTGGGCTTGCCGTCCTTTCCGGGCGGCGTCACCATGACAAGCTCCTTGACCCCGGCGATTTTGGCGGGGATCGCGTTCATCAAGACCGAGGAAGGATAGGCAGCCGTGCCGCCGGGCACATACAGCCCCACACGGGCAAGCCCGCGCACACGCTGGCCCATAATCACCCCGTTGGCCTCGGTCTGTAACCAGCTCTGCTGCTTCTGCCGGGCATGGAAATCCCGGATGTTTGCAGCTGCTCTCTCCAAAGCCACAACAAAGGCGGGGTCGCATGCTTTAATCAGCTCCTGCATATCCGCCTTTTCAATCACCAATTGTTCCGGAACGCTTCCGTCGAACCG
>ERZ826396.1615-NODE-1615-length-23357-cov-5.209982_pt1 | contig 23357 bp, 17 predicted proteins | sample MGYA00519926_ERZ826396 | MGnify/ENA primary metagenome ERZ826396 (study PRJEB31778, sample SAMEA3449230) | human gut metagenome | biome: human gut; feature: human-associated habitat; material: faeces | place: United Kingdom | collected 2010/2012 ... | reverse complement strand
GCAGCCAACCCCCGCGCCGCAGAATCCGGATGCCCGTGCATGGGGATCAAGCCGTCACAATCGAGGGCGACGGAACGGCATATGCGGAAGGCTGAGTAGTAACGAACCGGCAGGCAGAGAGAGGAATGTACTTGACATAAGTCCGAATTCGTATTAAACTGGTGAACGTCTTGGTACGAATTCGGATTTTATGAAAATAAAAGATCCCGGATTTGGAATACGATCCATAATAAAAGGGCTCATGTTTCAGGGACTCCCGAATGGGGAAGGAAGATTGGCAATGGAAGAATACCGGAAAAGGATCAGAAAGCTGATGGTGGCCGTCAATGTGATGGACGGACTTTATATGCAGGTATCAAAAAAAGTCGGGATGAAAGAGAATGTGCTGGCCCTTCTCTACGCCTTGGATGATGGGAAGGAACATTCTCAGATTGAGATCTGCAGGGAGTGGCTGTTTCCCAAGACCACGCTGAATACGATTGTGAAGGAATGCGTGCGGGATGGGTACGTTCAGCTGCTTTCACAGCCTGGAACCAGACAGAAGCGGATCTGTCTGACGGAAGAGGGAAAGGCTTATGCGCGCAGGGCGCTGAATGTGATCTATGAGTTGGAAAAGAGGGCCTATGATCGTACCTTGGAAGAGACTTCCGATGATTTCGCAGATGGGATGGAACTGTTTGTGACGCACATGTGCGAAGAAGCGGAAAAGACATTGGGCGTGTTCTGACTGCCTGCGAAAGCGGAGTTATGAAGGGAAGATGCCTGAAAATGAAGAGATATGATTGAGGTGAGACGGAATGGATTCAAAACAATTATTTGCACATACACCGCCGGTAAAGCTGTTTTTTATAGCGGCAATTCCGGGAGCGATCAGTATGCTGGCCTCATCCCTTTATGGGATGCTGGATGGGATTTTCGTGGGACGGATATTGGGGGATATGTCTTTCGCAGCCCTGAACCTGGCTTTCCCATTCGTGATTATTAACTTTTCTCTGGCCGATCTGATTGGCGTGGGTTCCGCTGTCCCAATTTCCATCAGCCTGGGGCAGAAGAAGGACGAAGAGGCGAACAATATCTTTACCTGCGCCTGTTTGATGATTGTGGCTACGGGAGCGCTGATCGGTGCGGTGCTGTATGCCGGCGCGCCTTTTCTGATCCGGATGATGGGGGCAGAAGGAGAACTGGCCGATCTGGCGGTACAGTATATGCGGGTCTATGCGCTCTGTTCGCCGGTTACCACCATCGTGTTTGCCATGGATAATTATCTGCGCATCTGCGGGAAGATCCGTTTCAGCATGGGGCTGAATATCTTTATGTCAGCGCTCAGCGCCATTCTGGAATTCGTATTCCTGTTCGTGTTCCGCTGGGGTGTCTGGGGAGCGGCAGCAGCGACCTGCAGCGGTATGTTTGTCTGTGCCCTGATCGCATTTGGGCCGTTCCTGTTTGGAAGAATGCAGCTGCGGCTTAGCAGGCCCCGCTTCAGCCTGAAGCTGATCCGCCAGATCATCGCATGCGGCAGCCCGAACTTTTTGAATAACATAGCGGGACGTATCACTTCCATTCTGATGAACACGGTGCTGCTTCGTCTGGGAGGGGCGGATGCGGTATCCATATATGGAATTCTGATGTATACAGGCGACTTCATACAGCCTATTCTGTATGGCGTCTGCGATTCCCTTCAGCCTGCGGTTGGATATAACTGGGGAGCAGGCACTTATGGGCGGGTGCGCGCCATTGAGAAGTGTTGTTTTAGCGCGGCGGCGGTGATATCGATCCTGTCTGCCTTCTGTATCTTCCTGTTCCCAAGGCAGATTGCTGTGCTGTTTACAGGTCAGGCGGCCTTCCTGGATATGGCGGTGTTCGCATTGAAACTGTTCTCTCTCACCTACCTGACCAGATGGTTTTCCTTTGCGGTGCAAAGCTATATGCTGGCGGTGGATCATCCGCTGTTTGCGTCCATGATTTCCGTCGCTACGGCGCTGGTATTTCCGGTGATCTTGGTAGCAGTATTCTGGCCGCTGCAGCTGACCGGGCTGTGGCTTAACTTTGCGGCCACATCCCTCCTTGCAGGTATTCTGGCTGCGGTTCTCTTCAGACGTTTCCAGAAAGAAATGCGTAGGAGAGAGGAAGGGGCCGGGACAGAGCTCCCTTCCTGATACAACGGACAACAGAAATCTCAGAGAAAGTCAGAAACAGAAAAAAACAGATATGCCGGATGGCTGTGACCATCCGGCATATCTTGTTTTGTGAAGCGTTTTTTCCTTGAAAAGGATTTTATCGGCAGGTATGGGAAACGGGTCAGGAATCTGCCTCCTGCAGCCTTGCGTCGAACTTCTTGCGCACATCGATATAGGCGATGATGGCAGCTGCCGTTCCGTCGAAGCCCAGCTTGGAACTATCCAATGAGAGATCATAGTTCAGGGCATTCTTCCATTCCTGCCCGGTATAGTACTTATAATATCTCGCCCGATATTCGTCTGTTTTGGCGATGAGCTTCTTTACTTCCGGTTCAGGAAGGCTGTTTACCTTCATCGCTTCCTTAAGACAGAAGTCTTCCGGAGCGTGGACGAACACGCGTACAACCCCGGGCAGATCAGCCAGAATGCGGTCGGCACAGCGGCCGATAATGATGCAGTCCCCTTCTTCTGCCAGCCGGCGGATGATTTTGGCCTGGTAATTGAACAGGTTATCATCCCGGGTAAAGCCGGCGCTTTCCGGAGAAAGAAGCTTGGAACCTCTGTAACCGCCCTGAAGCAGGGATTTGAAGCTGTATTGTTTGAATTCATCCTGAAAAAGCCTGGCGTTGATACCGCTGTCCTCCGCAGCCATGGAGATGATTTCTCGGTCATAGTAGGGAATATTGAGCTGCTCGGCCAACATTTTTCCCACCGTGCGTCCGCCGCTGCCATACTGGCGGGCGATGGTAATGATGATATTTGACATAATTCTCCCTCTTTTCCTTATTCGCCAAGATAGGCTTTTTTAATCGCTTCATTATTCAGAAGCGCCTGTGCATCGTCCTCCATGACGATGCTGCCGGTTTCCAGAACATAGGCCCGGTCGGCTATGGAGAGTGCCTTTTTGGCATTCTGTTCCACCAGGAGGATGGTCACGCCCTGCTTGCTGATCTGCTGGATGATATCGAAGATTTCGGAAACCAACAGAGGAGACAGTCCCATGGAAGGTTCATCCATGAGCAGCAGGCGAGGATTGGACATCAGGGCACGGCCCATGGCGAGCATCTGCTGTTCGCCTCCCGAAAGCGTGCCGGCGAGCTGCCTGGCGCGTTCCTTCAGGCGGGGGAACCGTTCATAAACCATGGAGAGGGTGGCGTCAATTTCACTTTTATTCTTCCGCGTATAAGCCCCCATCCGCAGGTTTTCATAGACGGTCAGGTCGGAAAACATGCGTCTGCCTTCAGGTACATGGGAGATGCCAAGCTGCACGATCCGGTGAGAGGGCATTCGGGTGATATCATGATCCTCAAAACGGATGGAACCGGATTTGGAGGGGAGCATGCCGCTTACGGTCTGGAGCGTGGTGGTCTTGCCCGCTCCGTTTGCACCGATCAGCGCCACGATTTCCCCTTCCTTTACCTGGAAGGACACATCCTTCAGCGCATGGATCATGCCGTAATATACATTCAGTTTTTCTACTGTGAGCATAGCCATATGAAAGCCTCCTTTAATCGCCCAGATAGGCTTTGATAACTTCCGGATCGTTCAGAACTTTCTTCGGAGCCCCTTCGGTAAGAAGCCGTCCAAAGTTCAGCACATACAGATATTCACAGATTCCCTGAACCAGTTTCATATCATGCTCGATCAGAAGGATGGTAACGCCGTATTCTTTGCGCACCAGACTGATGGTATCCATCAGCTCGCCGGTCTCATTGGGATTCATGCCGGCAGCCGGCTCATCCAGCAGAAGAAGCTTGGGATTGGTAGCCAGAGCGCGGGCGATTTCCAGCTTACGCTGTTTTCCATATGGAAGATTGGATGCGAGCGCTTCTGCGGAATCCTCTAGTCCGAACAGACGGAGGATGGTAAGGGCCCGCTCGTTCATTTCCCGTTCTTTTTTGCAGTAGCTTCCCAGATGCAGCATGCTTTCCGGAAGCGAATAGGTTACCTGATTATGGAGGCCGCTTTTTACGTTGTCAAGAACGCTTTGCTGAGGGAAGAGGCGGATATTCTGGAATGTACGCGCCACGCCCATGCGGCAGATATCGTGTGGCTTTTTGCCCACCAGGTTCTCACCATCCAGGCGGATTCCGCCATCCGTGGGGCGATATACGCCGGTCAACATATTGAAGACAGTGGTTTTTCCTGCCCCGTTCGGACCGATCAGCCCTACCAGGCTGCCTTTCTCGATTTTCATGGAAAGTTCATCAACAGCCCGCAGGCCGCCGAAGGAGATTCCAAGGTTGGTAACTTCCAGCATAGCCATCTATGCCACCTCCTTTCCGGATTTGGCGGCGGCCTTTTCGTCACGCCGGATTGCGCGCTTTTCCAGCAGCCGTTTCTTGAAACCGGAATTGTTGAAAATCATCATGGCGATCAGAAGGATCGCATAGATGAGCATGCGGTAATCGTTCATGGAACGCAGAAGTTCCGGAAGTACCGTCAGAAGGGCTGCCGCAATAATGGAGCCCCAGATATTGCCCAATCCGCCCAGGACTACGAACACCAGGATCAGAATGGAAGTATTGAAATCGAATTTGGTCGCCGTAACGGTAGAAAAGTTCATGGCGTACAGCGTTCCGGCGGCGCCGGCCAGCGCTGCGGAAACCACAAAGGCCAGCAGCCTGTAACGGGTAACGGGAATGCCGATGCTTTCCGCAGCGATCCGGTTATCCCTCACCGCCATAATGGCGCGCCCCGTGCGGCTGTGAATGAGATTCAGCACGATAAACAGCGTGATCAGGATGAGAATAAAACCGGAGGTAAAAGAGGAAAGCTTGGTCACACCGCTGACGCCCATGGGCCCGTTGATGATCATTTTTCCGCCGTCCTGCAGTTCAAAATGCTGTTCCAACAGGCTGAAATGAAGGCCTTTGCTGTCCATACCGATATATAATACATTGATAATGTTCTTGATAATCTCTCCGAAGGCCAGGGTGACAATGGCCAGATAGTCGCCTTTGAGCCTCAGAACCGGGATTCCGATGAGGACGCCTGCGACAGCCGCCAAAAGCGCTCCGATAACCATAGCGATGGCCAGACGGAGAGGGCCGTTCGGGACGGCATCCGCCAGGCTGGTGGTGACAACGATCCCTGCGAAAGCGCCCACGGACATAAAACCTGCATGCCCCAGAGAAAGTTCGCCCAGGATGCCGACGGTAAGGTTCAGGGAAACGGCCATAACCACATAAGCGCAGATGGGAACAAGCTGTCCCTTCAGGGAAGAGGAGATATTGCCGCTCATGACCATGGACTGTATGATGAGGAAAGCGATGATAACGATTCCGTAGGAGACGGCGTAATCGCGTCTTTTTCCAAAAAGCTGTTTGATCTGTTTCATATCCACTCACCTACACTTTCTCATTGACATGCTTGCCCAAAAGGCCGTCAGGCTTAACCAGGAGAACCAGGATTAATACCGCGAATACGATGGCGTCGGAAAGTTGAGTGGAGATGTAGGCCTTGGAGAAAATCTCTATGATCCCCAACAGAATGCCGCCGATCATGGCTCCCGGGATAGAACCGATTCCGCCGAATACCGCCGCTGTGAATGCCTTGATGCCCGGCATGGAACCCGTGGTAGGCATAAGGGTCGGATAAGCGGAGCACAGGAGCACGCCTGCGATGGCGGCCAGGCCGGAACCGATGGCGAAGGTGACGGAAATCGTGGTATTCACGTTGATGCCCATGAGGCCGGCGGCTGCTTTGTCTTCCGATACGGCACGCATGGCGGTGCCCATTCTGGTCTTTGTTGTGAACAGGGTCAGCACGATCATGATGAGGATACAGGCCAGTACGGTGACAAGGGTCACTCCTGAGATGATGAGCTGGCCGTCAAAGAGCTGAATGGACCAGTTCCCTACGATGGAAGAGAATACCTTCGGGCTGGAACCCCAGATGAGCAGGGCCGCGTTCTGCAGAAAATAGGAGACACCGATTGCCGTGATGAGGACGGCCAGGGAAGGGGCCTGCCGGAGCGGCTTATAAGCCAGCCGTTCAATAACGATGCCCAGCGCGGTGCAGACGATAATTGCGAACAGGACGGACAGAAACGGTGACAGCCCGAGATAGCTTGTGGTGCAGAAGGATATGTACGCACCCACCATGATTACGTCCCCATGGGCAAAGTTGAGCATTTTTGCGATGCCGTAGACCATCGTATAGCCTAAGGCAATGATGGCGTAGACGCTGCCAAGGCTGATGCCGCTGATCAGATGAGATAAAAAGGTCATACGATACACCTCGTTCTTTCTCTCCGCCTGTGATGTGGGGCAGCGCCTCGTTCCCGCACGAGACGCTGCCTCACATCATAGGCTGGCAAATTCTGTGGAAATCATTTTTGAAAGGGTTCGGCTAAAGCAACAAGGCGCAAGGAAGAGCCTGTAAGAAAGCCGCTTCCTTGCGTTCCTGTTGAACATACGGCGCTCCGCCAAGCGCGGTTGCCGCTGTTGCGTTAAATATGAAAGGGCGATGGATTACATGCCGACATATGCGCCGTTTTCGATCACCATTCCCTTAGGGCTCTTGGATACTGCGCCGGTGGCATCCCAAGAGGTGCCTTCGCCGGTCAGACCGTCAAATGTCAGGGTAGGGAATGTGGAAACCATTAACTCACAGAGCTCCTGCGCGTCCATATCCGGTGTTGCTCCGCTGGCTTCCAGGGCTGCTTTATAAGCATAGACGCAGTCATAAGCATCTGCAGCGAACTGGTTGGGCACTTCACCATACAGTTCCTGATATTTGGTAACGAAGTTCTGGGTCTTTTCATCGGTCGCGTCCGCGTTGAAGGGAGTCAGCAGCATAACGCCTTCCGCCAGTGAGGTATCGAAACCTTCCAGCGTCAGAATGCCGTCCATTCCGTCCACGCCGAAGATCTTGGGAGTGTATCCCATGTCACTGGCCTGCTGAAGGATCAGGGAAGCGGGCTGATAATAGATGGGAAGGAACAGAAGATCCGCTCCTGCATTCTTTGCCTCGGTCAGCTGTACGGAGAAATCATTGGAGCTGGCATCGGTGAAGGTGGTTGCGGATACGATTTCCAGACCCTTTACAGCAGCCTCTTCTTCAAATCTTTCATAGATACCGCTGGAATATACATCATCATTGCGGTAGATCACTGCGATTTTTGTGCCGAGCTGCTGATCCGCAATGTAGTCAGCGGAAGCAACACCCTGGTTCGGATCTGCGAAGCACATCTGGAAGAAATTATCCTTTCCTTCCGTTACTGCCGTAGAAGAAGCGGAAGGGGTCAGACCGAAAATACGATCCGCATAGTGTTCCGTTGCCACTGCCTCACAGGGCTTTGTAGTAACGGAACCGAGAGAAAGCTGCATGCCCCAGTCCTTCAGGGCATTGTATGCGGAAACTGCCTTTTCCGGATCGTTCTCGTCATCTTCATAGTTCAGTTCAAACTGGATCGCGCCGCCTTCTGCGTTAATTTCGTCCACGGCAATCTGCGCACCGTTTTTGACAGCATTGCCGTAAATCGCTGCGGAACCGGTCAGCGGAGCAGTTCCGCCAAGCTTAAATACGCCTGCGCCGGACGTAGAAGAACTCTCTGCGCTGGAAGAGGCTTCAGAAACAGCCTCAGAAGCAGCTTCTGTGGAAGCGTTCGTGCCGGAAGCGGTATTCCCGCATCCCGCCACGAGCGTAGCGCACATGACAGCTGTCAGAAGTACACTGATTCTCTTTTTCATAATAATCCTCCTTGCTGTCCGTTGTCTTTTTGGGAAAAACATTTGTCTTTTACGGACGTGCTTGTATTATACACCAGTTTTTGTGAAAATGTGAAAAAAACTTTATCCTTTTTTAAGATTTGGTATTTTTGCCTTCATTCTATGAAAAGTCCGAAAAGAAATTAGGCAAGCTGATGGATCAGGAAGTCCCTTTTATGTGTCGGGCCGTATGAGGTTTGCTTTCCGGCAGCAGGTGTTGTATGATGGAAAAAATGTTACTGCTCAGCCAGGTTAGCGCATGAACGGTAACCAAAATAAAGGAGGGTGAATATGAGGCTGGGATTGAATGATGTGCCAAAACACAGTTCTCCGGAGGAGTGGGCGGAAATTTTGGCAAATGCGGGGTATCGGGCGGCTTCTTTTCCTGTGGATTATCACGCGCAGATATCCGTCATTGACGCCTATGTGAAAGCGGCGCGTGAGAGGGATATCCTGATCGCAGAGGTGGGAGTGTGGAACTCCCCGAACAGGCCGGATGAAGAGGGGGCAAGGTGTGCGCAGGAGGCATGCGAGGAGCAGTTTCGGCTGGCGGACTATGTCCGGGCGGAGTGCTGTGTGAATGTGTCCGGCGCGGTGGGGCAGATCTGGTATGGCTGCTATGCAGAAAACTATGATCCCTGGCTTTATGACAAGAATGTGACCTTCCTGCAGAAGCTGTGCGACAGGGTAAAGCCGGAATATACCTGTTACGCGCTGGAACCGATGCAGTGGATGCTGCCCGACAGCCCGAAACAGTATCGGAAGCTCCTTGCAGATGTGGATCGGGAGCATTTTGCCGTACACATGGACGTGGTGAATTTTTTCAAAGATCCATATACTTATACGCATAAGAAAGAAGTGATCGATGAAGCGTTTGATCTGTTGGGCCCCTATATCAGGAGCTGCCATGTGAAGGACTGTATCCTGGAAGAGGGAACGACGGTCGCAATCAGGGAGATACAGCCCGGGGAGGGGACGATGGATCTGGCGGCATATTTCAAGAGGATAGAGGAGACTTCAGCGGATATGCCGGCGCTTTTGGAGCATCTGACGGATATGGAGGCTTACGGAAAGGCGCTCGCCGTTTGCAAATCGGTCTGCGATCTTTTATAATATGTAGAAATGTAGTTGTGACCAGAAGACGGATTATGTTACGGAACTGTTTGAAGGGCAACTGAATGTGCAAAATACAGTATCCGGAGAAAGGAAGGGGATTCATGGGCCTGATAAAAGCAGCGGCCAGGGCGGCCGCATCGGTATTGGCGGATCAGTGGGAAGAATATTTTTATTGCGATTCTATGCCTTCGGAGGTTTTGGCGGAAAAAGGCCAGAAGAAAACTTCCAGGAAAGGGGCAGGGAGAAAAGCCTCGGACAACATCATATCCAACGGTTCCGTTGTGGCTGTCAACGAGGGACAGTGCATGATGATTGTGGATCAGGGCAGGATTGTGGAAGTATGCGCCGAACCCGGGGAATATGTATATGATATGTCCACGGAGCCTTCTATTTTCTACGGGGATCTTTCTGAAAACATTCGGAAATCCTTTGAAAATTTTGGGATTCGGTTCGCCTTTGGAGGAGAAGCGCCCAAGGATCAGAGGGTATATTATTTTAATACCAAGGAAATTGTGGGAAATAAATACGGGACGGCGAATCCTGTTCCGTTCCGCGTTGTGGACCGGAATATCGGTCTGGATATCGACATTGCGATCCGCTGTCATGGAGAATACTCATACCGCATTGTGGATCCGATCTGCTTCTATGTGAATGTATGCGGCAATGTGGAGGGAGCCTATACCCGCGACAGGCTGGACGGAATGCTCAAGAGCGAATTGATGACCGCTCTGCAGCCGGCATTCGCCCGTCTTTCGGATATGGGCATCCGCTACAGCGCCCTTCCCGGGCATGCATCCCAGATTGCGGATGCGCTCAACCAGGTGCTTTCTGAGAAATGGACGGGGCTGCGGGGTATTGCGGTGGCATCCTTTGGCGTGAGCAGCGTGACCGCTTCCAAAGAGGATGAGGACATGATCAAGGAACTGCAGAAGGCCGCTGTGCTGCGCAATCCCAATATGGCTGCAGCCACGTTGGCCGGAGCGCAGGCGGAAGCCATGAAGACGGCAGCGGGAAATACGGCTGCAGGCCCTATGATGGCGTTTGCAGGAATGAACATGGCTGCAGGCGCAGGCGGCTTCAACGCCTCTTCCCTTTACGAGATGGGAAGCAGGGAAAACGTTTCCAATACACAGGCGGCGGAAGAAAGCGGCAGGGCCGGGATGGATAAAAACACAGCCGGCGCGGGAGAATGGCTCTGTTCCTGCGGCGCGCATAATACCGGAAAGTTCTGCGCACAATGCGGAAAGAAGCGGCCCGAAGAAGGATGGCTTTGCTCCTGCGGCACGGTGAATAAGGGAAATTTCTGTACGGAATGCGGGAAGCCGCGCCCGGCAGGATTCCGCTGCAATAAATGCGGATGGGAACCGGAGGATCCGGCGCATCTGCCCAAGTTCTGCCCTCAGTGCGGGGATCCTTTTAATGAGCAGGACAAAGCGTAAACGATGTACGAACCGCCGTTTCGGCGGTTTCAGAAAATATCAATAGGATTAAAAAACCGGAACTGCGAAGGTTTCTTCGGACGGATGCCCGCGGTACGTCTGCCAGGCCTGGATCCGCCTGGTCGGTCAGGAACCGCCCGGCCGGCGGGGCTTCCACCGGCCGGGATTCTGCTTGCCGCCTGTGCGGTTCGCTTTAACGGTCATCCGTCTGATCGTCCAGAAAATCTTCCTCATCCATCTCATAATCTTCTGATATCCAGGAAGATTCCGGCGCATCTTCTGCAATTTCTGACTCGTCTCCGGAAAACTCCGGTTCATCTTCTGAACGTGCCCGCCCGCCTTTCCTGACAGACAACAGCACGATGAGAACCACAATAACCGCCACCAGAAGAAGCGCAGCGATAACCAGTATGAGGGAAGTCATTCCATCGTCCTGTTTCTGCGTGATTTCTTTGGTGACCAGGTCCAATGCGGGCGTGTTTTGGGCAGGCTCAGATGGAGCTTCTGCTGCTGGCTGCGTGGAAGCATTTTCGGAGGCTGCTTCGGAGGTTTGTTCCTCACTGCTTTCGGAAGTTTCCGTTCCCATATCCTTGGAAGTAGGGGTATAAGAGCCATTCCCGGAAGGAGCTGAGATTTCCACGGAAGAGGAACCCGAACCGGAACCAGCGGCCTGCCCGGAACCGGCTGCCGCCTGGCCAAGCAGGGAGGCGTTCACTGCCTGATATAATTCGCTGAGCAGTGAAAGCGGATAGTATACGCGCCCCGCCTCCTTGGCGAGCGCGGTCTGGGCCGGGATGATGACGGGCTCTCCGCCGTCCCAGCGGATGATAAGCGCCACGGCAGGATTCTCACGCAAAGCGGCCATGACGTCTTCAGGCATCCGGTCATAGGTGACCGCATTCACATTTACCGTTTCCCCGCTCTTGGCCTTACGGATGAGTGAAGCCACATTATCCCAGAAATCTTTTTCATAATCCGGCACATAGGTGGAGGAACCATTCTGCGAACTGCCGGAAGAGCCTCCGGAGGAATTACCGGATGAATTGCTGGATGAACCGCCGGAAGAATTGCCGGATGAACCACCGGAAGAACCCTGCCCTCCTCCCGAAGAGCCGGATGTGTTCTTTATATCCTTTTGCAGAATGCCGAACAGGGAAAAACGGCTGCATTCGATCACGATTTTCTTGCCGTCTTTGGAACTGTCGGAAAGGAGGGAGAGGGTCTGTTTCTCGCTCCCGGCATTATGGATGGAAGCGGCATAATAGCTTCGCCTGTATCCTTCGGATACGGCCGCAGAGGAAGGCAGAGGGAAATGCAGCGTCAGAGGGAGCGGCATTTCGGTAACAGCAGAGGAAGACAGTACCTTGCTGTTGTCGGAAAGCGTTTTGGTCAGTGTGATTTCATAACAATCCGTGAGCGCAGCATCCTTCAGGAGGGACAAAAGCAGTGTGCGGTCATTTTCGGAAGGTTCTGCCTTTTTCACATCCATCGTGACCTGAAAACCTGTTGCGCTTCCATCGCGAAGGGCCCGGGCTTCATCCAGGCTCATGGAGGAGAGCAGGAGAGCCGCATCTGCCACGGTGACAGGGGCATTCGGATCCGCCTCCACGGTCATGTAGGGAAGCGCCAAAAAGGAATGATAGAAGGAAGAGAGCACCTTATCTTCCACCTGAAGCGTTCTGTCAGCGGAGAGGGTTTCATACTGGATCTTGGCATCCAGATAAGCGTGCATCGTCTCCGTGCTGCATGTATCGCCTTCTTTCAGCGGAGGGAGGCTTTGAAAAACTTGGGTCATATCCTCGGAATTCATTTTCCGGAAGGAGACAGAAAGTTCGTGCGTTTCCTTTGCTTCCAAATCCGAAGGGAGTTCTCCAAAGGTATAGGAGTTATCTTTCACCAGAGCGCTGATATCCTTTTCATCCAGGAAAACCCGATCCAGCGTGTAGCCGGTATCCGGCAGGAAGGAGAAGGTGAGCGTTTCCCCCTTTTGTATGGTGCACAGTCCTTCCGGAGAGACGCTGCCGTGAGCAGAAGAAACAGAAGCGCGAATCTGCGTAACCGTTGTATCCTGCGAATCCGATTCGGACGGTTTCTGGGATTCAGAAGGGTTCTGGGACTCGGAAGGTTTCTGAGATTCGGAAGGCTTCTGGGATTCAGAGGGGTTCTGGGATTCGGACGGTTTCTGAGACTCGGACGGTTTCTGGGATTCAGAAGGCTTCTGCGCCTCAGAGGGAGTTCCGGATCCGGAAGGGCTTTCGGGTTCCGTGGAAGGGGATGAAGGTTCGCCTTCTTCCGAGATGCCTTCCAACGTCAGGGTCCCGGACACGGACTGATAATTTTGTGCATCGTCCGGCGAGAAGAGCCATTCATATTCATGCTTGCCTTCTTTCAGGGTCTGCCCTTCTTTCCACTGAAGCGTACCGTCCACATCACTTTTGGACAGGTGAAGCACTGGAAGCCCTTCTTCGACCGAAAAAGGGCCGGAAGGAACGCTGACGCTGACAGAAGGTTCAGCCTGACCGATTTTCACCTGGAACGTGTGTGAATCCGTATAAAAAGGATCTTTTTCCCCAAGGACAAACGCCTGGATCTGCACGGATACAGACAGGGAACAGGCATCCGTGAACGAAAGGGTGGAAAGATCATAGCCCTTCTTTTCCTGAGCCTTTCCGTTCTGCGTCCATTTCCAGATGTAATAGAAAACCACATCTGTGTTCTGGGCTTCTTCTTTTTTATGAAAACGTTCATGGGAAGCATCTGCCCGAAGGGTAAAAGAAGAACCCGTATAGACAGCATCAATATCCTCGCAATAAGTAAATTCCGGTTTGGCGAGGGTGCGCACCGCGGTAAGGGTGCTGTGCGTGACAGGAGTGGAAGGGGTGACCGCTTCACCCGTATCTGTTGAAAAGACCCATTTCCAGTCGGAGGCCAGGCCGCCTTCGACGGGTATGGGAAGGCTGAAGCTGGTATCCTCAGACCAGGAACCATTCCCATTTTTATGATAGTTCAGGGGCATGCCATAGAGCGCCTTCCGTACAAGGACGGTGGAACCTTCCGCCACAAAGGATAAATCCAGCGGATATGTGAGCGCAGCGGCAGGGGCAGCCTGTGCTTTTTCCAGCTGCGCGAAGGACATCGCATTCGGACAGATGACAGATTTCAGGGAAGTTCCTCCGAACGCATTTTTGCCGCAGTCCGTTTGGGCCGAAGCCAGATAGATGGTGGAATAAGAAGTGCCGTAAAAGGCTTCCTCTCCGATTTCGCTTAAGGAGGAAGGAAGAGAACATACGCCCGTCAGCGAACTGCATCCGTAGAAAGCCCGCTTCCCGATGGAAGTGACTGAAGAGGAAGACAGATTCAATTTGGTGAAACAAAGGCTGGGATAGTCCTCCTGATAGTTTTCCTGCATAAAGGCTCCTTCAGCAATTCCAGTGACGGTGACGCCGTCTATGGAAGCCGGAATGTTCAGCGGAATCTCCAGATTTTCCCCCAGCGTATCCAGATAGTCCGGATTCATCCCGGTGATTATGCCGTTTTCACACAGATAGGCATCAGGCTGCTCAGAAACCTGTGCTGCCCGCGTAATGGGGCCGCCTGCAATGACAGACAGAACCAGACAGAGAATTGCCGAAATGATAATTCCGGCAGCCCTTGACAGAATCGTTGCTCCTTTCATACATCTTCTCCCCTTTCATTTTATATATAATCTGCAAAGAACATATATCCTGCTTTGCCTTCATTATGGCGGCTTTATGAGGAAAAAACAAGGAAGGAATTCTTAAGAATGAAAACATTTATAAAGCTTGTCGCCGGTGGATGCCTCTGCCTGCCCTGTCCCAACACAGCCCTGGCCTCTCCCGCCTCAGCGGTCCGGCACGTTCTTTTTCAGGGGACACTCTCGCTTCGCTAAAAATCGTAGCGGCACATAAGTGCCGACGTTTTTAGAGACCCCTGGAAAAGAACGCGCCGGACCGCTGAGGCGGGAGAGGCCAGGGCTGTGTTGGGGCAGGGCAGGCAGAGGCGCCCACCGGCGACAAGCTTTAATAAAGTACTTTTTAGAAATGCAACTCTGTGTTATCATAACAACTGATGGCCTGTATAGGGCTATATAGACAAAAAAGGAAGGAAGACAGATGGAAATAAGCGGGGAAAACGAGAGAGAAAAGAATCGGTTGCAGAGCTTGCATAGCCTGCATGCAGAAAGCATTCAGCCGGGAGGTCTGGTGAAGGAACTGATGCAGGTAGAAGATCCCGTAAAAGCGTTGGGGAATGCGGCTGCGTTTATGGAGCTTATGAGCAGATACCGCTGCGCCATGATGGAAGTGGAAACCAAACTGCGCGTGCTGGATGAAGAGTTTTCACTTGCATATAACAGGAATCCCTTTGAGACGATCAAGACCAGGCTGAAAAGGCCGGCGAGCATCATAGAAAAGATGAGGCGGAAAGGGTATGATCTTTCCGTAGAATCCATAGAAGAACAGCTGAATGACATCGCAGGGATTCGGGTGATCTGTTCCTTTCCGGATGATATCTACACGCTGGCGGAATTGTTGGTGAGCCAGGACGACATCCGGCTTTTGGAGAAAAAAGATTATATTGCCCATCCAAAGCCGAACGGTTACCGCAGCCTGCATTTGATTCTGGAGGTGCCGATCTTTTTGTCCAGATGCAAGAAATATATGAAAGTAGAAGTGCAGTTCAGGACGATTGCGATGGATTTCTGGGCGAGCGTGGAACATAAATTGAAATACAAAAAAGATGTGCAGGATTCCGAAGAGATTGTGGCGCAGCTCGCAGAATGTGCTGAGATTATCAGCAGCATGGATGAAAAGATGCAGAAACTGCGGGGCAGGATAGAAGCGGGGGCTGACAGGGATGAAATTTGAAAGGAAACTTTCAGATAAAGAATATCTGTTTGATATTTATGAACCCAACCCGCCTTCCTTTTTAAAGGAATTTCTGGAAACGGAAGAGATGCGTAGGCTTATGGATGTGGGAATGCATTGTGGGTGTGAGTACACATCCTTCCCCCTGTTTTCCTTTGTGCATCCTTATTCAAGATGGCTGCACAGCGCGGGGGTGGGCCTGATCGTATGGCATTATACACAGGATATCGCGCAGAGTGTGGCTGGCCTGCTGCACGATATCGCTACGCCTGTATTCGCCCATGTGGTGGATTTCCTGAATGGGGATCCGATCCGGCAGGAAACCACGGAAGAAGGGACCTTAGAACGGATCCAAGAGGCAGAAGATATACAGTGTCTGCTGAAAAAATATGGACTTAAAACGGAAGACGTGGCGGATTATCACCTCTATCCGATTGCGGATAACCCCGCTCCGGCGCTTTCTGCAGATAGGCTGGAATATACACTGGGAAATTTTTACTGCAGAGGGATAAAGAGCCGGAAGGAGATCGCCCGGATGTATGACAATCTGCTCTGCCTGCCGAATGAGCAGGGAATTGTGGAACTCACTTTTGCTTCACGGGAATTGGCAGAGGAATTCACGCTGGCTTCGCTGGAAAATTCCCGGATGTACACGGCGGATGAGGACAGATTCTGCATGCAGTACCTCGCTGATCTGCTGAAATGCGGTCTGGAGTGGGGGATTCTGTCGCCGCAGGATTTGGATTCCACGGAGACAGAAGTGATTGGACGCCTTACGACGGATGAGCGGAGCGCAAAGCTGTGGGAAGACTACTGCGGCTTTTGTCGGATAGGCGCGGGGGACAGAAAGCCGGAAGGACGCTACAGTGTCCGGGTGCCATCCAAGCTGCGCTACATCGATCCGCTTTGCCTGCCGGATGATACAAGCCGGAAACCGGTGCGGATATCCCGGCTCAGCCGTGCGGTGGAAAAGCAGATCGAACAATTCAACAATACTTCCTTTGACCGATGGATATGGACAGAAGAAGCTGACGATGGTCTTGGCAGGTTTGCCTGAATGTGACGATCATCTGAAAATATGACGGAAAGGACAGTTGGAACGATGAAAAACGGAACGAAAAGGCTTGCATTGCATCTGCTGCAGGGAACGTTGCTCCTGTTTGCTTATCTGGTTGCAGGAGCATTTCTTCCTTTCAGCAGATATAAGAAAGTGACAAAAGAAACGAAACGGTCCTTCAGACCGGAAGACTATAAAGGGAAAGAACCTTGTGTGGATCGTGCGCTTTTGCTGGAAAGCGGAAGGAGTGCCTGGGAATTCCGGATGCGGCTTCTGAACCAGGCAAAATCCAGGATCATTTTGAGCACATTTGATATGAGAGATGGAGAATGTGCGAGGGATGTGCTGGCTGTGATTCTGCGCAAGGCAAAGGAAGGCGTGAAGGCGCAGATCCTTGTGGATGGTTTTTCCGGATTGCTCCGTCTGGAACCCAACCCGCTTTTTTATGCTGTCTCTTGCCATCCGAATGTGGAGATTAAAATATATAATCCCATCAATCTGCTGAAGCCATGGAAGAGTCAGGGCAGGATGCATGACAAATATGTGATTGTGGACGATTATGCCTACATCCTGGGAGGGAGGAATACCTTCGATTACTTTATCGGGGAGAAGGAAGGAAAGCGGGTAGGCCTGGATCGGGAAGTGCTGATTTACAACACTGCTCATGATGGAAGCCACAGCAGGGAAAGCTCTCTGTTCCAGGTGGAGGCTTACTTCCAGAAGGTATGGAGTCTGGATGTCTGCCGTACCTTCCACAAAAATGCGGAACTCGCGGACCGTCAGAAAATCCGCAGGCAGATCCGTCTGCTGGAGGAACGGTATGAAAACCTGCAAAAGAGGCATCCGGAACTCATGGATACTCCGTTCGACTATGCATCCAATACAAGGCCGGTCAACCGTGTTACGCTGGTATCCGGCCCCATCGGGATCTACGGCAAAGAACCCCGGATTTTCTATACGCTGACCAGCCTGATGCGGCGCGCCAAAAAGCGTGTGATCATCCATACTCCCTATGTGGTGACCAACGATTATATGAATGCCACCTTCCGCAAGTTGGTCAGAGAAGTTCCGGATGTGAAAATGGTAATTAATTCGGTGGAAAACGGGGACAATTTTGTGGCTTCCAGCGATTATCTGCATCATAAAAAGGACGTGGTGCGCACGGGCTTGCGTCTGTACGAATATGATGGAGGCCATTCCACCCACGGTAAATCCTTTGTGATTGACGAGGATCTGTGCGGCATCGGTTCCTATAACTTTGATCTGCGCAGCACCTATATGGATACAGAACTGATGCTTGTGCTTCACAGCGAGCCCTTTACTGCCGATCTGCTGGAGGCGATGGAAGCCATTGAGAAGGACTGCAGACGGGTATTGGATGAAAAACGGTATGAAGTACCTGACCATGTGACCGTGGCAAGTGTGCCGAGATGGAAACGGATCGCCTGGAGAGTGGTACATGTCCTGCTGCGGCCGTTCAGGTGTGTGGCGTAGTGGTTGGTAGCATAAAGGGCGGCAGCATAGTGGGCGGTGACATAGCGGGCGGCGGGCAACGGTTCGGGGAATCCCGAACCGTTGCCCTATAACGCGTAGCTGACAAAAGCAAACCGTTCGCTGTCATAGATATTAAAAAAGAACTCTGCATCCTGTTTCAGTTTATGTCAGAATATTTCATAATTTCTCCTTTAGCGGGGAGTGTCACCGCCATTCAATAGCCAGTCACACTCTTTTTGGTTCAGCTGGATATGGAAGGCAGATATAAGCTCATCAATATGCTCCTTGGTAGAGGGGCCCACCAGGGGAAACAGATTCAGCGGCTGTGCCAGAAGCCAGGCCAGGGCGATCTGGGAGACGGTCGCATTTTTCTTTGCGGCCATCTTTTCTGTCCTCTGAAGCCGCTCTATATTTTCTTTGCTCCTGTATTCCTGTATGGTTCCCCAGCCCAGACAATCTTCGATCGGCTTTTTATCCGTAGTACAATATTTCCCGGAAAGGAAACCTCTTGCAAGAGCGGAATAGTTGAAGACAGGCATTTGGGTGTCTTCCAGCCATTTCCTATAATCAGCGTTCTGAGAGCCGGAGATGGATACACTGCCCTGCCACGGATCCTTTTCATAGACGGCCAGGCTGTAGGCCGGACTTACGAAGGAGAAGGTGGATAAGCCATGCTGGCTGGCATACTGATTCGCCTGAAGAAGTCTGGGCAGCGTCCAGTTGGAAGCACCGAATTGTCCAATTTTTCCCTCAGCCTGGAGTTCATTCAGGGTTTCGATGATCTCATCCACTGGTTTGGAAGGATCATCCCGATGGAGCGCGTACATTTCCACATGATCGGTCTGCAGGACATCCAGCGAATGGAGAAGCTGTTCCTGAATGGTCTCCTTTGAGAAAATATCAGCAGAGCCTTTCTGTGTGGGATTGCAGCCTTTGTCCAGTAGCACGATATGTTCCCGGTTCCCGCGCAAGGAGAGCCACTTGCCGATGTTTTCTTCGGAATGTCCATAGGAATTAGCCGTATCGAAACACCGAAATCCCGCTTCATAAGCAGCATCCAGAATATCCACGGCGGCCGGAGTATCCTCTCCGGTCATTTTGGCATTCGTACCGTAGACGAATGCGGACAAGGGTTGATTGATTTTGGGTATTTGTCTGTAAATCATATTTGCCTCCAAGCTTTCTTTTTCAGAAATCAATATAATCGGGATGATAGCCGATGCGCAGGCCGATCTAAACGAAATCGTTCGTCTGGATAAAGGCGCATCCATCGGGCAGATCAGGCCATAAAAACTGGCGTCCATGCAAACGCGCGGGATTCAAGCAGCAATTCTGTTTGGCTCTTTAAATTATAAGCCTTTGTAAGGATATTTTCCAAGCTATAATTAAGCACAGGTATTTTGATTTTGCTGCGAAGGCAGACAGTTGGTGGTAAAGTTGTTTTTGCAAAAGAAATCTATTGCCAGTGAAAAGCAAACCAGCCTCATCCCCTTTACACATATGGGAAACTTCGCTTATACTGCAAAGAGAACGGAAACGTTTTGAGGGAACAGCTGAAATATCTAAGCACGCGCAGCAGAATGCGGAAAAAGGAGCCGCCGCAGGCTGAAAGGAGAGCATATATGCAGACCATTGATTTCCCTTCGATTCACATCCCCATACAGGGAATGGAGCAGATCAGTCTTCCGCGTTTTGCGCGCATCAGGGCTCATTACCCGAAGGAACATATTGAGAATCTGGAAGAAGTGATTACCGCAGAAATGGCAAAGGTTCGCATTGACAGAGAATGGATCAGGGGGAAGAGCATTGCCATAACAGTGGGAAGCAGAGGGATTCCGGGGCTTCCCAGGCTCATCAGGCAGATTGGCGAGGAACTGCGCAGAATGGGAGCCCGTCCTTTTATTGTGCCGGCGATGGGAAGCCACGGAGGAGGCACAGCGGAGGGCAATCTTGAGATACTCAAAGAATATGGCATTACATCGGAGCAGATGGGCGTTCCTATCTGCTCCGGCATGGAAGTGGAACTTCTCGGATATCTGAACGAACCGGCGCATATCCCGGTTTATTGTGACCGGTATGCAGCGCAGGCAGATGGAATCCTTGTATTCAATAAGGTAAAACCTCATACGGACTTTAAAGGGGAACATGAAAGCGGACTTTGCAAGATGCTTGCGATCGGGCTGGCAAAGCACAAGGGCTGCTCCGCTCTTCATATGCAGGGCTTCGAGCGTTTTGCGGAATGCATTCCTGCTGCTGCTCGTCTTTTCCTAGAAAAGAAAAACGTATTCCTTGGAATTGGGGTGATTCAAAATGCCTATGATCAGATTGCTGAGATCCGGGCTTTCCCAAGAGAAGAAATTATGGATGGGGATCACCAGCTTCTGGAAAAGGCCAGGTTGCTGCTTCCGAGGCTGAAGTTTGACCATATCGATGTTCTCATCATCGACCGGATCGGAAAGAATATCAGTGGAGAAGGGGCGGATCCAAATGTTACCGGCCGCGGATTCATGCCCTATTTTACAGAGGATTTCCACTGCAAGAAACTCTTTATCCGGGGGCTTACGGAGGAGAGCCATGGAAATGCCTGCGGGCTGGGACTGGCAGATATCACGACCAGAAGATGTCTGAATGAGGTGGACTGGGAGAGCACCTGGATCAATCTGACTACGAACCTGATGATATCCGGAGGAAAGATTCCGATGTATCAGAACAACGACGAAGAAGCGCTCCGCCTTGCGCTCAGAACCTGTCCTGGTATTTTATCCGAAAGGGCCAGGATAGCGCGGATTCATGACACGACCAACCTGTTTGAACTGGAGGTGTCGGAGGAATTGCTGAAAGATGTACGAGACAGACAGGATGTGGAAATTGTGAGCGATTTATATAAGCTGTGTTTTGATAAAGAAGGATTCCTGGAGGATCTGAAGGTGAGCGGGAGAATAGAACCCCCCCAAAGAACAAAGCATATGAGCGGCCAGAACCCTCCCCGCATTGCCCGTCCATTTGATGACGAAATATAAAAATATAATAAATAAAAAATAGTTTGTTGACAAAAGCGCAGTCAAATGGTATTATTTTATTCGTTCTCAGTCAGAGAACGGATGCAGCATAAGCAAGAGATTGTTGCAGTATGTAATACCCTTTGAATGCGGGTGTAGTTCAGTGGTAGAACACCAGCCTTCCAAGCTGGATATGTGGGTTCGATTCCCATCACCCGCTCTTCCGGATGAAGTGTTCCGGATGGTTTTTATAAAACTTAATATATGCGATAGTGGCGTAGTTGGTAACGCGCGACCTTGCCAAGGTCGAGACCGCGGGTTCGAGTCCCGTCTATCGCTCTCAAGAGAACTCAGTAATAACGGCTTCCAGAACTTCTGGAAGCCGTTATTTTTATGCATTTGGAAAGGAAGTCAGCCCGGCTAAGTGCCTTGCAATAGAAACAGCTGGAAAAAATATAACGAACGCCTGTTGAAGAAATATTTCTATATTTACAACAGAAAGATAAAAAGCTATGATAAAAACACCTTGAAATGATTCAAGAGAATGTAAGTGAAAACAAAAAGGAACGGGAATGAACCCGGAAAGGAGCGCCGGAAAGAGATATGGAGAAAAAGTGGTGGCAGAAAGCCGTTATTTATCAGATATATCCCCGCAGCTTTTGTGATAGCACAGGCAATGGAATAGGGGATTTGCAGGGAATTATCAAAAAGTTGGATTACTTGGCACAGCTTGGTATTGATGCGATTTGGTTGTCTCCTGTATGCCGTTCGCCTCAGGACGATAATGGGTATGACATTTCTGACTATAGGGATATCGATCCACTGTTTGGCAATCTGAATGATATGGAAGAGCTGATCGCAGAAGGAAAGAAAAGAAATATCCGTATCATCCTGGATCTGGTGCTGAACCATTCCTCTGATGAGCACCCGTGGTTTATAGAGGCAAAGAAGAGCAAGGAGAATCCATATCACGATTATTATGTATGGAGAGACGGCGTGGAAGGAGAGTATCCGAATGATATGCGGGCTGCATTCGGAGGGCCGGCCTGGGAGTGGGTCCCGGAACTCGGTCAATATTATTTTCACCAGTTTTCTGTGAAACAGCCGGATCTGAACTGGGACAATCCGAAACTGCGCCAGGAAATTTATGATATGATTTTGTGGTGGATGGATAAAGGGGTGGGAGGATTCAGGCTGGATGTGATCGATCAGATCGCTAAGGAACCGGATCGGAAGATCACCAACAACGGCCCCAAACTCCATGATTATATCAGGGAACTTTCTGCGAATACGTTCCAGAAGGGGGACTTGATTACCGTAGGAGAGGCCTGGGGAGCGAATACGGAGAATGCGAAACTTTACAGCGCACCGGACGGAAGCGAGTTTTCTATGGTATTCCAGTTTGAACACATCGGGCTGGATCAGATCCCCGGAAAAGAAAAATGGGATTTGGCGCCTCTAGATTTTATGAAACTCAAACAGGTACTGGCGAAATGGCAGAAGGCGCTTTATGGATGCGGATGGAACAGCCTATTTTGGAATAACCACGATCTGCCGCGCATAGTATCCCGTTGGGGAAATGACGAAACATACCGTGTGGAATCGGCGAAAATGCTTGCGCTTCTTCTGCATGGTCTCCAAGGGACTCCTTATATATATCAAGGAGAAGAACTGGGAATGACCAATGTAAAAATGCAGGATATCACCGATTACAGGGATATTGAATCCTTGCATATGTATGAAGAGCGTTTGGCGGCAGGATATGATAAGGAAGATATCATGGCATCTCTTTATGCCAAGAGCCGTGATAATGCCCGTACCCCTATGCAGTGGAGCGATGAAAAAAATGCAGGCTTTACATCGGGAACGCCGTGGATTGAAGTGAATCCGAATTATCATACGATCAATGCCAAGGCGCAGATAAAAGATCCGGATTCCATTTTCAGCTTCTATAAAAAATTGATTGCCCTGCGCAAGGAATACGAGGTCTTTTCGGAAGGCAGGTTTGAAATGATCTGTGAAAAGGATCCGGATATCTTTGCGTATACCAGAAGCACGGCGGAAGAACGGCTGACTGTTTTATGCAATTTCCATGATGGTGAAGCGGCGCTGAATGAGAACGAGGTGGAAGCTTTCCCGGGCGAATTGCTTCTATGTAATTATAAAGATACCGTTGAAGGAAAACTGCGCCCTTATGAAGCGAGAATGTATCTAAAGCGGTTATAGATTATAATAGAAATAGAATGGCCGGTTGAAACTGTCCTGTCGTTCATGCCCTGCAGCATCCTGAGATGGGATGCTGCAGCAGATGCAAGGAAAGTTCGGGAAGCTGCTTGATCGATCCGGATGCCTGCAAAAGCGGGCGACATTTGAAATTACGGGGCAAAGAACCTGAGAAAGAACAGGGAAAAATTCAGTCTGTTACTATTCAGCCTTTGGCATCAGAAAGACACCGCCTCTTAAAAAAGAGCCGGT
>ERZ826396.1605-NODE-1605-length-23488-cov-12.312039_pt1 | contig 23488 bp, 22 predicted proteins | sample MGYA00519926_ERZ826396 | MGnify/ENA primary metagenome ERZ826396 (study PRJEB31778, sample SAMEA3449230) | human gut metagenome | biome: human gut; feature: human-associated habitat; material: faeces | place: United Kingdom | collected 2010/2012 ... | reverse complement strand
ACATGCGGACTCCAATCCGGACACCGGAGTGTCCAACTTTTTGTCCGCACCCCCTCGAGGAGCGCGCTTCTCGCCGCAAATGACGGGGTCAAGATGACGGGAGGAAGAAGGAAGAGGGGTGGGGAAAGGGCCCGGCACGGGGTAGGATGAGCCGCGTGCGTCGCCCGCGCGATTATGGGATAGGCCGTTCGCGCCGATGCGCGGCGCGGACGGTTGGGCGATGCGGCGCGGGGTGGTCGGCAGGATATGCGCGGGGTTGTCGCGACGCGGTGGTGCTGGGGCGCGGGACGAACGGCGCGACATGCGCGGGAGCGAGCCGCTTACGCCGCCGGGCGTGACGGGAGACGGAGGCGCTGTGGCGTGGTCGGCGGGAGGGGCAAGTCCCTTCCTGCCGAGAGGGGCTTACGTATGCGGGTTCTCGCGGCGGTAGCGCGCAAGGGCCTCGTCGTAGCTTCCGGCGGCTTTCTTGTAGTAGAGGGCATAGGCCGCCGACGTGGCGGCGAGGATGAGCAGGTAGGCGACGACGAACGCTGCGGCCCCGCCCGGCCCCACCTCGCCGGGCATCCACCGGCCGAGCCACGCGCACGCGCCGATGACCGGCAGCCCGCATGCGCCGAACCCGGCGATGCGCGCGGGATAGGCGAGCCGTTTGAAAACGGCTTCGGAGAACCAGAGCGTTTGCAGAACGGCCATGCCGAGGGAGGCGGCCATCAGGCTCGCGGTGAGGTTCAGGCCGTAGCTTGGCCCTGCGAACAGGTATCCCATGACCAAGAACCACGCCATGATGACGGAGAACATGACGCAGGAGGCAAGAGCGGTTTTCGAGATGAAGCGCTTCATGAGGGCTCCTTTCAGAGGATGGCTGGGTCACAGTCCTAGCTTGCGCTTGATGGCGGGGGCGTACTGGCGGGAGACGATGACCGCCTCGCCGTTGTCGAGCGAAAGCCGCAGTCGCGCGCCGGGAGCGGGGCGGATGCACCGCACATGGTCGAAGTTCACGAGCATCTGCCGCGATGCGCGCACGAACTCGGTGCCGGCCAGCTTGTCCTCCACTTCGAAGAGGCGCAGCGACGTCTCGAACACGGCATCGGCGGTGTAGAGGAACGCCGTGCCGTCCACCGTCTCGGCATACAGCACGTCGCCGGGCGGCACGCGGTAGAGGGCGCCGTCGCGCATGCCCGCGAGCGTGCGGTCGAACGCGCCGAGGCTGGCGACGATGCGCTGCGTGCGCTCGTCGATGCGCGGGCACGACACCTGCACCTCGATGTCGTCGAGCGCGGGATCTTCGATGATGGTCACGTTCATGGCGGGGCCTTCGGGTCGGGGGCGGATGGGGCGGGGTCGGGGTCGGGGCGTTCGGCGGCTTTCGGGCGGCGGGGGCGTTGGCGGGCTGGCCGATGGCGTCAACACCGCCTGATGCGTTCGCCCGATGCCGCCAGTATGCGCGAATCCCCTGCGCTTTCGCAACCCCGTCCGCGCTCAGTTGCACGGAGAGCCAAGCCAGTTGCATGGACGCGCGGGCGTCTCGGGTGGGCTTCGGACGGCGGGGGCTATGCGAAGGGGAGGGCGAGCTTCTTTCGCTTTTGGGAAGGCGGGTGCTGCGATTTCGAAAAGGCGGGCGAGCGGGGCGTTTTCCATGTCGTCCGTTTCGCGCTATCATGCGCTGCGGAGATAAAAACACGACCCCGTCGGGTAGTCGGGGTGCGGCGCGCCGCTCCGTTCCGCATGCGGACGCTCGGGGCTTTTCGATCCGCCGTCAGTAACCTGCCTCCTTGGTTGTCCCTTCTCCGCATGGTTTGCGACATAAAGGAGGACCCCATGCGGAAGATCAGCGTGTCATCCACCCTGACCGTCTATCACGACGGCCAATTCTGGGTAGGCGTCTGCGAGCGCGCCGAAGGCGGGCGCTACGGAGTGTGCCGCGTCGTGTTCGGCGCCGCCGAACCCACCGATTCCGAGATCCTTGCGTTTGTCTGCGAGCGTTGGGCGACGCTGCCGTTCGCGTATGCGGTTGCGCCCGGGGTTGGGCCGGGGTCCGCGTTCGCGGTTGCGCCTGCATCGGGATCCGGGGACGCGGGTGGGCGCTTCGCCGCTTATCCGGGGCATGCGAACCCCAAGCGCCGCCAGCGCGAGGCGCGCAAGCTCGTGGAGGCTGCCGGCGCGGGCACGAAGGCCCAGCGCGTCTTGGCCGCTGCCTACGAGGCGCGCAAGCACGAGCGCAAGGCCGCCGCCCGCAACGCGCGTCGCGACGAGGCCGCGCGCCGTTTCGCTCTCAAGCAACAGAAGCGCAAACGGAAGCACCGCGGCCGCTGAGGCCGCGCTAAGTTCTCGCGCGCGAGGCTGCTAGGCGCGGAGGGCTTCCGTGGAGCCGCATGGGTTTGCGGCGGGGGAGCCTCTTGCGGGACCGCGCGGGCTTGGAAGCGGGGGAGGGGGTTCTCCCGCAAGGTCATCGGGCTTGTACGCGAGGGTTTTCCCGCGAGGTTGTCGGGTACGGCCTTGGGTTCGTTGGTTGGCGGCGGGCTTTTGCGGAGCTGCGATGGGCCTTCCCGCGGAGTTGTCGGGCATGCGATGTTCGGGCGGTCTGCTTGGCGCGGGCCTTCCGCAAGGGGCGAAGTGTGGGCGATTTCGGCAAATCTAAACGGTTGCGCAATCTTGGATAGAGCGAACCGCTCGGTGTGTCGAGGATGCAACTCCGGAGGTTGGATTTCAAGAGCGATTCGTCCACCGAGGAGGCGTCTGGTTTCTTGCTGAGGGTTGTGCGCCCGCATTGGTTTGACGAAAAGGGCAGAAAGGCTCTCCGGGCACATTCGTTACCCCTGCGTCCCTTCGAGTTGGATGGAACTGGTGGGGGTGGGCCACCGCTTATACGTGGGCGCGCGGCAAGGGGAGGCGATGCGGAAATGGGCAACGACCCTGACGGAATCCTCTCCTCTCTCGTACTTTCCCTTCTCCCAACTGAAGTCGCTTGACGGGTACGCTCTTTGCATGGATAATTCACTGCAAATATACTGTTATTTTCATGATAGGAGTTATCGATGCCCGCTATCAGATCGCTCTCCGAGTTCAACCGAAACCAGAACGCGCTCATCGAGGAGTTGGCAGACACCTGCGAGCCGCTTTACCTGACGCGCAATGGGGCGGCGTGCGTCGTGGTCATGGATGCGTCGGCGTTTGACGAGGCCATGTCGTTTCGCAACGAGCTTTTTGAACAGGAGCTTCGCACGTATCGTAGCTTGATGAGGGGTTATGCAGACGTTCTCGACGGCAATACGGTGAATGCGTCAGAAGCGGATCGGGAGATTCGCCGTGCCAAGGGCTGGTCGTAAATGGGCGAGTATGAAGTTGCCTACACGCGCTCTGTGGTTGATTTCATGATGGCCGAGATCGAGAGTGAGCGCGTGTACGACAAGGTCGACGAGTATCGCCGTGCGCTCGCGCTGTTTCCCGACATCGGTCACAGGTACGATCCGCACTACGAAGCTGCGCGGCCTCCGTTCCCGTGTCGTTTCATCGCGGTGCCTGATACCCCGTTCACTTTGTACTATACGAAAGACGATGCTCGTCGCCGCGTGGTCGTATTCCACATCGAGCATCAGCGGGCGGATCCTGGCGTCCGCTTCGCCGGAGGCTTGGCGTCGAATTAGCCGCACCTCGCTTCCCTTACGCGCGGCGAACGGGGTGGCGCACCACGGTTCGGAGGTTTTCCGGCTTCGTGCGGCGGGGGTCGCCCAGGTATATCTCGTGATGCAGCCGCACGGCGGGCACGCCGCCGTGCGCGTCGAGGGCGTCGAGCAGCGCTTCGTCGCTGGTCGGCTCGGCGATGTCGTCCTCGCGCCCCGATGCGGCGACGAACGCCTCGAGCGCTACGACGGTGGCGGGCTCGTCGTCGTACGGCCCTCTGTGCATGATTTGGGCGCACGGCCCCTCGGCGAACCGCACGAGGCGCACGCGGCCCACGTCGGCCCCTGGCTTCTTTGCCGCCACGCGCTCGGCGGCCCAGGCAAGCACCTCGGGTGTGACGAAATCCGGCTGGCGGATCAGCGACACCCAACGAAGCGCGCCCTTGTCCGCGGCGCGCGCTTCGTCGAATCCGCCGCCCAACCACAGCCCTTCGAGCGGCGGCACCACGTAATCGAAGTAGCCTTCCGGCTGCCAGTCGCCTTTCTTTGCCATCTTGATGGTGAACGAGAGGGCGTAAAGCGCCTCGAGTGCTGCTGCGTACGCGCCCTCCTCCTCGTTCGGGTCGCCCGCGCCCGCCGCGGCGAGAAACGTCATCGGACCCACGTCGATCAGCGCGGGCGTGGTTTTCGGCAGGTAGAGGTCGCGGTATTCCTTCTTGAAATCGAATGCGGCGGTCATGGGAATGCTCCTTGCTCTTTGTTCCTTGTCCGTTTGCGCGTGGTCGCTGCGCGCGCTCACCCTTCCACGAACGTCCCGCGCTTGAACGCGGCGAACCATGCGCGTTCGTCACCCCACGGCCTCACGCCGAGACGGGCCAGCACAAGGCGTGCGAACTCCACGCTTGCCGCGCCGTTGGCGGTGATGAACGCCCCGCCGTCCACGGCTGGCGTGCTGCGGAAGAGCTTCTGCCCTCGGTAGGCGGGCGCGAGCTCGGCGAACTCGAAGGTGGCGTTTCCCGTGTGCTCGCATGCGTCCAGATACCCGTGCCGGGCCAAAAACGTGCAGGCGCCGCAGATGGCCGCCACGGGCACATCGCGCGCCACGCATGCGTCCACGACGCGCAGCGCGGCGTCGTTCGAGCCGTCGAGCCATGTTTCGCCGCCCACGAGCATGAGCAGGCGCGCGTTGTCGGGCAGCTCGTCGGGCGAGAGGTCCGCAGCGACCGTCCAGCCGCCGATGGAGCGCCGCGGCGTGCCGTCGGCCGACATCGTGAGCACGCGGTATCCGGCATCCGGTTTGTTGAGCTCCGCGCAGGCAAGCCCCGCCTCCCAGTCCGCGAAGCGTTCGGGCAGGTAGGCGACGACGCTTCCCCTCGGTGTCTTTTGCATGGCCCATGTCCTTTCACTCGATGTGCTGACGAAGGGCACGATACCGGACGTAACTGGACAGGGCATGTCCGGTTATGAAAACCACCGCTCTTTTTCGATCGCGAGGTAATGCAGCCGGTGCGCGAACCTTTGGAAGAGCGCGCGACGGGTCGTCATTTCTGCCAGCCCTCCTCGCAGCGCCGCACGAGGGCGGCGGCTTCGTTGCGCAGCCATGCCCGCAGGTGCGCGGGCTCCTCCACGTACAGGCTCGCGCCGAACGACAGCAGATGGCGGCGTGCGCGCTCGGTGGGCTCGGCGTGCAGCTCCACGCGCAGACGGCCGTCGCCAAGGCGCTCGATGGCGGCGGGGTCGAACTCCTCGCGCACGCGGCCCTCGTCGCCCGAGAACAGCAGCACGAGGCGCTCTTCGCGTCCGGTGGGGCGGGAATCCGCAAGGTCGGGCGGCAGCGGACGCGGCTCGAATGTGTCCTCGCCCAGCTCAAGGGAGCCCTCCTCCATGCGGATGACCTTGAACGTGCGCCAATCCGCGCGCTCGCGGCACCAGGCGCGGACGTACCACGAGCGCTCCTTGTACACGAGCTTCGCCGGCTCCACGGTGCGCCGTGTCGTGCGCTCGCAGGAGTCGCAGTAGCGAAACGTGAGCGGCCTTCGCTCCACGATGGCGCGCCTCACCAGATCGAACGTGCGCCGGTGCGCGGGCGGTGCGCCCCAAAACGAGAAATCGATGTCGAGCCAGTCGGCGTTCTCGCAGCGAAAGAGGCGCGCCATGCGCTCGGCCAGCCCCTCGTCGTCCGTTGCGCCGGTCTGGCGCAGCGTCGCGAGCCCGGCGAGGATCTCGGCTTGGTCGGCGTCGGTCACGAGCGACCGGTCGAGCACGTAGCCGTCCATGAGGCGAACGCCGCCACCCCTTCCGCGCGTCGTGTACACGGGCACGCCCGCCGCCGAAAGCGCCTCCACGTCGCGGCGCACGGTGCGTGTGGACACCTCGAGGCGCTCGGCCAGCTCGCCGGTGGTGCGCGGCGAGCGCTCCATCAGCAGAAAGACGATTTCAAACAGGCGCTGCGACTGCACGGGTCACCGCCTCTCCGCGACATCGCGCCTAGGAGCCGCCGCGTCGGCGGCGCTTTTCGGGCGCTTTGAGGACGTGCGTTCTGTGGGCGCGCACCCCGTGGGCGCGTTCCTTGCGAGCGTGCGTTCTGCGAAGGCGAGCTCCGCGGAGGTGCGTTTCGCAAGTGCGTGTTCCGCGGAGATGCGCCCTGCGGACGCACGCTCTGCAGGGGCGCTTCTCGCAGATGCGGGTTCTGCAAGCGCCAGCCCCATGGATGTGCGCTCTGCGGAGGCGTACCCCGTGGGCGCGCTCCTTGCAAGTATGAGTTCTGCGGACGTGCGCTTTTCGGAATCGCGCCTCTCGGGTGCGCGGGCGGCCCGTGTCGCGTTCGTCCGCGCCGTGCCAGCGCGGTCGGGTGTGCGCACGGCGTGCGGATGCGTGCGGGCAAGGACGGGAAGGGAGCCCGTGTCGGTTCCTTTTATGCGAGGGCAGAGGAGTTGCATGCGCTTTATGGTACCACGACGCGCATGCGCCGCTGCGATGCCGTCAGGCTTGGGCAAACGTTGCAACATCTGCAACGGACGAGGGTTGAAGGTTCCGCTTGTGCCGAAGGTCCCTTTCCCGCCGAAGGTCCCTTTCCTGTCGGGGACTTCCTTCTGTCGGAAGCCGCTCCCGTGGAAAGCCTTTTCGCCGAAGCGCGATGCGCCTCCTTCTTCGACGCGGCGGCGTCTTCGGGCGCTTCTTCGCGCCGCGCAAGGCGAGGAGCCGCACATGCGGACGTCCTTCCGGTGCCTTCTTCTTGCTATGCGCCTCCTCCGCTCGCTCGCTCGCTTGCTTGCTTGCCCGTTCGCTCATCATGCGCGCCCCGTGCGGCCCTCCTTTCTCGCCACCCCCCCCTTTCTCTCTCTTTGCGCTCTCCACGTGTCCCCTCCCTCGCCATGTGCTTCTCCCTCTCTTCGCGTGCTCCTCATCCCTCGATCGGCGCGATGGCGCGTACCTTCGGACTTTCGGAGGGCGGGGTTGCCATGCACCCTTCTACTGCGCACCTCTCACCCCTTTATTGACATTCGTTCAATGAAGGGGCATACTGGGCTTCGCGGCATGACCGGATGGCGAAAGGAGCTTCGTGGCGCGCACGGTGAAGGATCCGGAGGAGCGGAGGCGGGAGATACTCGATGCGGCCATGCGGCTGTTCGCGGAGCGCGGTTACGACGCGGTGTCGATGCGCGATATCTCGCGCGCCGCGGGCATCACGGCGGGGCTGTGCTACCACTATTTCGATTCCAAGCAGAAGCTGTTCGCCGTCGCGCTGGACGTCTATGCGCATGAGTGCGCGGATGCGTTCCTGCCCATCCTCGACGATGCGCGCCTGACGCTCGCCGAGAAGATGGATGCCCTGTTCGCAGCTGCGGCAGAGGAGGGCAACCTGCGCTATCACGAATTCTTCCATGCGCAGGGCAGCCGTGCGTTCCATCGCCAGCTGTTCTTCGCCCTGTCCGAGCGGCTGCGCCCCCATGTGCTGGCCGCCGTAAACGCCGACGCGCGCCGCCGCGGCATGACGGTGGAAAGCCCCGAGGTGCTGGTGGACTTCATCCTGAACGGCCAGTTGGGCATCATGACCGCCCCCGATGCGCCCGATCGGCGGAAGCTCGCGCTCGTGCGCGGCTACCTCGACGTGCTGCTGGCGTCGCAGACGCGCCCCGCGCCGTAGCCCTTCGCATAAGCCTCGGCCCCGCGCAGCCGCTTTTCGCGGCGTGCCGGGGCTTTCTTTTGGCGAAGTCATTAAACATCGTTCAATGAAAGGAGCGAGAAATGAGAGAAGAAACGGGAGAGGGAAGGGAAGAGAGAGCGGGGAAAATGGAGGATTTGAAAAAGAAGAGAGGCACGGGAGAGGAGGAGCGAAAAGGGAGAAAGCGGGAAGGGGGAGAGGAAGAGGCGAAGCGGGAAGGGAAGGAAGGCGAGACAAAGCAGGAAGAAGAGAAAGAGGAAGAGGATAAAGGGGAAGGGAGAAAAGTGGAGAAGGAAAAGGGAGGGGAGGGGGAGTTCAAGGGGAGAAAACGTGCGAAAGACGAAGGTGCTGCGGACTCCGCTTTCGCGTGCGAGGCGCAGCGGAAGCGCGAGCAGTCCCGTCGGGCGTTCGACCTTCAAGCTGCCACCTATGACGAGGATATGAAGGGCGCCCATGCGCGCTCGCTCTACCCGCACGTGCTGTCGGCGTTGCGGGAATGCGCTGCGGCCTTGGCCGCGGGCGCGGACGGCGATGCTTCCGCCTCCTGCCGTCAGACGACGCGCATCCCGTATGATTCGCATCCCGCGTGCAGCCCACACACTCCGCGCATTCTGCACGTTTCGCGCTCCCTGCGCACCCTGCATCCTCCGTGCGATTCGCATGCCCTAGGCGATTCAGGCGCCCCGTGCGATTCTCGTGATTCGCATGCCCTAGGCGATTCGGGCACCCCATGCGATTCGCGCGCTCCGCACGCCCTCTCGCGTCCGTTGCGCATCCTCGATATGGGCTGCGGCACCGGCGCACTGGCGCAGCAGGTGCTGGAGGCGTTTCCCTCCTGCGAGCTTTCTGGCGTTGATCTCTCCGCGCGGATGCTCTCCTGCGCCGCGGCGCGCCTCGGCAGCCGCGCGCGGCTGGCGTGCGCGGACAGCGAGCGGCTTCCGTTCCCGGATGGGCTGTTCGACCTCGTGTACTGCAACGATGCATTCCATCATTACCCCGACCCGCATCGTGCCGCATTCCAAGCATGGCGCGTGCTGGCGGCGGGCGGCGCCTTCGTCATCGGAGATTGCTGGCAGCCTGCGCCTGCCCGCGCGCTCATGAACGCGTTTATGAGGCACAGCTCCGAGGGCGACGTGCGTATCTACAGCGAATCCGAGCTGCGAGCCATCCTCTCCCCATGGTTTTCCCGCGTGGAGTGGCGTCGCGTGGACTTCCGCTCCTGCCTTGCGATTGCGGTCAAATAGGGGGTTTGCGGCGCGGAGACTGCGGTAGTTCCCATTGGCTTTACGACATCAAATGCAGCTCGTATATAAGCCATATATTGAATATTTTCCCTATTTGGTTAAAATATTAGCTATGATAACTCTTCTTGATCAGCAGATGCCTGAGGAGATCGCCGCTGCGTTGGCGGGGCGTCTTCGCGCGCGGCGCAAGGAGCGGCGGCTCACCCAGGTGCAGCTCGCGCGGAAGTCGGGCGTGAGCCTCGGGTCGCTCAAGCGGTTCGAGCGCGAGCATCAGATAGCGCTCGTCTCGCTCATCAAACTGGCGATCGCGCTCGATTGCGAAGCGGATTTCGCCGCGCTGTTCTCGAAGCGCGGCTATGCGTCGATACGGGAGGTCCTTGATGAGCGGTAAGTCCGAACCCATGTTGGGTGTAACCTCGCCCGCCAGGCCCGCCGCCGCTTCCAAAAACCCGTCCTCGCACGCCGTCCGCAGGCTCTTGGACAGGACGGGCCTCGCCTCCAAATCCGTGTACGTGTTCTACGCGGGCCGTTCCGTCGGAACCCTCGCCGCCACGCGCGACGGCGTGCTGGCGTTCGAGTACGAGGACGAATGGCTGCGCGACGGCTTCAGCATAAGCCCCTTGAGTCTGCCGCTCGAAAAGAGGGTGTTCGTCGCCGACCGCCATCCGCTCGACGGCGTGTTCGGCGTGTTCGACGACAGCTTGCCTGATGGATGGGGGCGGCTTCTGGTTGACCGGCTGCTGCGGTCGCAGGGCATCGACCCGTACGAGGTCGGCCCCATCGCGCGACTTTCCCTCGTGGGGAGCAGCGGCATGGGCGCGCTCGAATACGAGCCGGCGACGGACGTTCCGCTTGCCGGCTCCGCGCTCGACCTCGATGAGCTTGCCGAGGAGTGCGCGCGGCTGCTGCGCACCGATTTCTCCGAGGACCTTGACGCCCTCTTCGCACTGGGCGGCTCTTCGGGCGGCGCCCGTCCGAAGATACTGACGCGTATCGACGGGGAGGAATGGATCGTGAAGTTCCCCGCCTCCGTGGACGGCCCCGCCATCGGCTTGGAGGAGTACCGCATAGCGCTGGCCGCCCAGGCGTGCGGCATCGCCATGCCGGAGGTGCGGCTGTTTCCCTCGAAGCGATGCGAGGGGTATTTCGGCGTGCGGCGGTTCGACCGCGTGCGGGACGCGCACGGGCGAACGACCAAAGTCCATATGGCGTCGGCCGGCGCGCTCTTGGAGACGTCGCATCGGATACCGAATCTCGACTACGACATGCTGATGAAGCTTACGCTGAAGCTGACGGATGATTTCAGCGAGGTGGAGCGGCTTTACCGCCTGATGTGCTTCAACGTATTCGTGGGGAACCGAGACGACCACGCCAAGAATTTCTCGTACCTCTACGACGAGCCCCGCGGCGCTTGGACGCTCTCCCCAGCGTACGACCTCACGCGCAACGACGGCATGAACGGCGAACACGCCACGACGGTGAACGGCAAAGGCCGGAACATCGAACTCGAGGACTTGCTGGCAGTCGGCGCGCGCGCCGGCCTGACCCCCTCCTGCGCTCGCGTGATCGCGGATGAGGCGCGCGATGCGGTTGTGGACATGGAGGCAGAAAGGGGACTCTCGTGAGCGACGGCACCGTTTCTCGGTTGGAGCGGGCTCGGGGGAGCGAGGGGCTGGGCGCTACAGAGTCTTCCGCTGGTACATCCCTTTGTCCTGAAAGCCCAGGCCGCGGTAGTACTCGCGGGTGCCCACGGCGCTGATCACGTTGAGGGCTTCGCAACCGGCCTCGCGGGCGATGTCGGTTGCGGCCTCGATGAGCCGTTTGCCCAGGCCGAGGTGCTGGGCGCCGGCGCTCGTGCGGTGCAGTCCGGCCACGGCACCGTACACATGCACCTCGCGGATCATGGCCTCGCTGGGGCCGATGGGGAAGTCGGCGAACCGCTCCCGCAGGTCGTCCACGCATGAGGGGAACGGCAGCGACAAGCGCAGGAACGCGGCGATGCGCCCGTCCGGCGCGGTCCATTGCAGGAAGCGCTCGCTTGCCACTGCGGTTTCGTACGCCACGACGGAAAGCGCCAGCGTATCCACGTCGGCCCCGTCCGTGCCGATCTCGCGCGTGCGGATCTCCTCGAAGCGCACGCCGGCCTCTTCCGCGCGCCGCTCAACCAATTGGCGCAGGTTCACCTTCTTGTTGCCCGCCACGATGTCGTGCGACGAGATGTCGCGGATCATGCGCGAGATGCGCGTGTAGGGCGGCGTGGCGGCCGCGTCCTCCACCAGCACGTCAAGCAGCTCCTCTTCGGTGTAGGACCGCCAGCTACCGTCGCGGTAGTGCGCCATCAGGCCCGTTCCGTCCACGAGCGCGCACGGGTACAGCTTCACCTCGTCGGGCAAAAACGCCGGGTCGGCGACGAGGCGGCGGTAGTCGCGCTTGTCGGCCGCGGGCGTGGCGCCGAGGAGGTTCGCCATGAAGTGGGCGTGGATTTTGAAGCCGAACAGGCGCAACAGCGCGAACGCCTCCGCGATGCGCGCGGGGGAGAGGCGCCGCGCGTTCAGCGAGAGGGTGCGCTCATCGAGGCTTTGCACGCCGATCTGCACCTTCGTGCAGCCGAGCCGCCGCAGCCCCGCCAGCGCCTCGGGCGTGACGGCATCGGGCCGCGTTTCCACCACCAGCCCCACCACGCGGTGCGCCGCGCGCTCGTTGGCGGCGTGCTGGCGTTCCAGCTCGGCGAGGCTGGCCGTTTGCTCGGCGGCGAGGCGCTCCCACGGGCTGCCGGGGCCGTACAGGCGCGCCATCGCGTCGTTGTAGCGCAGCTCGCCGGCGTTCACCTGCCGTTGCGAGGCGGCGGCGAACGCCGCGGCCTCCTCGCGCGTTTCGGGGATGCCGGCTTCCCGATAGCGCGCGCGGCGAGCCTCCATGCGAGCTCGCCGCTGCTCCTCGTCGCATTCGCCCGCCTCGTTCAGCGCGCGGAACAGCTCGCTCGCAAACCAGATGCGGTAGCCCTCGGGGTAGTCGCTCCATGTGCCGCCCAGCACGATGAGCTCCACCTTGTCGGTGACGTGCCCCATCTGCTCGAGCGTGCGCAACCGCGCCGCCACCTGCAGATACGGGTCGAAGAACACGCGCTCGGCGCGCTGGCACGCGGGCTCGTCGGCCAGATAGCTTTTCGGCATGCGCAGGTCGTTCGGGCAGTACAGGCAGTTGCTGGCGCACGGCCACGGCTTCGTGAGCACGGTGATGGTGGCCACGCCCGACGCCGTGCGCCGCGGCTTCACGCGCAGAAGCCGCACAAGGCGCGCTTCCAGCGCGTCGTCGATGTCCCAGCTGCGCCAGCGGGCAGGGTCGTCGCGTTTCACCTGTTGGTAATAGGGGAAGAGGTGCTTTTTGGCGAAGTGGTCGCCACTCGCGCGTCCCTCGTTGCGCTTGCGGATGATGCGCGCCACCGCCTTGCCGTCCACGGCGGGCGCATCCGGCACGTCGCGCTCCCGCCGCAGCTCTTCCAGTATGTCCAGCAAGATATCTTCCATCGACTGCCTATTCTACCTGCAGCACCAAATAGCTGTTAAGCGCGCCGTCGCGGCCGTCGGCGCGGAAGCGGGCCACCTCGGTGGCGGCGTGGCCCACGGAGGCCGCCAGCGCATCGATCTCGCCGTCGGTGAAGCTGTGGCAGTAGCGGTACGCCCCCGGCTCGTCCCTCCAGCCCAGCAGACGGTCGCCGGCATCGAGCGGGGGCAGCCCCAGCTCGGCCAGCGCATGCTCATGTGTGGCCTCTGCTTTGCGTGCCAACGGGGGATTCTCCAAGAAGCGCCAAAGCGACACGATGACGAACCCGCCCGGCCGCACCTTCGCCGCCAATGCCGCCAACACCTCTTCGCGCCAGCGCGGCAGCGGGATGTGATGCAGGAACCCGAACGAAACTGCCAGATCGCAGCGGGGCGTCTGCAGCGCTTCGGCCAGAGCGGGGCCGCCGCCGGGTGTTTCCTCCAGCGTGGGGTCGCCGCCGGGTGTTTCGGCATCCAACGCCGCCCCGCCGCTGCGCTCCTCGGCATCCAACGCCGCCAGCACGTCGAGGCTTTGGTGATGCCAGCGGATAGGGCCGGCGGTCCGGCTGCCGAAGGCGGCCCCATCGGCGGGGTCCGGCCTCCACGGCGCGTCCTTCACCAGCGCGTCGCAGTCGTCTGCCGTGTGGAACGCCAGGTCGGTGTCGGCCAGTTCCTTTGCCAAAAACGCCTCGAAGCGCAGGTTCCCGCATGCGAGGTCGAACACGGAAAGCGCAGGTCGCGCATGCTCCGACCACAGGGTTTTCGCGTCTGCGTTCCCTTGCTGCCTTCGCGCGCCGTCCTGCTCGTCCGTGTTTCCGCCTTCGTTCTTGCGCGCGGTTTCCATCCCTGCGTCTTCGCTCTCGTGCTCGGTCCTCGCCCCTGCGCCTTCGTTTCCGCGCGCGATATCTACCTTTGCGCTCCCGTCTTCGCGCGCGGCTCTCGCGTCTGCGTTTCCTTTTCCGTCCGCGTCCTCCGCGTCTGTGTTCCTGCCTTCTTGCGCGGCTCTCGCACCTGCGTTTTCGCTCCTGCGTGCGATCTGTGGGCCTGCGTTTCCGTTCTCTCGCGCGATTCCTGCAGCCGTGTTCTCGTCTCCGTGCGCGGCTCTCGCGTCCGCATTGTCGCCCGTCTGCGTGCCTCTTGTTCGCCGCGCCTTCCGTGCCCACTCCAAACAAAGCTGCCACCCCTCCCATGGCGTGGTGCGCGTGGCGGAAAACGATGCGCATTGACGCTGGTAGAAACGCTTGTTCACAGCGCAGAGCGCGCGGGCGGTGGCGCTATCCACGGCAGGTTCCCCGACGGCGTATCGCGGCGCGCTACGCTTCCAAGGCCGCTTCGATGGCGGTCAGCAGATCATCGTAGCGGTCGAGCGCGGGCAGGTCGGGGTTCTCGGCCTTGATGGCCTCGGTGCTGCGGAAGAGGAAGCCGGCCTTGCTGGCGCGGATCATGGCGAGGTCGTTGTGGCTGTCGCCTGCGGCGATGGTCTGGCAGCCGGCCGATTGCAGCGCGCGCACGGTATCCAGCTTCGAGTTCGGCGTGCGCATGCGCCAGCCCGTCACGGCGCCCTCGGCATTCACTTCCAGCTCGTTGCAGAAGAGCGTCGGCCAGCCCAACTTCTCCATAAGGGGGCGTGCGAACTGGGTGAACGTGTCGCTGATGATGATAACCTGTGTCCGCTCGCGCAAGGCGTTCAGAAATTCGCGCGCACCCGGCAGCGGCTCGATGTTGGCGATGACCTGCTGGATCTCCGTCAGCCCCAAGCCGTGCTCGCGCAGGATGCCCAGCCGGTAGGCCATGAGCTTGTCGTAATCGGGCTCGTCGCGCGTGGTGCGTGAAAGCGCGGGGATGCCGCTTTCCTCGGCGAACGCGATCCAAATCTCGGGTACCAGCACCCCTTCGAGGTCGAGGCAGACGATGTTCACGGCGGCTCCTTCGCGCGGCGGTTGCATGTACGGCTTTTGCTGCGCCTATGGTGCCTCCCGCCTCCGCCGCTGGCAACCCCGCCGTCGGGAAAAGCGGGCAATTTCCTGCTGAGGGGCGAAGAGATCGACCCTTTTCGCGGGAAAGCTGGCTCATGTCCGAAAAAGAAACGCTTGCCCAGTTACTGACTGGCCAACTGGTCACGCCCGACCGGTCCTCCCTCTCCTTCCTTCCCCCTTCGCCGTTCTTCGCGCTTGTTGTCCTCTTGTTCCTTCCCTTGTTGGCTGGGGGATGTGTGTCGGCCGGAGGAATCAGTTAAGGGCCGCAAATTGGTCGGAGGATACGATTTGCCGCGGGAAGGGGGTTTCACTGCCAAAGCGAGATCGGCATAGGCGGTCCGTCGGGTCGGGGCGGCGGGGGTTCGGCGGGTTGGATTTTGCGTTTTGGCGCATCGCTTAGCTGCCGATCTTGTCCCGTGCGCGAAAAAGACCGGAAAATGGCCACGAAGCCGCGTTCTGGCACGGATCGGCCGCCTCGGGCGCGCGTCCGAAACTCGCGACCTGGCCTTTTGCCGAGAGCGCCCTCCGCGGGGGCTCCCGGACCCCGTCTTTTCGTGCCAGAACGCGGCTTCGTGGCCATTTTCGGGCCGAAATCCCGCACGGCGACCCGCGGCGTGACAAAGGGGCGTGACGAGAGCGTGACGAAAGCATGGTGAAAGGTTGGGGACGCTGTCAAAAGGGTGGCGAAAGGGCGGCGCGTCGTCGCGTGGCGGGATGGCGGGTTTGGGCGGCGCAAGGCGATCCGCTGGTGCGAACGCAGAGCGCAGGGGAGGGGGCTGACCAGGCGCGTCTGCGGAATCGCCGCACATCCGCACATCCTCGCATTCGCGGCTCCGAAGCGGCGCGCATCTCCTCCGAAGCGTCTGCGAACGCTTCGGCAGCGGAGGCGAAAACCGGCCGTAAAACCCGTGGCCCTCCTATGTTGATTGTCCGGCGCGCACTTGCCGCCTGGCGCTTGATGGGGAATACTTCCTAGGCAGGGCGCTTCGCGCGCCGGGGAAACGCTGGCAACGGCGCGTGCGCCGGGAGACGAATATGGCGATGAACTGGGATGACATAGCGAGAATGATGCGGAAAGCGCCTTTGTCGGCGAAGGTCGCCGTCGCGGCGGTTGCTGGCGTGCTCGCGCTTTCGGGTGCGATCGGCGCCGCGCTTGCGCTGTCTCCCACTCCCGAAACGCCCGTCCCGCCCTCTTCGCCATCCTCCGTCGCAGAGGATGTCGCGACGGCGGCGGTCGGGCTCGACGAGGCAGAGGCCGCCCAGGCTGAGGAGCAGACCGAGCCATCTTCCCAGCCGGATGCGTCCGTTCCCGATCCTTGTGCCGTGGCCGCCGAGGCGCGTTCGGCGCTCAACGGCGCTTCGTCCACGAACGAGCTCAACCTGTTCGACGCTTCCGACGGCACTTCCCGCGCGCTCGGCTCCGACGAGGCCGCCGATGTTGAGGCCGCCATCGCCGCTTTCGCCGACGCGGGCTGCAGCGTGGGGTTCGTCGTGTACGACCTGGCCTCGCAGCGCGGTCTTGGCTACAACGCCGATGGCCTGTACTTCTGCGCGAGCACCGTCAAGGCTCCGTTCGTCTCGTACGTGCTGCAAGACGCCGTGGCCAGCGGCGCGGCCTCGCTCGATGACGAGGTCGTGGAGGACCTGGTCATGGAAGGCACGGGCATCATGGCCGAGGACGACCTTACCTGTTACGACCTGCGCACCGTGCTCGAGAACACCCTCGTCTACTCGGACAACACCGGCTACGCGCTTCTGCGCGAGCGCTTCGAGGCCGCCGGCTTCGAAGCGTGGTGCGCTCAGGCCGATGTAGACGCGGCGGCGTGGCTCGGCGAGTGGTATCCCTCGTACACGCCGCGCGATCTGGCGAAGCTATGGCTCACCACCGGCGCCTTCCTCATGGGCGACGATCCGAACGCGGCGTGGTGCCGGGGTCTGTTCGAGCGCACGCACGTCTCGTTTCTGCGCGAGGCGCTCGGCGCGGACTGCACGGTGCTCTCGAAACCGGGCTACGAGGTGGACTTCCCCGGATACAGCACGGCCGCGCTCAACGATGCGGGCCTGGTGGTGGACGATGGCGGTGCGTACGTGGTGGCCATCATGTCCGATGCCGACTACGATGACGAGTACTTCACCGACAACGAGCATCTTATCGTCGATCTCGCGGCGGCGCTCGGCGCCGCGCGCGATCGGCTGCTGATCGAAAGCGAGGTTGCATGATGGTTCGCACGATGCCGACGAGCCGAAGGGCTCGCGCGGTTGCGAGGGGCGCGCTCGCATGCCTGGTCGCCCTCGGCCTGGCGCTTCCTGCGGCTTTTGCCGCCTCGGGCCGCAGCGCGTGGGCCGACGAGGCCCCTGCCGCGGAGGCTGGCGAGGCCGAAGCGGCCCAGCGGGCCGCCGACGAGGCGCAGGAGGCCCTTGACGAGGCGCAATCCGCCGTGGACGACGCGCAATCGACGCTCGACGACGCAGAGGGGCGCGCGGCGTCCATCGCCTCCGACTACGAGGCGCTTGAGCAGGAGATCGCCGAGCTTCAAGCGCGTATCGACGAGACGGCGGCCCAGGCCATGGAGGCGCAGACCGCCGTGGTGGAGGGGCGCAACGCCTTGGCGAAGAGCGCCGCTTACGAGTACGCCAACGGCGGCGCAGCCGAATCGGTGCTTTCGCTGCTTTTCGAGTCGTCCGACTTCGGCGAGCTGTTGCGCAACCTCGCCTACCTTGACAGCATCATGCGCTACCAAGCCGACGAAGTGGCCGCCCAGAAGGAGCGCTCCGCGCGCTTCGACGCCCTCGTGGCCGAGCTGAACAGCCAAAAAGACGCTCAGGATGCGAAGTTGGCCGAGCTTGAGCAAAAGCGCGCCGAGGCCGAGCAAGCGGCGGCCGAGGCTTCGACGCAGCTGCAATGCGCCCAGAGCGAGCGCAGCGACCAGGCCTCCCGCCTCGAAGAGCTCAAGCGCAAGGCCGAGGAGGCGGCCGCTGCGGGCGAGTTGAGCGAGCCGGTGGCCGTCGAGGAGGCGAACACGAACACGATGCGCCCCGGCGACCAGCAGCAGGAGGTGCAGCCCGATCCCGCCCCGCAGCCCGACGCCGACGAGGAAGGCGATGCGGGCACGGGCGGCTCGTCTTCCGGCAACAACGCCGGGCCGAGCGCGGGCGCGGGCTGGTCGACCGGCATCGCCTCGGCGTACGGCGGCTCCACCGACCCCTACACCCCCAATCCCGGCGTCACGGCCACGGGGGATGTGTGCGACGACTGGTCGATGGGCGTGGCGGTGCCCATGGCATGGGATCGTTATTGGCAGTATTACGGCCGAACGGTCGAGATATCCTACAACGGCATCACCGTGTTCGCCATCGTGAACGACTGCGGCTACATGGGCGGCGGCAGCCGCTCGCTGGACTTGCAGCCCGGCGTGTGGAAAGCGTTCGGCTACTCCTCCTGCACCGAATGGGGTCTGCGCACCGTGCAGTATCGCTTCCTGTAGTTTCTGCCCCGCCGCTTTCGGTGCGCGCGTCGGGAAGGGCCTCGCTCTCAGGCCGGCCCGGCATCTGCTGACCCCGGCTCGATGCGGCTCGGCCTGGGCTGGTGCGAACCGCGCCTTGCGCATAGGGCTCTCAGGCTGTGGGGCGTGCAGGGGAGGCCGCGATTTGGGGCTGCGCTCCAGCTTCCGGCTTCGTGCAGCGAGAGCGCGGGCGGGGCCTGTGTGCGAGGCGCGGTATCTGCCGACCCGAGCTCGCGTTTGCCGGATATCGGGTTCGGGCTCCTGCGGTCGGGCGTTTCGGAATCCTCTCCCGCTCGTTGGGAGGGGGTTCCCGAAGCGTCGGCGGGATCCCGTCCGGCAAGCCGGGCTCGGCCTGCCGATCTTGGTTTGACGGTGGATCGGGGCCGCTTCTGCGCGCGCCGGGCCGCTTGCACGGATGCCGGGACCCTCTGCGCGCTTGCCTCGGCTCCTCGTCCCAATGCGCCTTTTTCGTCGGGTCGCGCAGCCCCGCGCTTCGCGCATCCGATTTCAGTGCGACGGAAAGACCCGATCTTCCTGTAGCGTCGCAGCGCCATGGGCGCGCGAGGCGTTCCCGCGATTCTCGCGCAAGCGCCCGGAATGCGCTATACTGCTTCGTTACATGCGACGACGAAGACGGCGTCGCGCACGGTTGCCGCCTCCAGAGACGGGCTTTCCCAGCTGAAAGGGCCCGGACGGCACGCGCGACGATTCCCTTCCGAGCTGCGGGGCTGAACGCGGGGCGCGCGAGCGCGGACGTCCAGTAGGCCGCGCCGGGCGCTCCCGTCACAGAGCGAAAACGAGCGGACGGCTCGACGATTGCGATGCGGGGCTTCGGCGTGCGCGCCGGGGCAGACGCGATGCGATCGAAGCCGTCAACCGAGGTGGTACCGCGAGAGCCTTCTCTCGTCCTTGGATCCGGGGAACGTCCGTTTCCCAACAGGCAAGGACGCGAGAAGGCTCTTTTTTTGCGGCGAGGCGCGGCCCGCCGTGCGGAAAGAGACGGAAAGGGAAGAAGGGCGTATGGCAATCGTGGAGGACGTGGCGGCGCTGCGCGAGCAGACGCTGGCCGCCATCGCGCAGGCGGGCGACACCGCCGCGCTCGACCAGGTGCGCGTGGCCGTGCTGGGCAAATCCGGCACGCTCACAGGCTACCTGCGCAGCATGGGGCAGGTGCCCAAGGAGGAGCGCGCCCAGGTGGGCAAGGCTGTGAACGAGGTGCGCGTGGAGGTGGAGGCGGCGCTTGCCGAGCGCAAGACGGCGCTCGAGGCTGCCGAGCTGGCCGCGGCCATCGACGCGGCGGCCGTTGACGTGACGCTGCCGGGTCGTGCCCAGCAGATCGGCACGCGCCACCTCATCAACGGCATCATCGACGAGATATCCGAGATCTTCCTGGGCTTGGGCTACTCGGTGGCGCAGGGCCCCGAGGTGGAGACGTGCTATTACAACTTCGAGGCGCTGAACGCTCCGGCCGACCATCCCAGCCGCGGTTTGGCCGACACGTTCTATGTGGTGGATCGCTCCGGGGCCGCATGCAACGTGCGCGGCGAGTCCGACGTGCTTTTGCGCACGCAGACTTCCGGCGTGCAGGTGCACGCGATGGAGGACCGAAAGCTGCCCATCTACGTGATCGCTCCGGGCAAGGTGTACCGCCGCGACGTGGCCGACCCGTCCCACCTGCCGCAGTTCCACCAGATCGAGGGCTTGGTGGTGGATCGCGGCATCACGTTCGGCGACCTGAAGGGCACGATGGACTACCTGTGCAAGCAGGTGTTCGGTCCGGAGCGCAAGACGCGGTTCCGCGCGCACTTCTTCCCGTTCACGGAGCCGTCTGCCGAGGTGGACGTGAGCTGCGGCATCTGCCACGGCGAAGGCTGCCGCATGTGCAAGAACACGGGCTGGCTGGAGATCCTTGGCTGCGGCATGGTGGATCCCAACGTGCTCGCCATGTCGGGCATCGACCCGGAGGAGTACTCCGGCTTCGCGTTCGGCATGGGTGTGGAGCGCATCGCCTGCCTGAAGTACAACGTCCCCGACCTGCGGATGCTGCTCGAAGGCGACATGCGCTTCTTGCGGCAGTTTTAGGGCGCGTGGCAGGGCGCTCGGCGACGTCCAGTCGCTCGGACATCCTGCTCGCACGGACAGCCCACTGGGCTGTCCGGCTCGTGCGGAACTCGCTTGGTGGACGCCGCCGAGCGCCCTTCGCAAGATCGATGTTGCCGCTTTTGCTGGGTGTCTTTCCAAATGACGACGTTTTGGGTTGCACTGCAGGCGGCTTATAAATAGAAGGAAGAACAACATGAAAGTATCTCTCAAATGGTTGTCCGAGTATGTGGACGTGCCTGCCGACACGAAGGCGTTCTGCGACCGGCTCGACTTGACGGGCACGGGCGTGGAGGGCGTTGAGAAGACGGGCGCGGCGCTCGACGGCGTGGTGATCGGGCATGTGGAGACGTGCGAACCGCATCCCGACAGCGATCACATGCACGTGGTCACGGTGGACGTGGGCGCGGGCGAGCCGGTGCAGATCGTGTGCGGCGCGCCGAACATCGCCGCGGACATCAAGGTGCCGGTGGCCACCGTGGGCGCGGTTTTGCCCGGAGACTTCAAGATCAAGAAGTCGAAGCTGCGCGGTATTGCGAGCTGCGGCATGTGCTGCTCGAAGCGCGAGCTGGGCATGGGAGCCGATCACGAGGGCATCTGGGTGCTGCCGGAGGATGCGCCGGTGGGCATGCCCATCGCCGACTACGCGAAGCTCTCCGACACGGTGCTCGACCTCGAGATCACGCCGAACCGCCCCGACTGCCTCTCCATCGTGGGCTTCGCGCGCGAGGTGGGCGCCATGTGCCAGCGCGACTGGACGAACCCGCTGGCCGAGATGGCCGCGAAGCTGGCTCCCGCTGCCGACGGCGCGCCGGTGGACGAGGCGGTGAGCGTGACCATCGACGATCCGACGCGCTGCCCGCGCTACACCGCGCGCGTGATCCGCGGGTGCAAGGTGGGGCCGAGCCCCGACTGGATGGTCGAACGCTTGGCGGCCATCGGCCAGCGCTCCATCAACAACGTCGTGGACGTGACGAACTACATCCTGTTTTTGTTCGGCCAGCCGCTGCACGCCTTCGACTTGGACAAGCTTGCGGGCGAGGATGGGCGGGCGCGCGTCGTCATCCGCGCCGCGGAGGACGGCGAGCGCTTGACCACGCTCGACGGAGAGGAGCGCGCGCTCACCTCCGACATGACCGTCATCGCCACGCCCGAGCAGGGCGCGGTGGCGCTCGCCGGCGTGATGGGCGGGCTCGACACCGAGGTCACGGACGACACGGTGAACATCCTTTTGGAGGCCGCCACGTTCGAGGCAGGCCGCACGAGCCGCACGAGCCGCAACCTCGGCCTCATCTCCGAGAGCTCCCTGCGCTACGAGCGCGGCGTGGACGACCACGGCATCGAGGCGCGCTCGGCTGCGGCAGCCGCCCTCATCGTGGAGGTGGCCGGCGGCACGGTGAGCGCCGCCGCCGGCAACGACGCCGGCATCGTGGACGCGTGGCCGCTCGTGTCCGAGCCGCGCGCTTTGCGCTTCCGCATGCCGCGCTTCTGCGCCATGATGGGCGCCGACATCCCGCGCGACTTCGTCGAGGACGCCCTTGCGCGCCTTGGCTGCGAGGTCGCCGACGCGGCATCCGATGCCGATGCGCTGTCCGTCGTCGCGCCCACGTTCCGTCCCGATCTCGAGCGCGAGATCGACCTGTACGAGGAAGTGCTGCGCCTCTGGGGCATGGACCGCATTCCGGCCACGTTGCCCGGCGGCCCGGGCCGCGTGGGCACGCGCACGCGCGCCGAGCATGTGATGGACGCGATCAACCGCACCTTGCGCGCGAGCGGCCTCAACGAGACGATGACCTACTCGTTCGCCGAACCGGGCGACCTTGAGCGTCTGCGCATGCCCGCCGAGGGCTTGGGCGAGCCGGTGGAGCTCATCAACCCGCTCAACGCCGACCAGTCCGTCATGCGCCAGAGCATCATCCCGGGCCTTCTGCGCAGCGTCGCCTACAACCAGAGCCGCGGCGTGAAGAACGTCCAGCTTTACGAGACGGGCGTGGTGTTCTACGCGCACGAGGGCAAAAAGCAGCCGAAGGAGAAGCGCAAGGTGGCCGGCGTGTTGGCCGGCACCATGCGCGAGGCCGGCTGGAACGACGCGCCCGCCGCCTTCGACTTCTTCGACGGCAAAGGCGTGGTGGAGAGCCTTGCGCGCGAGCTGGCGCTGCCGAAGCTGCGCTTCAAGGCGCTTTCAGCCGACGAGGCGCCGCATCTGCAGCCGGGTCGCGCAGCTGTAGTGCTGTCAGGCGGCACCGAACTCGGCTGGGTGGGCGAGCTGCATCCGCTCGCAGTGGATGCGTACCAGGCCGAAGCGCCGGTCGTGGCGTTCGAGCTCGACGTGGACGCGCTCGTGAAAGCCGCCCGCCCCGCGCGCGACTATGTGGACGTGCCCACCTTCCCTGCGGTGTCCATGGACGTGGCGTTCGTGGTGGACGAGGCCGTCACCTGCGAGAAGCTCATGCAATGCATGAGCTCGGCCGGCGGGAAGCTGCTCGAAGACGCGCGCCTGTTCGACGTGTACCGCGACGAGGAGCGCGTCGGTGCCGACAAGAAATCGATGGCCTTCGCGCTGACGTACCGCGCCGCCGACCGCACGCTCACGAGCGAGGAGGTCGACAAGGCCCACGAGCGCCTTGTGAAGAAGGTGTGCGCCGCCACCGGTGCCGAGGTGCGCGGCTAGGGCGGTGCGCCGATCGCCGCCCCGGCGAGGTCGTCCGGGGCGGCGCGACGCGACTGCGCGCTCGGGCGATGGGCGCTGGGCGACGGCGTCCGGGTGCGTGGGGCGCGTTCGGGCGATGGATGGCGACTTGCGGCGGCGCGGCTAGGCGGCGGCACGATCGGATGGGCGATGCTGGTTTCGCCGCAAGGTGGAGGTCTGGCTCTCGTGTGCCTTAAGTGCGTTTGCCAAGCGGCTGCGGCGGCGCCGGGCGGGCTTGCCGAGCTGCTAGGTCGGTGCCGGGCGGGCTTGCTGGGCTGCTAAGGCGGTGTCGAGCGAGCTCGCCGGACGGTTGAAGCGGCGTCGGGCGGGTTCGTCGGGCGGCTGTGATGGTGTCGGTCGGACTTGCCGGACAGCTGTGGCAGCGCTGAGCGGGTTCGTCGGACAGCTGTGGTAGCGCTGAGCGGGCTCCTCGGACGACTACGGTAATAGAATCGCAGAAATTTTCCGATATTGTACCGTTGTCCGACGGTTCGGCCTTGTTCGCGCATTCTGCGGTAAAGAATCGAGTAATTGCCGAAGGTATTGTACCGAAATGCAGGATTTCTTTCTCGAAAAGAGCGTTTGCCGAGTGCGTGGGGGTGCGGACAAAAAGTTGGACACTCCGGTGTCCGGATTGGAGTCCGCATGT
>ERZ826396.1589-NODE-1589-length-23701-cov-4.283727_pt1 | contig 23701 bp, 21 predicted proteins | sample MGYA00519926_ERZ826396 | MGnify/ENA primary metagenome ERZ826396 (study PRJEB31778, sample SAMEA3449230) | human gut metagenome | biome: human gut; feature: human-associated habitat; material: faeces | place: United Kingdom | collected 2010/2012 ... | reverse complement strand
CGTCAGTACTTACGGGCCGTCTTTTGGCCCGTTATGTACTGCTACGTTTTTAGCCGAGCAAGAACATGCCCCCGGAAAGAAGATACCGGCTGCACACCGAACCGCCCCTCCGGCCAGGGACATCTCTACCACCCCGTGAATAATAACTGTTTTTCTCATTATATCATATCTTTCTATTGCATACCAGTTGAACTTCCGTTAGAATAAGGGCTGATCGTTATTGTTGTACGGTTTAACCTTTAAGAAGGGAGAATACACATGAGTGATATGGCAAAGCGGCCTTCCGGCGAACCGGAAGAAGAGATGAGCGTAGAATTGGAACTGGAAGACGGCAGCATCGTAAACTGCGCAGTCATCACCATCTTGGAAGTAGAGAAGAAAAATTATATCGTCCTTCTTCCTCTGGATGAAGACGGACAGAACCAGGACGGTGAGGTATGGTTCTACGGGTATTCAGAAAATGAACAGGATCCCAATGAGGAACCCCAGCTGCGTTATATCGAAGATGATGAGGAATACGAAATCGTGGCAGATGCCTTCGACGAATACCTGGATAACTGTGAATTCGACGAGTTAATCGGCCCTGAAGACACGCCTCTTTCCTGATTCAAAAAGACAGCAGGAGGCTATATCTCCTGCAGGAGAAGTCCTGCCTTATCCGAATATGAATAATCAGAGACTTGCAAAAGCGGGAACGGATGCCCATGGACATTGTTTCCGCTTTTTTTCAAAAACAGACATGTCCCTTTCATCTCGTCCGAACTGCAGCCCATATCCTCATAGTCCCATGTCATTGAGGAAACGGGAAAGAAAGCCCGGTTCTTCTTCGGTTCCCGCTACCCAGGAAATCGTCAGTTCTTTTCTTGCCCTGGTCATGGCCACATAAAGCATCCGTCTCTCCTCCTCCACCTGCTCTCCTCTTCCGCTCTTCTTATGCGGGATCACGCCCTCGTTGCAGTCCGGAATATATACCGTATCGAATTCCAGCCCCTTTGATGCGTGCATGGTGAGCAGGCTGACCGCGTCCAAAGGCGCATGGCCGGATGAAGCTTTCTTCAGTTCCCTTTCATATGCCTCAATCGCTTCCTCCAGTTCCACATAGGAAGAAAAAGGACGCATCTGCTTCTGGAACCAGTCCAGCTGATCGGCCAGTTCCCGCCAGTCCCTTCCGTTCTCTGAGGCGTGGCGCTTCAAGTACTCTTCATACCCCATGCCTTTTCTGATATAGTTCACAGCAGCATACAAATCCATCTTGTTCAGGCGCTCCACATCCAGCTGCAGTTTTCTAAGTCCTTCTTGCATATAGGGTTTATCACGATAATATTCCTTCAGCCGGTCAAACTCCACTGTACCACCTGCCACAGCATTCCTGGACAGATACCGCTTCGGCTTGTTCATGATCCGATAAAAGTCCGCCCGTTTCCTCCCCATCCTGGCAAAGGAGAGGTAGGCGCGCAGATCCAGAACAACAGAGCTTTGATAAGGGCTTTTTAATTTTTCCCGCAGCTGGAAGGGAACTTTCCTATCGGCCAGAAGTTCCGCAAGCCGTGCTGCGTCCCTATTCGTCCGGTAAATCACCGCCGTACGCCCCCTGGCTTCTCCCGCCCGTTCCAGTTCTTCCACCAATGTGCGATCCTGTTCTTCCTGGCTCGGAAAGCCGAGGAAACGGACGGGCAGCCCTGAATCCTTCATCGCCCGGAGCTTCTTAGGGAAGCGTTCCTGGTTCTTTTCGATCAGGCGCACAGCCCTTTGCAAGATCTCCGGCGTACAGCGATAGTTCTGGGAGAGTTCCACCCTGCCCGCCTGCGGATAATCCTTTTGGAAATCCAGCATGATCCTGGGCCTGGCACCGCGGAAGGCGTAGATGGACTGGTCATCATCTCCCACAACGAACAGATTATTCTCCGGAAGGGCCAGAATGCGCAGCACCGCATACTGGACAGCATTGATATCCTGGAACTCATCTACCAGGATGTATCGGAACTTTTTCTGCCAATACGCCCGAATATTCGGATATCGGCGCAAAAGTTCACCGCACTGAAGAAGGATATCATCAAAATCCAGCTTTCTGCGCAAAGCCATCTCTCTCTGGTAGCTTTCATACAGCCGCAGGAATATCTGCTCATCCGGCAGGGAACCTTCCTCCTGTGCAGGGCCGCCATTCTTGTAGCGGCTGATTCTGGAAAGCAGCTGTTCAACTGTCTCTTCTTCCGCCGGAAGCGCAAAAGACGGCTGCATTAATATCGTTCTCAGAAGTTCTCTTTTTTCGTACTCGGATAAAATGTTACCTGAATGGTAATGATAGGCATGTTTTAGAATTTGAAAGTATATGGCATGGAAGGTTCCGAAACAGACCGGATAATTCTGTCCTTCCATCAGACGGCCAAACCGGCTGCGCATCTCTTCAGCAGCCGCGCGCGTAAACGTGATGACCAAGATCGAAGCTGGATCCACCTCTTCTTCTTCGATCAACCGGCGGATGCGCTGCAGGATGACGGTGGTCTTGCCTGAGCCAGGTCCTGCAATCACCAAAAGGGGCCCTCCCCCATGTGCGATCGCTGCGGCCTGTCCGGGATTTCCGCCATGAGCCGGATTCCCCGCTCCGCCGGAACCCCTTTCTGTGGGGCCAGCCGAGGGGCCTTCTTTGGCCCGCCGCTTCAGCGGGCCATCTCCCCACCCGAACAATCTGTTTTCAGGCATCCTGCAGCTTCTCTATCCCGACGCGGATACGGGCAAGAGCCTCTTCCTTTCCAAGGATTTCCATGATCTCCGTCGCTCCGGCAGGGGTCATCTGCTTGCCGGAAACGGCAGTTCTGATAGGCCACATCACATAGCCGTTCTTGCAGCCCTTCTTCTCCACATAGGCAAGCAGCAGCGCGTAAAGCGCATCATTGCTGTAGTCCTCCTGTTCTTCCAACTGGGGAAGCAATTCGGTGAGCACTTCCAAAGCGCTTTCCTTTGTGGTCTTCATCTTTTTATGCGCATACATAGAAGCATCATATTCCGGCAGTTTCTCAAAGAAATCCACCATCTCCACAATATCCGGGAAAACCTCAATTCTGGTTTTTACCATCTCGGCGATTTTCTTCAGATCCAGGTCCTTTGAGATTGCCTTCTTCAGCCAAGGCAGAGCCATTTCATAGAACCGGTCAAAATCCATGGCCTTGATATATTCCCCGTTCATCCACTTCAGTTTGGTATAATCGAATACTGCCGGAGATTTGGACATGTGATGGTAATCAAAGGCACGGATCAACTCTTCCAGGCTCATAATTTCCTGATTGTTCTCCGGACTCCAGCCCAGAAGCGCCACAAAATTCACGATCGCCTCTGTCAGGAATCCCTGTTCTACCAGATCCTCATAAGAAGAATGGCCGCAGCGCTTAGAAAGCTTATGGTGCTCCTCATCCGTGATCAGAGGGCAGTGCACATAGACCGGCACTTCCCAACCAAAGGCCTCATACAGACGGTTATACTTCGGAGAAGAGGACAGATATTCATTGCCCCGCACCACATGGGTGATCCCCATCAGATGATCGTCCACCACATTTGCAAAATTATAAGTGGGATAGCCGTCAGATTTGATCAGAATCATATCGTCCAGTTCCGCGTTGTCCACAGTGATATCGCCATATATCTCATCATGGAAGGTGGTCTCGCCTTCCGTCGGATTGTTCTGGCGGATCACATAAGGCACGCCCGCTGCCAGCTTCTCTTCCACTTCCTCTTTGGACAGGTTCAGGCAATGCTTATCATATACATTGATCTCCTTACCTGCTACTGTGCGCGTCAATGTAGCCAGCCGTTCCTTATCACAGAAACAATAATAGGCTTCTCCCTTTTCCACCAGCATCTTCGCGTACTTCAGATAGATCCCCTGGGCCTGGCGTTCACTCTGCACATAAGGGCCCACACCGCCATCCTTGTCCGGCCCCTCATCGTGAAGAAGCCCCGTATTCTTCAGCGTCCTGTAAATGATCTCTACAGCACCTTCCACATATCTCTCCTGATCCGTATCCTCAATACGAAGGATAAAATCTCCGCCTTCATGCTTTGCGATCAGATACGCATATAGTGCGGTGCGCAGGTTTCCCACATGCATCCTGCCCGTAGGGCTGGGCGCAAAACGTGTTCTGATTTTCATTCTCATCGGTTCCTTTCCCTGCCGGATGATTCTCGAAAAACGGCTTTTGGCCTGTCGGCCCCTGCCGTCTTGCTCCGGCACGTTTCCTACGGGCCTTTCTTCCTACAAAGACTTTATCTCAAGTTTTAGCCCGCATCATATATGCATCAGTTTAAGCAAATCAGGGCTGTTTGTCAATCTCGATTTCATCGCCAGGCAGCGCGTCTTATATAAAGAATTAAGAGATTCTTTCAGTCTATTTTCATGACGCAGCCGTTTCTCTGCGGTATAATATTATTACACATTATATCTATCTGGAGCAAAGCGATACGGCCATTCTTTCCGAAGGACATGCCCGTAGGGCATGGAATGATCCAAGAAGGATGAGCAAGTATATCTTAAGATAAAAAACATACCCAAAAGGAGGCCAGTAATCATGAAAAAAGGAATGACCATAGTATCCGCATGCCTTTTGGCAATCATGCTCTGTGCCTGCACACAGGAAACGGCAGATGAAACAAGCAGCGCAGAAACAGCCGTCAGAGACAGCGTCTCCCATTACTCTGAACGGCGTATTCACCGGCTGGGCTGATAATGATACGATAGAGGTTGTCGTAGAGAGTGTACCGACCGCATTTATGGTGGAAGATGAAGTCGTGAAGGAGACGCTTGCTTCCTTTGAAGAAGGAGAGACCCTTTATTTTATCATGGAGCAGGAAGGAGAGGTTCGGAAAACCATCTCCATCGCAGTGGAATAGGCGTATACTCCAAATCTATGGCAGAAAAATGGCGGGGAAATGCCCCGCCATTTTTCTCATTCATGTCCTGTCCCGCTTTCTGAATCTCATCTTTCTGTTTGGATGAGCCCCGACCGGACATCCTTCCATATGCTCTCCCGCACATAAAAGCGGATATCTTATCACATAAACAGCGATCCCACCTGAAAAACAATTACGCTTGCCGCCCAGGCCAACAGGAGCTGAAACGCCAGCATGCCTCCCGTAAATTTCCAGGAGTGACTCTCTTTTCTGATCGTTCCAATGGTAGCCGCGCAGGGCACATACAGCAGGCAGAAAAGCATCAGGCAGAAGGCGTTCAGGCTGCCGAACGTGGGATCATACAGCCTGATATGGGCGATAATTGAATCCATTCCTGCCGCAGAATTCACATTCGATACACCAAAAAGCACGGAAAAAGACGATACCACCACTTCTTTTGCCGAAATGCCGGAGATCAGCGCCACCGCTATCTGCCAAAGCCCCAGGCCTGCAGGCTTTAAGACCGGAACCAGAAGGCGGCCGATCACTGCCCCAAAACTATCCGAGGGATCCGTCACCATGCCATGGATGCCAAAGTTCAGCACAAACCAAATCACAATGGAGGCGATGAAAATCGTTGTCCCTGCCTTGGTAAGATAATCTTTCAGTTTGTTCCACACATAAACGCGGATGGTGCGCGGGTTCGGTCTCTTATACTCCGGCAGTTCTATCAGCAGGGATTGATTCGCCTTCCCCTTTTCCATCCTGTTCTGAATCAAGGCCACCAGGATCGCCGTCACCATGCCGATCACATACATGGAAAACGCCACAATCACAGAACAATTCGGGAAAAACATATCCGAAAACAGCACATAGATAGGCAGTCGTGCGGAGCAGGACATGAAAGGCGTGATCAGCATCACCCGTTTTCTGTCATGCTCCGTCTCCAGTGCCCGCGTGGCCATAATCGCAGGAACCGTACAGCCAAAGCCCAGAACCATAGGGAGGAAGGCTTTGCCGGACAGCCCTACCCGTCCCATGATTCCATCCATCACATAGGCAACCCGCGCCATATAGCCGCTGTCCTCCAGAATGGCGAGCGCCAGAAACAGGATAAAAATATTGGGTATAAAGGTGAGAATGCCTCCCACTCCCGCCACAATGCCATCTACCACCAGAGACACCAGGAAATCCGCCGTATGTATTCCCTCCAGTCCGCTTCTGAGCAGACCTGAGAATGCCTCAAGCGCGTACTCTAATCCTCCCTTCAGGAAATCCCCGACGGCAAAGGTCATCAAAAATACCAGCGCCATGATGCACAGAAATATTGGCACTCCCAGCACCGGATGGGTCAAATACCGGTCTATCCGATCCGTACTGGCCGCCTTCTTCGCTTTATAAAAAAGCACCTCATCGATCACATTCTCAATATAAGCATACCGTGCCTCTGCGATCTCTTTCTCATAATACTTCTCTGCTGCCGCAGCAGCCGCAGGATGATCTTTCTTAACCTCTTCATCATTTTCAAGCAGCTTGATTGCATGCCAGCGCGGCGCAGCATGTCCGGGAGAATCCTTCTGAAGAAGGGCCTCCAAATCGCGGAGCTTTCCCTCTATTTCCGCTCCGTAATCCAAGATGGGCCGCTTCGGTCCCTCTTCATAATGATGTACCACCGCATGAAGCAGGATATCCAGCCCCGTCCGTTTTGCCGCAGATACGGGAACGACCGGAATATCCCCCAGCATTTCAGGCAGGCGGTGCAGATCGATTTCCATTCCCCGCTCCTTTACGATATCCATCATATTCAACGCAAGGATAACCGGCTTTCCCAGTTCCAGCAGTTGCAGCGTAAGGTACAGATTTCTTTCCAGGCTGGACGCATCCACTACGTTTACGATCGTCTCTATATCATCATCCAGCACACATTTTCTCGTTACCAGTTCTTCTATCGTATAGCAGGTGAGAGAATAGATCCCAGGCGTATCCACCAGCTTCAGTTCATACCCTTCGTATTGGATGGTTCCCTCATACTTTTCCACCGTCACCCCGGGCCAATTGGCCACCTTCAGCTTCGAGCCCGTAACCGCATTGAACAGTGTGGTTTTCCCACAATTCGGATTGCCCACAAAGGCAACATGTACATGGTTATCAGCCGCCATTTTCATCCTCCTTTACTTCTATCCGGGAGGTGATATGGCTTCCCAGCGCCAGACGGGTTCCTCTTACATACAGGATCAGCGCCCCCCTCTTTTTACGGTTTAACAGCTTTACATGCGTTCCCTCGATCATTCCCAGCGCCTGAAGCCTTCTGGCGATCTCCTCTTCCACCGCTATCGTCTCCAGTGTATAGTGCTTTCCTGTCTGTCCCTCATAAAGCGTCATATCCCATCGCCTTCCTCATCCGTAAACGACAATTTTTATCAATAAGCAATTATATGATCCGGTCAAAAAAAAGTCAATGGACGCGGATTCTGTTCAGCCTACACGCATTTTTCCTTCAGCCTGCAGCGAAGCATCACCGTTCGGCAGCGGGCGGGGCGGGTTTAAACGGTATCCCCTGATTTACTTTTCTCTTGAAAGGATGATAATCCAGGATCTCTTCAATCCTCTCCATCGCATCCGCAGGAATGGTAAATTCCCCTGCAGCCAGATTATTCTGAAGCTGTGCAGGGCTGGAAGCACCATTGATCACGCTGGTAATTTCCGGCCTGCGGAGCGCCCAGGATAATGCCAGCACGGGCAGACTCACTCCGAGTTCTTCCGCCACTTTGAGAAGCTGCTCTACCTTCTCAAGATTTTCTTCTGTCAGCATCAGATTGATCTGCTTATCCTTCTGTCTTGTAGCGCGAGAACCTTCCGGAATGGGCTGTCCCAGCCTGTATTTTCCGCTGAGCAGACCCTGGGAAAGCGGCGAGAAAGATACGATGCCGATGCCATTCTCCCGGCAGATCTCCATAATCTCATCCTCAATATACCGATCCAGCATATGATACTGAGGCTGGATCACGGAAAACGGGCGCAGATGCAGCTCCTTCACGATACCAAGTGCCTTCGTCAGCTGTACCGGCGACCATTCACTCATGCCATAATAAAGCACCTTTCCCTGCGCTACCAAATCGCTCATAGCCTGCAGGGTTTCTTCCATTGGCGTGTCCGGATCTGCCCTATGGCAGAAATACAGATCCAGATAATCCACCTGCAAATTTTTCAGGGAACGATCGATCTGCGTAAATATATGCTTTCGGGAAAGCCCTCTGTCATTGGGTCCATCCCCCACAGGGAAAAACACCTTGCTAGAAAGGATAAGCTTCTCTCTGGGCAATCCCTTCAGCGCGCTTCCCAGGAACTGTTCTGCAGCTCCCCTGCCATAATTATCCGCACAGTCAAAAAAATTCACGCCCGCATCATAAGCCTGCGCAATCACCTGTCTGGCCACATCCGTCTTATCAGAACTGGTAATATCCGTCATCCAACTTCCCAGCGCGATCTGGCTTACTTTTAATCCCCATTTTCCTAATTTCCTGTATTTCATCGTTCCTCCTTCCGCCGCATATACGGCTTATAATCCCTTGCTACAGTCATTTTCCCTCATCCAAACCATCTTGAAGGTGTCCGTTCAGCCATTCCAGAATGAGAGGCATGGAATCCGCATCATCCGGGAAATCCTTCCACACCTTCTCTTCCTCCGGCGTTTTCGCAAAACAAAAACGATCCGGATAAACATATGCCCGAATGCTCTCTCCCACCCGAACCAGATAATATCGCATTCCGTCACAGCTTCCGCACAAGGGTTCTTTCTTGATAAACTGATAGGATAACTCTTCTCTGCGAATCATCTCTTCTACCGCCTTTCTGTCGCAGTTTTTCCCCGCTTATCCCTGTGCCTGCATTTCAGCAAGTATTAAAATTATAACACCCTCTGCAAAATACTACAAACCGAAAGCATAGAATCTGGGGAAAACTATTTTCACGAACCTGCAGTTCCAACATATAATACTATTAAAAAGATAGGTGCTTTATGAGAGGAGTTATATGCAGGATACTCACCAAAAGAATGACTTCTGCGACCAGTTTCCGGTAGCAATGGCCTACGTTCCTTGGCAGCAGATGACCAGCATCTTTGAAGATTTGGAAAAAGCATATTGCTGCGGAACGATTTTTCCTGAACTGAACAAACCTTTTACAGGAAGGAGATGTGTGAAATGAACTGTTCATGTCAAAACCCTTCTTCCCAATCAAACGCCCAGCAGGCCCACAGTCTCCGCAATATCGGCATTGTAAGTTTTGTCGTGGTGGAACTGACAGAATATCTGGATACCCATCCCCATGACCGGGATGCTCTGAGTTATTTCAGCTACTATAACCGGATGCTGAATCAAATGTCAGCAGAATTTGCTGAACAGTATTTCCCGCTGAACCTCGCAACTGCGGGCTCCTGCAGCAAAGAATGGAGCTGGGGCCTTGCGCCGCTTCCATGGGAAGGAGGATGTGGCTGAATGTGGAATTATGAAAAAAGACTGCAGTTTCCTGTAAACATTAAGGAACCGAACGCCAAACTGGCACAGTTCATCATCTCCCAATACGGCGGGCCTGACGGAGAACTGGGCGCCTCCATGCGCTATCTATCCCAACGCTATACCATGCCCTATCGGGAGGTGGCGGGGCTTTTGACGGATATTGGGACGGAAGAGCTCGCCCATTTTGAAATGATCGGCGCCATTGTCTATCAGCTTACCAAGAATCTGTCCATGGAAGAAATCGAAGCCTCCGGCTTCGGTCCCTACTATATTGACCATACCACCGCGCTCTGGCCCCAGGCAGCCGGAGGCGTGCCGTTCAACGCATGCCAGTTTCAGTCCAAAGGCGATATCATCACGGATTTAACGGAGGATCTCGCAGCAGAGCAGAAAGCCCGGACCACATATGACAACATCCTCCGAACCGTAAAAGACGCTGATGTTGCAGAGCCGATACGCTTTTTGAGAGCTAGGGAAATCGTGCATTTTCAGCGTTTCGGTGAAGCACTCCGCATCGTCCAAGATAAATTGGATTCCAAAAACTTCTACGCTTTTAACCCGGAATTTGACAGGTGCAAGGAATAACAATCATCCTTGCCAGTGTTGTCTTCCCATCATCCATTTGTCAGATCAGCAAATAAGCCCGCGGACAGCTGTTATACAACTGCCCTCCGCGGGCCTACTTCTTTCATTTTCACGATTTGCTCAACTCTTTCACAGTTCATCCGCCCTCATGCAGCCCGCCAGTTTTCTCTGCCTGGTCACTTCATACATCATGATCGAAGCGGCACAGCTCACATTGAAGGAAGACGCATAGGACGTCTCAGCCATAGGGATGGTGCACAGCAGGTCGCAGTACTCCTTAAACGCCTTGTTCAGGCCCATGGTTTCGTTTCCTACCATCAGCATCAAAGGCCCTGTCAGGTCTGCTCCGTAAATCGGGTTCTGTTTATGCGCTGTGGTTCCTATTGTAACGAAACCAGGGTACTGTTCTTTCAGCCTTTCCACATAGGAAAACAGCTCCTTGTTGTCGGAAATTCTCACTACCGGCATATTAAAGAAAGAGCCCATGGCGGAAACCACCACATCCGGATCATACAGATCCACCGCGTGCCCTGTCAGAATCAGCATATCTGCTCCCAGGGCATCACAGGAACGGATCAGGGTTCCCAGATTTCCCCTGTTGGATGGCCTGTCAAACAGCACGAGAAAGGGGTTATCTGACAAAGGAACTTTCTCCAGACTGTCCTGCCTCATCTCAATGACAGCCATCAGCTCTGAGGTATCCTCCTTGCCGCTCAATTCCCGCATTAATTCCGGCGTAAGACGGTAATTGGCATCCGTAGGCACCTCGCGAAGCATATTTATGGCCCAGTCCGACATTTCTCTTCCGTCATAGAGAAAGGATCTGATTTTCCATCCGTTTTTCACAGCCTCGTTCAGGCTCCGAACGCCTTCCACCAAAAATTCATTATAACGGTATCGCTTATTCCGATTTGTTTTTAATACTTCAAATCTCTGATAAATATTGTTTTTATTAAATATTTTTATCTCGCCCATAGCGCAGGACAGCCTCTTTTCTTTTCTATTTTTATCTCTCGTCTCCCATAAAGAACAGGGCAATGGTTCCAGGGCCGGAATGCGCACCGATGGTCGGTCCGATCTCATTGATCATGCATGCTTCTATCCCAAAACGTTCTTTGACCAGATCCCTGACCAACTGCGCATCTTCCAGCGCATCTCCATGGCTGATAAAGAAGCACTCGTTTTTATCTCGGTAGCTTCCTATTTTCTTTTCCATCATATCCACCAGGGAAACCAAAGATTTCTTTCTTCCGCGGACCTTTCCGACAGCTACAAGATGCCCCTCATCATCCACATGAAGAAGAGGCTTGATCCCCGCCAGCGTTCCCACAATCGCCGTTGCTTTGCTCACTCTCCCTCCTCTGTGAAGATGGAACAGGTCATCCACAGTGAAGACGTGAACCAGGTTCAGCTTATGCTGCTCCACCCAATCTGCCACAGCGTCCATGGAGTCTCCCATTTTTTTCCGCTGCACTGCCAAATGTACAAGCAGTCCTTCCCCCAAAGAGGCACACAGTGTATCCACCACAATGATACGGCAGTCTTTTTCTTCTTCCATTAGCTCTTCTGCAGCTGCCTTGATATTATTACATGTACCGCTCAGCCCAGAAGAAAAAGCGAGGACCAGAAGCTGCCTGTCCTCCTTCAGAAACTCTCTCAGACAATTCTTCGCCGCTTCCGGATTCACCTGTGAAGTGGTTGGCATCATTCCCTCCCGCATTCTGGCATAGAATTCCTTCACATCCATCTCCTGCCCGGTTCCATATGCGATCCCATCCACAATATAGGGAATCACGATTCTGCCGATCCCATTGCTTTCCAGATATTCCTTGGGCAAATCGGCTGTAGTATCCGTAATTATTTTAAAATCAGCCATGTTTTCTCCCCTTCTGCTTTTTCTCTATTCGCTCTTTGTTTTCTGTTCTGGCTTTTCGTATTTCAAGCCATTTTTTATTTTACCATGGTGCGTTTTCCCTGACAATCCTATTTAAGGCCAAAGGCCGCCCTGCAATTTAAGGGCAAAAGGCGCCATCAGTTTATGCTGCCTAACTGTGAATAATTGGGCATGGAAGCCATCTTACAACAAAAAGGAACAATATTCCCGTATTTTCATATGATATGTTATAGATTCATTTGCTGTCGGATTGGAGGAATGATATGGAAAAGGTACAATTATCTTTGAAAAATATATCCTATTCCTACCACAGCCTGGACGGAGAAATACGGGCGCTTGACGACATCTCTTTCAGCGTAACGGCCGGGGAATTTCTCGCAATCGTAGGTCCAAGCGGCTGTGGCAAGTCAACAATTCTTTCTCTGATTGCCGGATTACTCCATCCCGAATCCGGCGATATTACTTTTTATACAGCGGATCCTAAGGCTCCAAAACCCGGAATCGGCTATATGCTCCAGCATGACCATTTATTTGAATGGCGCGATATATACCGCAATGTGACACTGGGACTAGAGATTAATAAGCAGCTTTCGCCTGAAAGGAAACAAAAAGTTCTGAAAATGGTGGAAGACTATGGTCTTTCTCCTTTCCTTCACAAGAAACCAAGTGAACTTTCCGGGGGGCTGAAGCAGAGAGCTGCCCTGGTACGCACCATGGCTATGGAACCGGAAATTCTTCTGCTGGATGAACCCTTTAGCGCGCTCGATTACCAGACCAGGCTGAGCGTTTCTTCCGATATATGCAGAATCATCCGCTTATCGGGCAAAACTGCGATCCTGATCACCCACGACTTATCAGAAGCGATCAGCCTGGCGGATCGTGTCATTGTGCTCAGCAAACGGCCGGCCGTTGTGAAGGCCGAAATTCCGATCCACCTCACTTTGCTGGATGACAGTCCGCTGGCGGCCCGCAATGCGCCGGAGTTCAAAGATTATTTTAATCAGCTGTGGGAGGAACTGAATGATGAATGAACAGGAAAAATTACTGGAAACCAGGGAAAATGCATCTGCTGAGCGTCAGCTTAAATATATTGCGGCAAACAGGCGGCATCATCGGATCGTATCCTTTGCCCGCGTTTTCATTTTGATCGCTTTTCTCATTTTATGGGAAGTATGCGCGGATCTCAAGATCATTGATTCCTTTTTCTTTTCCAGCCCGAGCCGTGTTGTGGTCAGTTTCATCACCCTTCTGGAAAAGAACGCCCTCCTCACCCATATCGGGATCACGCTGTATGAAACCATCCTGAGTTTTCTGCTGGTTTTCTTCATCAGCATGGTATGCGCCACGCTCCTGTGGTATTCCACCAAGCTGACGGAAATTCTGGAACCCTATCTTGTCGTGCTCAACAGCCTGCCGAAATCCGCCCTCGCCCCTCTTCTCATCGTCTGGCTGGGCACTGGCATGAATACCATCATCGTGGCCGGAATTTCCGTCGCCCTGTTTGGAGCCATCATTAATCTCTACACCGGCTTTCGGCAGGTGGATGAGGAAAAAATCAAGCTGATCTATACGCTGGGCGGCAACCGCAGGGATACGCTTTTTAAGGTCGTTCTGCCCGGTTCCATTCCCATTATTCTGAGCACGATGAAGGTAAATATCGGCCTGGCTCTGGTGGGTGTGATCATTGGAGAATTCCTTGCCGCAAGGCGGGGGCTGGGATATCTGATTATTTATGGGAGCCAGGTATTCCGGCTGGATATGGTAATCACCTCTATCCTAATTCTCTGTGTGATCGCCATGGGGCTGTATCAGCTCATTCAATGGCTGGAACACGCTTATGAAAAAAGAAATTAAGTCCCATGCCTCTTCTCCGGCGGCAGCCTTAGAAATATACTGGCTTTGCCGCCGGCTCTTCTTGTTTTGCTGACCGGCCGTATCTCTTCTCACCTCTTTTTCGTCCGCTCCCGCATCCGTCTGAACGGCTCCAGGAAACGGTTGATATGGGCTCCGATCAGAAATAAATAGAAGCAGAAATACAGCCAAAGCATCAGGATCACGATGGTTGTCAGGCTTCCGTACATATCAAACGCGTTAAAGTGCTGTACATAGATGGAAAACCCCCATGAAAACAGGTTCCAGGATGTGGCGGAAAATACCGCTCCGGGGATCTGATGGGAAAACTTCAGTTTGCAGTTCGGAATATAGGTATACATCGCCGCAAAGATCATGGTCATGATACACCAGGAGAAAATTCCGCGCAGGTGCAGCAGCAGTTCAAACAGCGCTTCCATCCCAGGCGCATGCCGGATCACTACCCCTGCCAGCAGATTCCCAAAAACCATTACGGTCAGGGAAAAAACCACGGTCACCAGAAAAATGATGAGATAGAATGAAGCAATCAGCCTCTGAAGGACATAGTTCCTATCCTCCACCACTCCGTTCATGGCATTCAGGCCGCGCATCAGAGCCAGCACGCCTTTCCCCGCTGACCACACCGTTACAATGGCCGTTACGCTCACCATGCCGAAGGTACTGTCATAAATGCTCTGAACCAGAGAAAACAGAAACGGAGAAATGGACGGCGGCAGAAGTCCCACCGCTGCCAGCAGATCCGATTCCTGAAGCAGCGGCGTAAAAGACAGAATCGAACAGATCAGCATGATCATGGGGATCAAGGAAAGAAAAATGAAAAATGCCGTGCTGGACGCATATGCATTCACATTCACTCGGCTCATCTGCCTGGCAAATCCTCTTAAAATCCGGTAAATCCTCATGCTTTTATTCCCTTCTAGTATATTTTCCTAACACTGCTTCCCTCATAGAAGAAGCTCAGAATATTTCCGCTGTCGCAGCCTGCCTGGGCCATGCTCCTGGCCCCATTCTGGCTCATGCCGACGCCATGGCCAAAGCCACCTCCGATCAGCGAATAGCCCGACACATAGCCATCCTCTTTCTGTGTCTGCAGAATGAAAAATGCGCTGGGCAATAAAGACGTGGCCTGATAAGTACTTCCGTCCTGCCGGATCACCTGGCTGCTGCCGTCGCTTAGAACATATCGGATATTATGTTCGGTACGAATCATCAGAGCAGCATTTTCTCCCTCAATCACCAGTTCTTCTGCAACGCCTCCGGTGTTTCTGGCCGCAACATAGATATCTGTTATTCTTCCCGGATCCACCGGACTTTGATTCACATAGCTTCCATCCGCCTGACGGACAAATACGCAGCTGGGACTCGCTTCGTAACGTTTTACAATATTGGCATACAGCACTTCTGGATCAATCTGTTCCACCTGATATGTCCATCTGTACCATGCCTCCTCCTGCTCAAAATCGGATTCCCTGCTGCCTGTGATAAATGCCGCAAAAGCTTCCTCTGCTTCCATGGCATCCGCAGCGCTGATATCCTCTTCTCTTACATTTTCATCGATGGTATCCCCTTCCGCATCTGTCACACCTGCCACATTCACGGCTTTTGCCTGTAAATAGGGGAACTGTTCCGGATCGGAAGCCTGCCAGATTCCCGTATCCGTTCCATAACCACAGGAGGTGGAATAATAATAGGCCTCAGCCAGTTCTTCTCCATAGTACAAAAGTTCTCCTTTGGTCTCTTTCACGGCCTTCGTCGTATCCGCGTTCTCCGTGATGTTATTATAGACCTGAAAGGCAGAGCTGTCGTCCACATGCGCTCCATAGGTCGGCAGTCCCGCATGCAGCATCTTGGCATACGCATAGGTACGGGCGCAGACGGCCTGCGCCTTCAGCGCTTCCAGAGGATAGGTGGACGGCATTTCGCTGGGCACCACTGCATACAGGTACTCTTCCAGCAGAAGTTCATTGATGACAACGATTCCATCCGCCTCCCGTTCCAGTTCCAGGCTTCCTCTGTAAGACGGTATTCCCTGGTTTCGTTCCACATTGAGCAGACGAATGCGTCCGGTGAGCGCCTCAGGCTGTATCCGGATATGATCCGAGGCAAAAAGAGCGCTGTCACGTCCGATCGTTAACGTCTCCCCTGCCGGAAGAATCTGTGTCTGCTCGGAGCCATATTCCCCGGTAATCACCTGCAGGTCACAATCCGCCTGCAGCTCCACCACATCATGATAAGCGCTTCCATAGCCGGAGGTTTTTACCAGCACACGGATATTCTCCATTGCCTCTTCCTTCACAACAAGAGCCGCTTGGACCTGACCATTTTCCAGAACAAAATCTGCAAAATCATATCCGATACACAGATCTGACGTATAATACTTCTTCAGCTTTCCATACAGACGGTATATCTTCAATTCTTCAGCAAACGGGAGAAATCCCTGTCCCTCCACCTCCACACCGTCTTCCAGCACCTTCAGAAGCCTTCCGGACACTTTATCCTGCCGTATATGAACGCGATTAAGCGCACCATCCGTAAATCCCAAAACCGCGATCTGCTCCCGCTGCGCTCCCATCTCCTGCGTGCTGAGCGGTATGGGGATCCGCAGTTCATAATCGTTCCAAAAGCAGCGCAGGGCATTTTCCTCCACCTCCATGATCCAAATGTTGGATAACTCGCTGTCCGCCCCGTCAACGGAACGGACGGCATACAGTTCCTGCCCCTGCACGATAGCGGTCACCGGCAAAAAAAGGCAGTCCCTGACCCTGTCCGTCCGAAACCGATACGCCTGTTTTGATGAAATCAGCATATCTTCCGCCAGTGCCGTTCCTTCCTGATCCAGCACATCCTTGCCAATTCCGATCGGCGTCAGCGATACATCTTGGATGAGCCCCTGCGTATCATAAACGCCTCTTGCCGCGTCAAAAAAATCATACCAGTCCGAAAGGAGCACGCTGTCCCTGTTCCGATAACCGTCCGGCAATTCATATCCGCATTCCGGAAACAGCGCCGCAATCTCCTTCCATGTGGCATAATCCAGCAAACCGGTCGCCTCCGAATCCGTCTCCCGCGCAAAAAGAGCCGCAAGCGCAGCCTCATCCGCCCTTCCTGCCGTATCTGCCAGCAGCCTGGTCAGATTCTCAGCCTCCTGCCAATTCAGGTACTCTCCTTTGGGCCCGGGAAGAAGCACCGTTCGGATCGTCGTGAGCAAAAGAAAAACAAGAAGTGCGGTACCGATTACAATCGCCGCGAATTTTCCCCATCTTCCTCCCGGAACCGGAGCATTTCCCCTTCTCCTTCGTGCGGTTCGCTTTCGATATGTGGCGGCCATCTTTCTTCTGTCATATGCATAAGATGCCCTGTATGTACGTCTTCTTCCTGAAGATGAACTTTTCCTTCCGCGTCCTTCCATTGACATCCCGCTCTCTTTCCACCCTTCCCAGTTACTGAAAAAAGCAGCCGCTTTTGGCTGCTTTTTCTCTTGAACATAAGGATGCATGGCATCCGCTGCTGCATACAAGAGCATCCCGCAAAACGTGGTGCCCATTGTTTTTTTGTATCCCCCAAAATGCCGCCTCCTGTCTTCTGACTCCTAGCTGTCTGCTAGGTGGGTTACCGCAACCGACGCTTCTGCCTTCCCCTGCGCAATGGAGGCCTGACATCCACTCGGCAATGTAGGAGTCCCGTTTAAAGTAAATGTAGGTTCAAAATAACAGGAGTTATCGCACATTTCAGGTTAGTTCTATTATATCCTGAAAGATATGAAAATACAACACTAAAATAAAACACGATCAGAACGCAGGTTACTGCTCAGGCCACCGGACGTGTCGCTTCTTTCAGCCAGGCCCGCTCCTCCTCTGTCATAAACGGAGCCATCTTTTCATATACCTTTTCATGGTAAGCATTCAGCTGGGCCACCTGGGCCGGCTCCATATATTTCGTATCGATCCCATCCAGATCGATCGGCGCATAGGTGAGCGTATCGAAGTACATGAACTGTCCGTCCCCGTTCTTCACACCGTTCTTCGCCACCATCACGTTTTCAATCCGGATTCCGTGGCTGCCTTCGATGTAGATTCCGGGTTCATTGGTCACATCCATTCCCGCCTCGATCACCGCTTCGCTCTGTCCTTCGGTAAAACGCCAGCGAATGGACTGAGGGCCTTCATGCACGTTCAGAATATAGCCAACCCCATGTCCGGTTCCGCATTTATAATCAATATTCCTATCCCACATAGGAGCTCTGGCAAGAATATCCAGATTCCTTCCCGTACAGCCGTACAGGAACCTGGCATTGGTGAGTGCGAGCATGCCGGCTGCCACAGCAGTATAATGTTCCTTCTCTTCTTCTGTTATGGGTCCAAGAACAATGGTCCTGGTTACATCCGTCGTTCCTCCCATGTACTGTCCGCCGGAATCCACCAATAGCATTCCTTCCGGCTGTAATTCCTTACAGTTTTCAGGCGTCGCTTCATAATGCATCATAGCAGCGTTTTCCTTATAACCGCTGATCGTCGGGAAGGACAGATCCAAAAAGCCGTCGATCTGTCTTCTCAGATTATCCAGATACTCCGCTGCAGTAACTTCGGTGATACAGGTCTTCCCCACGTTCTTCTTCAGCCAGAACAGGAATTTGCATACCGCCGCACTGTCCTTCAGATAGACTTCTTCCATATGGGCAAGCTCTGTGGAATTCTTCACCGCCTTCATCAGTTCCGTGGGGTTCTTCTCATCCACCGTCTCCCCTTTTTCCTTCAGGGTCCGATACAGCGCATAACTCGTATTCCTGCTATCGTAGAGCACCTTTTCCTTTCCTTCCGTCTTCTGCAGGAAGGATACCACCGAATCATAGGGCATCAGTGTGATGCCATATTTATCCGCATGCGCCCTCAGCTGCGGCGTCACCTCACCCTCCTGGATGAAATAATAGCATTCTTCCTGTGTCAGATAGGCATAAGACAATGCCACCGGATTGCATTCCACATCCGCTCCGCGGATATTGAGCAGCCACATCAGATCATCCAGCTTGGACAGCAGATAAGCGCCCGCCCCTTTTTCCTTCATCGCTTTGCGCACGTCTGCAAGCTTCTCCCCAGCACTTCTGCCGCATAACGCCTCCTCCAAAACCGTCACAGGATGGCAGGGCAGCGCAGGCCGCTCCTTCCAAACCTTATCCCCGAGATCCGCTTCATAAGCAAAACGAATCTTTTTAGCTGCAAGAGCCTTCTCCAAACGGCAGCCCTGGGCCGTATCCACCACACGTCCGTCAAAGCCGAGGGTGCTCCCTTCCGGCATCTTCTCCTGCAGATACTCCTGAATCGTAGGCACACCTTCGTCAAGCATGCGGAATAGTTTGATCCCTGTGCCGGCCAATTCATTTTCCGCCTGGATAAAATACCGGCCATCCGTCCAAAGCCCCGCCTCTTCTTCACTTATCACCAGCGTTCCATTGGAGCCCGTGAATCCGGACAGATATTCCCTCATTTTAAAATAGCTGTCCACATATTCTGAGTTATGGAAATCTGCGGTCGGAACCATATAGTAATCCACACCCGCTTCTTTCATCACTTTCCTGAGCGCATCCACGCGCTCCCTGATCACCTGATTCATTCGTTTTTACCTGACCTTTCCCTCATTTTTGTACGGCAAATTCACCTCATTCATCCTTTTCCAGGAACAGCGCCGCTGATGAAGTCCCGATCCTGTCGCAACCTTCTTCCAGGAAACGTTCCATCTCCTGTCTGGTCCGGATTCCGCCGGCAGCCTTGATCTTCACTTTCGGGCCGATATGCGCCGCAAACAGCCGCACATCTTCAATCTGTGCCCCTGCTGTCCCAAAGCCTGTAGAGGTCTTAATATAATCGGCACCTGCCATCGTAACCGCCTTGCACATGGCGATTTTCTCTTCCTCGCTCAAATAGCAGGTCTCCACAATCACCTTCAGCACATGTGAGCCGCAGGCCTCCTTCACGCTTCTGATTTCAGCTTCCACATCTCCATACCTGTGGTCTTTCACATCCGTGATATTTACTACCATATCGATCTCATCCGCTCCGTCGTCCAGCGCCTTCTTTGCCTCACAGACCTTCGCTTCCCGCACGCTGTACCCCAAAGGAAATCCGATCACTGTACATATGGTCAGTTCCGGGAACCGCTCCCTTACCCGTTTCACATAACAGGGCGGAATACAGACAGAAGCACAGCCAAGCTGCTGCGCCTGCTCACACAGCGCAACAATATCCTCCCACTGTGCATATGGCTTCAGAAGCGTATGATCTATCGCTTTTACTATGTCATCCCTGGTCATTCTTTCCTCCCTTTACATTTCATTTCTTTGCTGTTTCCAACGTATTATTGTAATACAATGCGCACAAAAAAGCTATCCCAAATCATTAACAAAATGTTAAAGCTTTCTAAAAAAATAGAATTCTTTCTTGTAAGCAATTTCTATTCATGATATTATTTTAAGTATCTACTTTCCTTTTTTAACGTATGAAATCAGAAACCTTGCGGATAGAAAGGAAAGCAGACGAGTCATGTAACACGTTGTAATCATGAATCCACAGGCGCGGCGGCCGGAATGGTCTTCCTTTCTGCGGCGCTGCCTCTGTTTATTCAGATGTAGAAAGAGAAAGGTGGTTGATTAAATGGAAGAACACAACAGCTATTCTGACATCACTCCCGAAATCATTCGGCTGGCCGAACTGAGCCGGGAAGCGGGCGTCATAGATACTGAACTCTTTACAAAATATGATGTCAAAAGAGGGCTGAGGGATCTGAACGGGAAGGGCGTCCTTGCAGGCCTGACCAACATTTCCGACGTGCGCGCCACCAAGATTGTGGACGGCCAATCGGTTCCCTGCGATGGCCGTCTTTTTTACCGAGGGTATGAAGTCAACGATCTGGTCGCTGGATTTAATAGAGACGGCCGTTTCGGCTATGAAGAAGTGACCTATCTGCTTCTGTTCGACAAACTCCCCACTCGGGAAGAGCTCGCAGAGTTTGAGAAACTGCTCATCTATTACAGAAGTCTTCCCACCAGTTTTGTGCGGGATATCATTATGAAAGCCCCCAGCAAGGATATGATGAATACGCTGGCCAGAAGCATTCTGACCCTCTATTCTTATGATGATCGCGCGGATGATGTCTCCCTTCCCAATGTTCTGCGTCAGTGTATGCAGCTGATCAGCCTGTGCCCGATGCTCACGATTTACGGCTATCAGGCCTACAGCCATTATCACGACGGAAACAGCCTTTATATCCATCAGCCTCTGACGGAAGGAAGCATGGCAGAGAATATTCTACATATTCTGCGCCCTGACAGTTCCTACACGCCTTTGGAAGCCAAGATTCTGGATATCTGCATGATTCTCCATATGGAGCATGGCGGAGGCAATAACTCCTCTTTCACCACGCATGTGGTTACCTCTTCCCTGACAGACACTTATTCCGTCATGGCAGCCGCCATCGGTTCACTGAAGGGGCCTCGACATGGCGGAGCCAATATTAAGGTAATCCAGATGTTTGAGGATATGAAAGAAGAGGTCAAGGACTGGAAAGATGAAGAGGAAGTCGCCAATTATCTGCAGCGCCTGCTCAATCGGGATGCCTTCGATCATGCCGGCCTGATCTACGGCGTGGGCCATGCGGTTTATTCCAAATCCGATCCGAGAGCCATCGTTTTAAAATCTTTTGTGGAGCGTCTGTCTGAAGAAAAAGGGCTGCATGATGAATTTGAACTCTACAATCTGGTCGAAAAACTCGCTCCCAAGGTCATCTCCGGAGAACGTCAGATGTACAAGGGTGTTAGCGTGAACGTTGACTTCTATTCCGGCTTTGTTTACAAGATGCTCGGCCTTCCTACGGAACTGTATACGCCGATCTTTGCCATCGCCAGAATGGTAGGATGGAGCGCTCACCGCATGGAAGAGCTCGCCAACAATGGCAAAATCATCCGTCCGGCTTATAAATCCATCTGCGCTGATAAAGAATATGTATCTCTCGCAGACAGATAAGGATTCTACGATTTTCCTGCAATTTCTTTAATTGCATATATATCCACAGAAAGGGGCAGTCGGTTCATACCGCTTCCCCCCTGAGAAACAGGGAGGAAAAATCGGTATGAACCGGCTGCCCCTATTTGAAACTATCCATTTCCGGAGAGCTTCATCCGCCTTTTCACCGAAAAAATTTTTTCTTTAGTTCAAAATCACTTCCTTCCGGTTATTATGGAAGGGAAGGATCACGGAAAATGTATTCTGTTTTGCCATTTCCTCCAAATCCGTTCTGCTTTGATGGTGGGGATAGGCCATGATACAGGCTTTCCCTTTCTGGAACAGCCGCTCTGTGCAGCAACCTTTTTTGAGCCGTCCCGTGAGCAGAATGAGCGCCCCCCGCTCCGCTTCCCGGATGGCAAGACTGCTGTTCTCCTGCTGTTCCAGATGAGTATCCGCCAGAAGAAGAATGTCATAGGCATCCCGCATAAGGGATTTTTCCGGCTCTGTATCCAGGAAACGGCGGATTTCCTGTGCGGCCTCCGGCTTCAGCCACTGTTCCCAGGACAGATTTTCTTCTGTGCAGCGGCGCATGCCCGCAGACATGGCGACTCTCGCATCCGGAAGGTTTCTTAACAGCATGCAGATTACCTCCATACCCCTTCCATATTTGGGAAGCGGCATGATTACCCTGCGGCCTTCCCGGAGCGTCTCCCGGATATGGTCGGTCATCCGTCTGCGAAGTCCGTCTGCATCCATCTGTTCGCCCTCATGGGCGCAGTCCAGAATGGCAAGGCCGGCCTTTTGTCCTTCGATTGGATCAACCGCATAGGCGAGCGTATTTTTCTGATAATCCCCGGAATAAAGCAGGCTTCCGGACGGGAAGAAGAGATGAAACCAGACACTGCCCGCGCAGTGTCCCGTTTTTCCATAGGAAAAAGACAGGCCATCCTCCAGAAAAACAGGCTGCGCCGGCGTTTCGGACGGGCAATCCAGAAGAAGGGGGTCCTTCCAGTCAATTCCGGAAAAGCGCAGCGTGGGCTCTGTTGTAATCAGCCTGCCGCGAAAGCCGAGACTACGGAAATAAGAAAAGGCTCCGCTGTGATCCTTATGACAATGGCTTAGAAACAGGTATTCCGTCTTTTTCACTATCTCCTGATCCACCCGTGGAAAGGGAGCCGGATCCGTATCCATCATGCCGCAGTCCAGCATACAGAAGCGTTCTCCGGCAAGAGGAAGAAGAAAGCAGCTTCTGCCGTGTTCTCCATATCCGCCTTTCATCTCAAGCCGACTCATAGACATATAGCTTCTCCTTATCTACATGCACATAGCCGTGAGTCTGTTCCGGAATGGGATCCGGGTGGAGAATACAGAATTCTTCTCCGTTTTCCGTACGCATTTTCACCCGATAGCAGCTGCCTTCAAAGGTGGAAAGAATGGTTTGTGCGGGAAAGCAGTTCCCCTGTCCCATTTCACTTCTCCAGCGGCCGTCCTCAGGACGGAAACGAACCTCAGCCGGACAGAAACCTGCAGGTTGTGTTCCCGTATGGATTGCAGAAGGAAAAAACAGCCCTTCCAGCTTCCGGTCTCCCATCTGAACGATACAGCCATCCTGCTCCTTCTGTTCCACGAGCGTGGTCTGCTTCAGATCATTTCCTGCGCCCAGAAGTCCGGCCACAAGCGCAGTGCCGGGCCGTTCATAGCAGGTTCTGGGATCGGAGGCCTGATCGATCCTTCCGCCGTTCATGATAATGATCCGGTCAGCCATGGCAAAAGCCTCGGAAGGATCATGGGTCACATGGAAAACTGTGGTTTTCAGCTTATGGAACAGATAGGACATTTCCGTACGCATTTCAATTCTCAGCTGAATGTCCAGATTGCACAGAGGCTCGTCCAGAAGTACGATGGAGGGCTTGGTCACCAGAGCCCTCGCAATGGCGACCCGTTGCTGCTGACCGCCG
>ERZ826396.1586-NODE-1586-length-23739-cov-5.475342_pt1 | contig 23739 bp, 19 predicted proteins | sample MGYA00519926_ERZ826396 | MGnify/ENA primary metagenome ERZ826396 (study PRJEB31778, sample SAMEA3449230) | human gut metagenome | biome: human gut; feature: human-associated habitat; material: faeces | place: United Kingdom | collected 2010/2012 ... | reverse complement strand
TGAAACTTTCCGAGCAGCCGGAGGCCCCCATCGGCAAGTATGGCCGTATGCGGCAACGCTACCTGAAGGAACACCGGCCCGGCCTTTACAGCAGCTTGATTTTGAGCGAAAAGCTGTACCCGCACCTGTTGGAGATTGACCGGGCGGCGCGGGAACGGATGGATGCTATGCTGCCCCGTATGATGGAGGCGGCGGGCGTCACCGAGGAATTGAAAGCCTGTGACCCCATGCGCTGGGTGGGGCTGATGAATACGCTGAAAGCTCAGGCGGAGGAAATAGTTTTAGATGAGTTAATTACGGATTAACAGCATCGAACAGGCGGAGTTTTCTCCGCCTGTTGTTGTCCTCAAGTCAGTAGAAACTTATTGCCCTTTGTGCTATAATCATTCGTGAGAACGAATGATTATAGGGATGGCGTTGCAAAATGGAAAACTATGTGACAATTCAAGAGATTGCAAACAAATGGAATATCTCTCCCCGCCGGGTACAGTATCTTTGCAAAACAAACCGAATTCAAGGAGCGCAAAAAATAGGCGATGTATGGTTTATTCCGGCTGATGCCTTAAAGCCTGCGGATATGCGAATAAAGAATGCCGTAAAGGAGCCTGCGTTTCCCATTGATGACTTGGATATTGAAACTCTGTATGGGCCGGATACCAGACAAATTCGTGACTATGATGTATGCAGCATTTATCGAACAAAGCATGGAAATGGAACAGGCGTAGTAACAAAATATGATGTGTTTCCCGGGATACAGCTTTTTTACCAGGACTTCCATCTTGATAGTCTTGATTACAGCCGGACAGATCAGGACTTTTCAAGAAATGTTATCACAATCAATCATTGCCGTCTTGGACGATTTGAAGCCGAATTTCCTAACGGGGAATTTATTTATCTTGGCGAAGGGGATCTGGCAATGAACCTTCCTGAAAAAGCACCTGTCCGCAATGCTTTTCCCCTATCACATTTTCATGGTATTACTATTACAATTTCGATAGAAGAAGCGGCACAGGGAATAAGCGAATTAGAAAAGGTCTTTGGAGAAATGCCTATACATTTTGAAACCTTGCGGGATCGACTGCTGAAAGGAAATGAACTTGTTATCTTTCGTGCTAACCCAGCCCTGGAACACATTTTGGGTGAAATGTATGATGAACAAAAGAGTACTCGCTTGTTTTATCTGAAATTGAAGGTTTTGGAGCTTTTTCTGTACTTGCTTTCTTCTAATGCAGGGGCCACAGATGACCGTCCATACTTCTATAAAAATCATGTTGTGGTAATTAAGGCTATGACAGATTACATGGTAAAGAATATTGATCGTCATTTTACTTTAGAGGAACTATCTGCAAAATTTGAAATACCGCTGACCTCTATGAAGAAATGCTTTAAGGGTGTTTATGGTATGCCTGTACATACTTATATGCGGGAGTATCGTGTTCATGTGGCTGCCGATCTGCTCCGGCAGACAAATCTTTCTATTGCGGAGATTTCGGAACGGGTCGGCTATTCCAACCAAAGCAAGTTTACGGAAGTGTTCAAACGAATTCTGAATGTTTCTCCCATCGAGTATCGTAATAATTGTTGTCTTGACGGGCGAAAAGAGGACTTTTCAGATTAACGCCCCCTTCCAGGCTATGCTAAATTATATAGTCGTAAGGAAATCGCTCCTTCACGGAGCGATTTTTTTAGGAATATAGGTTAGCACTATCTAACCAGAAAGGAGAGTAAACCACATGACCAGAATGTTAGACCCACGGGTTAAAGTGGTGGTTCTGCTTTTTGTAAATCTGCTGATGTACAGTTCAATAGCATATTGGGTAGAGGCACTTTGTGTCTTAGCAATCACACTTGCACTGCTTTATCAACAGCAGTATAAAGATGCCGCAATTTCCCTGACTGGCTACGCTATTATTGCAGCACTCACTTTTCTTATGGTGATTATTGGCGGAAAAATGTCTACAGCTATTGGCGCATTCTTGCTACTGATTAGAAAAATGTTTCCTGTTTTTATGGCGGCAAAGCTGCTGATCCATTCACCATCCGGGCAACTTATCTGCGCCTTGCAAAAATGGCATTGTCCCAAAGTGCTGATTGTAAGCATTACAGTCATTCTTCGTTTCTTCCCAACGATTGCGGAGGAATTTAGAAGTATCAAAAGTGCAATGCTCGTTCGAGGAATTCCGCTGAATGTGAGGAACAGTATCATTCATCCTGCGGCCACAACAGAATTTGTTTTAGTCCCACTGATTTCAAGACTTTCGATAGTCTCAGACGAATTATCAGCAGCGGCATTAACCCGTGGAATTGAAGCTCCACAAGACAGAACTTCTTATTATGAACTAAAGATAGGCGTCCTCGATCTTATTATCTTTTTCATGCTGTTTGCGTTGCTGTTGATAGCCTATTTTCCAAAATTGGGGGTGACATTTTGATTGATATAAAAGATGTATCTTTCTCCTATGGCGGAAAAGATGTAAAAGCCCTCAATCAAGTCAGTTTACATATCGGCAAGGGAGAATGTGTACTGCTTGTGGGATTGAGCGGCTGTGGTAAAACAACACTCACAAGGTTACTGAATGGGTTGGTTCCCTCTTTCTATGAGGGGAAGCTATCCGGGGAAGTTCTAATCGAGGGCAAACCAGTTTCCGAATATAAGGACGGTTCCCTATCACAAAAAGTAGGCTCAGTTTTCCAAAATCCCCGTAGTCAATTTTTCAATGTAGATACAATAGGAGAAATTGCGTTTGGATGCGAAAACATTGGCATATCCCATGAACAAATTTTAGAACGTGTTTCCAAAGCAAGTTATGATCTGGAAATGGGTGGCTTAATGAACCGAGATATTTTTTCATTGTCAGGTGGAGAAAAACAGTTAGTAGCAATCGCTTCGGTATATGCCATGAACCCGGATATTTATGTGATGGATGAACCGTCCGCTAATCTGGATATGGAAGTTACAGAACGGTTAAAGAAAATTATTACCCTTTTGAAAAGGCAAGGCAAGACCATTATTATTGCGGAACACAGGATTGCCTATCTTCGTGATTTGGTGGATCGGGTAGTTTACATGAAAAACGGTTCCATTATTCGTGAATATTCCAGAAAGGCTTTTTTGGCTCTTTCCGATAGCGAGCGCAAAAAAATGGGATTGCGAGCTGTATTTCCTGAACGGCTTAGTATCAAGTCTCCAGACAGGATTTGTCCCTCAGAAGTGCTTCTCACAGAGAATTTAGCGGTAAGTTACTCAAAACAAGAGCCGTTGATTGCATCTATTTCCACAACTGCACATGCGGGAGAAGTAATTGGAATTATTGGACGAAATGGACAGGGAAAGTCAACCTTTGCAAAATGCGTATGTGGACTGTTGAAAGAAGCGGCTGGAAAAATAATTGTGAATGGAAGTCCCCTCTCGTTAAAACAAAGGGCCGGGAAAATTTATCTGGTTATGCAGGAGCCGGGCTATCAATTATTTGCTGACAGCGTGGAAAAGGAATTAAGGGTTTCCTTTGGGCATAAAAAATCTGATGCCGACAAAGAACGTGCCAAGCAGCTTCTTGAACAGTTAGGATTGTCCGAAAAAAAAGAGCGACACCCTCTTTCCTTATCCGGCGGGGAGAAGCAACGCCTTTCAGTAGCAGCAGCTCTTATGCAGGCCGCACACATTTTCTTTTTGGATGAACCGACCAGCGGTCTTGATCTGGAAAATATGAACAGAGTAAGCGCATTGCTAAGCGATCTTCGTTCAGAAGGAAAAACCGTCTTTGTTATTACACATGATTATGAATTCCTTTTGAATACCTGTGATCGGGTATTATGGCTGGATCATGGGACAATTCGCAAGGACGTGCGTCTAACTGTGGAAATTCTGCCTGCGTTGCAGGAGTTTTTCAAAATAAATCAAAAGTAAAGGAGAAGTGTTTACAATGTCTCAAAAAATGAAACTCAAAGATGTAATATTCATCGCTATTTTTTCAGTACTGTTTTTTGCCGTTATGCTGGTGGCTGTGGCATTGCTGGGCAGTACCCCGGTTACATTCTTTTTCACACACGGCGTGGGTGCTGTACCCTGCGGTATCATCTATATGTATGTTCGTGCAAAAGTACCGCGTAAAGGAAGCGTCCTGCTGATGTGTACGCTGGTTGCTCTCATCGCCTTTTGTCTTGGTATTACATGGCCGTCTGCTCTTGGCTTGTTCATCGGAGGAATCTTCGCCGAACTTATCAGTGCGGTTGGAAAATATACGAGCAAGCTGTGGAACCTGATCGGTTATATCGTGTTTATTTGCGGCTTCTGGCTGGGTCAGGCGTTCTACATGATTTTCGGAACAGAAATGTTTATGAATTCTATGGTTCGTCAGGGAACAGACCTTGAATTTGCACAATCTTTGGTGGACTTTGTGAGTGGCCCGATGTTTATCGTGTGCCTGTTGGCAACCATCGTATTATCTGCGATTGGTGGCGCTTTGGGATATGTTCTGTTCAAAAAGCATTTTTCAAAGTTGGAAGCATAATAGTGCTGCGGGTACGGCCACTACGCCGTTCCCGCAGTTATTGGAATAGCGAGGTGAGAAATTATGAACAAGAAACTCCCAAAGGAAGATTTGCTTGCATACGCAGGCAGCTATCGGTCACTTTCCATATTGGGATGTGTATTAGCGGGGATAAGTGCCGTTTTAGCGGTTATTCCATTTATCTGCATCTGGTTTGCGGTGCGTGATGTTTTTTCAAATCTTTCCGACTTATCAAAAATTGAAGTTGGGAAATGGGGCTGGATGGCTGTAGCCTTTGCGGTTGGTAGCATGGCCGTATATTTTGCTGGATTGATGTGTACACATATCGCAGCGTTTCGTACCGCGAAAAATCTGCGTTCCGCAGCACTTCATCACTTGATTTCTCTGCCTTTGGGATATTTTACTTCCCACAACAGTGGACGCATCCGCAGAGAGATGGATGATTGTGCATCCCAAACAGAAAGCTATTTGGCACATCAACTTCCTGACTTGACAGCGGCGAAGGTAACACCTGTCGCTGCGGTCACTCTTCTATTTGTATTTGACTGGCGGCTTGGGCTGATTAGCCTTCTACCCTTGTGCATCAGCTTATTCTTTATGTTTTCCATGATGGGGCCATCCCTGATGGAGAATATGCAGAAATATCAGTCTGCTTTAGGTGATATGAACGCTCATGCTGTGGAATATGTGCGGGGTATTCCAGTCGTAAAGACATTTCAGCAAAGCGTGTTTTCGTTCAAGCGATTTCACGACTCCATACAATCTTATAAAAAATGGGCAGTAGCTTATACGGTACTGACAACAAAGCCGATGTGTGGTTACACGGTTTGCATCAATGCCAGTTTTGCGTTTCTAATTCCTGCTGGGATTCTTTTCATCGCTGGTGCTGCCAATCCTTCGGCTTTTATGTTGGATTTCATATTTTATGTACTGTTCACACCTTTATGTGCATCAGCATTTAACAAAATACTATGGTCAAGCGACCAGACTATGCGGGCGCAGGATGCCATGAGGCGCATTAAGGCGATCATCAATGAAGAACCATTGAAAGAAACACAAGCTCCAGAAAAACCGGAAAATAATACGGTAGTTTTTGAAGATGTGTCCTTTACCTATCAAGGCTCTGAGAAACCAGCGGTCAATCACATTTCCTTTACCGTCCCGGAAGGAAAAACGGTAGCTTTAGTCGGACCATCCGGCGGTGGGAAAAGTACAACTGCCAGCTTGATCCCCCGATTTTGGGATGCTGACAGCGGTGCGGTGAAGATTGGCGGCGTAAATGTGAAAAGTATCAATTCTTCCGAACTGATGGAGCGGGTTGGTTTTGTTTTCCAAGACAACCGTCTTTTTAAGACTACTCTGTTAGAAAATATCCGGGCGGCGAAGCCAAATGCTACATCTGAACAGGTGGAGACCGCGATTAAAGCAGCTATGTGCCAGGACATTATCGACAAAATGCCAGATGGTTTACATACTGTCATTGGCACAAAAGGCGTGTACTTATCCGGTGGTGAACAACAGCGTATTGCATTAGCAAGAGCCATCTTAAAAGATGCTCCTATTATTGTCCTTGATGAAGCAACTGCATTTGCTGATCCAGAGAACGAACACCAGATACAGAAGGGCTTCGAGACACTGATGCAGGGAAAAACAGTTGTTATGATTGCCCATCGTCTTTCTACTGTAAAAAATGCCGACAACATTCTTGTGCTTGAGGATGGGGAGATCAAAGAACAAGGCACTCACAATGAACTTTTGGCACAAAACGGCCTATATGCAAAAATGTGGTCTGATTATCAAAGTTCTGTGGATTGGAAAGTTGGAAAGGAGGTGGCAGTATGACGAATTGGTTAAAAAGAGTTTTTGCTTTGAGCGATCAGGGAGCAAAAGATCTGAACAAAGCAATTTGGTGTTATACAATTACAAATTTGAGCCTGCTTCTTCCCATGTGCCTAATTTATATGCTGCTGCGGCAATGGATTTTCCCATTGATGGGGTTTACGGTACAGAGTATGAGTATTTGGGGCTATATTGGCCTCAGCATTGTTATCCTTGCGATTATCTATGGGCTGGAATACTTACAGTTGAACTCGTCCTTTTTGGCGTCTTATTCAGAAAGCGCCGCTCGAAGGATCAGCATAGCCGAAAGACTGCGTAAATTGCCATTATCCTTTTTCGGAGAGCGTAATCTTTCCGATTTGACAACAACAATCCTTTCAGATTGTGCGGATATGGAGCGTGCTTTTTCCAGGCATATTCCAGAATTGTTTGGTGCAGTATTTTCCATTATTCCAGTAGCAATCGCTCTGTTAGTAATGGACTGGCGTATGGGCATTGCTTTGCTATGGGTGGTTCCTATCGCTTTTCTGCTTTGCATATCCACAAAAAAATTACAAGAGCAATATAGTAAACAACATAAAGAGGCTACTCTTGATTGTGCGAATGGAATTCAGGAGTGTATTGACAATATCAAAGATATTCGTGCAAACGATATGAGTGACCGCTATATGCAGACTCTGGATAGAAAGCTGGATCATCTTGAAGCCGAAACGGTAAAAAGTGAAGCGATCACAGGAATGTGTGTAACTGCATCCCAAATGATTTTGAAACTGGGGATTGCAACAACTGTTGTTGTTGGGGGTTCCCTGCTGGTGTCCGGGCATCTGGACTTTATGACATTTCTAATCTTTTTGGTCGCGGCGTCCCGTATTTTTGAACCGCTCTCTGGTGCGCTGGGAAATCTCGCAGCAATTTTTAACACAATGCTCCAGGTAGGACGCTCAAGAGAGATTACCGAGTGTCCTATTCAGACTGGAACTGAAACAGTTCAGTATAGCGGATATGATATCACCTTCGACCATGTGGCATTTGCGTACAAAACAGGCGAAAGCGTATTAAAAGATGTAGGTTTTACTGCAAAACAAGGAGAGGTAACAGCTCTTGTAGGGCCATCTGGCGGTGGAAAAAGTACAGCTATAAAACTTGCTGCACGATTTTGGGATGCCTCTAAAGGGAAAATCACGCTTGGCGGTGTTGATATAACTACCGTAGACCCGGAAACATATTTGAAAAATTTTTCGATTGTTTTTCAGGATGTAACCTTGTTCAACAATACTGTTATGGAAAATATCCGGCTGGGCCGTAACAATGCCACTGATGAAGAAGTTATTGCGGCGGCAAAAGCCGCTTGTTGTCAGGAGTTTATTGACCGCTTGCCGGATGGCTACCAAACCATGATCGGTGAAAATGGGTCTACACTCTCCGGCGGCGAACGGCAAAGGCTCTCTATCGCCCGCGCTCTTTTGAAAGATGCCCCTGTCATTTTGCTTGACGAAGCGACCGCATCCCTTGACCCTGAGAATGAGGGAGAAATACAAAAAGCGATTGCTAAATTGGTTGAAGGAAAAACAGTTATTATGATTGCACATCGTCTGAGAACGGTTGTCAATGCGGATCAGATATTGGTTCTTGATGATGGCAGGGTTGTCGAAAGTGGAACTCATAAAGAACTGTTGGAGCAAGGTGGACTATATAGGAAACTTTACCTCATTCAGCAGGAAAGCCAGAATTGGAGTATGTAACTATGTCTGGAAACGGCAAACTTCATGCGTCTGGGGAGGACTACCTGGAAACCATCCTTGTTCTCCAAAAGAAACTCGGCATGGTGCGCTCCGTAGATGTGGCCCGGCACATGGGAGTGTCAAAACCAAGCGTATGTGTGGCGGTCAATACCCTAAAAGACGGCGGCTTTCTCACAATGGACGAAGATCACTTTCTCCACCTGACCGATGTGGGCCGCGAGGTTGCCGAAAAAATCTATGAGCGCCATTGCTTTTTTACCGAGCAGCTTATCGCCGCAGGCGTTGACCCCAGGATTGCGGAGGCCGACGCCTGCCGGATTGAACACATCATCAGCGATGAGAGCTTTTCACGGCTGAAAGAGGCAGCCGCACAAGAGCAAGAATAAACCGAATAAGACAAGCTATCCTGCCCCGCTAAACGGGGGAAAGAAAAAAACCGTTGCAGGGCAGGTAGCTTCGTGCGCCCATAATGGATTTTCAGGGTACTGCGGCGGTTTTGAGTACATCAAGGCCGCCGTTCCTTATGCCCTCGACAAAGGAGTGACGCCTATACGCTGACACGGCGGCTTTAGGAGGGAGCCGCCATGAAGCACAGAGAGCTTCGACATAATCTGACAGGAATCAACCTGCTAAAAAAATCCTGACCGTTTATCGGTCCCCATCTGCTTCTGAACAGGCACTATCGTGGCTGGTTCAGAAGTACTATCAAACCTCTTACAAAAGCGCCAGCCGCCGGACTTCGGATGCTGGCGCTTTTGCTTGTCGTTTTTTCGGGAATTTCCCCGAAAGGTGTCGCCCACCGCCTCCGTTTCAGTTCACCCGTCAACCTGTGAATCGAAATGGAGGTACATAATGCAGAAGATCAATCTTCGGGATCTGTATCCCGATGTATATAAAACCGATATCTTTGTGGACGTGGCCGAGGAAGTTCTGGCTACGATCCAAAGCCAACAGCAGGCCGATGCTGCTTACGAGCACCGGAAGTATCGGCACAAAGCCCATTACTCTCTGGACCAGGAGGACGGCATTGAAAACGATGCGCTCACTCGACCGCTAACCCCGGAAGAAGTCCTGGAGCAGAAACAGCTGCGGGAAGAAGCGTATGCTGCGCTGATGCAGCTGCCCGCCATCCAGGCCCGACGCATTTACGCCCGGTTTTACCTGGGCATGACGGTAGCCGAGATCGCCCGCATCGAGGGCGCTGACCGCCGCCGTGTGTGGGCAAGTATCCGGCGTGGGCTGAAGAAGCTGGCGTGTCTGCTGGACAATGCCCGATAACCTGACTGCTGCATAGCGGCAAAAAAGTAGCCGGTGGGGGATTTTATTCCTCTACCGGCTTACTTATCCTCTAAATGTTCATCTGATTCAATCCCGGCTGTTTGCACCATTTCTTTTAACTCATCAGCCAACGCACGGGTCGAGTTTAACAGCACTTTTCTGGCAGCTGGAGGGCACGAAAGATAAAGCTGCCGCATATCGTTGGCGGCTTGCTCATCTTCTGGTAGATCGAGATTCATCAGGGAATCCAAGGATAAATTCAAGACTTTGCAAAAAGCACGCAGGACCTCAAAAGAAGGGTTTTTTACCCCTCTTTCGCAGCTTTGAACGTGCTTCAGAGAAAAATGGCTCTGATCTGCGAGTTCCTGTTGCGTAAGTCCTTATTCCTTACGTGCTTTTTGTATCCTTCGTCCTAGCTCTTTTAACAGTTCCATAGGCACTATCGTCTCCTTAATAATATTTTATCGTGCCCATTTTCTTGCAGGAAGAACCTTATAAAAGGTGTTTTAGGGTACGATAGTACCTATTGTATTGTGCTTGCTGGGCGTTTGCCCTGCCCGCAATTCCTGCGAAGCGGAAAGGTCAAAAATATTTTTCAAAAAATTGCATTACAGGCAGGACAAATCTCCTGTTTTTGTCATGGTTATCAAGAAGGAGTTTTTCTTTCGCTGATCTTTGACAACTGAATACACGGCATTACCGGTACATAACCCGCATACGAGCGAACAGGAACCGCCGCCATGACGAGCAGCTTCAGGAGGTGATGGACAAGCTGTTCCGAGCGATACACGGACTCCCTGGCCCCGGATTGGCAATCCAGGCGCGATGACTGTGCGAGGGCTTAAAGATACTTCCTCACGGCCCGCCAAAGACTTGGGGGGAACCCTGCGGCGCACGCTACGAACGACGCTGCGGAGTTATGACAGCCGCGCCAGCGGAGACCGGTGATGTCCCCAGCGTCAGGGATGCGTGGCCAAATGTGACGTGATTACTTGGTTATAATAACAGCCGTACCAATGATTTGCAGAATGCGTTTTTAATCATTGGTACGGCTATCTTTATATGACATTCTCCAAAAGGGAGGTGTTCTACATGAGTGTGTCAATATCCCAAAAAGATGCTTACGCTATGATCTTTAAGGAATACCCTGACGTAGTAAACGTCAACCAGATGAGCCAAATGTTAGGAATCAGTGAAAAATCGGCCTACCGTCTGCTGAAGAAAAACTGCATTGAACACTTCAAGGTGGGACGAACCTATAAAATTCCTAAATTACATATTTTCAATTACCTGCACGTTACCGGACGAAGTTAATCCGTATCCTTGCCGCATTCTTCCGCAACTGCTACGATATAAGTGTCAACAGCGGGTGAATACAGCTACTGCTTGGAAGGAGGAAAACAATGGTAGCAGGACACCTGAGAGAACAAAATGGTTACTATCAAATGATCCTGAGCTGGAAAGGCAAGGATGGAAAACGCAAAGGCAAATCCATCAGTACCGGGCTGCCTGTCAAAGGCAATAAGAAGCGAGCGGAGGCAATGCTACTCAAAACGCGCAAGGAATTTAACCCGGACAACCTTATGGAAAATGCGGATATGCTTTTCACGGACTTCCTTTCTAAATGGCTCAAAGACAAGGCTGTGACGCTTGGCACCAGCACCTATGCTGAGTATGCCTACGACGTAAAAAACTACATCGTGCCTTATTTCCAGGAGCATCCGATAGCCCTCTTAAAAATGACGGCAAGAGATTTGGAAAATTTCTACCGCCATGAGCGCCAGCAGAATGAAGCAACTGCAAACGAGCTGCTGCTGTACCATGAGGTCATCGTTACGGCCTTTCAGTATGCGGTCGATCTGGAATGGATCAGGGAAAACATCATGGCCCAAGTCAATCCCTGTGCAGATGAAGCGCCGATTCTGTTTACAGATTTCCTTGAGGAATGGCTGGAGATGATGAAGAACAGTTTGGAGGTCACAACGTATGCCTCTTACTCTGTGTCTATCAGAAGAAGCATCATCCCATACTTTCGGGATAAGAAGCTCACGCTGCAAGACCTGGAGAAGCATCCGAAGTACATCCAAGATTATTACCAACATGAGCTAAATTCAGGACTGACTGCAAACACGGTCATTCATAGGCACGCAAACATTCGCAAATGCCTGCAATATGCGTTTCAGATCGGCTTGATTAAGTCCAATCCCGCCGACCGCGTAGAACGGCCCAGAAAGGTCAAATACGTCGCTACTATCTACAATCAGGAAGAGCTTGAAACTCTTTTCAATGTGGTGCGCGGCGATCCGATTGAACTGGCTGTTATTCTGGCCGCATTTTACGGCCTGCGCCGCAGCGAAGTTGTCGGGCTGAAATGGGACGCCATTGACTTTGAGAAAAAGACGTTCACAATCAAGCACACGGTTACACAGGTCACGGTGGACGGCAAGGAGGTCACGATCCAGAAGGACCGAACAAAGACGAAATCCAGCTATCGCACGCTGCCGCTGGTCCCGCCTTTTGAGGAATTGTTGCACCGGCTCAGACAGGAACAGCTGATCAATCAGAAGGTATGCGGAAATGCCTATTGCCAGAAATATCTGGATTACATCTATGTCAACGCGATTGGCGAGCTTGTGAAGCCGAACTTCATCACCCAGCATTTTGAAATCGTGCTGAAAAACAACGGTCTGAAAAAGATTCGTTTCCATGACCTTCGTCACAGCTGTGCCAGCCTGCTTTACGCAAACGGCGTCAGTCTGAAGGAAATCCAGGAATGGCTGGGACACAGTGATATTGGAACGACTTCCAACATCTACATCCACCTGGATTACAGCAGCAAGGTCTCGTCTGCAAATGCGATCCTTGCGTTTTACCCGGAGAACACCGGAGTACAGATCGTTGGGCAATAGAAAAGCCCTGAACCGTAAAGCTCAGGGCTGAAAATTCTGGTGCCGGTGGTGGGACTCGAACCCACACGGATTTCTCCACACGATTTTGAGTCGCGGTCGTCTGCCAATTCCGACACACCGGCATTTATATTTTAATTTCCCTTGTGTCCCGCACATCTCAGATTTTGGAGGGATGTGCGGGAGGGATATTAAAATCAAATGAAATTATGAAGTTGTGAAAACGCCGATTTATCAAGGGTTTTGCCAGGGCACTCAACATTCTACGAAGTAGATTTTGAGACGGATGCGTATGGGAGACGCTTTCCGATCGGGCGGCCGCAGGTTGGAAGCGGCCGCCCGATGTTTTTTATTCGATAGGAAATTTCATTTCCTATCGAATAAAAAAAGACGTTGATGCGCACTCGCGCGTAATGTAGATGTTGCCTGGCGGCAACCGCGCTCGGCGCGAGTGTGCGCCTTGGCGCACACTTTTTTAATGAAAAGTTTTGAAAAAATGGCGGAAAGAAACGCATCTAGGCATCCTGGCGGATGGGGAAATAGATGCTGTAGGGCTCATATCCCACCTCGTAGAGAGGAATGAATCGGATCCCCCGTTCCTGCCCCTGCGTGCGGAAGGTGGATTTCCAGCTGCCCCATTCCCGCTCATTGTCATGGACGAGAATCTGTTCCGGATGAGAAGCGTCCGGAACATGGAGCATCCGTTCCTCCTCGCATAGTCCGGCCAGAACGACAGGACCGTAGAGGAACGCCGTCATATCGCTGCGATCCGGGAGAGGACAGGCTGTTACCGCCCTTGGAAGCTCGATCCGGATCACATCCCCTGCTTTCCATGTGCGGGAGATGGGAACGAAACGGGCGCCTTCGCCGCCGGAATAGACCTCCTGCTGGTTGACCAGAATACGGGCTGTGCCGCGCATCCATGCGGGAATGCGGATCATGAGAGTCATCTCCACTTCCTGCGGGACATCGATTTGCAGGCAGGGAACGAGACAGTCGGGATTGGAAGGATACTTGCGGGTGTCCTCCAGAACGGACTGCCTGGCGGAAGAATCGCTGGAAAGATGGCGGCTTCCTGTCAGCGGATCCGTTTTTTGCAGCAGGCTTACCGGAACGCCGTTCACTTCCGTCCGCATCTGGCTGTCCAGATATTGGCAGATGTACAGCGTGTTCTGACGCTGATGGTAGATCCCTCTGTTCAAGGCGGCATTGGCCTGGACGAGGGTGCCATGGCAGCAGAAAAAGTCCCCTGTTTTGCTGGACCATCCTTTTCTTCCGCCTGCCTGCATGGGAAGAAAGTAGGTGAGCAGCCCTTCAGAAGGGTAGGGGCTGGTAAAGCCATGGGACAAGCTGCTGTGCCAGTATCCCTGTGCCATGATGCCGTTGTAGAGCAGTTTTTCCTGGTAATCCAGATATGCAGGATCCCCGGTCTGACGGAACAGGAAACCGGCCAGCCGCATCATGTTATAGACTGTGCAGTGCTCCTGACCTTTCTGGCCCAGGCGGGCGGAAAGTTTCTTCATGGGAGACCAGATCTCTCCGCAGGTCTGCCCGCCGGTGGCATAGCAGCCCCGTTCGGTAACCGCCAGCCGCCAGTAATTTTCCACGATGCGCCGCCATTTCTCTTCCCCAGTCACTTCATAGGAGAGCGCACAGCCGATGATCTCGGGAATGGTGGTGTTGGCGTGCATGTTGGTGAGCACATCTTCCCCGCGAAGCAGGGCATCGAACAGCCTGCCCCGATAGTAGCGCTCCATCAGTTCACGGTAGCGCGGATTGCCTGTAATGCCGTACAGCTGCGCCCAGATCTCCAGCATGCCCCCTGTTTCAAAATCCAGAATATCATCGAATTCTTCCCTGCTGTACTTCCCACTCCATTCATAGAACCAATCCGCGAAACGTTCCGCGATCTGAAGAGCCAGTTCGCTGCCGGCGAGGGAATACATGTCCAGAAGTCCCATGAATACCTTATGAATGGTGTAGTGCGGGGCCCAGACCTGCTTTCCGGCAGCAATGCGGTACAGATATTTTTCCGGAATGGGGCCAACCCATCTTCCTCCGTTTTCCTTCTGGCATTCCGCAAGTTCGGCCACGATCGCGTCTGCCTTTGCCCGAATCTGCTCATCGCCGGTTTCCTGATAGTGCATGGCAGCTGCGGAGAGCCAATGCCCAAGGAAATGCCCCCTTAACTGGCAGGTGGGAAATTCCCAGCCTTTGTGGATTCCCTCCGGCATGTCAGAAAATGTATCTCTGCCCGCTTCCAGATTAAAATTCAGCAGCAGGAAACGATTTTCCAGATGCATCATATAGTTCAGATTGTCTTCCTCGCGCTGCAGCAGCACAGGATCCAGCAGCTTGGTATTTCTGCCGTTGATTTCCCGGAGCGGAGCGCCCTGATATTCCATACTGCCGTTTTGCGGCTTTCTGTCCTTTTCGTTCATCCTTATCCCTTCCTTCCTTTTTAATATCCCGCGCTTTTCACAAACGGAAGAATTTGCGGGAACGTCAGCTATTATTATATTCCTGTCCCATACAGGAAGGAATGTACAGACAGGTATGAAATATGTATATTCTGGAAAAAGACAGAGGGCAGCGGGCCAAATAGTAACAATCTGAGCAATAAAGCGCATTTTATGGTTAGACAGGATGAAGAGAAAGGAGTATGATAAAAAAAAGTGCCGGAACGTTCAGACACAACAGTCAGAAGAAAGGGGTTTAAGCAATGGAGACGAAAACAGGAGGAATGATGAAAACGGCGGTAATGACGGGCATCGGCGAAGTGGAGATTCAAAGCCGGCCGATCCCTTCCCCTGCAGCAGGCGAGGTGCTGGTGAAGGTGGAGTATGTGGGAATCTGCGGTTCTGACCTGCATTATTATGAGTCAGGCCGGATCGGCAACTTCATCGTGGAACCGCCGTTTGTATTGGGACATGAGGCGGGCGGAACCGTGGTGGAACTGGGAGAAGGCGTAACCGACCTGAAAGTGGGGGACAAGGTGGCATTGGAGCCCGGAAAGACCTGCGGACATTGCGAACACTGCAAAGAGGGAAAATATAATCTGTGTGAAGATGTGATTTTCTTCGCAACGCCCCCTGTGGACGGCGTGTTCCAGGAATATGTGGCGCATGAGGCAGGGCTGTGCTTTAAGATCCCGGAGAATATGAGCACCATGGAAGCGGCGCTGATCGAGCCTCTTGCGGTGGGCATGCATGCGGCGAATCAGGGCGGCGCACATCTGGGGCAGACCGCCGTTGTGACGGGCGCCGGATGCATAGGTCTGTGCTCCATGCTTTCACTGCGCGCCATGGGTGTATCCCGGATCATCGTGGTGGATGTGATGCAGAAGCGTTTGGATAAGGCGCTGGAACTGGGCGCGGACTATGTGATCAACGGAAAAGAAGAGGACACGGTTGCGCGGATCAGAGAGCTGACGAACGGGCGTGGGGCGGATCTTGGAATTGAGACAGCCGGCAGCCAGGTGACGGCTACTCAGCTGATTCAGGCAGCCAAGAAGGGATCCACCATTGTATTCGTAGGCTACAGCGCTTCCGGAGAGATGACCCTTCCGATCGGCATGGCGCTGGATAAGGAACTGACCTTTAAGACCGTTTTCCGCTACAGGAATATCTACCCGATGGCGATCGAAGCGGTTTCCAGCGGAAAAATCCGGATTAAGGATATTGTGACCAATTATTTTGAACTGGATGATATCAAGAACGCGCTGGATTCCTGTGTGCACAATAAAGCGGATATCGTAAAAGGCGTGATCCGGATCGGAGAATAGAATTTGGGAAAAATCTGTGAAATCAGTTGACGCGGCCTGTTCCAAAGCGTATCATAAAATCAGAAGCATAAAAGAAAAGCGGTGTTCCTTGGCAGCTTGTTTTTTGAGATGGAAAAGAGGTTGATGGATATGAGAGGAACCATGATGATTTTCTTGACTGCGATTTTTCTTCTTCTGATGTTTGCGTGGGTGATGCGGAAACCTGAAGCGGGAGACGGGTTCTGGAGTAAGGCATATCACATGCTGTTGCTTGGGTGGATGAAGCTGGATATCGCCCTGGAACAGGGAATGGAGTATGTAAGCCTGAGCCTGGAACTGATTTTCAAGGGGTATCACCGGGCGGATGCCGCAAGCAGGCGCGTCCGCGATAAGAGAGAGCGGCTTGCTGATTACAGGCTGCAGATGTACGGTTCTTCAGAAAGCAAGAAACGGGGAGAACAGTATAACAGAAAGATTTTGGAATAGCAAATGCTCCGAAATCCTCCATAGAAAAGAAACGGTTTGTTGCACGGCCCTGCCAGTTGGCAGGGCCGTTTTTTTATTTGCCGGGCAGCCTGATTCTTGCAGGCACCGCGGGCGCAGATGCCGGGCGGCCTGCAGGGGATGGAGCGGCTTCCAGGCTAAGGCCGCCTCCAAACCTTATCTGGCTGCGCTTTGGCCACAGGATAACGGAACAGGAGCGTGCGCAGGGCGGTCCAGTTGAAGGGGAAGAGGGGCCAAAAATAACTCATTCCTCCGAAGGTGGGCGTGGTGATCACGGAAAGGAAAACCAGTATGAGGCCGATTGCGAATCCCCATATCCCCCAGAAAGCGGTGGTGAGAATGAGAAAAATCCGATAGAGCCGAAGCCCGTCCGCAAATTCCAGGCTGGAGAGGGAAAGAGAGGCGAGCATGGTTACCGCTGCGTAGAAGAGGATTTCCATGGAGGCCCAGTTGAGTTCTACAGCGATGTCTCCGATGATCAGTCCGCCTATGATGGACAGGGAACCTGAAAACTGGCTGGAACGCAATGTGGCGGAATAGCGGAACAGATCGAGAAGAAATTCTATGGCCAGCACATAGAAGATGATGGTGGGGCCGGGAAGCGGTTCGGTGGATAACAGGTTCCATTTGGCGGAAAGCTGTGGAAAATGTGCTGTCAGCAGTAAAAACAGGGGCATCAGGATCAGGCTGATGGGGATACACAGGAAACGTACGAGACGAAAATAGGTTCCCACCAGGGAGCTTTTATAATAATCCTCAGGGCTTTGGGTAAACTGAAAAATGGTACAGGGCAGGATGAGCACGGCGGGCGAATTGTCCACGATCACTGCGATATGTCCTTCTGTGAGATAGCTGCAGGCCACGTCCGGCCGCTCTGTCAGAAAGATGCTTGGAAGCGCATGGAACCATTTTTTCTTGACAAGCAGCTCCTCCAGACTTTTGGAGCCCATGGTCAGGGAGGTGACAGGAAGGGAGCGCAGCGTTTCCTTTAGATGGCCAAGAAGCTCCGGATTGGCAGCCTGATCCAGATAAGCCACTGCCACATCTGTTTTGCTTTCACTGCCCACGGAGAGGATCTCGAATGTGAGCCTGGGAGAACGGATACGGCGCCGGATCAAGTTGGCGTTAAAAAGCAGCGTTTCCACGAAGCCGTCCCTGGCGCCTTTGGTCACCTTTTCCGCATCCGGTTCGGTGATGCTTCTGGCCGGATAGGTTCTTACATCCAGCAGGATCGCCTGGGCAAAACCGTCGATCAGAAGAACAGAAGGGCCGCTGGTCAGATTGCGCAGGATGTCATCCCAGTCATCGGACAGGGAGGCCTGTACATAGCCGATCTTTGCTTCCATATATTCTTTGATGTCCTCTATTTTCATGTTCTGCATATAGACGGGATTCTGAAGGTCGGAAAAGATCTGCTGCAGGATCTCCACTCTCAGAAAACCGTTGATGCCGATCCAATAGCCCTTCGCCTCTCCCAGGCACAGATCGCGAGTGACAATGTCAAAGCTTTTGGCAATCGGCAGGAATGCATGTGCCTGCCGTATATTTTCCTCCAGATTTGCTGACAATTTCATTCAAACCGCCTCCTTTATGCGGCATGAAGCAAAGGCCGATTCCCTTTGCCGTTTTGTCCCGCATATTTTCCGGATTAGTATGCGCCGGTTGGCGTGACAATATGCGGCCGCAGCATCCCTTGTGTGTAACTGCGCGGCATTCTGCGGTCTGAAGAGGAAGACGGAGGGATTGGGAAGATGCAGAGAGATTCAGAAGATGAGCGGGAACGTGGATTGTCTCGATTTTCTTTACAGACGGAGAATTGGGAAAAAAATGTGCTATACTTGAAGTGTTTAAGCGCTTAAACAGATTGGAGAATGGTCTTATGGAGATAACGAAAGAGGCGGTCATGCAGCTGGAGTCCCTTTTTGGAAAGATCAGAAAGATCGTGAAGGGCGCTTCGGATCGGAGTGAATGAAACAGACGGGACTGCGGCGATTATAACAGAAAAACAGATCAGGAGGAATGAACATATGGATTTAATGGAAGCGATGAAACAGAGACATTCTGTGCGGGCATATACGTCCAGGGCGATCGAAGGCGAAGTCCTGAAAAAGCTGGAGCATTTTATCGGTGAATGTAATCGAGAGAGCGGCCTTCATATGCAGCTTGTGAAGGATGAACCCAAGGCGTTTAGTGGAAAAGTAGCCCATTATGGGAAATTTTCAGGCGTAAAGAATTATATTGCCATGGTTGGGGAAAAAACGCCCGATCTGGAAGAGAAATGTGGATATTATGGGGAGAAGGTGGTGCTTTATGCGCAGACTTTGGGATTGAATACCTGTTGGGTGGCCATGACTTATACGAAGGTAAAGAGCGCGTTTCGTGTGGATGAGGGAGAGAAGCTTTGCCTCGTCATTGCCATCGGATACGGAGAGGTGCAGGGTGTATCCCATGCCATAAAGCCCAGAGAAAAGGTGATGAAGGTGCAGAAAGAAGCGCCGGAATGGTTCTTAAGAGGCGTGGATGCCGCGCTGCTGGCTCCTACGGCGATGAATCAGCAGAAGTTTACATTCAGCCTGGAACAGGGCCGGGTGCGGGCAAAGGCTGGGGCAGGATTTTACAGCAAAATTGACCTCGGAATCGCAAAATATCATTTTGAAGTAGGCGCAGGAAAAGAACGGATTCAGTGGGTATAAAGCAGCATATCGGATGGCGGCGGACACCGTTCGGGGAGGGGCTGCATCATGCCTGCAGAATAGATTGACCATGCATAGACTGGATGGTAGAATAACAATATGCGGCGCTGGATAGGGATGCGCCAACGCTATGAGATGAGCAAGGAAGGAGAGGGATGATGAGCACGATCAGCTATGCAGAATTGGTCAGCAAATGGGGAATACAGGAGATTACGCTCAATGGGCCAAAGGAGGGGAATCCTTTTGTGGAGCATTGGGTGAGAGGCACTTTTACCGGCCGGAATGAAACGGTAACGGCGGATGGCTTTTATGACGGAGACGGCATCTATAAGGTACGGTTTATGCCCTCATTTGAGGGGGAATATCGTTTCCAGGTGGAGGCGGATTTCCTGGAGAAAGCTGTTGAGGGAAGGTTTGGGGTAAATGAGCCCGAAGCGGGCAATCATGGCCCGGTGCGGGTGGTTGGTACCTGGCATTTCTCCTATGAGGACGGGACGCCCTATTATTCCATCGGAACCACCTGCTATGTGTGGGAACTGCAGGATGATAACCGGATTGAGGAGACCTTGCAGAGCCTGAAAGAGGCGCGTTTTAATAAGATCCGCTTCTGTGTGTTCCCAAAGCACTATGATTATAACCTGGGAGAGCCCCGTTCCTATCCGTATGAAGGCACGCCCATGGACAGCAGCGTGCTCACGAAGGAGAATTTTGGGCAGTATACGGGAAAGACGGAGGGAAATCATTGGGATCTGGAACGGTTCAATCCGGAACATTTCAGGCATATTGAAAGATGCATCGAAGCCCTCGGAAAACTCGGGATCGAGGCGGATATCATCATGATGCATCCTTATGACAGATGGGGATTTTCGTGCATGAGCAAGGAACAGGATGACTTGTACTGGAAGTATGCGGTCGCCCGTTTCAGTGCATTCCATAATGTGTGGTGGTCTTTGGCGAATGAATATGACCTGATGCCGGCCAAGAGCCTGGATGATTGGGAGCGCTATGCGTCTATTCTGTGCGAGAAGGATCCATATGTTCATCTGCGTTCTATCCATAACTGTATAACTTTCTATGACTACAGCCGTCCCTGGGTGACACACTGCAGCATCCAGAGAACGGATCTGTATAAATCCGCGGAACTGGTGGCGGAATGGAGAGAGCGCTACCGCAAACCGGTGGTGCTGGACGAGATCGCTTATGAGGGCAATATCCAGCATGGCTGGGGAAATATTACCGGAGAGGAGATGCTCCGCCGTTTCTGGGAAGGCGCCTGCAGGGGCGGCTATCCGGGACATGGGGAGACGTATTTCTCGCCGGATGACGTGCTGTGGTGGTCCCATGGAGGGAAACTGCACGGAGAAAGCTGGAAGCGGTTTGGCTTCCTTCTGGACATTCTGAAGGAAACGCCTGGCTATGGGCTGGCGCCCTGCCAGAGAAGCTGGGATGAGATTTGCTGCGTTCCGCAGCAGGAGGCCGGGCCTGGCGTGAAGAGTTATTATCTGTTCTACTATAGTTTTATGCGTCCGTCATTCAGGGAATTTTATTTGGATGATGAGACTGAATTTGAGGTGGAAGTGATCGATACCTGGGAATGCACGATTGAGAAAAAGGGAAGGTTTAAGGGCAGATTCCAGGTGGAACTTCCCGGGAAGCAGTATATGGCCATACGGCTGCGCAGAACCGTCTGAATCACTGATGGCATGGGGAAAAGCAGAATAGAATCCTGAATGGAAGCGCTGCATAGAAGGCAGCGCCGCGTATTGAAGCAGATTTTCAAGCCGTCCCTGAGATTGGAATTGATAGAATTCCGATGTCAGGGGCGGTTTTTTCGCACTTATAAAGGGATGGAAAAGATGGGGCGGCAGGATGACCCGGCGGGCCTGCGTGGGGAGAAAAAGCCATATCCGCATAGGGGCCGTATCTGTATAAGAACCATATCTGTACAGGATTCTTTAACGAATCAGGGTTCCACAGTCGCGCTTTCCAGCAAGATGAGCGCCTTCTCTTCACAGTCGATCCGGGCCCGCACTCCATAGGGCAGAACCCCGATTGGCGCTGCATGGCCGATATTGATATTATAGAGGATCGGAAGGTCATGCAGCCCTTCTTCTTCAGAGATAACCTGAAGGAGGGCCTCTTTGTATTCTTCATAATAGACTTCGCCCTGGGGCTTTCCAAACAGGATCCCATGAAGGGAAGACAGGATGCCCTGTGCGGCCAGATTGCGCAGCGTATAGCGGACGATGGAGGGAGAAGGCTTTTCTTCACTGGTCTCCAGAAAGAGGATGGCGCCTTCCAGCTGCTTGCAAGACGGCCACAGACAGGTGTTCGCCGTCATGGAAAAGACATCGATGCAGCCTCCGAACAGATGGCCTTCCGCGCAGCCGGAACCCTGCAGCACTTCATAGCCGTGCAGATCCGGTTTCAGCGTTTTCTTTATATGAATGTTCTTTTCATCCCATAAGACGAAATCATCCGACCATTCCGGGCTGGAAGGAATCGACCAGCCCGCTGTATCCTCAAAGAGGGCGCGGCGTACGGCGTCCTTCGTGTAGGAGAACAGTTCCACATATTCCCCGAATTCGGCAAGAATGGAAGGGCCGTAGAAGGACACAAGTCCTGCATGGTACATCATGAAATGATTGATGGTGCTGTCAGAATAGCCCATGAAGATTTTGGGATTTTCCCGCAGCACATCAAAGTCAATATATGGAAGCAGCCGGATCGTATCTTCCCCGCCGATGGCGCAGAATACCGCAGATATATTCGGATCCAGAAAGGCATCCATCAGATCCTTTGCCCGCAGCCTGGGATGGCGAGAGAGAAAAGCGCTGCCGCACAGTGCATGGGGCATACATACGGTTTCCAGGCCAAATTCCTCCCAAAGCCGTTTCTTCGCGATTTCATATCTGTGGATAAAATTCGGCTCTCCCAGAGCGCCCCAGGAGAGGCTTACGACGGCGATGCGGTCGCCGGGCCGCAGCCTTTTCGGTTTGATCATGTCCATATTTACCTTTTGATGTGCATTCTCTTTGTTACTGCTCATCCAGGCCTGCGCAAAAACTGCACAGGCCGTGCGAGAACAGCGCGGCAGAAAGCATCCGGCCTATCGCGAAGCGATTGGAATGGCCGGATGCCGTTACAATTCGGCCAAAGGCTGAATTATAGCTTCTCTTGGCTTCAACCGCGCCGGATCCCGCTCAGCCTGTCCAGAAACGCGAGGAAAATATCATACAGCGGCTGGCTCCAGAAGTTTCCTTCATGTACGCCGTTCTCCACGCAGATGAAACCGACCTCTGCTCCGGCCTGTTCCAGGAGTGAAACCAGGTGTTCGCTCTGAGAGAAGGGAACGAGCGGATCCGCATCCCCATGGGCGATCAGGAAGGGAACATAGTCCCGGCCCTGTGTAACATAGTGCACGGGGCTGCATTTCTGAAGCAGCGCCGGATCCAACTGTCCGCCGCAGAAGGCACGGAAGGTTTCCTGCTTGTCCAGTGAGCCTTCTTCGCCGGGCCAATCCAGAAAGGCCTGCAGATCCGTGGGCCCGAAGCAGTCGATAACCCCGCAGACGCTGTCAGAAAAACCAGAATATTCTTCCGTGCGAAATTCCTCCATATCCCCGGTGAGCCCCAGAAGGAGAGCCGCGTTTGCGCCGGAAGAGGTGCCGAAAGCATAGACACGATCCGGATCAACATGATATTCTTCCGCATGCGCCCGCATGAACCGGACCGCAGTCTTCACATCCATCAGATAGGCGGGGGCAGGGTGGCCGTCGTCAATGTTGCGGTGGGTGACTAAGGCCACGGCATAGCCGGAACAGGAAAGGCGGGATAGCTGCGGAATCTCCCAGTTATTCTCCGGAAAATGCCAGGCGCTCCCCTCGATGAAGATGATCAGAGGAAAGCGGGAGGCGGTATCGCCCTCCACGGTCTGCGGGAGCAGAAGATCCAGCGTCAGATCGGTTCCTGTAGCGGTGGAAAAGACGATGGATGGGAAAAAAGAAGAAAGTCCTGCAAGTGTTGGGTTGTCAGCAATTTTGAGCATATGAATCTCCATTCCGGAGCGTTTGTGACGGGGCGAAAAGAAATCGCGAATGCGGTTTCTCTTCTGCCGGAAAGCTGTGTGTGACGCTCCGGCACAAACAGCCACCGAACTTGTTCGGCTGTGAAACAATAAGCCCTCAGGATTATTGTGCACACTAAATATTTCCTGGCATTCACTTTCCTTTCAGCCCTGTTTCTTCCATAAAAGCTTCCACTGTACAGGCTTTGGCCGCAGCCTGCAGCCAATTCTCCAGAAGGGCGGCATTCGTTTCCGCAATAATCTGTTCCCTCAGATGCTCCGGCACGCTTCCCTTCATCTCAAGCAACAGAAGTACGGACTTTGCAATTCCCTTTGTTATCCCTTCTTCTTGGCCGCTTCGGAATTCTGCCTGCCTCAGCTTCTTCAATTCCTCTTCTTCGTTGTATTCAAATATCGACACAGCGATCACCTCCGCTC
>ERZ826396.1583-NODE-1583-length-23760-cov-4.901877_pt1 | contig 23760 bp, 27 predicted proteins | sample MGYA00519926_ERZ826396 | MGnify/ENA primary metagenome ERZ826396 (study PRJEB31778, sample SAMEA3449230) | human gut metagenome | biome: human gut; feature: human-associated habitat; material: faeces | place: United Kingdom | collected 2010/2012 ... | reverse complement strand
GTATATCATAACCCTTCCTCTCATGCAGATAATAATACATGGCAAACGTCAGGTAACTCTTTCCACAACCAAAATCAATGATCCGCACACATCTGTCCGCGGGAAAATTCGGCCGCACATCCGCAATGAATTCCAAAAAGCGGTTGATCTGCCGAAACTTATCATAGCGGCTGCGCACGACCTTCCCCTCCGGCGTCTGTACGCCCAGATCCACCAGAAAAGGAACCACGCGCCCTTCCTCCAGAATATATTGTTTCCTGCGGTTATGCGCCAGCCTGTCCACAGAAGCGGCGCGTCCCGCCTTTGGGCCGGCAGCAGGGTCCACACTCTGGCGCTTCTCCTTCTTTCTGATCGTTACCTTTCCCTTTTTGCTCACCAGAACCACTGCGGAAAAGGAAACGTTTTCCACATCCAGCTGCCGGAATCCCTCCATCGTCTGACAGATTTCCCGGACAGCTTCTTCTTTTGGCAGATTTTTATGAAACACCTGATTTCCCCGATAGGTTTCCATCTGAAACAGCAGCTTACCGCCTATCAGAACCGGTCTTACCTTAACCCGGCTGCCTGCATCCTTATTCCTGCTGCCGCCCGCGGTCATCTGATACAGCCCCTCATTCAGGCTCTCTTCCAAGAGGTTTTTTAATTCCTCCATCTATTTCTCCTTCCACACGCACAAGAAGTACAGAGGAAGCTTCACGCCTCCCCGGTACTTCCTTTCTCCCCGTTCTCATCACTGTTTTACAGCCGCCGCTTTTCATGCGGCACGCCATCAGACATTTTGTTCGTATGAAAACATTGTACGCATTTTTAGGGCAATGTACAACTGATATTTAAAAAAGATTTTGTAACGGTTCAACTCTGCCTGAGCTGTTACAGGATTTTTCCTCTGCCCGGATTCCTATTCTGCCTCCTTCTGTATATCTCATGAAGCAAAAGGATCTGTATCAGCTCCCTTTCCCGCTCTCCGCCCTGTGCGGCAGCGTCCTGCCTTACAGGGCGCATATTTTCTTCTGCCCGCCGCCCGGCTTCCATCCTGCTGCCGGCCTCTGTTCTGCTGCCGGCCTCCGTTCGGTTGCCATCCTCCATCCACTTATCAGCCTCCATTCGGCTGCCGGTTCCCATCCGCCCCTCTGCGGCTTCCTCCTTCATCAGCCGTTCCGCCACCTGGTCGGAAAGTCTTTGAATCGCCAACCTGTCAGGATATTCATCATAGATCATGCTTCCCCGATAGTCCAGCGTATCCAGAATACGGTTGATTTTTCCCTGGAAATGCTTCGCCTGTCTGGGATAGAACGAAATCAGATACTCCAGATCACGCAGGGCCGTATCCTCTTCCTCCCAAAACATCGGCAGGGGATACGTCATATAAAAGGGAAGCCCATTTCCGTAAACGCCGCAGCGCGGACAGCTCTCCCGGAAAAACCTCCCGTCCCTGCTCCCTTCTTCCTGTGTAGCCTGTGAAAATCCGGGAAAAAATGTCCCCGGCCTGTATTCCTCCATCCTGCCCTTTCCGGGCCGTCAAAGCCCTGAGCTATCGGCCCATCTCTTTTAATTTATGGTATGCAAAATGCGCGGATATGTTTTCTACTTACGGAAACGGGACGGTCCCCTTTCTCCGGAGAGCATGTCCGCAAGCTGTCCGGCGCGGCGCGCCTCCTTTGCAGTACAGCCTCCCGCATAACGCGCTTTTTCATATAGCTGGACCAATTCGAGAAAAAGAGCCTCCTTATGGCAGGCTTCCTCCCCCGCCTTCTCTTTCCCCTCCTCCAAATGCATCAAGCAGGAAAGTTCTCTGGCTGTTTTGCCTTGTACCAGGCCTTTTCTCGCTTCTTCCTTCCATGGATCCTTCCTCGCCTTTCCCCCATTCGTTCCATCCGGGTTGCGAAATCCTTCCGTCCGCCGAATCGTCCGGATAAACGCCTTTCGTATCTTCTCCTCCTCCGTTCTGGCAAAAAGCAGCCGCCTTCTCTCCCCTCTCTCTTTCTTTTGCCCCTTCTCTATCCTTTCCCTGATCTCTTCCGCGTCGTTCGCATCTTCCCTTGTTTCTCCGCGCTTTTCATAAAAACGATGAAGGGCAGCAAGGAACAGCTTATACAGTGCGAAGCAGATCAGAAACAGGCAGCCGCCCAGAATCACCAGCTCTATCGCCTTATAGAGAAGTTCCAGCCAGAACGGTGAGGCGGCCGCCTCTCCGGCCGCCAGCTGCGGCACGGCCGCCGGCGCTTCTTCTATCTGTTCCGCTCCTCCGTCGCTTCCAAACAGGCGAAGCAGCATGCCAAGGCACCACAAGATTCCCCTGCCAAGATACCAAAGGCCTTCTTTCAGCCACGTCACAGCTTTATTCATCAGGCTGTCATCCGCTGCCGCTCCCAGAATCATCACCACAATCAGGCTGCAGGCCGCACTCAGGCCCCCTCCCTGCATCAGCATCTTTCTCGCCGGAATATGCGCATTGCTTGCCCGATTAAATCGGATGAACTGTTCCAGGCGCTGCAGATATATATGAATAAAAAACAGAAACGTATAAAGAAGCGCTGCGTTCAGAATTCTCGCACAGCTCTCATCTGCGCCAAGATAAGCGCAAAGGAAAAATGTCCCTGCCCCCAGCACCGCCGCGGCAGCGGCTCCCAGCGCCCCTTCCCCGTCGGACTGAAGTTTGAAGCGCACATAGAGGGAGCGGAACAGATAACAGGCGGTCAGCATAACAAACACCGCCCTCTGCGGCGCCGTCTCTCCCAGGCAGGAACCCAAAAACAGCACAGCCGCATGCAGGCCCATAAAGGCCAGAAACCGATTCGCGGCCATCCGGATCAGCCATGCAGAAATAGGAACTGCGAGAAGCAAAATCTGCCTGAACAGGGACGGCTGCGCAAAGGACATCTCCCCAAAGGCGCTTTCCACCTTGGGAAAAAGGGCGAACAGAACGGTTTCTACGCAGAATACCACCAGATAATTTTGCAGGATTTCCATCATTTCCAGCAGACGTTTCAGCCCTTTATGCCCCATTCAGCAATTCCTCCGCATTCAGCCGGATAAAATGCAGCTTCTCCGGCTTTTCCACTTCGCTCTCCATCCGAGGGAGCAGCGGGCACATCCATATGCCCTCCGCACCGCTGGCCAGATACGTTTCCAGAAGATTCTGGAATGCAGCGCTCCTGTCCACGGACAGAAACACGCTCATCATTTCCTTCCTGCCATCTTCCAGTTCTTTTGCAAATAAATGCGCAAATCCATCCACTTCCTCCTCCAGATTCAGCCTGGCCAGCGCACGGTTGATGCTCTCCATCTGCCCTGCTCCCGAACTGGGCGGCAGCCGCATGGGTCTGCCTGTCAGAATATCTTTTGCATTGCAGTATACGGCCACCCGTATCCCTTGGCCAAGCAGCATCTGCGCGATACGGGCCGCAATGCGTATGCACAGTTCCATCAGCTCTTCCTGCCGCCAGATCCCGTTGTCCTCCAAATTCAGGAAGATCCGAACCGCCTGCAGGGACGTATAATTGCGCATATTTACCATGAGCGTTCCTATGCGCGCCGTGGCCTTCCAGTTGATCGCTTTTCTCTCGTCAAAGGGCGCATATTCCCGGATCCCCCGATATTCAAAAGGATCTTCCAGCAGATGGCGTTTTGCCAGGATCTCTCCGTTCAGTTTCTGCAGCGCGCGGTCGAGTTCAAAGCCGCCCACAGGTGCGGGATACACATACAGGCTGCTGTTCTCCTCCAGTTCCTCCACCATCTCATTCCCGAGGAAAAGGTCAGAACAGACCAGATCCAGGCCGTTTATCCGATAATATCCCCTCGCGCCACACCGAAACGGGATCCGCCTCGTCACACGCTGCCTCGGCCCCATGGAAAGGATATCATTGCGGTAATACTGATCGGACACCGCACTGTCTCCTTCTCCGGAAAAATGCAGCTTTCTTGATACCTGAAATTTCACCTTCAACACAGGAAGGGGAAGCAGCTTTCCATTTTCCACCTGCTCCACCAGACAGCATTCTTCCCCTTCCGTCGCGCTTTCCCTGGAAAAATACAGCCTGGCGGACAGGCCTTTCTTCCAGAACCGGGCATAGATCCATGTTTGAAGGAAATAGAACGCCGCCGCTCCCGCACATATCCATAGAATCAGCATCTTCTATCCTCTCCCGCCGAAATCCTCCACCGGAACCGGAACGGTCCGCAGGATCTCTTCAATCAGCCCTTCTGCATCCTTTCTTCCGCCTCCGCCATAGGAAAATACCAGTCTGTGCGCGAGCACCGAAGGCGCCAGCGCCTTCACATCATCCGGAATGCAGTACTCCCTTCCATCCATATAGGCCCACGCCTTACAGGCACGCATCAATGCCAGCGTTCCCCTGGGGCTTACCCCCATGACCACCTTCTCCTGCTTTCTCGTGCTGGCCGCGATGTCCGCCATATATCCGGCGATCAGAGGGTGTACGGACACCCGGGCTGCTTCCTCTTTCATGGCCAGCAGTTCTTCCCGGGTAATCACCGGCTGCAACTCCATAATCGGATCCGCATGGCAGTATGTCTCCAGAATCGCGATTTCTTCTTCCCGCGTCACTTCTCCCATGGACAGCCTCATCATGAATCGATCCATCTGCGCCTCCGGCAGAGGGAACGTTCCTGCCGTCTCCACCGGATTCTGCGTGGCGATCACAAAAAAGGGCGGTTCCAACGCAAACGTCTTTCCATCTATGGTCACCTGCCGCTCTTCCATACACTCCAAAAGTCCGGCCTGGGTTCTCGGGGTGGCTCGGTTGATCTCATCCGCCAGCAGGATATTCGTAAATACCGGCCCTTTCTTCAGTTCAAACCGTTCCGTTTCCTTGCTGTATATATGCAGCCCTGTAATATCCGCGGGCAGCATGTCCGGCGTAAACTGAATCCTTCCCATCCGCACGCCCAAAGAGGCGGACAGCGCCTTTGCCAACTTGGTTTTGCCCGTTCCCGGAACATCCTCCAGCAGCACATGCCCGTCTGCCAGAAGCGCCGCAATCAGCTTCTTCGCAATCTCGTCCTTGCCGATGATGACTGTAGCCGTATTTTTAAGTATTCTCTGTACCGTATCCCGCATATTTCCCCTTATCCTGCCGTTCCTGCGGCATCTCCTTTATACCCGACGCTCCGGTTACCTGATACTCAGGTATACACAGCGCGCCTGTCCGCTTCTCATCTGGCAGACAGGCGCGCTTTCTTTCTGGTTATTCTTTTAATACCTCTATCCGCGCCATTGCCCTTTCAAGCGCAGTTTTGGCCCGTGCCATATCCGTATCCGGCTTGTGTTCCTTCAGGCGCTCCTGCGCCCGCTCCAGAGCGGAATAAGCCCGTTTCTCGTCTATTTCCTCCGGCCATTCCACCACTTCCGCCAGAATCGTCACCTGATCCGGCAAAACCTGGGCAAATCCCGCATGCAGCGCAGCTTCCTTTTTCCCATTCTCCATAGTGATGGTAAGGATACCCGGTTTAATCATGACCGTCAGAGGGATATGCTTCTTGTAGATCCCAATCTGCCCCTCTGTGGTATTAAACTCCACCATGAAAACAGGTCCCTCAAAGAAAATGCGCTCCGGGGTGATGATTTTCAGTGTGAAATTCCCATCCTCTGCCATATTGCACCTCTTATTTCACGCGCGAAAGCACATCGTCTATGCTGCCTGCATTCAGGAAATAACTTTCCGGAATTGAATCATGTTCCCCGTCCAGAATCTCCCGGAAGCTCCGGATCGTCTCCGAAACCGGCACATACCTGCCTTCCAGGCCGGTAAACTGTCCCGCCACATGGAAGGGCTGGGAAAGGAACCGCTGCACCTTTCTGGCCCGTTGAACGACCAGCTTGTCCTCTTCTGACAGTTCATCCATTCCCAGAATGGCGATGATATCCTGCAGTTCTTTATAGCGCTGAAGCAGTTCCTGGACACCTCTCGCCACCTGATAGTGCTCTTCTCCCACGATCCTGGGATCCAGAATCCTGGAAGTGGATTCCAGCGGATCCACCGCCGGATAGATCCCCAATTCCACAATGGAACGCGAAAGCACCGTCGTCGCATCCAGATGGGCGAACGTGGTGGCCGGAGCCGGATCCGTCAGGTCATCCGCAGGAACATAGACAGCCTGCACGGAAGTGATGGAACCGTTCTTCGTGGAAGTGATCCTTTCCTGCAGCGCGCCCATCTCCGTCTGCAGGGTGGGCTGATATCCCACCGCAGAAGGCATCCGGCCCAGAAGCGCCGACACCTCGCTGCCCGCCTGCGTAAAACGGAAAATATTATCGATAAACAGCAGCACGTCTTTGCCGCCCTTATCACGAAAATACTCCGCCATCGTCAGCCCGGACAAACCGACCCGCATTCTCGCTCCCGGCGGCTCATTCATCTGGCCGAATACCATGGTCGTCTTATCGATAACGCCCGACTCTTTCATTTCATAGTACAGGTCGTTTCCTTCCCGCGTCCGTTCCCCTACGCCCGTAAATACGGAATATCCGCCGTGTTCCGTAGCAATGTTGCGGATCAGTTCCTGTATCAGCACCGTCTTGCCCACTCCTGCGCCGCCGAAAAGGCCGATTTTACCGCCTCTCTGATAGGGACAGAGCAGATCCACCACCTTGATTCCGGTTTCCAGCATTTGCGTATCCGTGGACTGTTCCTCAAATTTCGGCGCGCTTCTGTGGATCGGTTCATAGGTCACTCCTTCCGGAGGCGGAAGGTTATCGATCGGCTTGCCCAGAACGTTGAACATGCGCCCCAACGTTTTCTCCCCCACCGGGACGCGGATCGGCGAGCCGGTAGCAAACGCCTCCATCCCCCTCACGAGTCCGTCAGTCGGGCCCATGGCAACACAGCGCGTCGTATCATCGCCCAGGTGCTGAGCCACCTCCGCCACCAATGTGGAGCCATCCCTTGTCGGAATTTCCAATGCCTCATTGATCTCGGGAAGCTTGCCCGTATCAAACCTTACATCCAGGATGGCGCCGATCACCTGGGTGATTTTCCCGCTCATTTTCTCTGCCATGTTTCCTTCTATTCCTTTCTTTTTTCTGTTTCCTCCAACAAAATGCACATGGTCATGCCCTTATCAGTCGATCGCTGAAGCGCCGGCTATGATTTCGGTCAGTTCCTGTGTGATGGAACCCTGACGCGCCCTGTTATACAACAGCGAAAGCTCTTCTATCATCTCTTCCGCATTGCCCGTCGCAGAGTCCATCGCCTGCATTCTTGCGCCGTTCTCACTGGCAGCGCCTTCCAGCAGGCCGCTATAGATCATTCCCGTAATATATTTGGGAACCAGAAGCTCCAGCGCTTCTGCCTCCTCCATCTCAAAATTCATCAGAAGTCCGGAAGCATCCTCCTCATCGGAATCCTGCTGCATCTCATTCACATCCACCGGGAGAAGCTTTCTCAGGCATGGGATGTGGGTTACCGTATTCCGAAATACGGTATAAGCCAGGTAGATTTCACCGATCTCTCCCTTTCTGTATGCTTCCAGGACCTCTCTGCTTATATGAAGCGCATCCGCATAGGAGGGTTCTTCCATGACCGCAGACGCATCCCACTGTATCTGCCATCCACCGCGCTCCAGGGCATCCCTTCCCTTTTTCCCCACCGTATAGGCCACAATTTCATCCCGGGAAAACGCCCCCTGCGTGATCAGTTTTGTAACTCCCGAATTGTATCCTCCCGCAAGCCCTCTGTTGGAAGTGATCACGATCACGGCTTTCTTCGCCGCCGCACCGCTTTCTGCTCCATTCAGATATGGATGCCGGATATTTTCCGAATGTTCCAGGATGGAACATACCGTCCGATACATGGCGTTAAAATACGGTTTGGATTCCTCAGCCTTCCGCTTGGCCTTCTGCAGCTTCACAGTGGATACCAGCTTCATCGCCTTGGTGATCTGCTGCGTGCTCTGGATGCTTCCCTTGCGCCTCTTGATATCTCTCATTGAAGCCATTTACTTCACCCAACTTTCCCCAAGAACTGCGCTTTGCACGCCTCGATCGCCTTCACAAGCGCCTCTTCCGTTTCCTCCGTAATCTGTTGATCCGTCCGGATCGCGGCAGGCACCTCCGGATACTGTCCGTCAATGAATTCAAACAGCGCTCTTTCAAAACGGGTAATCTGTTCCGTCGGGATATCCAGCAGATGCTTATGCGTAACCGCATAGAGAATGATAACCTGATATTCCACGGCCATCGGCTGATACTGCGGCTGTTTCAGGACCTCCTGAATCCGCTCACCTTGAGCCAGCTTCTCTTTCGTATCCGCATCCAGTTCAGAACCGAACTGGGCGAATGCTGCGAGCTCACGATACTGCGCCAGCTCCACACGGATAGGCGCCGCAATCTTCTTCATAGCCTTGATCTGCGCCGCACCGCCCACACGCGATACGGACAGCCCCGCATTGACAGCGGGACGATATCCTCCGTTGAACATCTCCGTCTCCAGGTAGATCTGCCCATCCGTGATGGAGATCACATTCGTGGGAATATAGGCGGATACATCTCCTGCCTGGGTCTCTATGATCGGAAGCGCGGTCAGAGAACCGCCCCCATACTCTTCGTTCATTCTTGCCGCGCGCTCCAGCAGACGGGAATGCAGATAAAACACATCCCCCGGATATGCTTCACGTCCCGGCGGGCGCTTCAGAAGCAGGGACAGGGTACGGTACGCCGCTGCATGCTTACTCAGGTCATCATAGACCACCAGCACATCTTCCCCTTTTTCCATCCACTCTTCTCCGATCGCACAGCCGGAATACGGCGCAATGTACTGCAAAGGGGCCAGTTCACTCGCCATGGATGCCACCACCGTGGTATAGGACATGGCACCGTACTCTTCCAGCGTCTTCACGATGGACGCCACCGTAGATGCCTTCTGTCCGATGGCAACATAGATGCACTTCACATCCTGTCCCTTCTGATTGATGATGGTATCGATGGCAATGGCCGTCTTTCCCGTCTGCCTGTCTCCGATAATCAGTTCCCGCTGCCCTCTTCCGATAGGAACCATGGAATCAATCGCCTTGATCCCGGTCTGCAGCGGCCTGTCTACCGATTTGCGCGTGATAACGCCTGAGGCCACCCGTTCAATGGGCCGGAATTTCTCCGTCCGGATCGGGCCCTTCCCGTCAATCGGCCTTCCCAATGCATCCACCACGCGTCCGGTCAGCGCATCCCCTACGGGAACCTCCACCACACGCCCGGTGCTCTTTACCAGGTCTCCTTCTCCTACCGCGCGTTCGCTGCCAAGCAGCACAGCGCCCACGTTATCTTCCTCCAGGTTCAGCACCATCCCGTATACTTCTCCGGGAAATTCCAGCAGTTCCCCCTGCATCGCATTTTCCAGCCCGTGAATGCGCGCGATGCCGTCCGCCACCTGGATAACCGTTCCCACTTCCGCCACTTCCAGCTTGGAAGCATACCGTTCTATCTGTTCTTTTATAACTGAACTTATCTCTTCTGGTCTCAATTTCATGGGCCAATAACCTTCCTTTATGGGCCCCCGCGGCCCCGATTTATATCTGGATTCGCATCAGCTGACGGCTAAGCCCCTCCAGCCGGGTACGGATGCTGGAGTCCACCACCCTGTCCCCGATTCGGATGACAAGGCCTCCGATCAACGACGCATCCGTTGTCAAGTGCAGTTCTATTTTCTCATACGGCGTGGTCTCAAGCAGCCGTCTTTCGATCTTTTCCTGCTGCCTTTCATCCAGCGCAATCGCACTGGTAATATATGCGACGCCGATTCTTTGATGCTCCCTGAACCGCCGCACATAATCCGCAAAAATATCTTCCATCGCGCCGTAGCGCCCCTTCTCAATCAGCACCCTCAGGAAGCCATACAGCTCATCGGACAGCCTTCCTTCAAATACTTCCTTCAGCACGGACAGCTTCTCCTGGCGGCTGATGTCCGGGTGATTCATAAGCCTGGAAAATTCCGGATTCTCCGAAAGGATCTCCTGCAGATCTCTGATCTCCTCCATCAGTTCATCCACAAGCCCCTTTTCCAGCGCGAGGCCAAACAGCGCCTCGCCGTAAGTATTGGAAATCAGCTTAGCCATGTGCGATCACCTATTTCCTTCAATGTTTCGTCAATCAGCCTCTCCTGCATGGAAGCATCCACAGAAGCGCCGATCATCTTGCCGGCCAGAACGGAAGCGATTGATACCATTTCCCGCTTCACATCATCCGCCATTTTTTTCTTTTCCAGATCCGCTTCCACCCTGGCCCGCGCCACGATCCGTGCGGCTTCCGCCTTTGCTTCCTGTTCGATGCGGTTTCCATTGGCCAGGGCTTTCTTTCTGGTGGCGGAAAGGATTTCCTCCGCCTCTTTATTGATATTGGCCAGCTTGTCTTCATATTCCTTTTTTAAGGCGGCCGCTTCTTCTCTGCCGGCCTTCGCCTCGTCCAGATCCTGCCGGATCCCATCCTGCCTCTTTTTCAGGAATTCCCTGACCGGGTTGAACAGAAAATAAGACAGGACAAAAAACAGAACAAATACCGCGATGATGGTGAGCACAGAATCGGCCAGAAGCTGGAAATCCAGATCAAACAGGCGCGGTTCCATCGTATCCGCGGCAAGAAGATGCGGCACCATGAATTTGGTAAGCAAATTTTGGTCTCCTTTCCCCTTTCTTTTTTCCCGGTCTCAGATCAGGTCAGAGGTTTCACGAATAAAAGCAGCATGGCCACCAGAAGACCGTACAGACCCGTTGTTTCCGCAACGGCCTGTCCCAGCAGCATGGTGGACGTGATATCAGATTTAGCGCCCGGATTGCGTCCTACCGCCGCAGCTGCATGCCCTGCCGCAATTCCCTGGCCCACACCTGGCCCAATTCCTGCGATCAGCGCGAGTCCCGCTCCGATTGCCGAACATCCCAGAATAAAGTTCTCATTGAATTCCATAATTTCCTCCATTTCCGCCGCTTCATACGGCCCACTTTTTTTCTTTTACTTTCAGTCGTCCCCAATTGCGTCTGAAATATAGGTCATCGTCAGCATACAGAATACATAGGTCTGGATCGCGCCGGAAAACAGATCAAAATACACATGCAGCGCGGCAGGCCAGAACAATGCCACCCATTTTAACAATCCATATATCAGCGCCATCATCACTGTTCCTGACAGGATATTGGCGAACAGACGCAACGACAGGGAGATTGGCACTGCCACATCTCCTATAATATTGATCGGGATCCAGATCGGCCATGGATCGCACAATCCCTTCAGCACTCCCGACAGCTTCTGATGCTTCAACTTATTATAATGGATCAGAATAAATGTCATCAGCCCCAAAGGCAGCGTCACCCCATAGTCCGCCGTGGGAGGGCGCAGGCCGAACAGACCAGAAATATTGCAGATCAGTATAAAAAGAAATACCGTGCCGATATAGTTTGCGAACTTCGCCGCATTCTTTCCCATAACGCCGTGTATCATTCCGTCCAGCTTTTCCACGATGAGTTCCACCACATTCTGAAAAGCCCCCGGCACCTGCTGTGCCCGCTTCATCACCCGATTGGCCGCGATTGCGAAGACTATGAACACGAGCAGGACAATCAAAAGGCTGATATGGGTCGTCGTTATCCATACCTTATGTCCGAAAAAATTATAAGAAAAGACCCCATGTATCATAAAGTCCACTTCCGCTTCCGCGGTCAGCAGAATACTGTTTCTCACAAAGTCACCTCCTCCTTTTCTTCCCTTTCCTTCTTTCCGCCATGCAGACGGCGATGCAGAAACGGCTGCATATATGCCGCAGCCTTCAGTCCCATAATACCTGCAAAGGCCGACAGCGGATTAGCGATCTTCGTTATCATGATGACTGCAAAAGCCGCCACAATCACCAAATAGCGTATAACCGCCTGCTTGCCGATATATTTCTGGGCGCTTCCCGCATCTTCCAGCCCTCTTTCAAGCGCCCACCACATATGATAAGAGGCTCCCAGCGCCAAAAGGGCGCCAAGCCACAGCCCCAAGCTATAACTAACGGCTTCTTTCATAAACCATACGGGCACGATCTGCCACGCGAGGGTCCATATCAGAATCCCCAGCCACAGCTCCCGCACCGTTTCATTTATTTTCCCCAGAAGACTTCTTATCATGCCCTTCTTTTCTCCCGCTGCCGGTAAGCTTTGCCGCCAGCAGATAAATATTTCTGAATCCCGCCAACGCCCCTATAAAAAAGAAAATGATTACCAGAAAAGAGGTTCCCAGCCTCTTATCAAGATACATCCCTGCAAATGCGCATAAAAAAATCGGAACCAGCATATAGATCCCGAACTGTGTAATCAGGGTCAGATAGCGGAAAATATTCTTATCCCATTTCATATTCGTCCTTATTTCCACACCGCTTTGGCGTATCAGAGGCGATTGGCCGTCCCTCAGACCTTCTCTCCTCTTAACCGGAAAATACCTATGTATGATTATACCCGTTTTTCTTTCGCCTGTCCACTTCATACGCGGGAATTTTCACCGACATATTACCCGCGCGCCTCTTCGCACGCTCGCGTACCGCCTTTCCGCCAATAGGCAGGGGCCAAGCCGTCATTTCCCGGCGCCCATCCCGCATATAAAAGAAGGCTGCCTGGCCGCGCTGGATTCCGTTTCCTGCAAACCACCTCAAAAATTGGCTGTTTCTAAACATTTGCATGCAGGAAGTTCTCCCGCCTGGCGGCTAAACTCCGCCCTGCCGGGCGTCAGACAACGCCGCCAGGGCGTGCGGGAACTTGACATTTTCTCTTCCAGTGTATAAAATTTGGAACATAAATATATTGATGCTGCCCGTATTCACAGGGGGAAGGGAGCGCCTATGAAAGAGCTCATTCTGTACCGCAGACGTCTGATTCCGGAGGAATGCATCCTGCTAAAGGATGACGTAATTCTTCTGTCACAGGACGGCCTTCTCGTGACCGGCTGGAAAGCCCTGAAAAAAAGGCAGGATCTGCATCACGGCTTCTCTTGCTATTATCTGAACGAAGGCTACAAAATCAGCCGCTTCTATGCCCCTGACGGCCGCCTTCTCTATCATTACTGCGACATCATTTCCCCTGAATATCATGAGGATTCCAATTCCCTGATCGTCACGGATCTGCTGGCAGATGTCGTTATCTATCCGGACGGTTTTGTCAAGGTCATCGATCTCGATGAGCTCTCCCTCGCCTTCGACAGGCAGCTTCTTTCTTCTGAGCAGTTAAAAAGCGCGCTGCGTTCCCTGAACAGCCTGCTCACAGCCATTTATGACGGCAGGCTTATGGAGCTGACCGCTCCCATGGAGCGTTTTGATCCGATGCTGTAAACGGGCACATCTCAACGCTGCAGAAATCACGCCTTACATGTATGCACGCTCCATCCGGGCATAGCCAAAAAGCCGTTCCGGCATTCTGAACCGGGACGGCTTTTATTTAGGAAAAATATGCGCTCCATTTTGCAGCATATAGGTTTTAGTAGAAAACATGCCCGCCGATATTGATGCCTGTAAGGCCCGGCACAGGCGTTCGGAAGAACACGCAGTTCCCCACATTCGTCACACCGCTCATGGCTTCATCCGCCGCGCGGTAACAGCTGTCCGTAGCGCGGTTCTCCGCCAGGGCAAGTGCCAGGCGGCCGGTGGACACCGGTTCAAACTGTCCGGACTGATAAATCACACCTGATACGGTATTGGGAAACACAGAACTGAGCACCCGGTTGATTACCACAGCTCCCACAGCCACCTGTCCCTCATAGGGCTCCCCTCCCGCTTCGCAATAGATCAGATTGGCCAGCAGGTACCTGTCATCTTCCGTAAAGGTGACTTCTGAAATATCCCTCCAGCTGGATTGAGCGGCCAAACGGGATTTCCGCAGTTCCTCCTCCAACTGTTTCTGCAGGGCCGAAATGTTCTCATTCTGCGCTTCAATCTGCGCTTCCAGCGCTTCCACCTGTGCTTCGGCGTTGGCAATCTGATCAGAATAGGCAGAAATGCTTCCCTGCGTCTGGCTGATCAGGCCGGAAAACTTCTCATGTTCCGCTTCTGCAGACGCCTTCATCTCGTCCAGCTGCGCTTTCTCTTCTTCCAGCTGGGCCTCCTGTTCCTCCACCGCTTCTCTGGCCGCTTTATAATCCGCCAGCATTTCCTGATCGTATGAGGCAACCTGGGTGAAATATTCCGTCAGGTTCAGGATTTCCCCAAAGGAACCAGCCGAAAGGAAGGCCTCCAGATACATGTTATTGCTGTGTTCATAGGAGTACTGGATCCGTTTCTTCAGGCAGGTATACTGCCATTCTTCCGTCTCTTTCGCCTGTTCCAATTCTTCCTGGGTGGCTGCAATCTCTTCGTTTTTGGTAATAATATTGCTCTCGATTGTCTCCAGCTCATTGCTCACCGCTGTCAGTTGATCGGTCAGGTTATTCAATTCCCCTTCGAGGCTGCTCTGCGCATTCTCCAGTTCATCGATCTGGCCCTCCTGCGCATCTTTCAAATTCTCCGTCGCTTCCTTTTCCTGCTTTGCCTTCTCCAGCTTCTCCCTCGTATCTGAGGTTGCAGCCGCGTGCACCTGCGGGACCGTAAGCATGATCAAAGCCATCAAAAAGGCGGTCAGCCTGCGTTTTCCCGATGTCCTCATCCGCATTCTCCTTCAAGTCCCTTTACAGGGAAATAACCACCTGCCGTCCTGCCGGCTCATATCTGCGGTAAGTCACGCCGGCCGCGTCCAGCATCCGTTTGGATGCGCGCACAGACGGCGTATCCGCATATTTATCGCATTCGTACACAATCTCCTTAATCCCGCTCTGGATGATCGCTTTGGCGCATTCATTGCAGGGAAAAAGAGATACATACAGCTTAGCGCCAGCCAGACTTCCGCCCCTGTAATTGAGGATCGCGTTCAACTCGCTGTGCGTCACATAGGGATACTTGGTATCTTCCTCTTCCCCGGTCTTACCCCAGGGAAATTCATCATCAGAACAGCCGATCGGAAATCCGTTGTATCCCATGGACAATATTTTATTATCGCCGCTGACAATGCAAGCGCCCACCTGCGTATTGGGATCCTTGGAACGCATGCCCGACAGCTTTGCCACCCCCATGAAATACTCATCCCAGGTTATATAATCCTTCCTCTTCATGGCTTCTCCTTTTCCCGTCTCATACAGACACCTGCCAGGCGGTTACTTGGTTCCGAATATCCTGTCTCCTGCATCACCCAGGCCAGGAACGATGTAACCGTGGTCGTTCAACCGCTCGTCCAGTGCCCCCACATACAGATCCACATCCGGATGCTTCTCCTGCATCTTTGCAATCCCCTCGGGCGCTGCGATAATGCACATAAAGTGAATCTTCTTGCATCCTTTATCCTTCAGCATCTGAATCGCTGCTACGGAAGAACCGCCCGTTGCCAGCATGGGATCCACTACGAATACCTCTCTTTCCGCACAGTCCGCAGGGAGTTTGCAGTAGTATTCCACGGGCATGAGTGTCTCCGGATCGCGGTACAATCCGATATGCCCCACCTTCGCTGCCGGAATCAGATTCAGCACGCCGTCAACCATTCCCAGGCCCGCGCGCAGGATCGGCACGATTGCCATCTTTTTTCCTTTCAGTTCTTTTACCGTGGTATCGCAGATCGGCGTGGTAATCTTGACGTCCGTAAGAGGCAGGCTCCTCGTCGCTTCATAACAGATCAGCATCGCGATCTCGCCGATGGTCTGACGGAAATCTTTTGTTCCGGTTTCAATCCTTCTGATATAACCGATTTTATGCTGAATCAAAGGATGATCCATAATCACTACCTTAGACATGTCTTTTCTCCTCCCGTATTCGCTTCTCTCTTTTGTTAATTATTCTTCAATGGCCTTCACTCTGCGCACATGCTTCTCCTCCCCTGAAAACGGAGTGGAAAGAAATGTCTCCACAATGCCGAGCGCCAGGTTCCGCCCCACAATGCCGGCGCCCATGGCAAGCATGTTGGCGTCATTATGCTCCCTTGTCAATCTGGCAGACACCGTATCGGCACACAGCGCACAGCGGATACCCCGCACTTTGTTCGCCACAATAGAAATCCCGATTCCCGTAGTGCAGATCACGATTCCTTTATCGCACTCCCCTGAGGCGACCGCTTCCGCAGCAGCCCTTCCGAACGCAGGATAATCGCAGGATTCTTTGCTGTCGCACCCATAATCCTTCCATTCAATGCCATGCTCGTCCAGATACTTGATGACCTCCTGCTTCAGATCGTATCCCCCATGGTCACTTCCCAACGCTATTTTCATCTTTCCCTACGCACCTTTCCGCCCTAAAAGGCATTTATTCTCGCAAAGGGGTTCCCCCATCGCTTTCGCTTCCGCCATCCTAACTTTGTATCACATGATGTCCCGCCGCTTTCAGCAGGCGGTTCATGATGGCCTGTCCTATCCCATCCGTATCAAAGGATTCCGAATACATCACTTCCACTTCCTCATCGTCGAACTCCCTCAGAATCCGATACAGGCTGTGCGCGATCGCTTCTTCATCCTTCCTCGCACCCGCGCTCTTCACGCTATCCGCCAGATAACGCGCTGCCGTTTCATCCGTGGCGATCACTCCCGTACGCTTTCCGCAGGCGGCAGCCTGCGCGCACAATTCGTTGATCCGCCGCACCACTGCATCCTCCTGGCCTTCCACGATAGAAAGTTCCCCCTTGGGGGCATAATGCCTGTATTTCATACCTGGCGCCTTCGGGCGTCCTGCTGTATCGCCTTTCAGGATGGTCTGATCCACGGATACATGGCCGAACACATCCTCCAGCATCTTCTTCGTTATATATCCGGGCCGCAGGATCATCGGCTCCGAGCCGGTCAGATCCACAATCGTGGATTCCAGGCCGATCCCCACAGCGCCTCCGTCCAGGATCATGTCGATCCTTCCGTCCATGTCTTCCGCAACATACTGGGCTGACGTCGGGCTTGGCTTGCCGGATGTATTCGCGCTGGGCGCAGCCACATAGCCTCCTGCAGCCTCAATCAAACGCCTGGCAACCGGATGCGAGGGAAGGCGCACCGCCACCGTATCCAGCCCGCCGGTTGTTTCCTTCGGCACCGCTTCCTTCCTTGGGAGAATCATTGTAAGCGGGCCAGGCCAGAACGCATCCGCCAACCGTTTTCCCCAGCCGGATGGATCCTCAGCAATCCTGTATATATCTTCCCAACAGCAGATATGAATGATCAGCGGATTATCAGAAGGCCTTCCTTTTGCCGCATAAATTTTCCTGGAAGAAGCGGGATTCAGCGCGTCCCCTCCAAGGCCATAAACCGTCTCCGTCGGGAAAGCTACCAGTCCTCCTTCTTTCAGGATCTGTCCTGCTCTCTGTATTTTCTCCTCATCCGCTTCGCTTCCATCCATCACTTCGATTACTGTATTCATATCTATCTTCTTTCTGTATCTTTTCCAATCGCCATCTGCTCCAATTCGCGGCTCTTGTGACATTATAGCATACCTGCACAGGATTTACTACTTTTCCCGCAGGCCTGTAAGAAAATTGGGTTACTACTCAGGCCCGCCAGAACATAAAAGCCGCAGGGCCCGGATACAGGAACATGCAAAACGAGGAAGGGCAGAAACTATTTCTATCTTGGCCCAAACCGTTCCAGCACGCTCCGAACAGGCTTGTACAGGCAAAGCATCAGCACAAAATTACTGATCCCATGCACAATGTCAAAAGGAATTCCTGCCACCCACCAGGTAAATCCTGCTGCAGGGCCGCCGGCTATAAAATACGGAATGGAGCAGAGCGCTCCGAAAGCCAGTCCAAATCCTCCCGAAAGAACCGCAAAAGTCAGCGCATCCTTCTGTTTCCGGAGCCTGCGCGTCAACCATGCCAACAGGGGCCAGGCATACAAATACATGACCCACCAGAGGCCAAATCCGTAGATCATCCCCTCCACCAAAACGAAGGCCACTATGGCATAATAAACCCGCCGCCCGAGGACCAGGGTGAACAGGATGATGAGCAGGGAGACCAATTCCACGTTCGGCAAAAAAGCGAGGGCGGTTTTGGCGCACTCCAGCGCCGCAACCATCAAACCCACGCTGACAATGTCATAAGCGGTAAGCTTCTTCGGTTTCTTCTGGCTATTCTGCCAATGTGTAGACAATTTCAAACGCATCACCGTCCTGCACCGGCTGGGAGGATACGCCGTACATGCAGTCCTCGCCATTCACATAGAAATACCAATAGGCCCCGTCCTCGTTATAGTCAGCCCGCAGCCCGTTCACCGTATCAATCATGAGACCGTAAGAGGACTCTGTGCCGGAAAAGGTCAGCCCTTCCTCTTCCAGTTCCGTAAGCACCTCTTCCAGGTACTGCGCATCCGTCCTGCAGGAATACGAGGTTTCTTCTCCCTGGTCGTCCACTACCGTCACGCTCACTTCCTTGCTTCCGGATTGGGTGCGGGCTGAGAACAGCAGATAGACCGCCCCCAGCACAACGACCGCCAACACCAGCAAAAGAACCGCCAGCTTTTTATGGGAATTGTTGGATTGCGTTTTCATTCTGATTACTCCTTCCTCATCATTCAGACTTTGTAGTGTCATCCACCGTTGGTTATCATATCCTATTTGAGGAAAACCCGCAATCTTTTCTTCCCGATCTCACGAATCATTCTTCCCGATCTCATGAATCATGCGCATTCAAATACTGCATCACCGCCATATGAATATGCCATGCCAGTTTCTCCTGGTAATAATCCTCCCCAAGCTTCGCCGCCTCTTCCCCATTGGACAGAAACCCGCATTCCACGATCACAATCGGGCGGCCCGTCTTTTTCAGGAGATAATAGCTGTCATTCGCCTTGGCCGTCCTGTGATTTTCCGGATCCAGCTTTTGAATCAGCCTCTCCTGAATCCGTTCAGCCAGTTCTTTCCCCTGCACGCTTCCATTATAATAGAATACCTGCGCCCCTTTCACATACTCCTCGCCGTAGCTGTTCTGGTGGATGCTGACCGCCACCTGCGGCTGCGCTTCCTCGATGATCTGAATGCGTTGTTTCATATCCTGTACCTTTTTATTGGAAGCGTTCTCATCATATAAGCCCGTATCCGTCGTCCGGGTCATTACCACCTTCACATCAGACGCTTCCAGAAACATTTTCAGTTTCATCGCAATTTTCAGGTTCAGATCCTTTTCCAGTTCTCCGTTGATCCCCACCTTGCCCGGATCGATCCCCCCGTGTCCCGCATCGATTACCACGCACCATCTCTCCTCCTCCAGCGCATCCCCTTCATTCACCACAACCGCCGCCTGGCCGGCGGCCAAGAAGACGGAGACCAGAAGAAGAATCGTCACAGCTCCTTTCAGAATTCCATCTTTCCATTCTGTTTTCATAGGCGCTCTCCACAGTCCGCTTGATCCATTCTATGAGCTGCCCGAAATAAAAATGCTCCGGCCAAATGGCCGGAGCTCTCTTCGAGCATCATCCGCACGCCCCTGCTTTGATGCATCGCCTTATCCGTTCACAAATCCTGACAGTACCTCCCAGACCTCCGGGTGACCGCTCTCATATCCAAGTTTCCAGGCTGCCACGCCGCCAAGTCCATACTTCTTCATGATGTTCATCTTCACTTCCAGCGACTGTGCGTCTTCCAGCCAGACCTGATAGAACGCATCGCCGTCCTGCAGCTCCGCATAGTTCTGGCAAGTGGTTTCATCCCAGGAGGCCGTCACTCCCCGCTCCGCCAGGAATGTTTCCGCAGCGCTCATCCCCACCGCCTGGCTTTTCACTTCTCCGCCTGAGGTCTCCCAGATGCGCGTGTAGAAAGGCACCGCGTTAATGACTTTTTCCGGAGAAACAGACTGCACCATTGTGCTGATGCCGTCTTCTACATAATTAATGGAAGCCACACTTCCCACTTCCTGGGAACCGCCGTAATGTTCATCATATCCCATGATAATCACATAGTCAGCCACGATCCCCTGTTCTTTCCAATGATAATGTGCGTTGTAATCCTTGGGCACATAATTGTCCACGGAAAGCACCAGCCCATTGGCCCTGCAGGGAATGGACAATTCCCGGATGAACTCAATATAATCCTCACCCGCATCGCTGGGAATCTGCTCCAGATCCACATTGATCCCGTCCACTCCCAGCGCCAGCGCTTCCGCAATCAGCCCCTCTATCAGCTTCGTCCGCTTGCTGGTGTAGGAAAGAATCTCTCTCGTATCCACATCATAAGTAAAGTTATCAAGAAGCGCCCACACTTCCAGCCCTCTGCTGTGCGCTTCTTCCACATAAGAAGTGCTTCCGATACTGACAAAGTTCCCCTCATTATCGCTCAGGAAAAACCAGGTGGGGGAGATCACGTTCATGCCGCTCACCCCTTCCAGGACGGAACTGAGCGTAGAGTTGGCCGCTTCGGTAGTCACCTGATGCCAGCCCAGGTTGATTTTATAATCCCGGCGGATGGATGTATACTCCGGCTCCACATAATCTGTAACAGGAATCAGCGTTTCGCTGCGCACATTCTCCAGCCTCTTGTTCTCCACATATCCCAAAAAGCCGTCTTCTGTAGCCACCTTGCTCCAGTTCTCCATCTCTTCCAGAACGGTCACCTTGTCCCCTGCTGCCACTTCTGTCAGAATATCGCTCTTCACACCGCCCTGATACCGAACTGCCGTATCCTTTCTGATATCTGCAGCCTGGTGTTCTTCCCAGCTCGTGGTGAGCACCGCCCTGTTCGGTTCCGTATAAAGCGAATAGGAAAAATTGGTATACTTCTTCACATAGTCCAGCGCCACATACATGGTACCGTCCTGAAGGAAAGCAAGCACATATCCGTCCTCTCCCGCCTCCCCGGCCTTGGCGTACAGGATCTCATCCGGCGTGGTATAAAGCAGCCATTCTTCATGATAATCCGCATAGAAACGGTCATTCAGATAGGTATGCACCGTGTTCAGATCCAGATAGCAGATTCCTTCCCTCAGAATCCCCTTTTCTTCCTTGATATCATTATTCAGAACCAGCGCCACTTCCTCCGCAGAAGCAAGCTGATAATATTCATTCAAATCCATCCGTTCCTTGGAATAGGAAAAACGCTCCACCACTTTCATTCCGAATGCAGCGCCCGCTATTATAATAATAAGGACGATGGCGATTAATACCGGAACCATTTTCTTCATCTTCCGTAACCTCCTGATCGTCCTTATTATAACAGACTATTTAAACATCGTCATTACCTATTTTTGTATCGTTTTCAAGCTTCCGGCATACCGCATACCCCTCCCCTACGGCAATAATACGGGATTCCATCGCCAGGGATGCCGCATTTTTATTTCTGCTCCCGTCCGCGCGACATGGCATGCGTGCATCATCAGGGAGAAGAGAAGCACTTTTTTCCGTGTTTCTTTTATCCAAAATACGGGCAGAGAAGATATGGATGAAGCCTTTTATGGAAAATTGTATTCGTTCAAACAGAAGGCGTCCCTTTCAGCGGTACTTTATCTTGTCATATCTCACCTCCTTCAGCCTGCCATGCTCATCCATCACAAAATCCGGCATATAGACATCCTCCTCGCAGACATAGAATTTTCTGGCAATCTCCTCCGGAGAAGCCGGCTCGCCCTCCAGATAAAGGTCCACGCCCCTTCTGCTGATATTGAGCAGGTGCTTCTTCAACTCGATCTCATCGTCATTGTTCATGGTTCTTATCCTCCCTTTTGCCAGTTGGGCATCGCTTTCCAAAAGGATCGTGATATATAAACCGATGATCTCCTCCCGGCAGTTCAATGACGATATTTAAACAGACGGCCACGATTTTGGCGGCATAAAAAGATGCTTCCGGACGAGTACCGCGGGATAGAATAAAAATGTGCAAAAAAATCCTCTACTGCTTGTTTTTTTGTGAATTAAACGAAATTAGGTGAAAACTTTGGAAATGATTTCTGATCTGACAAGCACATAAGCCTGTAAGACATCCTCATACTATAAGGATATGAGGAAACAACAGATGTCCTGTTTGGCTGCCCCGGCAGCTATGCCAGCCTGTCTGTCCACAGCCCATACCGCACATCGGTTGTTGTAAGACACAGAAATTCTTCCTACTGGAATCAGAATTTCTGCAAAAATTTGCTTAAAATATGAACACTTTGAATAAATTTCCGATCAAATCTGCCCTCCTTCTGGTACAGATTGACCGAAAGCATCTTTAGAAAGATTATATCCGATATTTTGGAAAATAGCAAGCAAATTCTTAAAAAAGCTTAAACACTAGATGCGAATGCTTGACTTTGCCTACCCTTAAAGTATAATATATTTGAATCTTGTTGATACTATATAAATATGTTCATTTGAGAGGTATTTTCAGTCACATAACGCGGCAAATCCAATATCTTTATATTAAGGATGTGAGAATATGAAAATTGAAAAGGTAAATGACCATCAGATCCGTTGCACTCTGACAAAGGCCGACCTCGCAGACCGGGAATTAAAGATCAGCGAACTCGCCTACGGCACGGAAAAAGCCAAAAGCCTTTTTCGCGATATGATGCAGCAGGCAGCGCTGAAATTTGGTTTTGAGGCGGAGGATATCCCCCTCATGATAGAAGCGATCCCCCTGAACTCCGATTGCATCGTCCTCATCATCACCAAGGTGGAGGATCCGGAAGAGCTGGATACCAGGTTTTCCAAATTCGCCCCCAGCGTGCATGACGACGACAGCCTGGATGAAATGATCCAGGATCTGAACGAAGGGGCAGATGATGTACTCGATCTGTTTAAGAAAATTCAGGAAGGCCGTATTTCCGCAAAGGAAGGTTCCTCCTCTGACAACGAAGAACCCGCTGTACAGGGAGAAGCAAAGGACAGCGTTCACATGACGCAGGTCTACTCCTTTGGTACACTGAACCATGTAACGAGGGCTGCGCATGTTCTGGCAGGGTTCTACAACGGCACCAATTCCCTCTATAAAGATAGCGACAGGGAACGCTATATTCTGCTGGTTTCCAATTCCTCCCATACACCCGAGGAATTCAATAAAATCTGTAATTGCCTATCCGAATACGGACGGCAGGAGAAATCCGCTCCCGGCAAAGATGCTTATCTGCAGGAGCACTGTGAACTGATTGTTGCGGATCACGCCCTGCAGTCGCTTGCCAGAATCTGATGCAATGCAGCTGCGGATAGCCCAGAATGAATCCGTATGCCATTCCACAGCCGTTGCATAAACTGAATCGGTACAAAGAAAAACAGGAGGATATCCCAGGCCTGTGCCTGCCGGATTCCTCCTGTTTTGTACCAAAGGCGCGCTTTCTTATACCGCTTCAATCGCCTTCATCAGATCATCAATATTAATTCCATGAACCATGGCGGCCTCTTCCAGACTTTCCGCCTGAGAAGCAGGACATCCCAGACAATGCATTCCCGCATTCATCAGAACAGGAGCCACGTCAGGGTTGCTGCGAAGGATTTCTCCGATCGTCATATCCTTGGTAATACCAGTCATTCTGCCTACCTCCTTTTCTTTTGAAACTTTCAGCTTTTGGCTGATCGCTCTTAGTATAATACTTTTCCCCCAAATACGCAAGCTATGCATGCAGGATCCCGGATCCCCTCTGCGGCTTCCCGGCTCACGCAGCCTCCCCTCCAGCCCGCAGGGCACCCGAGCAGCTTATGCTCATGAGGGAGGCCGGCTGTGTTTCTTTCTCCGACAAGCCACTTCAAAAACCGGCTGTTTCTGACCTTTTCAACCAGAGGCATACTCCCGCCTGGCGGCTAAACTCCGCCCTTCGGGCGTCAAACAACGCCGCCAGGGC
>ERZ826396.1579-NODE-1579-length-23799-cov-4.836043_pt1 | contig 23799 bp, 22 predicted proteins | sample MGYA00519926_ERZ826396 | MGnify/ENA primary metagenome ERZ826396 (study PRJEB31778, sample SAMEA3449230) | human gut metagenome | biome: human gut; feature: human-associated habitat; material: faeces | place: United Kingdom | collected 2010/2012 ... | reverse complement strand
GCTTTTAAGTTTGTGGGATAAGTTTGTGCAAAATTCGATATTTGCTCATTTATAGCTACCTAAAAAACATTCCGCTTCAACACTTTCAGCAAACAGTTGATGATTTACATCCTGCATAACCAAATAGCTTATCTTTCGACGTTGCTTGGCTAATAGTTTCCCTTCATCTAAAAAAAAATCACCTGTTGCCTCTTTATGTAATCCGCATAAACATCTTGCAAGCGTGGTTTTGCCAGCACCATTACGTCCTGTCAATGCAGTAACTTCGCCTGAATACAATGTAAAATTCAAATCACTGGCAACACACTTCCTCTCGTAAGCCAAATACAAATTTTTGAATTCAAGTTTGTGCGAAGCTCTATCGTGTTTGCTTTTGGCTGAAAAAGCTGATTGATTTTCTAATTGTCTAAGTCCTCGATAACGTCTCCATTCATCACTTTTTTGGTAGAATGATGTTGCTTCATATTCTTCGATCAGTTTGCCGTTTTCAAAAAGGAAAATTCGATCAACAAGTGACTTTAGCCAATTTAAACGATGTTCCGCTATTAATATAGTTTTGCCGCAGGCCTTTAATTTACCAATGATTTTAGCAATTTGTGCAGTAGCGTCCATGTCTAAGTTAGCTGTCGGTTCATCCAAAACTATGATTTCTGGATTTGTAGCATAGGCACAGGCAAAAGCAATACGTTGTTTTTCACCTCCAGACATTGCAAACATACTTTTCCCGAGCAATGGTTCGAGTTCCAATTCTACGATTGTCTTTTTAAGTCTCGTTTCGACTTCTTCAAGAACTGTTCCTTGATTTTCCAGTGTAAAGACAATCTCGCTTTCTGGATCAATATTAAAGAATTGACTTTTAGGATTCTGAAAAACACTAGCCACAATATCAGAAATTTGATACATAGCTAGTTCTTCAATGTTCTTTCCACCAAGAAAAACAATCCCTTGCTTTTTTCCTTCCACAAAATTAGGAATCAAACCATTTATCAGTTTGGTAACCGTTGTTTTTCCACATCCACTTTTTCCACATAACAAAACGCACTCGCCTGGTCGTATCTCGAAATTAATTTTCTGGACTCCGCCAGAAATTTCGTTATCATACAAATAGCTAACATTTTCCAATTTAATATGAGCATCAGCCATTGGCTCTAACATAAACTCACCACCTTTGCTATACCAGCCGTAAAGACAATTATTACACATAAGATAATAATAAAAATATCTATCCGACTAATTTGATGGTAACCTCTGCATGTTCTTTGGGTTGGATTTTCTATTCCTCTAGTAAGTGCAGCTGCGGTTAATTCATCAGCTGTTTTAGAGGCAGCAATAAATAACGGAACAAGATAACACTCCACGTTTACTGCGATTTTTTTAGGAATACTTTTTTGTGTGGATGCAATAGGTCTTAATCTCATAGCCTCCCGAATATGTGACCATTCTTCCACAATAGCCGGAAAGTATCGCAGGGTTACTGCCAAAGTAATTGTTGCTGGTTTTGGAATCTTCATTTTGGTCATGGTCGCTATGAGCTCGTTCACTTTTGTTGTTCTCACAATCATTAAAATCCCCATTACAAGAGGGATCATGGATCTAAACTGTACGACAATAACAGAAAGCGCAGCTTCCACCACTGTTGGCATTAAAGGAAGAATGGTACACTGAGCGAAAAAAAGAATGACATAAGCAAAAACAAGCCATTTGCTAAACACTTTTTTACCAAAAGCAAGTTGCATTCCGCTTAGTATAATTACACATAGGACTTCAATCCAAAGTGTATTTACAATAAACGTAGATGTACTTATCGTCAGTAATATAATAATTTTGGTGCGGATATCTAATCTTAACATTTACAGAATACCTGCTTTGATAAGGTGTTTTTTGAAAATCAGTCGGCTCAAATAAATTCCCACAACGGCTGCCACTATACTGCCAACAATAACAATAGCCCAAGTAAAGTAATTCGCCTGTGAACGCAAGAAATCAATATATACTTCGCTCAAACCAAGATTCTTTGCATATTCAAGGTAAGATTCAGTTGTTGCAAACAGTCTAAATTGACCACCAATGGCATTCCACATAGCAAACACAATATAGGAAATGGTAATCCTCTTGAAATTCTTTCTATCATTTCCTAAAATAAGTTCTGCAAGAATGGCGAAAACCGCAAAGAAAGCCGCTACAATCATGCCTTCCGTTCCTGCAAGCAGCAGAAAATAAAGGAATGGAACAACTGCGAAAAGCAAAACAGTCCCCTTTTTAGGAATTTTCGTAGTGATAAACAGGTACGGAATGGCGCCGACAAAAGCCGTGGCCGGCGAGTAAATCAAATAAGTAATCGGTGTGACATTTGTCATTGCCGCCACCAGATACAAAACCATGAGAATTGCGCTGAATATACCGATGTTGATATAGTCTTTAATCTGTAATTTGTTAGAATTTTTAGAGTTCATTTTACATTCACCTTTCTATTTTTTATTCTGTTTTAACAGCCCACTGTTCAGCTTGCTTCTGTTCTTCAATCATTTGAGCGTACCAGCCTCCATGCTTCATGAGTTCAGCATGCGTTCCGGATTCTCGAATACGGCCTTTATCCAATACCAAAATATTGTTGGCATTAACAATCGTATTAAGGCGGTGAGCTATAACCAGCACTATTTTATTTTTCATTAACCGATCAAAAGCATGCTGGATTTCTCTTTCATTATCAGCATCCAAACTAGAGGTTGTTTCATCAAGCAGAACAATCGGAGCATCCTTCAGTAAAGCGCGTGCGATTGAAATACGCTGTTTTTCTCCGCCTGAAAGAGTTGATCCTCCTTCACCAATCATCGTTTCGTATCCATTTTCCATCCCCATGATAAATTCATGACAGTGAGCAGCCTTTGCAGCTTCAATCACTTCCTCTTTGGTTGCGGTTGGTTTCCCAATGCGAATATTGTTTAGAACTGTATCTTTCAAAAGATAAACCTCTTGAAAGACAATCGCCATATGTTCTGCCAATATATCAGGATTGATTTTTCGTAAATCTATCCCATCAATTAAAATTTGTCCTCCAGTTACATCCCAAAAGCGAGCAAGCAAGCTTACAATAGTTGTTTTACCTGAACCAGATGGCCCAATAAGGGCGGTGGTTGTTCCTGGTTTGGCACTAAACGATACGCCATGTAGAACCGTAGTTTCTGGATTGTATCCAAAAGTTACATTTTTAAATTCAATGGCGTAATCTGTAAATTTTACTTCTTCCTCCTGATAGGTCAGTGGCGACTCATCCAAAATTGAAATAATACTGTCAGCCGCTTTTGAAATAGAACGTACCTGTGGATAAAGAGAACTCACTACTGTCATAGTACTGGAAATAGAGATTCCCAACAGGATTGCCAGCAAAAAGCTAGCTCCGTTAATTTCAGTAGAAGTCAATAGCCATGTTCCTAAAATTAGTGAAACAGGGACAATCATTGCAGTAATTGCTGAAAAACTTATAGAGAGCGGTAAAATAGATATTTCCGCCTTCGTGGATTGTTTCCGCAATTCTTTCAGTGCATTATCGAGGCGATCAAAGCGTTTGCCAATCAAATTGTAAAGTCGAAAAGTACGCATACCACTAATGTACTCTATAATGCGCGAGACAACAGTTCGGTTTGCTGTTCTGAGTTCATCCGAATTACGAGCAGACACTTTTCCTGAAATCACTAATAACGGCAGAGCTATGCCTACCAGTAAAGTGACTGCAAGACCAAAATGCCAATCTAACATGAACGCTATGACAAGAGATAAAATTGTAAGGGATGTAACTTTGATAACATCACATAAGCAATGTGTGATAATTGTTTCAAAATCATTAATGTCAGTAAGCAGCGTGCCAGACAACTTTCCAATACTGTTTTTAGTGAAAAAGCCTAAGTTTAGGCTTCTAATATGGTTTCCCATTGAAATCCGTAGTTTATGAGAAACGTCTGGCCCAACACATTGCGCTTGTGTGAAACTGATCCCCTGAACAATGCAACGCAGCGTAAAAATAATTACGACAGCGATTATGCACATTTTCAGTCCTTCAGCAGAGAATTGTCCGTTTGATAAGTCAATCAATACGAATAGCATAACACCATACATACAGGAATTGAGAACTGAATCTAACATACTCAAAAGAATAGATGGTACCAGTCGTATACCGTTTTGACCAATCAAGCGATGCAGTGATTTTATAATTGAAATCATTTATGTAACACCTCCTTTCCCTGCTGGGTATATGCGCGCCACATCTCGGCATAAACACCATTTTTCTCGAGTAAGTCTGTATGGCACCCCATTTCAACGATTGAACCATTTTGAAATACACAAATATTATCTGCATTGACAATCGTATGGAGCCGATGAGCAATCATAATTGTTGTCTTGCCTTTCAGCAAATTCTCCAAGGCTATTTGGATCTTATGTTCATTTTCAATATCAGTAAACGAAGTCGCTTCATCAAAAACAATGATAGGCGCACCCTTTAAAATTGCTCTGGCTATACAAATACGTTGCTTTTCTCCTCCAGACAATTTAATCCCGGCAGAACCAAGGTAAGTGTCGTACCCATCAGGAAGCGATTGAATAAAAGAATGGATCTGTGCTGCTTTTGCAGCATTCTCGACTTCTTCTCGTGTGCAATTATCCTTGCCGATTGAAATGTTTTTACTAAGACTTCCCATACCTGAAATGGGCTTCGCTCCTTGAAAATTCAATATTTCAGCTAACAAAATAGTGATTTATGCCCCTATAGCCTCTGGATGGAGTGCGTTACGCAGATATTTCGGCAGTCTTGCTTCAAAATCAGCAGTAAAAGCTGTCAATTGCTCATCGCTGAGTTTTAAGATTTCCTGAAGGCTTGCCATTAAGGCATCCATTAGGATGCCAAGTGATCTATGGAAAGTAATGTCCGCCATTTCATCAACAAGGAAAAAGAACAATTCGCCAAGCGTCCTCCGATCTTCATTTTGGCGCTGTTCCATTGCGAGTAACATGTATCTGGTAAACACGATAGCTACGTGAGCTGTCAGTGCATCATAGGATAAGCTGCGGCATTCTCCAATCAGGTTCAGCATAGATTTGCAGGTCTTGAAGAAAACCTCAATCTGCCAGCGCTTTCCATAAACACGGATAATCTCTTCTTCGGAAAGGGTCGTATCTGTACAGATAAAAGCAAGCCAGTCCTTGCGATTTGCTTTATTCCTTACGCAAACGATTTTCGCCGGAATAGGATTCTCTTTTCCGGCCATGACGTCAACAGAAAGCAGATACTTTGATCTGCCACGGCGTTTTTTGTTCCTGGAATAGATCTCTTTGATATTCAGCTGTTCACCACAGTATGAATACTTGATGCGGCTGCTTTTCTTGATCATAGCGATCACATCCATCCCCTTTGAATGGATGGCTGTGATCTGTGCCGGGTTGGAAAACCAGGAATCAAAAAGGACATAATCAGCCTTTAGTCCTGCACTGAGGGCAGTATCCAACAAGGTCATCATTGCTTCAGGTGCTTTTGTCTGGGCAAGCTTGCGCCTTTTTCCTGCAATGGTTCTGTTATCAAAGTTCTTTACTGGACCGATAATATTTGCTTCTTTTGCAGATGCTAACAGACAGCTGTTTACCGGAATCAGTGTGTTTCCGTCACTCCAGCTTAATGTAAGCATCCGAAACCCTTTTTTGAAATGCATATCGGTGTGGTCGAATACTTTTGATCCCAGTTCTGTTTTCTTGCAGCTGGTTCGACTAAAAAGGCTGTCATCAACGATGAACACATTTTTCCTGCTATCGTCCGTTAGATCTTTGAGATCATTATTGACGATATCAGCAGCCAGAAGAGAAGTAAAACGGAGCCAGTTTGTTTTTGCCGAATTTAGGAACCGATAAAAAGTGTTCTTTGAAAAATCTTCCTTAAAAGAGCCAGTTCGTTGCTGCATATACATGCTTCTTCCGACAAAAATGTTGCTGAGCTTGTAGCGGAGCAGGGAAACAGGTGAAACACCTTTTTCTTTCATCCCATTGCATTTGGCGAGAAGCTTGCCGACATGATGCCTGGAAAAAAATCTCTGAACACAATCAATTAACTCGTTCTCATCGCAATAGTTTTGTGGTATACTGGACATGGCATAAATCTCCTTTGTATAGATGGTTTTTCGTCAATTCCATTATACTAAACGGGACAGGTTTATGCCTTTTTTATTGGCTGAAATATTGAATTTTCAAGGTTCAATACACCGTATTGGTGTGGGAAGTTTTAGATTAGTTACTAAAAAGTTGAGCGTTTTTTGAGATTTGCACTATATGATAAAATAAATAGAGGTGAGGATTATGAGATCTAAAATACTGATTGTCGATGATGAACATGGTATCGTCGATATGATACAAAGTTACTTTCAAACTCAATATGATATTTTGACTGCATACAGCGGCCAAGAAGCGCTCCAAAAAATCGCAAGTAACCCGGATTTGATTTTGTTGGATATCAATATGCCGGACATAGACGGGCTGACCGTATGCCAGAAGATACGGGATTATATCACTTGTCCCATTTTATTTCTGACGGCCCGCATTGAATCCAGCGATAAGATCGTAGGTTTTCAGGTTGGGGCAGATGACTATATTGTGAAACCCTTTGATCTGGACGAATTGGGGGCGCGAATTGCCGCGCACCTGCGGCGGGAGCAGCGCCGCCAGAATAATTCTGCGGTTCGCATCTTTGGTGAATTGGCATTGGATTACTCGGCCCGGACAGCTGCAATCAATAGTCAGAACATCCTGCTGTCGAAACGGGAGTTTGAAATTGTGGAGCTTCTTTCCCTCAATGCAGGACAGGTCTTTGATCGGGAACGAATCTATGAGCTTGTGTGGGGATTGGATGGGGGCGGGAATAGCGACACCATCATGGAACATATTCGGAAAATACGGGCTAAGTTTGCGGCATATACGCTGCACAATTATATTGAAACAGTTTGGGGGTGCGGTTATCGGTGGAACGCTTAAAAAATATGGGGTTAAAAAAATCTTTTCTTGTTTTGTCTGTTTCCTGTGTGTTGTTTGCCCTCCTACTGTTGGGACTTGTTTTTGCGGTATGTACTTCAATCAGCAGCACCTTTCCCGCAGGTGGAATAGAAGTTTTATCAGATGGTACAGTAATCAGGCTGGAAGCACCGACAGCATCCCAGCAAAAGATATTGTCAGCATTAGGTATCTTTCAAATTGTGTCTTGTATTGCGCTTCCTGTGGGTGGGCTGGCTCTGTCGGGAGTTTTATATTATCATATTAAGTTGAAACAGCCGATTGCTGTATTGCGAAATGGTATTACAAGGATTCAGAACCATGACCTTGATTTTATTATGCCGGTTCGTTCCGGTGATGAATTGGGACAACTCTGTGCCGCCTTTGATACCATGCGTGAAGAACTCTTGAAATCGAATCAGGAACTATGGCGGCAGATGGAAGAACGGAAAAGGCTAAATGCCGCGTTCTCTCACGATTTAAGAAATCCGATCACAGTCTTGAAAGGGACTGTGAAATTGCTGCGTCAGGGTACAGTAGATAAGCAGACGATTGACAGATTGGAAAGCTATACCCAGCGAATTGAACAGTATGTGGAAGCTATGAGCAGCATACAAAGATTGGAGCAAATGCCCTTGCGGGTAAGTGAATATCCGTATTCCCTGTTGCGCTCTGAATTAGAAGATACAGCAAAACTTCTTGCTGGGACATTCCGGCTATCCATTTCTGCACCTGAATACGGAACCGCGTCAATAGATCATGCGGTATTCCTGACTGTTGCGGAAAATTTGATTGGAAATGCTGCTCGTTTTGCAAAAAGCGAAATTATAATATGCCTGCAACAACGGGAAAATCTCTTGTGTCTGTCGGTCACAGATGATGGCCCAGGCTATCCTGCAGAACTGGTACAAAACGGCCCAAGACCGTTTGGAAAAGTAAGTGGTGATTCTGCTCACTTTGGGATGGGGCTTTATAGCAGCCAGACATTATGCCTGAAACATGGAGGAACACTGATACTCACGAATCGAAAGGAGTATGGCGCAACAGCTATTGCTTCATTTCAAATAAATCGGAAACCTTGAGCAATTTTTGAGATTTTTAATTTACACTCTCCTTATACCACAAATAAGGAGAGTGTTTTTTTATGAATATTGAGGCAAAAGAACTATCAAAAATCTACGGCAGCGGCGAAAGCCGTGTTGTCGCATTAGATAAAGTCAATCTTGAAATTGCATCCAGCGACTTCATCTCCATTATGGGGCCTTCTGGCAGCGGAAAAAGTACCTTACTTCATTTGTTATCCGGGTTGGATAAGCCGACTTCTGGCAGCCTTACATACGATGGAAAAGACATATACAGTTTCAACGACAAAGCTCTATCTGCTTTTCGCCGCCAGCGGATCGGCTTCATCTTCCAGCAGTTCAATCTGCTTCCCGTTCTGACCGCAAAAGAGAATATTATTATGCCTCTTTTGCTGGATAAAAAGCAGCCGGATGAAGCCTATCTAAAGCAGCTTACGGAATTGCTGGGGATTCGGGAGCGCCTTACCCATTTACCTCATGAGCTTTCCGGCGGTCAGCAGCAGCGTGTAGCGATTGCCCGCGCTCTGATTGCAAAACCCGATATTATCTTTGCCGATGAACCAACCGGAAATCTTGATAGCAAAAGCGGCAGCGAGGTCATGGAAATGCTGCAAAATATATGGAAGAAGATGGGCAAAACGCTTGTTATCATAACCCACGACAGCCGTATTGCAAGAATGGCAGACCGGCAATTTGTGATTGTAGACGGGGTTCTTTCGGAGGTGACGGCAAAATGAAATCCTATTTAGCACTTACATGGAAAGAACTAAAAGCACAAAAAATCACAGCAATCTTAATTTTGATCGCGGTTATCATGTCTACGATCATGACAACGGTAGTCGGTCAGTCCATTGGGATATTACAATCTATGCGGATAGAGCAGGCGGCGAGTCTGAATGGAAACCGCTACGCTACTTTCCATCAGCTTAATCAAGAACAGGCCCAAAAACTGCACGAAGATGACCGCCTATACGATGTTGCCGATACCATCTTTGTCGGCAGTACGCCGTTAGGCAGCAGCAGCTTATCTTTATACCTTCGGGAGTATCACGATAACGCTCTATCTATGTATCCGTCAATCGGAACGATTAAAGAGGGACGTTTACCAGAGGCCGCAAACGAAATTGCATTACCAGAAGATAGTATCCAATATCTCGGATTAGATGTTGCGATTGGGGATACTGTTTCTCTGGATATGCGTGTGTCTCTTATGGATGGTTCTCTGCCAGAATTTGAATATTCCGGCAATTTTGTATTGACGGGTATTCTTGAAAGCAGCTATATCGGATATACGACCGGCACAGTTTCGGGAATTGTAGGAACCGGAACCGCAGAAAATTTACTGCCAAAAGAATATCTGCTTTATTCTACGGACTTTAAGACCTATGACAAGCAAAACTTTCAGAGCATTATGTATGATCTTGCGGAGGAGTTGGATGTAGAGGATCGGTATATCCAGTACAACTGGATTCTCCTTGATGCCATCGGTATTTCTTATGATGAGGCAACCAGCAGTGATACTGGTGCAGGTTTTTCATTTATGACCGTGGCGTGTATTTTGGTAGGATTGCTGGTCTTGTTTGCAGCCGGATTGGTTATTTACAACATTCTGAAAATTTCCATTACAAAACGCATTAGGGAATATGGAACACTTCGCGCAATCGGCGGAGAGCGTGGACAAATTTATCGTCTTGTTTCCTTGCAACTCCTAATCCTTTGTGGAATTGGTATTCCAATCGGGCTGATACTCGGTACATTATCCGCAAAGGGAGTGCTGATTGCTGCTACAGGTGTTCTTAATCCTGATATATTCATGGCAAATAGTGTTTCTGAATTGAATGTAGCGATCAGCAACGCCAGTACGGTGAAGTTTCCCATGCTCATTGTGAGTGTAGCAGTCACACTTTTATTTGCTCTGCTGGCTGCCTTTCCCGCTGCCCAGTACGCATCCCGTGTATCCCCGACAGTCGCCATGTCTGGTCACTCTGTGAAAATCAAACGTCGCGGAAAAAGAAATCACAAAGTACACAATTTTGAAGCTTACTATGCGAGGTTGAATTTGAAACGTGGGCGTGGCAGAACGCTTGTCACGATTCTTTCCCTTGTTATGAGTATTACCGTCTTTGTTGCTTTGCAGAGCTTTACCAATCTGCTTGATGCCAGCAGTTCGGTTCAGGATATGTATTTTAGCGATTACGCTATTACAAATGAAGCATCGGGTATTCCGGCGGAAGCTGTAAACACACTCAAGGCAAACGACGCAGTAGAAAGCCTTTCCACTGCCAGACTTTCCATATTTATGCCGGGCGCTGGTGACGAGCTTCCCTTTGAAACAGATTTGTCTGTTCAAAGCTACGAAACCTTTCAGCTTGCAAACATTGATGATGGGTTATTAGAAATCTACGCGCCTGACCTTTCTGAGCAGGATAAGCAGGCTCTAAAAGATGGAACAGGCTGCCTTGTCAAAAATCCGATTCCTTTTTCTTACGGAGATACCCCTATGGAGTATACGGAACTCTCTGTTGGCGATACGGTTCGGTTAGGAGGCAAAACGCTTCGTGTAATGGGGCTGATTGATACTCCCATCACCATCAACAACGAGGGTTTCACCAACGGTGTCCAGCTTATTGTGAATGAAGAAATATATTGCACGCTGCTTGAAAATGACGCTTATTCGGAAATCTATTTGACATTACGGGATGGTGCAGATGTCAATTCTTTTGAAACCATATTGGATGATTGGTGCAGCGAATATCCGGGTGCTCACTGGCTTTCTTATATTGAAAGCAGCAACGAAATGGCAGAGAGCTTTGAACAAATCAAAATGCTTTGCTGGGTACTGATTATCTTTATTGGAATGATTGGCATATTGAATATCATTAATACCGTTTACAGCAATATCCATACTCGCGTCAATGAGATCGGTGTGCAGCGAGCCATTGGAATGAGTGCTACAAGCCTATATAAAACATTTCTGTGGGAGGGCGCTTATTATGGAATTTTCGCATCATTGATTGGCGCAGTGTTGGGCTATATCTGTTGTGTTTTTGTCAATGCGGCACAGACAGATACATTACAACTTATCGCTATCCCTGTTTTGGCAATTTCCGAAGCTGCAATCATTTCCATTTTGGTTTGCCTGTTGGCAACAGCGATTCCGCTGCGAAATATTTCCAAAATGAATATTGTGGATTCGATAGAAACTATCGAGTGAATCTCCGAATTCAATATAAAGCTAACTAACCTGCCCCGCCTCACGGGGAAAGAAAAAACCGTTGCCGGGCAGGTTGATTTCGTGCGCTCATTCCACATATCCCAGCGGCGGTTTTGAGAAATCAAGGCCGCCGTTTTCGTTTGCTCTGCATAGAATCGGCGGATATGGAGGAACCCGCCATGCTGATGCAGCCTGTTTTTCAATCGTATAGCTCATCAAAAAAAGTCTGTCCCCAACAAGGGAGCGGTTTGGGCAAAAAGATGTACTATACAGTGTAAGTAACCTGTATATCACATTTACTTTTACCGAGTTGTTATTGTGGCCTTTCGGTGCGGGCCGGAACTACCGCAACAACATAGGCGCAAGGGGCAGCGGCTCCAACCTCAACTTCTCACTCTCCCGCAGATCGGGGGTGAGAAGCTAATGTTTGTGTTTGATGAATATGGAGCACGGCACCAGTTCGATGCTTTCTGTAAAACCGTTCTCCGCCATGAAGCCATCAGCTATTTTCGGGAACTGAGCCGCCAGCGGGAACGAGCAATCCAGTTCAGCGCTTTGTCCCAATACGAAATGGATGAACTTTATACCGTAGACGAATACCCCAGCGACAAGTTTGTATTATCGGCGTTTGGCCATGTCCTGCATATTAAGAGCGAATTGGTGGCAGATGCTTTTGCCGGTTTGCCGGATCGCGAACAGCAGATTTTAATTCTGCATTGTGTGCTGGAACTGCCAGACAGAGAAGTGGGCAATTTTGTGGGATTGTCCCGTAGCGCCGTCCAACGACACAGAACAAAGACACTGAATGAACTGAGAAGAAACTTGAAATCCAAAGGAGTGAGAAACTAACATGAAGCAACCAACTTTTAACGGCAGAGTGCTTTTGCCCATGGATGTGATCGAAGCAGCCCGTGCTGGTGATCCGTTGGCGTTGGAGCGCGTCTTGCGGTACTACGACCGTTACATCAACAAGATTTGTACGCGAACGCTCTATGACAAAGATGGTTTGCCGCACGTCGATATTGATGAGTATATGAAGCACCGCTTGCAGGCAAAATTGGTGGATGCCATCGTGGTAAAGAAATAACAAAGCCAAAGGAAGTCGTCAAGGGTCGAGATGAACGCTCCGCGCCCTTGGCGGTTTCCTCCGTCTTTGCTGTGTGGTAACCAAGCGGACGCAAGCAGAAATCCGCTTGCGCCCGCTGATATTATGGTGTTGCGTCTACGCATTTGAGGGTGGAAAAGCCCGATGTTACCGAGGTGTTCTGGCGTGGTTGGATAGTCGGAGGTATTTTCCCATTCTTACCATTGAAAATGTGGTTTGAAATGCGTAGAAAACCGGCGTGCCATTTCATTGCGAAATAACACGCCGGTTCATTTTAGCAACCCTGTTTGTCAGCCGTTAAGTTAGTACGTTTTTGATACTTCCTTATCGGCGTTCACCAGAAGGCGGGCCGCTCTTTTTTGCGCATGCATCAGCTTGCTAGGGGTTATTTGACTGTCCCATTTGGGCGGACAGCTGCTTCAGCTCTTCTATGAGCTGCATATCCTCACGCGTTAATTTGAGGTTGGCATTGTACGTTTTTCCATCTGCACAGGAAACGGTAATCTCTATCAGGGAACCTTCCGAAATGGCATTCTGTGAAAGGATCGCCTGACAGAAGGCAAGGAGCTTGGGGTGCCGCGCCTTGAACTGATCCCAGGCGCCTTTTAGCTGAAGTAATTTCAGAGGATTTATAGAATTCATGAATAAAACTTCCTTTCCGCCGGATATTTTGCTGCAAAATTCTGACTGATGCCATTATAGCAAAGGAAGGGGATGGATTTCAATGCGGAATTCCAAAGACGCGCAGAATTTCACGGATGTTGGGCGCGGACAGCCTCATCGAAGGCAGCCGCGGAGGGATTTCATGTGCGGATGCGCGGACATAACTGCGAGTTGTGCGGACATAACTGTGCGGCCGCACGGCCACAATGGATTCGACAGAAGCCGGGAAAGATGATAGAATAGAACCAATAAACACGCAGGCATTTGGATACAGCGGTGAGAATGAGAGGAAAAGGAACGGAATGATTTTCAAATGTAAAAATTGCGGTGGAAATGTGGTCTATGATCCGGAGCGAAAGGAAATGGTCTGCCCGTACTGCGACGGAATACAGACTCAGGAGAGGGAGGCAGGAAAGGGGCTGACAGTGTGTTCTAACTGCGGCGCCCCCATGGAGGCGGGAGAATACGGTTCAGCTGTGAGATGTGAGTATTGCGGCCATTATACGATTTTTGAAGAGAGGGTGGAAAAAGAATACCGTCCTCAGTTCATTCTTCCCTTTCGGCTGGGACAAAAAACGGCTGCGGAGCGTATGAAGGCAGAGTTTAAACGCCGGATTTTCGCGCCGGATTCTTTTTTGTCGGAAGCGAGCGTCGGAAAAATGGAGGGAAGCTATGTCCCATTTTGGCTGTATGATATGTCAGCAGACTGTTACTATTCGGGAACCGGAACGAAGGTGCGGGTCTGGACAAGGGGGGATACACAGTATACGGAGACTTCCTATTATCAGGTGATCCGGGAGATGGAGGTGGATTTTGATAAAGTGCCTGTGGACGCATCGATAGATCTGAATGATGAGGTGATGGATCTTCTGGAACCCTATCAATATGGGGAACTGGAGGATTTTGCTCCGGAATATATGTCGGGCTTTCTGGGAGAGGTCTATAACAAATCAGCGGAAGAACTGTCAGAAAGGGCGGAAGACCGGGCGAGGGAGGATGCCAAGAGCCTGGTGCGTGAGACGGTGGCGGGATATTCCACGATCCTTCCGCAGCAGGAGACAATTCAGCTGGCGCGCCGGCAGGCCCATTATGCGCTGCTGCCCGTCTGGTGCTACAGGTACCGTTACAGAGAGAAAGACTATGACTGTTTCGTGAACGGGCAGACGAGAAAGGTGGTCGGAAAAGCGCCGGTGTCCGCCGGGTGTATTGCGGCTTATGGGGGCACATTTTTCCTGTGTATGCTGGCAATCATGGCGTTGGTCACCGCGATATTGGAGGTATTATAGGACGATGGACGTGAATCTGAAAAACTATATCCGCCATTTCCGCTTTTATTTTCTGGCGATCCTGATCCTGGCTGTGATTTGGGCGCTGCTGTTCGTAATAAATAACAGGGATAGCCAGACCGCATTTGTGCGGACGAATCAGGAATGTACCACACAGGAGAGGGTATTTGATTATGCGGATGTGCTGAACGACAGCCAGGAAGCGGATCTCAGGGAGCTGATCGCTGAAAAGGAAGCGCAGACAGGCTGCGATATTGTTCTGGTGACCCTGAATGAATCGCTGGAGGATTATGCAAAAGCATATGAATCCGGCCTGGGGTATCTGGAGCCTTATCAGTATACGATGGTTTATGCGGATAATTTCTATGACGAGCATTTGTTCGGTTATGATAAGCCCTATGGGGACGGCGTATTGCTGTTGGATAACTGGTACAGGGAGGCAGATGGAAACGTATATTCATGGCTCAGCACCTGCGGGAGGGCGGAAGCGCAGTTCTCGGAAGGGATGATCGAAAGGCTTCTGGATCAGGCGTTGGAAAATGTGGATGAAGATCCGTATGGGGCGTACAGGGAATATGTGACTCTGTTTGCCCAGGCGATGACGCAGGGGATGGATACGAGGGTGGAGATCCCCATATATGTCCCCGTCCTCGGCGCGCTGATTGCGGCAGGAATCTATATCGGTGTGAATCTGCAGATGAATAAGGGGATGAAGACGGTCAACCTGAATACATATGTGAAGGGCGGCAGGCCAAGGATGAAGCGTAAGGAGGATATTTTCCTGAGAAAGACGGTGTCAAAGCGGCATATTGAACGCAACAGCGGCAGCGGCGGAGGCGGAGGAGGCGGCCATCATGTATCTTCAGGAGGCGTATCCCATGGAGGAGGCGGCCACAGCAGATAGGGCACGGATTGCAGAATGGGGAAAGCGTGCGAAGCGCTACGATTTTTTCACTATCAATTAGCATGCGTGCGGAGGGCGCGCAGATAGGAGGGCGGATGAGAATACAGTATTTGGGACATTCCTGTTTTAAAATTGAATCGGAAGGCTTTTCGGTGATCCTGGATCCATATGAGAAGGGTTCTGTCCCAGGGCTCCGGGATCTGGATGAGGAAGCGAACCTGTGCCTGTGCAGCCATGAGCATGGAGACCATAATGGAAGGGATTGTGTGATAATAACGGATGCAGGGAAACGGAATCCGTTTGAGATTGAACGCCTGTACAGCTGGCATGATGATGCGCAGGGCGCGCTGCGTGGAAGCAATATCATCCATATTTTGCATGCGGAAGGGCGCAGCATTGTGCATCTGGGGGATCTGGGCTGCATGCCGGAAACGGAGCAGATTGAGAACATGCGCGGGGCGGATGTGGTGCTTGTTCCGGCGGGCGGCCATTATACCGCCCCTCCGGAAAAGATGGCCCGGCTGATATCGCTTCTTGCGCCCAAAACGGTGATTCCCATGCACTACCGGACGAAGGAGAGCGGGTTTGATGAGATTGCGCCCTGCGAACGTTTTATAGAACTTTGCGGACGCGGGGCCATCTATTCGGATTCCGATACCCTGGAACTGGCCGGGCAGGAAGTGCCGCAGCTGATCGTCCTGCGCCAGCAGGCTGCCGGGGCGTGAGCGCATTCAGGCCTGTTTATCGAAGCTGTGCAGCCAGTCTCCCTTCAGGAAATAGAAGAGGAACAGGATGGAACTGAGTAGCCAGGTGAGCGGATAAGCCCAGAAGATCACGTCGATCACAGGAACAAAGCGGATGATGATGGAGATATAGGCGATACGGATGATACACCAGCAGACCATCATGACCAGCATGGGAACGGCTGAGCGGCCTGCGCCGCGAAGGATGCCCGCCATGCAGTGAGAGAAAGCCAGGAGGAAATAAAACAGGGTGACGATCCTGGCCTGCGTGACGCCATAGGCGACGACCTCCGGATCGCTGTTAAAGGCGGCGATCAGATAAGGGGCAAAGAGATTGATGCAGATGCCCACCAGTTCGGCGATGCTCAGGGAACAGAGGATGCCGAAGCGTGCGCCTTTTTTGGCGCGTTCATACTGACCGGCGCCCAGGTTCTGGCTGGTGAAAGTGGTCATGGCCATAGCGAAACAGGTGATCGGCAGGAATCCGAATCCTTCGATTTTGGAATAGGCACCGCAGCCTGCCATGGCCATTTTCCCGAAGCTATTGATATTCGCCTGGACGACCACATTTGCTATAGAGATGATGGAATTCTGCAGGCCGGAAGGAAGGCCGTTCTGAATGATCTGTTTCAGATAGAAGCGGTCAAAGGTCAGCCTGTTCCAATGTACCCGGTATTCCTCCGGGCATCTGCTAAGATGGATGATGCAGAGGATAGCGCTTACGAACTGGGAGATGATGGTGGCGAGTGCTGCGCTTCCAACTCCCATGTGGAAAACGCCCACAAACAGCAGGTCGAGAACGACATTGACAACGGAAGAAATAATCAGATAGATCAGAGGATGCCTGCTGTCCCCTACGGACTGCAGAATTCCCACAAAAATATTATACAGGACGAAAGCGATGGAGCCGCAGAAATAGATCCGGAAATAAATGATGGAATTGGGCAGTACATCTTCAGGAGTTCCCATCCAGATGAGCAGCTGCGGCGTGAGGATCAGGCCGATGATTGTCAGAAGAACGCCTGATACCAGGCCGAATGCGATGGTGGTATGAATGGCTTTCTGCACACGGTCAATCTGCCTCGCTCCATAATATCTGGCGATCACAACCCCTGCGCCTACAGCGATCCCGTTGAAGAAACCGACCATGAGAAAGATCAGGCTTCCGGAAGAACTGACCGCCGCCAGCGCTTCACTGCCGAGAAAATTCCCCACGATCAGGGAATCTGCCGTATTATAGAGCTGCTGAAAGAGATTGCCGAGAAAGAGCGGAATGGCAAAGGACACGAGTTTCTTCCAGATGGAACCTTCTGTCATGAGGTTGGATTGACTGTTGTTTTTCATGGTCTGTCCTCTTCCTTTCTTTTGTAACAGGATTGAAAATCAGGCGCTGCTATGAAGCAGGGCCAATTTTTAATTATAGCACAAACGGAGGAAAAAGAAAGGTCTGGAAAATTGGAATGATATGTGCGGGCGATGAGGGGCTTCCTGTACAGCAGGTTTTGACTGGCATTTTATGGGGAACCGTTTTATAATCAAAAAAGAAAGCGCTTCTTTGGCATGAAAGCCTGGCAGCCAGGTCAAAGAAAAGAGGCGGGGATTCAGGAAAGAGGAAAGGAAGGAAGAAACGAATGGAGAAAAGACAAGTATTTAACCCTTATCTGCCATCCTACGAATATGTGCCGGACGGGGAACCGCATGTGTTTGGCGATCGGGTGTATGTGTATGGGAGCCATGACAGATTTAACGGCGAATTGTTCTGCATGAATGATTATGTCTGCTATTCTGCGGATGTGCAGGATCTGACGGACTGGCGGTATGAGGGCGTGATCTATAGAAAGGATCAGGATCCCAGGAATCCGGACGGGAAACATTGTATGTGGGCGCCGGATGTGGTGAAAGGGCTGGACGGAAGATATTATTTGTATTACTGCCTGGATGTCCTTCCTCAGATCGGCGTGGCGGTCTGCGATACCCCTGCGGGAAACTATCAGTTTCTCGGGCTTGTGAAGCATGCGGACGGAACGCTGCTTGGAGAGAGGGAAGGAGACTATATCCAGTTTGATCCGGGCGTTTTCATTGATGACGATGGGGAGATCTATCTGTATTCGGGCAATGCGCCTATGAACCAGCAGTGGGTGGAAAGGGAACGGAACTGCCAGCCGAAGAATTCCCAGGTGATGACCCTTGAACGGGATATGGTGACGTTGAAGACGGAACCGCGCACATTGATCCCCACCATCCTGAACGGAGAGGGAACGGGGTTTGAGGGCCATGAGTTCTTTGAGGCCAGCTCCATCCGTAAGGTGAACGGGACGTATTATTTCGTCTATTCTTCTGTACAGAGCCACGAACTATGTTACTGCACAAGCGACAGGCCGGATCGCGGGTACCGTTACGGCGGGACGATTGTCAGCATTGGGGACATTTTCCTGAATGGAAGGGAGAAAAAGGATGCGCTCAACCATCTGGGCAACACCCATGGGGGAATCGAGCTGATTAACGGAAAGTGGTATGTTTTCTATCACAGACAGACGAACAGGACGCAGTTTTCCAGACAGGCCTGCGCGGAGGAAATTCACTTCCTTCCGGATGGAAGCATCCCTCAGGTGGAGATCACTTCCTGCGGCTTAAACGGCGGCCCTTTAAGGGGAAAGGGAGAATATGAGGCGCGCATTGCCTGCAATCTGTTGGGAAAGAAAGGGGCGGCTTTTTCTTCTCCCGAAGAGATGACGGCGGAATATCCTTATTTTACCCAGGATGGGGAAGACAGGGAAGCCGATCCGGGGCAGTATATTGCCAATATGCGGGACGGAGCGGCAGCAGGATATAAATATTTTGCGTTCAGCGAAGTGAAGAAGATCACGGTGAAGGTGCGCCTTTCAGACGCCATGTCGGATGAAGAGACCGCGGCAGGCCGTTTCCTGGTTTCCTGCGCGCTTCGGGGAGAATATGTGGGCGAGATCCCTGTGGCGCTGGACGGAAGGACGGATGAGGGAGATTGGCAGGAATTTTCCGGGAACGTCGCTGTACCTGATGGAGTGGGGCCGCTGTATCTGGAATACAGAGGGCTTGGAGCCGTCGATTTGCTTTCCTTCACGCTGGAGTGAGAGAAATCCGGGCTATGGCCAGCCTGACAGAAAGGTCTGTGCTGCTGCGTTCATAAGGTGGGCAGAATCTGCATGATTCAGGAGAAGAAAAGACAGGCGCGGCGCGTTTGGATGCGGTATAGTGGAAAAAGGCATGAACGGCCAGAGGGCCCATATAGCCTTCCATATCGGATGATAAGCAGAACAGGATAAGGAGGATGGATGATGAAAATCGCTTTAATCAATGAAAACAGCCAGGCGGCGAAGAACGCACAGGTGGAAGCCGTGCTGAGACAGGTGGTGGAGCCCATGGGGCATGAGGTATACAATTATGGGATGTACAGCCCGGAGGATGCGTGTCAGCTGACCTATGTACAGAATGGAATCCTGGCCGCGATCCTGCTGAATTCCGGCGCCGCGGACTATGTGGTCACCGGCTGCGGGACAGGCGAAGGCGCGATGCTGGCCTGCAATGCGTTTCCCGGCGTGCTCTGCGGCCATATCGTGGATCCTTCCGACGCATACATGTTCGCGCAGATTAACGACGGCAACGCCATCGCACTGCCTTTTGCCAAGGGCTTTGGCTGGGGAGCAGAACTGAATCTGCAGTACATTTTTGAAAAGCTGTTTGAAGGGGAGAGCGGACAGGGCTATCCGAAGGAAAGAGTGATCCCGGAACAGCGCAACAAGAAGATTCTGGATGAGGTGAAGAAAATCACCCATACGGATCTAGTCACGATTTTGAAAAGCCTGGACCAGGAACTGGTAAAGGGTGCGATCGCGGGAGAGCGGTTCCGGGAGTACTTCTTCGCAAACTGTAAGGATGAGAAGATTGCAGCCTGCGTGAAGGAATTGCTGTAGGTGTGGGAAGATGTAAAAAGCGGCATTTTTGCCGCTTTTTTTATGCCATGCGGACAATGTTCGGCAGGTATACACAGGGCTTCAGGTACACTTCTGAGAGAACGGCTATTATGGAAAATATGCAGGTGCGGCGGGAAGCATCTAAAAAAAGAACATTGTGTAAGAGAGGAACGCTGGATAAAATATAGAAAAAGGCAGGAAATCTATAGTTGAGTGCATTCGGAAAAGAAGGATGGGGCGGGAGATGAAGATACTGGGAGGCGAGGAAAACAGCATTAAACAGAGAATCAGGAGGATCATTGCGGCTACGATTCTGTTGTTTGTCCTGATCTGCCTGTTGATCAGCATTTCCATTCAGCAGGTGCTTTTGTCACAAGCCAGAGAGTATACGCTGCTGACCGCCAGAAAACTGGAAAATCAGCTCGATTTTGTTTATGATAAGATGGATACGTTCAGCATGAGCATTGTGAGCAACATTGCCACCATGAACCTGATGTCCAAGCCGTTTTCAGAGAAGACCAAATTCGTTAAAGAAGTGGAGGAGATGTTTGTCTATTATAAGATTCTGGATCCGAGCATTCTGGATATTTCCCTGGTAAATGAGGAGGTGCATTATTCCACAGTTTATACGCCGCAGAAGCTGGATGAGATGCGGCTTGGAGAAGAAGATGCGCTCTTTCAGTGGATTGGTGTGGAACGATCGGATCTGATGGCGGGGCCGGCCAAAAAGGAATCTATGCTGGTATATGCGAGAAAGATCATCGAGGATGGTGAGGATGTGGGAACAGTTCTGATCTCGTTTGACTCCGCCTATTTTCAGATGGAACAGGAGGAAGAGCGGGATTCCTGCTATATGCTCGTCCAGGAAGATGGACCATTGTTCTCTTTTGGCGGAGGGCAGGAACGGACGGAAGAGATCTGGAAAATCTGGAAAGACAAGGAGGGCGGGACAGAAGACGGGGGACGGTATATACGGGGCTCTCACTATTATATTCGCTCTGTGTATTCAGAAGAGATGGGCTGCTATCAGCTCAGCGCGCTGGATGTGCGGCAGACAGGGCGCAATATGCAGACAATAGAGCTTCTGATCTGGGGCTGCGTGCTTCTTTTGGTATTCTTCTTTCTGTTTGTCTTCGGTGTGGTGGACAAATGTCTGGTGCGGCCCTTGAACGAATTTTATGAATGCATCCGTCAGATCAGAACCAGGAAACAGAGAAATATGGAAGGAGAACTGCATTTGGGAGGCTGCTCTGAGATCACTGAAATCGGTAAGGAATTTACTGGGATGCTGGCGGATATTGACAGCCTGAACCGAAAAATTTTTGAAACGGCAACAGATCTGTATGAGATGAAAGTACAGAAGCAGGAAGCTGAACTCTCCTGGCTGAGAAGCCAGATCGATCCGCATTTTCTGTATAATACGCTGGAGGTTTTCAGAAAGAAAGCCCTGGAAAGGAATGCGCCGGAGATGGCACAGATGGCGGTGGATATGGGAAATATTTTCAGATACAGCATTAAAGGGGAGGCTCTGGTTCCTCTGCGTGATGAGATTTCCATGATTAAGGCGTATGTCCGGATACAAAAGACACGGTTCGATGGGAAAATCGAGGTGTTTTATTTCCTCCCAAACGATACGCTGAATGTGCCTGTTATGAAGATGCTCCTGCAGCCTGTGGTGGAGAATGCGGTTTTTCACGGACTGGAACCAAAGGATGGAAGCGGAGAAAAGAATATCGGCTGTTATGGAGAGGGATACCGCTGTCTGTTTTCTCTGACAGAAGGGGGACCCGTTTTGCTGACCTATGATGGAAAGGAGTATATTACCCGAACGCCGCGGGTCACTTACTGGAGGGCAACTACCGACAATGACAGGGGAAGAGGAGACCTGTACCGCTGCTGCCCATGGTTGGCGGCAACGCTCTGTCAGAGATACACCGGAGAATACAGAGTGGATAAACTGGAGGACTCCGTGCGCCTTACTTTTATTTGGGAGGTGCCTGGGGAAAAGAGTTGGGGACATGAGATTTCCTGGCAGGTGTTCGGGGACGGGAGCATTGTGACACGGGTCAGTTACCCGGGCGTTGAAGGGCTGGAAGATATGCCGGCCTTTGGAATGGAATTCAAGTTCAGAAAAAAACTGAACCGTTTCAGATACTATGGCCTCGGGCCGGAAGAGAACTATTGCGACCGCAGAGCAGGGACAAAATTATCCGTCTTTGAAAGCACGCCGCAGGAGAATCTTTCTGCCTATCTCGTACCGCAGGAATGCGGAAACAGAACGGAAGTAAGATGGCTTGAGCTCTTTTCTGACACAGAAAGGGGCGGCATCCGTTTTCAGGCGGAGAATGGATCCTTTGAAACGAGTGTACTGCCCTACAGCGCTTTTGAACTGGAAAATGCCCTGCATATGGAGGAACTTTCGGACAGCAGCTATACCTGGGTAAGGATTCTGGAGAGACAAGAGGGTGTGGGGGGAGACGACAGCTGGGGAGCGCCTGTACATGAAGCGTTTCGCCTGCCTGCGAAGGAGAGGCGGAATCTGACGTTTCGCATTACCAAACCGTACCTTTAAAAGACATTTTTGAAAGCGCCTTTCAAAAACGTCTTTCAAAGGCTTTTCCCGAAACCATTACCGCCGGTAATCCTCCCGAATGAAGGGTTCCCGGATCGTTTCGTCGATCAGGAGGTGATATTTACGCGGATGCCTGTAGGCGTTGCCCTGTCCTTCGCATTGCCTGTAACGGCACAGCATGTCCAGGTCAAGGGAGGCGGTGTATATCCCTTCACCTCCTCCCGCCTCCAGAATACAGGTATCCCTGGAGCTTTCCTCTTCCGGCAGATAGATCACGCCGTCGAAGACGGTGGAATGGCCGTTGCAGTCGGGCTGCCCTTCCGGATAGTTGCAGGTGGCGATGGCCAGCATATTTTCATAGGTTCTTGCGCGCAGCTGGGAGAGACGGTTGATTTCCATCGGGCAGGCGTTCGGCACGAGAATGAGTTCCGCCCCTTTAAGCATCAGAATGCGGGCGCTTTCCGGGAACTCTCTGTCGTAGCAGATCATGGCGCCCACCTCCACATTCCCGGCGGCCGTATCCAGGGTGGTCACATAGAAATCATCCCCCGGATCCAGCATGCGTTCCACATCAAAATCACAGGTATGCACCTTGGAATAGGACAGCTTCCGTTCGCCGTGGCGGTCAAAGAGGACGAGTGTATTCCTGGGAAGGGGCGCATGACTTTCCAACAGGGTGATTCCAATGGCCATATCCAGTTCGGCGGCCAGGCGCCCAAAGGCGGCAATAAAGTCGCCGTCGGCAGGGATGGCCTGTGCCCTCAGTTCTTCGATCGTAGGAGGGAAAAAATAACCATTGCTCCACATCTCCGGGAACAGGGCGATATCCGCGCCGTCTTGCTTCGCCTGCCTGCAGGCATCCAGGCCTTTTCGCAGATTTCCGTCCAGACTGCTTTCTGGAAGCAGCTGCAGCAGGGAGATTTTCAATTTGTTCATATATCCTGAGGCTCCTTTCATAAGAAGGAAAGGCAGACATTTGTGAAAACGGGAATCCGTTTCATATTTCCCATATGCCATTGCTGCCAGCATTTCTTTTTGGTATAGACTCAGACTATCATTTCCATTTATAACCGTCAACTTCTTTCAGCTATGGTCCATAAGATGATCAGAGTTACTACTCAGCCCTCCGCATATGCCGTTCTGTCGCCCCCGTTTGTGACGCCTTGGTCCCCAGGCACGGGCATCCGGCTTCTGCGGCGGGGGGCTGCATTCTTTTTCCGCAAACCTGTGAGAAAATTGTGCTGTTTCTTAGTCTTG
>ERZ826396.1578-NODE-1578-length-23803-cov-12.537224_pt1 | contig 23803 bp, 16 predicted proteins | sample MGYA00519926_ERZ826396 | MGnify/ENA primary metagenome ERZ826396 (study PRJEB31778, sample SAMEA3449230) | human gut metagenome | biome: human gut; feature: human-associated habitat; material: faeces | place: United Kingdom | collected 2010/2012 ... | reverse complement strand
TTACCATAGAAGAACCTCTTCAATTACATATTTACAGAAAAAGTTTCACACTGCCTATCTATTCAAGTTCGCAAAGAGAATCAAGAAATTGTAGGAAGCTATTACACACAGGCATAATTTCATTGTTTTGTGTCCATAAGACAATTCGTTTGCCTTGTTCGCAATAATAATTTCCTGAAGAATCGGAGGCGAAAGGAATTAAGCTACCGTTATATGTCTTGATGAAATATTCAATGACCTTATAGATGTTCTCAGGGTCATTTTCGTTATAAGAGAGTAGCATCTTAACATCGTTTTCTTCTCCGTTTTTCAAAACAATTGTATTAGGTTTAGGTCTTGCACCATTATTACTTAAAATACAGTTGATAAGATCACCAGAAAGTGTAAAATCATATTTCTCCTGAAGTTGTTTTATTGCTAAAGGATTTTTAAGTGATTTGGGTCTGTTCCATTTTTGTACTGCCATTATTCTGCCTCCTTAGATGATGTACTTTGTATAGTGGCATCAGTTTTATTATTACTATTCGTTTCTGTAGTATCGTGATTGGAATAGCCTCCGCCCCATAAGGCTTTTCCGCCTGTATGTGCAGCACCACCTTGTGTCCTGTCATGATCTTCGATTTTGACTAACTGCATTTTTCCAGGTTCTTCATTATGGTGCCATACATAACCGCTTGGAGTATCACCATCCTTGATTTCTTCAAGCTGTTCTTCGGTAAAATTATCCCTTAACTCTGGATTATTTTCTATCGCTTCCTTTAGTTGGTTGTTACAATCTTTAAACTGACGAGCATTAGAGGCTTTTTCTAAATCGTCAGGAAGTTGTGCATCAAATGCACTATCAAATACCGGGAATACACCTTGGACTTTTATTCCATGAATATCAACCGTTTTGCGTTCGTAGAGAATACCGTTTTCGCTAATTTTCCCTTCCATATCTTCTCGGTCAGTCCGATAGTGGATCACACCGTCTTCATCAATTGTGCATTTGGAGATCTGCTTGTTACTCCATTGAAGAGTTTCTTTGAGAGTGTTTTTTTCGTCTTCTGTTAGTTCTCTGGTTGGCTTGACTTCATTCTGTAAGACATCTGTATTTGCTGGAGCATCAGTGCTTGTCGTTTCTTGCTTGGTACCGGAATTTTCGGCAATGGTAATGACAGTCCCATCATCAAGTGTTACTGTACTAGAATCTTTGCTCTCTATAGAGTTATCTGTGAATATAGTAGTTCGTGCCTCAGAAAAATCCTTTGAGTCAGGATGAAAAATATCTTCTAACTTTGATTTCAAATCCCCAAGAGAAGGAGGTTCCAACTCGGGACGATATTCTGGATTTTCAATTTTGATTGGTTTTATATCTGTAGATTGAGTGTTTTCAGCAATCTTTCCAAACATTAGTATACTTCATCCTTTCCTTCAGATTCGATTAAATTGTTAAGTAACAATTTTGAAGCAGGGCTTTCTGTAAGTTGTGCATGGCGGTAAATAATAAGGTAGAGAATTACCTGTGCGTATTTTTCAGGTAACGATGTCAGGGAAGGGGTCAAGTTTTCGTATAGGAAGCGTTTTTGCTGCTTATAGTCGAGGTTACTGTCCCTGATCGCAGAGAATGTGGGTTGAGCAGAAAAAAGTTCATAAGCCACCGTTGCAGCACTATCTAATTTTTTATCAGGTGGCGTCTTTGGATATTCGAGTAGAGTACATTTAGCGGTAGCTGGCATATCTGCTCTGATAATGTCTTCGCTGTCAATTCGATCTACCAAACGATAAATGTCCCGGGTAATCAGTTTGCTTATAATTTGACCCCTAATATCAGGAACTTTTTTTACAATTCTAGGTTTATAGATATAAGGTTGCTCATTTTTATTTGGTATGTCATTTTTTGGCTTTGGAGGGAAGCGATGAACTTTACAAAGCACAGCTTCCAACCAGTCGTTTTGATATACGGCAGCAATGCCTTTTCCGAGTTTTGCAAGCTCAGAAATTTGTTCATCATTGAGGCTTGCAGCTCGACCAACAAGCTCACGATCTGAGTATTCCGGTAATCGCATGATGATTTTTGTATTTGTATTACGAATTACAGCCATGTCAAGAAGTCCTGGGGATTGATCGGCAATGATAAAACCTTCGCCATAAGTTCTCATCTCAGCAATGGCATTTGTTAGCATTTCTACCGATTTGCCTATTAGGTTAGATCCTTCAGAACTTTGTTCTGTAGAAGTACGTTTCAATAGATTGTGTGCTTCTTCCAGAACCGTGACGTGATTCAATTTGGCATTCATTCCATGGCAGGTAGCGATACGATACTCTTGCAGCTTCATTACCAAAAGTCCCATAATGAGTGATTTAGTTTCGGAAGATCCGACTCGGCTTAAATCCACGATTACATTTTTATCAAATAAGTCTGTTGGTGGAATTTCATCCGATGTAAACACAAGTCCGTTAATACCGTTGGTGAGAGAGCGAAGTCTTGTAGATAACGCTCCTTTGTAGTCGCTTTTATTATCGCTGGAGTATTGGGATTGCTCCATCACAATATCAATCTGCTGCAAGACATCAATAAAGTTTGGAAATAGTTTGTCTGCATATTTGTTTGTGCTATGTTTCAAATCCCAGCCGGCTTTGACATAGGCTCTCTCAATTGCGTCTTTTAGAATTGCCGGCATGGCTGCGTACATTGGCCAACAGACATTAAATATTTCAACTAAGCGATCAAGATGTTCGTAGATATGAATACCTTTGGGGAAACTAAATGGGTTAATACGAAGCAAATCACAAATCATTGGGTTGGTTCCGTACACAGCGACATCGTTTTTTCCACCAAAAATGTTTTTGTATTCGCCCTTAGCAGGCTCGACAACAAGGAATTTTACTTTCTTGTCTCCAAGTTGTGAAAGAATTTGATATACCGTATTGCTCTTGCCAGAACCAGTAGAACCGGTAACAAATGTGTGCATTGATAAGCTCTGCAAGTCAAGATCAACAGTTGTTTCAGTTTTTCTGCCAAGATGATTGACTTCTCCAAGAAGGATGCTATCATCATTGCCTTCTATTGTGTTTTTGCTAAGAACTTCTTGAGCAAAAAGAGCGTGTTCAATAACAGGTAATCCCTTTACAGATTTTCTTGGAAGTCCTAACTGAATGGCAAGTTCATTAGTGCTTACTAGAGCAGTTGCATCTACAAATGTTTCGCGAAATATGGCACCTTCTTCAAATCGGTAACAGAAAATGGGATGAATAAAGTTAGTGACATATTTAGCAATTTCCTCAACTCGTTCTTCATCTGTCCATGTGTTTACCGCTGCAATTTCCAGACCACTTTGATTACCTGAAATAAGGGAGCGATACATACTTGCTGCAGTTTCTGTTTCGGCTGCGCTTTCCCCAAGGAAGTAGGCAGCAAAATCCCACATGCCGATACTTTCGCATTCATCTAAGCGTTCCAACTGTTTTTCAAGTCTTTGGAGTACGTTTTGCAATGATTTGTTTTGTACATTAAGTGTAACAGACTGAGAATTGCCGAAAGTTTCAGCGAGTGCTTTGGTGTGTGCTGTATTGATAGATAAGCTATGTCCCTGATTTTCGCTGTATTGAGTACCGACTCCAAGAGCTTTTGCGTCTGTTTGACTTCTGCTTGATCCAAGAGTATTTCCAACAGCCTCAGAAGAGCTGATTCCATAGGTCAGATTTTTTGAAATGGAATCGGAAATGGAATCAGTATGTGAAGTTCCATGTGTATTGCCACGAGAAACGCTGGAGGTAACGCCTGCATTGCGGTTTGTACCAGCAGATATACCACCAACATTCACACCAGCACTTTTTCCTGTGCCTTCATAAGTACCATCGGTTGTAGTAGTAGTAACAGAATCATTGGTTCCACTGGAAGAACTGTTTGTATGGTTCTTTCCAATACCGATAGAAGAGCTCTTACTGCCTGTCTTGGTAATGCTTTGGGTTTGGTTAGTTCCTTCCTGTAAGGCCTTTGAATGTGTTTCAGTTAAGTTTACTCCAGATGAACTACCAGTGGAGTCAGTTTCTGCTTTTCCGCTGGTATTGCTTTCGGTAACTCCCGAACTCTGGTTTTGAGTGTAGTTGTATTGCATATTAGTGAAAGGAGAAAGGAGTGTATAGATACGCTCATATTCTCGTTTCGTATCAACCAAATCTCGATGGTCAAGATTATTTGCAATACAGATAGCAGTAAAAGGTTTGCCTTCCATGCTGTATATGAATTTTTCAAGTCCCTGAATAAAGTCCTTGTTTTCAAGAGATTCTTTTTCTTGCTTATAATCAGCAATACAAGTAACGCTTGATATGCACCCCATCTTAACATCACTCAAATCTTGTACAAGGCTTTCTCTCAAATATTCTTCTGTATTGCTTCCAGGGAATAGACCGAGCAAGCTCTGCTCTAAAAGATGTTTCATAGTGCCAGTGGAGCTGTTTCCTCTAGAACGAACGCCCAGATAGAAATTATTCGTTGTCCCATCACTTTGGATCATCAAAACGAGAGTGCAGGGCTTATTAGAGAGGGTATTAAATACAGTGGCTAGTTTGTGGACAGAAAATTCGTCCTCTTGGTAAACCAGTTCTGTGATGCGGAAAAACTGAATATATTTGGCATCATTGTTAATTTCTTGAAGGAGAGTATTATCGAATGCAACAACAGAGCAATCCTGCAATGCAGGAACATAGTTCTTCATAACCTCATTATCTACGATGGATAGGCAGTTTTGAAGATTCTGTTGAAGTGTCATAAAATTCAGCTCGGCAGGTGAATCAGCATACATAGTGGTAGTTACAGGTGATGTGGAGCGCATAGCAGGTGCAATCTCTAACTTTGATTGGCTTGGTTTACCATTTTTTTTGTTTGCCATCTATTTTCACCTCTTTCTGTTCATAATACAAAATACAAGCGCCTGATGGTTGTACTGAATCTAATGGCCGGATTTTAGAGTCTTGGCTTGGAATCAGTTTATAACCCATGAATTCCGTATAGTGAAACTTGCCATTTAAGTAGTTTTTGCTTCTATATAAAGCGTAAATGTTATATCTAATTCCATTGATGAAAGGCTTAGTATGTCCTTGCTTTTGAAGATAGTTTGCTTTGCCCAATTCGGATATACGAGGGTCATTACAAGGAACTTTTTTGAAAGTAACTGTTTTTTTGACGATGTTTGATGAGCCGTCATTATAATACTCATATTGGATTAGTGTTTCGCAAGTGTGAGTCATTTTGAATATAAACTTTTCATTAGAGAAAATTTGATATAAAGACACTCCACAATGCAATAAAGACTGTTCAGTTGTGTGCTGTGTTGACACTGATTTTTGAAGAACCGTCGTTCTCTGCGGCGTACTGATTGTTGGTCTGCGGGATTGCGTTACTTTAGTAACAGAATCAATATGACAGCTGCTACTACTACCGCCGCTACTGCAATCCCTATTGCTTTTTTTGAGGAACTACCAGTAGGTATACTTTGAGCCTGTTTTTGATGCAGTTTTCTTTGTTGTTCAAGCTGTCTTGCTTTGGCTTGACGCTCGGCTTCGATTCTGCGATTTTCTTCATCGAGTTTCTTTTTCGCCTCATGCAGTTCACGTTGTTCTTGTTCGGCACGGCTAATGTTAGGGGTATTGGATATAGAAGTGGTAACGGATTCGGGTTTAACTTCGTTAGCAGAAGAAGGTGTTGCTCTGACGGAATGCACAGCTGCCGCATTACGCTCAGATAAAATTCTCTGCACTTTTTCTGCCAGAAAAACCAGTGCAACGTCTTTCATGTGCATCATGCGACGATCGGAAAAGTTCTTAAGCAGATCCATTTTCAGACTCGCCCAGTATTTTTCATTCCAGTAAGCCTTATCTTGAATAAAAGGAGTAAGCTCCGTATAAGGTTCGAGCAGGCCAGGAATATCCTTGCAATAGTTATATTCTTCCTCATAACGAACAAATGTCGGATCAACGTCAAGCGCATCCACAAAGATATATTTCAGCGACTTGAGATCTCTGGCATCAGCATATTTTTTGATTTGTGTATCCATTTGCTTCCTCACTTTCTATCACATATCCAAGATAGTATTGATATCAGACATTTTCTCTTCAATCCAAGATAACAGTTTCTTATTGGCTTTCAAAATAGCTTCTTTCTCGCTTTGATCAAGTGCGCATTGTTTAAGTTCTTCATATTTAGCGGCAATAAGTTCATCCAATTCCGCAAAAATATGTGAGAACTGTATTTTCATTTTCTCGACTTGTTCATTTGCAAACCCAAGGGCGCTCTCTGTACCATCATCTAAATTGCGTCGCATCTTAGCAATCAGTGCTTTTTGAATCAGTGCAACAGAAACATTGAATTTTTCAATGGTTTCGTGCTTTTCTTCGAACACGTCACGCATGATAGTCTTATATTCAAGAACGGTCTTATAAACGTCTTCATCCTTATAATCATCTACAGTTTCATAAACATCTTCTTCGATGTACTTAGACGTAAGGATTTTCCACCAACGTTTGTTTGGATTAGCAACCTTTCGTGTACCAATTTTTTCACGGTGAGAACCCACCTTAACTTTTCTGGTGCCAATTTTTTCTTCATGAGAACCGACAACTATTTCTTCGGCCTCCTGACCAACTTTCTCGTAGTATGTTCTCTCTTCGTAGTATGTTTCTCCGAATTCTCCAACGGTTTCAGCAGCAAAGGCATCTGATGTCCAGGACTCTGCATTTTCACGCATGGTTTTTAATGCACCCTTAATCAAATCAACAGTCTGGAAATCTAACTGTTTATCGTCAGTGAAATCGTCGAATCGGGAAACCTTATCCTGATATTCCATAAGCAAGCGTTCACCGGTATTAACGATCTCGTTGTTGATTACGCTTTCAAGTTCAGAAGTAAGCTTTGCCATTGCATCAGAACTATAAGTACTGAAAATTGTCACTAACCTTTTTGCTTCTTCACGACTGGTGATTGTTTCGCCGTAGCGTCTGAAAATAGCACTGGACTCTGTAGAAGCATTTTGTTTCAGTTGCTCTGCCTTTTCTTCAATAATAGGCATAGGGTCAAGTGCAGCGATCTTCTGTTTGAAGATCTCTGCTTCCTTACCATCAGCAATTTTCTTTCTGACAGCGGAAGCTCGTTCTGCACACGCTTTCGCTACTGCGGCATCTGTTGCAACTTTGGTCTTTGCTTTTGTAAGAACTTCGCTACTTTCCAGAACTTCTTGGAAAGATTCAACGAGGTCCTTAATTTTCTTCGTCTTGGCATATTTCTTAACATAAGCCGTAATGGCAGCTTCGATAGAACAGATGCCGGAGTGGATGAGTGCTTGTTCCTTGGTATCATTATTTGCAATAGCTTGACTCAAACGGAAGTTCAACTCGCTCTGAGCGCTTGGAGAGAGTGTAGAATACTTTTCGAGATGCATAGAGTCGTAATAAACGAATTTGTCGATCATTGGTAAAGTATCTCTCGCTGCTTGGGGAAGTTGTCTCTCCTGGGCTCTTGTTAGAGTGTCGATGTCCACATCTTCAAAGTGAGTTCTGATATTTAATGCTGTAAATGCGGAACAAGGGAAAATCTGTGGGTCTTCGATACCGTAAGATTCAAGATATCTTTTAGCAGACAGTACAGCTTTTCCGATATCTTCTTCTTCTGGATTAAACTGATCCATCTTGTTGATAACAAAAAGGAATCGGTCGCGGACTTGCTTGCCACCTTTTTTGATCTGCTCTGCGACATAATGGAGCAGAGCAGCATCATCGTTGGTGCTCATCTGAGTGCCATTCAGTACATAAAGAATCAGATTATTTGAATCGCTATTGATTGCTCTGTAGGTGGTGTTTTTATGAGCCTGATTTTGGGCATTATTGGGACCGGGGGTATCTACAAGCATAAGAGCAGTACTTTTGGCATCAAGAAAAGGTATATTTCCCTCTGCAGAAATACGATAAACGTTTTCATCATCATTTAAGTCTGTCATAATGTCTAAGGTTAACTCAGGAATTTCTTGAATGGCTGCACCATCTCCGTTATAAACAACGGCTTTAAAATAAGAATCATCCACATCCAAAATTTCAGTAATTGTTGCCGTGCAAGCTTCATTTTTAGAGGGCATGAGTTTCTTTCTGATTAACGCATTAATCAATGTAGACTTGCCTGAACTCATTGTGGCAATCACATTAACAGGAAAGATGGTGTTGTTTGCACTTTCAAAAGCTTTTTTTAATTTAGGATCACGAAAGTCATCAATTGGGCCAGCTTGCAATTCTTCGAAGATGGCAACGATTTTCTCGTTGATAGCATCATCACTCTTACCTGCGATGTATTTCATCCCAGAAATCCGAACAATACCTTCTCTTTGTGCCTGTTTAAAGGACTCCTCGAAGTCATCCCAGTCCAAGTCCATACCACAAAACTCCAGAGTGAAGTCTACGGTATTCAATTCTTCACGGAGCATTTGGGGGAATTTTCCAATCCATTCTTGAAGGCGTTTACCTTTTGTTACCTTGTATAGTACACTGTCCGTTGAAATGTCTCTGCCATTTACCATCAAAGTGGTTTCAAGGCGGTATGGGTTGTACTTAACATAAATCTGTGCCATTTATTATACCTCCATTGCTAAAATGTTTAATAATTTGCTCCAAATAGGCAAAGCCACAATTTTTAAGCAATTCTGTGGATTCGTCTGTGGTTCTGGAAAGAGATGGACATTTCAGATGTTTTTCGTAATAAGTTGCCATGCTGTGTTGGTCGAACTTATCAATATATGTATCCAACTCTCTACGTTCAATTTGTGTTAGTTCTTCTTGCTTGCTCTTTCTTACCAAATAAGCAGCACGAGCAGATACCGGACAAATGATTGGATTGCTAAAGCCCGTGGCGGCAAGGAAACGTCGCTGATTTTCGATTACATCAAAGAGATTGTCATCCTCTGAGAGAAATTGATCAATCTTATTGATTACAAAAATTACTTTTGTTCGACCGATTTCTTTTTTTACTGTGTTCAAATGGCATTTTTCATCATTTGTACCCAGTTGCGTTGCGTTCATTACATATAATACCAGTTTGTATTCTTTGGAGTGTAGCATTTCATTGCTGATTTTTCGATGCTCATCATATTCACTCGAATTAACCCCAGGTGAATCCAACAATATGATACGTTCACCACCAAGTGCGCTATTAAAATAGGTTCCGACAGTAATCTTTGAGGATAGATTTTCTTCGTTGTTTGCAAATAAGTCTTCCTTTGTTGCATTCATCAAAAGATCATGGTCGTATTCACTGGTAGTACTATCTTCAAATGCTTTGGAAATAATAGTATGTATTTTACTGGTACAAGCCATATTTTGCATACGACACACTGTTTTCCCTGTAAGCGAGTTAATCAATGTGGATTTGCCTGCGCTCATAGTTGCCGTAATCAAAATGCGAGATGGTTTTTTTTGTATAAAATCAATGTTTGCTTTTACTAAAGTTATATACTGCTTAAAATTTTGAATAATTTTACTTTCAAGAATTTCGTTCCACATCGCAGGATTGCCAAGGGCAGCTTCAAACTCGTAATAAAGAAAGCATGCGTGTTCTTTTGGAAGATCAAAGTCACGAATAATCTGGTCGATGATGGTTGTAATTGTCTTTACATGAATTAATTTCGGATGGAAGGCTACCATCAGTGCTAAATCATATGGCAAAAGATAGCTCATATAGGTAGGAATTTTATTTTCCTTGCTCATAAAAGGGACTCCATCTCCGCACAAGGTTTCTCTATAAAAGGCGATTTGCGCTTTCGTATATTTGCACTTGTCCCATTTAACAAGTAGAATTATTTTTTTTAGATACTGAAAATATTGAGTTCGAATTTCGATAGTTTCTTTTAAAATTGGGTTAAATGCAAGAAGTTGTGTGCTCGCAAAAAAATCTTGCTGTTCCATAATAATATCCTCCTTTCTTGTCGAATGCTCAGTATGAAATTATGTCTATCATCTTGCTCACAGCATCTCCGTGTAATTTTTCATCATCATGGAAATTTCTTTCTTCATTTCTTCGGCAAAATCGTTCGGACTAATTACCTTGACTCGGTGTCCTTGGCTTAACAGCCACATTTTAATTCCATCACCATAGACCTCAGCTTCAACGGTGTAGGTTCTTCCACTTCGATCAACGACTTTAGCAGTTGGCAGTTTATCTAGGACTGCCTGGATAGCTGAACCAGTAAATTCAAACTGAATGGTTCTAAGTTTTCCAGGCCACATAAACAAGCTTTGTTGACGTAACAACCCTTCATCAAACTCTGGAATATTACTATTTGTGTATTTTTTTCTGTGTTGGATAATGTGTTTGATTCTGTCCACGCGGAAATACAAAGGCTTATCAAAATCTCCCTCTGCGTTAAATGCAATGAGGTAGAAGAAGTTATCGGTAAACATTACTGAAGCAGGAAGGACACGATGTGTTTTCCAAGCACGGTCAGCACGGTAGTATTCAATCGTGATTTGTCGCTTTTCGGTAATACAAGTTCCGAGTTTCCAGAGCGTTTCCTGTATACTGATACAGTCATGTTTGATTTCTGTGTAGTGATATAATTCTTTTCGAATTAGCTCATTTAGCACTGGACGATCACTTGCAGTTGTAAATGCCTTGAGCTTATTCGTCATTGTCAGAAGTTCTTCCTTCGAAAATGCTCTGGTTCCAATGATTATCTCTATGAGAGCGAATAGTTCTTTGTTACTGAGAAATTCATCCAGATATAGATAGTAACTTTTATCTTGATTGGAGTAAATCAATTCTGCATTCCCGATAATATCTCGATGGTCAGATAGGAAGGCTTTCAAGTCGTTGATGTCACGGCTGATGCTTTTTGTTGATAGCGCGAATTCATCTGCCAACTTCTGTACGGAAATTCGTTCACCACGAAGACATCGAAAAAATATTTCTAATAAGCGATTTTGTTTTGTATGTTCCATATGATCTACCTCCAGTTTTCAGCTGTTCCATCTTGAGTACAATTATACATGGTAAGGTAGACAGATGGGTGTCTGACTGAAATAGCAAAAAGTCATTCTGTATTTTTCTGGTTGAGCGATGGAGTGTTTTCATTGAAAAAGTCCATTATATCTCCAGTGTTGCATTTCATTACTTCTGTGATTTTCAAAAGAGTAGATAGATTTACCCTCTTGGTTTTTTCGTAGCTTTTTAAAAGTAGCAGACGATAGGCCTGTACGTTTCCGTAAATCTGCTTGTTCAATCTCTGGCTCAACTCACAATAACTAGGATTTTTTGTAACTAACTTTTACTAGGATTTTCATCTGTATAAAATATTGTTTTACGTATTTATTGTACTCTTGGTATTGGGAGTTTTCAACAAATATTTTTAATGCGATAAATATATTTTATTTAATACTTTCAAAAAGAATTTATTTTTGGAAAAGGCAGGTGAAAAAATAAACAGATGTCGTATTTTTGAATAGGATCAGCGACCAAACTTATAAAATGAGTAATTCGGGAAGAAAGGTAACGCTTAGTATGAATGAGCTGATGGCACTGTAGGTGGCGTTGAAAGGAGATGGGACCCGTTGCACCAACAGGCAATTTTTATAAATGGAGTCTTTGACGAAATAGAGAAAATAAGCAAGGTGGTACCACTTTGCACTGCTCAGCTTGATATTGTTCGCCAATCGGAGTATAATGAAGAAAAGTGGTTCTCACATGATTTGGTCGAACCATTGATGAGTTATAGTCAGGGGGTTATAGGATGAATTACCTTTCTGTTCCGCAGACTGCTGAAAGATGGAGAATATCAGCACGCCGAATTCAGGTATTGTGTAGCGATGGACGTATACCAGGTGCAGTCAGGATTGGGAATCGATGGGCAATACCTGATGATGAACCCAAGCCAGCAGATGCAAGAATTAAATCGGGTAAATATCGAAAATGTAATGACGAATTTAATGAAGATAATTAAGTGCAGGAGTATCTTTTATGAACAATCCAATTTTTGAATCATATGAAATCTCATCTTTACAACAAGATATCATGGAGCGACAGAATATGATCGATCGCTTTAATCAAACAGGTCAACTTGATCGAAATGATGCCATCTCAAAAATAAAAAAACTTCGTATGACAGATAAGGAAATATTGCAGGTTACAGCGGTAAATTTGGCGGTTTCTTCTACGCCTTTTGAGCAGTGCAGCAATGAGCAGCTTATCAACGAATTGCATATGCAAAAGACCATATTAGAAGGAAAGCTGACTAAGAAGTTAAAGGGGATATAAACCATGCCGACACTTGAATGGATTGGAAAAAATAAAGTCATCAACCACCACCAAGAGGTGCCGTTCCGTGTTCTGGAGCGTAAATATAGTTACGATGAAAACGGACAACATGAGGAAGATAATGGTAGCGAGAACATGATTATACAGGGCGATAATCTGGAGGCACTGAAAGCTCTGATGCCACGTTATGAGGGTAGAATCAAATGTATCTACATCGATCCTCCGTACAATACTGGCAACGAAGGCTGGGTGTATAACGATAACGTTAATGACCCCAAGATCAAAAAGTGGTTGGGCGAAGTGGTTGGCAAAGAGGGAGAGGATCTTTCCCGGCATGATAAGTGGTTGTGCATGATGTATCCCCGGCTCAAACTGCTGCAAAAGCTGTTGGCGGAAGATGGCGCGATTTTTATAAGCATTGACGACAATGAACAGGCGAATTTGAAACTGATTTGTGACGAAATTTTTGGTGCGAGAAGCTTTATAACAGACCTTATTTGGCGGTCAGCGGATTCGTCAAACAACGATTCAAAACAGTTTTCTAATGACTACAATCATACATTGGTTTATTCAAAAGTGCCAGGGGGCTGGTTGCCCTTACGATTTGCAAGGCAGGAAAGGAATAATCAGCATTACAAAAATCCCGATAATGATCCTCGAGGGCCATGGTTTCAAAGCAATTTGCAATCCCCAAATTATCGTGCAAACCTCAAGTTTGATATAATCGCTCCAAATGGAACGGTAATTCACGCCCCTAAAAATGGATGGAGATGGAGCTACGAGAAAATGCAGGGTTGGATTAAGGATGGAACCATTATTTTCTCAGATGATCAAACGAGAATTATCAAAAAGACCTTTCTTAAAGACCAAGCAGGAATTGTTCCATCAAATATTTGGTGGGATGTCGATGACACAGGACACAATCGCAATGCCAAATATGAGCTACTTAAAATATTTACGGAACTTCACAGTTCTGAGGTATTCAAAACTCCGAAACCCACGAAGTTTATTGAAAAAATTTTACAAATGTTCAATAGCGAGTCTTTGGTAGTACTTGATTCCTTCTCTGGTTCTGGCACCACCGCCCATGCTGTTCTCAATATGAATAAGGCCGATGGCGGCAACCGCAAATTCATTCTGGTGGAGATGATGGACTATGCTGACAGTATTACCGCTGAGCGAGTAAAGCGTGTCATCCAGGGCTATGGCGAAGGAAAAAAAGCGGTTGAAGGTAGCGGTGGTAGTTTCAGCTACTACGAATTGGGTGAACCTCTGTTGATTAGCGATTGCTTAAATGAAGCCGTTTCAGTTGAGAAAATTCGGGAGTATATATGGTTCATGGAAACCAAATCACCCTATGTACCAGCTTCCAGGAACAATCCATATTATCTGGGACAACATAACCATACGGGCTATTATTTCTATTATGAGCCACAAAAAGTAACGGTGCTGGACTATGGCTTCCTTGCCACTATTGCAGAAAAAAATGATGGTACGATTATTTATGCCGACCGCTGTTCTATCGGTGAGGACAAGCTCAGTCAGATGGGGATTGTTTTCAAAAAAATTCCCCGTGATATTAGCAAACTGTAAGGAGAATTGAACTATGGCTTTTACATATTATCTTCCTGATGAGAATGGACAAAGAGTTGAATGTGGAACGGATTTTAATTCACTCATTATTATAGGTGCAAATGGATCTGGAAAAAGCAAATTAGGGGCATAGATCGAGCAGCAAAACATGGAAAAAGTGCATCGGATAGGTGCTCAGAGAAATTTGAATTTTCAAGAAAATGTACCGCTAAAAAGTTATTCCCAAGCAGAGGATCTTGTTTTTTATGGCACAGACAATAAAGGGAGCCAGGCAGGGAAAGGGTATCGGTGGAATTGGGGAAAAGAGTATACCACAAGGCTTATAAATGACTTTGACAATGTTTTGACCGCCCTGATTGCATTGAAAAATAATGATAATGAAAAATATGTAAATGAGTGCAAAGCAGCACCCACTCGTGCAAAAAGGCCAGACCCTCCGTTTACTGCAATTGATAAGTTGATTCAAATTTGGGATGAAATTTTTCCTCAACGCAAATTACAGGTTAATGATGCCAAGTTTTTGTCCTCATTACGAAACGGAACAGGAACGCCATATAATTCCAACCAAATGAGCGATGGTGAACGTGCTGTTCTTTACTTAGCTGCCCAAGTACTTTGTGTCCCTCAAAATAAAATCCTTATCATTGATGAGCCAGAGGTACATTTACACCGCTCAATTATGAACTGTTTGTGGGTTGCTCTTGAAAAATATAGGCCAGATTGTTTCTTTATTTACATTACCCACGATACACAATTCGCTGCTTCTCATGGACAATCTGATAAGGTTTGGATCAAAGAATTTGACGGAACGCACTGGAAGCTCGAAAAAATTCAAGACAATGAACTTCCAGAAGAGCTTCTCTTTGATATCTTAGGAAGCAGAAAAAATGTGCTGTTCGTTGAAGGAGAAAAGAGCAGCTATGATACGCAATTATACACTATTCTATACCCCAATTATTATGTAATTGCTTGCGGCAGTTGTACCCAGGTGATTGCTCGTACAAAGGCTTTCCGCAATAACTCGACATTGCACCATTGCGAAGTTTATGGGATTATCGACCGTGACTATCGATCTGACTATGAGATCAATAGATACAAGTCAGACAATATTTATACGCTGGAAGTTGCTGAAGTAGAAAACTTATTTTTGGTGGAAGAATTGATTAGAGTCATGGCAGAGTCCTTTGGCGAAAATTCGGATGCGGTGTTTATAAAAGTAAAACAATATATCGTTCAGCAGCGATTTTCTCAGCAAATTAATAAACAGGTGTGTCAAAGTGTTGTTGCTAATCTGAAATATCGTTTGTCTACAGCTGAATTATCTAAGAAGAATGAAACCGAGGCCAAAGAAAGCCTAAATGCTGTGCTACAGTCTCTGGATTATGAGCAAGTGAAAACAGCAGAAGAAACTCGATTTAGAGAAGCACTTGACAGTGATGATTATAAAAAAGTTTTGCGTGTCTTCAATGAAAAATCTCTTGTATCCTCAATTGGAAACTATTTGAATATTAAAAATGAGGCTTATTGTACTAAAGTAATTAATTTGCTACGAGGTGAAAAGCACGATGCTATTGTTGCAGCTCTTGCTCCGTATTTGCCTGTAGAGATTCAAAGATAAGGAAGAGGTATGCCATGGAATTAAAATCCTATCAGAAAAAAGTAATTAAAGATCTGGTTCGTTATTTGGAACTGATGAATGAGACTAAGAACTATGCTGTTGCTTTCCGGCAATTCTGGTATGAAGTCAGTGCTCCTTCTTTGGGAAAATATCAGGATATTATGCCAGGTGTACCGAACCTTTGTTTTAAGGTGCCGACTGGTGGGGGTAAAACCTTTATGGCTTGCAATGCCATCCGTCCTATCTTTGATGCACTTCCTGTTACAAAAACAAAAACCGTTGTTTGGCTCGTCCCTTCTGATGCTATTTTGATCCAGACAGTCCAGGCTCTAAAGGATACATATCATCCCTATCGACAGAAAATTGATGTGGACTTTGGTAGCCGTGTGCAGGTGTACACCAAGCAGGAACTGCTGAACGGTCAGAATTTCAGTCCTACGGCAGTGACGGAGCAGCTGTCAATCATGGTGTTATCCTATGACTCGTTCCGTAGTCGTGGCAAGGAAGGTCTGAAAGCATATCAGGAAAATAGCAATTTGGCTGAGTTTGCCAAGGTTCTGGGTAAGCCCGAACAGCCGATTGAAAAGGCTGACGAGACGGCATTATTCCAGATTATCAACCAGCTGAATCCTCTTGTGATTGTGGATGAGAGTCATCATGCTCGTTCTGAGCTGAGTATTGAAATGCTTGCTAATTTTAATCCTTGTTTTGTACTGGATTTGACAGCAACACCCAAGGCTGAAAGTAATATTATTTCCTATGTTGATGCCGTACAGCTTAAAACTGAGCACATGGTAAAGTTACCTGTTATTGTTTACAACCGTGACAAACAGGCCGAGGTGTTGATTGATGCCATTGATCTACGGCGTAAATTAGAGGAACACGCAATTCAAGAGCAGCAGATAACTGGGAAATACATTCGCCCAATTGCTCTGTTTCAAGCACAACCCAAAGGAAAAGAGGATGCAGCAACCTTTGAAAAAATTCGTGAACGGCTGCTTGATGCAGGGATTCCTACTGAGGAAATCGCCATCCGCACCGCAGATATAAACGAACTTAAAAATGTGGATCTATTATCTCCCGATTGTTCCATTCGATATATCATCACTGTTAATGCCTTAAAGGAGGGGTGGGACTGTCCTTTTGCCTATGTGCTGGCTTCTCTGGCCAATAAAACCAGTCAGGTGGATGTAGAGCAGATTTTAGGGCGTATCCTACGTCTGCCACATACCTGCGAGCATCGCCATCCATCACTGAATATGTCCTATGTGCTAACATCCTCTAATGATTTTGATGATACAGTACGACGGATTATCAAAGGATTAAATAGCGCTGGCTTTAGCGACAAGGATTATCGTCTGGCACCTCCCCCAGTTCCTAAAGCTGTCGAGCTTCCAGTTCCTGTTCAGACGGAGATTTCCTTGCCTGAACCCAAGCCAGAGAATGATCATGACGACATTGACGATGTGGACGGCAAAGAGATCAAGGCAGAACTGGATCGCCGTCAGCATCAGGGGAATACAACTGAAGATACACCGACAGCAGATACCATGCTGGAGGATGCCAGAAAGGCTGGAGAAGCGTATAACAATGCGGTGAACGATACTGTCAATGATCCATTTGCCAATAACTTACCATGGGAGGTGAGGGACAGAGTGACAACATTCCAAGTAAAGCCGGAGTTCCGGGGCGATTTGGATGAAATCGCTATTCCTCAGTTTTTTCAAATTGTTCCAGAAACTCTGTTTACCGAAGGTTCCTTCGAATTGCTGGAGAAAGAACAGCTTGCAGAAGGCTTTACTCTAAAGGGTAAGGCTTACGACATTGATTTCGGTGCTGCTGATGATGAGATAGCCAAAGTAGATGTTCGCCAAAATGAAGGTGGTTTGCCAAAGGTATTCAAAATGTCCAGTGCCGATCAACGGTATTTTAAGGAGTATTTCAACTTTTTACCTCCAGAAAGCCGTGTCCGCCAGTGCAAAGAAATGATGGTCAAGCAGTTGAGTAAGCTGGATATGGTCGATGATGCTGAGCTAAAAGCCTATGTAGAGCGGATTGTTAATGATATGGATAAATCTCAGTTGGCGGCTATGGAAAAGGCTCCATTGGGCTATGCCCTAAAAATCCGGGCAAAAATTGAATCTCTGTTAACGGAGCATTACCATCAGACATTCAAGCAGTGGCTGGAAACAGAGCGCATTGTCTGCCGACCGTCCTACCATCTGCCTGCCTATATCCACCCAATGAACTCCACAGATATGTTTGGTGGCTCTTTGTATCAAGCAGAAGAGGATATGAACAAACTGGAGCAGGATTTGGTCATGGAGCTGACTGCGTTACCCAATGTGCGCTGGTGGCACAGAAATATGGCTCGTAACGGTTTCTGTATCAACGGTTTCATCAACCATTATCCAGACATCATTATTATGACTGACAGCGGAAAGATCATTTTGGCGGAAACTAAAGGTGGTCATCTTACAAATGATGATAGTCGTGAAAAGATTGAACTGGGCAATGCATGGCGTAATGCAGCTGGAAATAAATATCGATACTATATGGTGTTCCGTGATGATGAAACCATCCTACCTGGTGCACTGAGCATGAGCCAGTTCGTTGAAACGGTGAAGCAGTTATAATTGGATAGAAAACAATAGTGATTCAATAATACGGACTTCATACTTAGTTTGAGTCTAGCAGAGTGTGGAGTCTGTATTCTATACGGAGTGAAATGCTATGAAATTTGAATCTATCAGTATTAAAAATTTTCGAAATTTTGAGGATATTTCAATTAAATTGACCAATAAAAATGTCCTTTTTGGAATGAATGATGTTGGGAAGACTAATTTTTTATATGCGTTGAGGTTTCTTTTTGACAAAGATATCCGTAAACAAAACTTCAGTGATGCTGACTATTATAAAAAGAATACAGATGAACCGATTGAAATTCTCCTTGCGATTGATATAAGTGATACAGAAGATGATGATTGTAAAAAATTGCGAGCAAGGTTGAAGGGTGCAATACTTTCTGATCAGAATATAGTTTACATCAAACTTCATGCAACTTATGACAAAAAAGAAATGGTCGGGGTTCCGATCTTATATTGGGGCGGGGATTTAGAAGAACTGGAGGAAATGAAAGTTCACGGCACATTCTATGAAATTGATTATGTTTTTAATGTAATTTATATTGATGCCTATGTCGACCTTTACGCTCTTTTTAAGAAGAATGCCAATACGCTGCTGGTAAATGATGACGAGCATGACAAAGAAATCTTAGATAATATTCATAGAACTTGTGATGATCTGAATACACAAATTTCTGGTCTATCTGGGATTAAGAAATTTGAGAAAAAAATAGCACCAGAATATAAAAAGTTTAGACATGAAGATGTATCTGTTTCGGTAAAGTCTGAGATTGCAGTTAAGGGACTATATTCGAATATTGTCCCGTATATTAAGGAAGATGGCGATGATTCTCTATATCCCACTTCAGGTGAAGGTCGAAAAAAACTTTTAGTTTACTCAATTTTTGACCTCTTGGCAAAAGAGGAAGAAGAAAAGAAGATAAATCTTTTCCTAATTGAAGAGCCTGAAAATCATCTACATCGTTCAATGCAGATTTCATTATCACTTATCCTCTTTCAAAATCAGAAATACCAATACTTGTTCTTAACCACGCATTCACCTTATGTATTGGCTGAAATGGATCAAGTCAACTTAGTGAGAATATATAATGAAGATAAGATTGTAAGTAAAAGTGTTCTTTATACTGTGCCCAAAAAGTTTAGAACCCAACGAAAAATGTTAAACAGAAGGTTAGTTGAGGCTATTTTTGCTGATAAAGTTTTATTGGTCGAAGGTCCATCTGAAAATGTTTTATTTGGAAAGATATTGTCTGAGTTAAACCCATTCTATGAAGCTGATGGCGTATATATTCTTCCAGTATCTGGATTTGGATTTAGACCATATTTTGAGGTTTTAAATGCTTTACATATCAAGAATGTTATTAAAACAGATAATGACCTTAGAAAGATTAAAGGCAAGGAAAAGTACAGCGTCTTAGGATTTTTGAGGCTAAATAATTATATAGGTAAAGAGATTCTGCCTAAAAAACCTATTGATGAAAATGGTGTCGAGGCAAAACGTAACTTATATGATTCAAATAAAATAACACTCGACCAAATTCGAAAAAAGTATTCGTTCTTTCTGTCACGATGTAGTCTGGAAGAAGATTTAGACGAAGTTATTCACGATCAAATGGTTCAATATCTTCCAAAAGCTGATGGTGACCCTATAGGGTATTTACAAGATGCCAAAAACAATAATATGGTAAAACTTGTCGAAAAACTTACTCCAGAAGATTGCCGAACAATTTATAATCATTACAATTTTGCTTGTTTAAAGGAGGTCATGTCGTAAATGTTATCTCCTATTCAAAAAGAGATTGTTGAACAATCTGGAAATCTCATTGTTCGAGCAAGCGCAGGAACCGGTAAAACTCATACAATGGTTTCTAAAATTGTATATGATATAGAACATCAACATTCACATAAAGTGATTGCTGCAATAACTTTTACAATTAAGGCTGCCAATGAAATAAAAGAACGACTAACGATTGATACACGGGATCATTTTATAGGTACAAATAATAGTTTTGCTATTGAAGAAGTCATAAAACCTTTCATGAAAGATGTTTATGGAAAAGACTATAAAGTTGACATGAGTACTGATTATTCAGTCAAAGTCGATAGCTTCACTGACGGTGTAGCTAAGGTTAAAAAGGACCAATTACTATGTTCATACTCCAACAATAAAGAAAACTTCATTTTTCAGCTTGCATTGGATATTGTAAAGAAATCCTCAGCCTGTCAACTCTATCTGCAAGCAAAGTATTTCAAAATTTATGTGGATGAATACCAGGATTGCGATAAAGATATGCATGAATTCTTTATGTATCTTTGCGACAACCTAAATATCGATACATTTGTAGTTGGTGATGAAAAGCAATCAATTTACATATGGCGTGGTGCACACCCCCAATCATTCATGAGCATTTGGGAGAAAGAAAATTTCTCAAAGAAATTTATGCGGGATAACTTTCGTTCTTGTAAACAGATACAGAATTATTCTAATTTGCTTTGCAAAGAAACAAGAGATTTATACTCCACGGTGAGTGATTTGTCTCCGGTAATTATGGTATGTACTGCTCAAAAGAACTGGGTATCTTCTATACTATCATATATAGATGATGATAAAAAATGTGCATTACTGCGATATTCTAATGCAAATGCTGAGCTATGTGCAGAGGAATTGACGAACGCTGGATTGAATTTTACTTATATTCCCCAGACTCCTATTGCAGATATAACAACAGAATCTGCGTGGATCTATAATGCGGTAGCTAAATATTTCATTGTTCCAACGTACTCTGCGTATGATTTTAGAAATGAAATTCCTAACGAAATTGTTGGTAACAAACGGATAATAAATTATATCAAACAGGTTTTCGCAAATTTAGACGAGTGTATTAAAGGAAATGATTCTGATAAATTCACAAAGCACATTGAGATAATGGCGAAATATTTCGGATACGAAACAAAGTCCGAACATTGTCAGCGACTATACACTACAATCTGCGATACTAAATATCATCCTGCGTTTAGCGTAGATAAATTACAGAGAATTTCTATTACATTTCACTCTTCAAAGGGATTGGAATTTGATCAAGTTGTTCTATTTGTATCAGATTATCGACTATCAAAGGAACAAGACATATACAACCACTATGTTGCAGCGACCAGAGCAAAAACAAAACTGATTATGGTTTATATCCATGGTGATAGGTATGCAGCACAATTTGTTACAAATATCAATAGAATTATGGCTGAATCGAGTCTCAAAATGACAGATGTAGTAACTATTGTGAATTGTTAAAAAGTTTCAACCTGCAAATGTTTGATGACAGGGATATCTTATTGAATACTTTTTAATATCAATGAACAGTCAAATTACTTACAGAATAACTCATCCAAGTACAAGTAACAGAGAGGATCCTTTCCGGTGCAAAGTCGGCAGGATCCCTTTTTGGTAAATCTATAAAAAATGAATATGATGAGGAATCGGCGAGCTTTAGCTTCAAGTAAAAATCTCCTATGCATCTTTGAGTCAACCAAGACACAAGAAGACATATGGGGGTTTTTATATAAATAGTTTGTGCATGCGAGTTGGGAATGTAGATATCATATTGTAACTCGCATCAAGCACAGAAGGTAGGCAATTTATGGAGAAATGAAAGCTGAAATAGGGAAAACTCTTAGAGAGGAATGCAAAGAAAATGAGCAAAAAATAATAGAAGCGGAGTGTTGTCCAGATCACGTGCACATGATGGTCCGTATACTGCTAAATATTTTATATCAGAAATTATTGGATATTTGAAAAGAAAAAGTGCTTTAATTATTTTTGATAGAGGTACAAACTTAAAGTACAAATATGGAAATAGAGCATTTTAGTGTAGAGGTTTTATGTTTATACAGTGGGAAAGAATACAAAAAAGATTCGGAAATATATCAACAATAAGTTAAAAGAAGTATTGTTTGACAGATAAAATAAGTTTGAGTGAGTACATTGCCCCATTCAAGGGTGAAAAAGTAAAAGGGAACAAATAAAATAGCCGCCAAGGGTGCCGTGAGAAAGAAAACAATTGGCGGAACTTCAATATGCTTGTAGGATCAGCTGGTAATGGTATCTTCTATAGGGAAGAGCAGATCACTTGCTTAACCGGTGGTTTTGATTATACTCAAATTTGGAAAGGAGATTTTAACTATAATAGATATCGAAGAAAAGATTGCTAAACAAGAGAAAAAGTATTGTCAGTTTCAGAAGTTTTGTATATATTGACATATAATGGAATCTACTAGTAACAAAGAAATTCTCAAAAACAGGCTTAAGATACTTTGTATTTTTGTACTCAATCAGGTGCTAATCATATAAACGTAACTAAGCTGTAATTTGCAAGAGAACATCATATCAACTATTAAATACAATCCGAAATAGACATATAATATATAAAATATCTATCAGTCCTTATCTGCGACCAGCGGTCGCGGATTCGAGTCGTGTTTCAGCCTATTTACATCTATTTTTTTAGGAGGAATAAGGCATTTGAAAAATACAGAAACAAAATTATTCTATTATAAATAAATTATTCTGAATAGAATAGCAATCAAAAACAAGATTATTCGAATCTGAATAATCTTGTTTTTTTATGTGCATTTTTTCCGCATTTTTGGCATTTCTGGATTTGGCACAGATTTTGCTTTATATATGGTCAAAGAAATCAAAAGGAGTTGTGACCATGAATGCACTAGAAAACATCAAAATTTTGGATTTATCCGAAAAGCTAACCATCAGTTTAGCAACGTTGTATCTTTCATCTTATGGCGCGGAAGTAACAAAGGTGGAACGACCAAATGGCGGGGACAAAGCAAGAAGCTGGGAGCCTGTTAAAAATGGCGATAGTCTGTATTTCAATTACCTGAATAGTGGGAAAAAGAGTATCACACTGGATATTGCTACAGCAGAAGGAGCAGAAATTTTGAAAAAGTTGCTTCCTTTCTATGATGTCATTTGTGTAGGTGCAGAAGCGGGCTATATGGAGTCATTAGGGCTTGGTTATGAGGATTTGAAAGCAATGAAACCCGATATTATTTATGCTTCCTATTCTTATTATGGAGAAACAGGACCTTATAAGAATAAGCCTGCCAGCTCTCTTACAGCCCAGGCAAAAGGTGTTGCCATGGATATGACTGGTGTTCATAACGAATATCCTGTTCAATCTGCACCATCCATTGCGGAACATTACAGTGCTGCATATTTTGCCACAGGCATTGTCATGGCGCTCATTGATCGGAACATCAGAGGCATTGGTCAGAAAGTAGATATCGCATTACTGGATTCTATTTATTCCTGCATTGAGGCTGCACCGGCGGCTTATTCTACTGTAGGAGAAGTGCATAAGAGAAAAGGGAATTTTGATCCTTCTTGTGCGCCTTATGACACATTTGAAACATCCGATGGTTATGTGGCGGTGGGCGTCGCAACACAGAACCAATGGGAAAAATTCTGTGATGTATTGGATTTAGGTGATTTAAAAGAAGATCCAAGATTTATTGATAATGAAGGAAGAAGAACAGATTATATGAATACTCTTCGTCCCATTCCTGCAAAGCGGCTGTCTGTTTATACAAAAACAGAAGTAGAAAATAAATGCAGAATGAACTGAACCCAAAAAGTTAGACAATATTTTCAAATTAAAATTGTTTAAG
>ERZ826396.1573-NODE-1573-length-23891-cov-12.694705_pt1 | contig 23891 bp, 14 predicted proteins | sample MGYA00519926_ERZ826396 | MGnify/ENA primary metagenome ERZ826396 (study PRJEB31778, sample SAMEA3449230) | human gut metagenome | biome: human gut; feature: human-associated habitat; material: faeces | place: United Kingdom | collected 2010/2012 ... | reverse complement strand
CAGAAGAAAAAAAGAAGGGCGAACCCATTGACGATTATCAGTGACGGAAAACCGCCAAACTTTTCAGGGATTCTTCAAAAAGAAAAACGTCGACCAGGCGAAACGCGGGAAGAGCGAAACAGACAAAGAGCCTCAACGCGCATCCCTAGCGGATTTTCGACAATTCCCGCCAAAAACAACGGTTGTCGACGCGCTCGGCACGCCCAAAACGAAAGCCGAGGCAAACCGGACTGCAGGACGAGAGAACCGAAAAGCAAGGGCCGAGCAGAACCGGGCAGAAGGCCGAACCGCGGGGCAAGAGGCCGGAAGCGCCCCCTCCCGAAACGAACGGACGGCCACCCCACGAAAAGCAAATCGGGAACCGCGCAAATCGAGGCAAGCCAAGCCGGAGCCGAAAAGTCAACCGGGAAGAGAGCGGACGCACCAAAACGCGAAGCCGAATTCGAGCAAAGCGAAAGACGAACTCGCACAAACAAACGATCAACCTGAAACGAAACGGCAAGGGCAGCAAAGAAACGGCAGGCATGGCTGCAAGCGCGCCGACAGGAAAGCTGGGATCGGCAGACGGAACGACAGAGGGCAACAAAGGCGGCGAGAAGAAGCAATGCCCCCAAGCGGCAGGGGCAACGGCCAGCGCCTCAGGCGGCAGGGGGGGGGTGCGGCGCTCGGCCATCCGCACCCCACGACCCCTCGCCCCGCCACTCTTCGCGCACTCAGCGGAAGGAGAAAACCGTCCCGGCGGCTATCTGAACGACATCCACGCTAGAAAGAGGCTGGTGAATGCCCACTGCCAGAACAAGATAGCGCCATGCGAACACGCCAACCAAAGCGCACGCCGCGCACGCAACAGCCACGACGCACCGTCTACGCGTCCATGCTTCCGTACGGGGCATCGCCAAGCACGCCACCGCCAGCGCAAGCGGCACCGCCAGCCCCGCCGCCACAAGACCGCCCCAGAACAGCGGGGCCAGATCGCCCCGCAGCAAAGCGTCGGCCGACGTGCGAGCCGCTTCTGCGGCCCCCGCGCTCGACAGCGCCGCGCCACTCGCCAGATCGCCCGTCAAGGCGAGACGCAGATGCCACGCCACCAGCCCGCCGAACGCCACGCCGCACACGATGCACACCACGCCCAGCACGCGTCGCGCCGCGCCCGTGCGCTCGCCCCGCAGATCGAACGCGCTCATAAGGGCCGCCATCACCGCCGATGCCAAATAGAACGCCGACACGCAGAACCCCGCCGGCAGAAGCAGCGTGCTCCAGAACGGCACGCCCGTCGCAGAGCTGATGAGAAACCCTGTGTACACGGTCACCATGAAACCCGCCGCGATGCCGAGCACGCTTACCACACGCGCGAACGCCTGGCGCGCCAGCCCGAAACCCGGCCACACGCGCATCACGAGCGCAGCCGCGCGGTCAGTCGTGCTCACCGCCAGCACGAACGACGCTATGAGCGCGCAGAACATGAACCACGCTCCGAACGCCATCCACGAGGTGAAATGCGAGAAGCTCACCGGCAGCAGCATCGCGCGCAGTGGCTGGCCCACGTCGGCCAAAAGGCACAGCAGACCCACCACGATGCAGCCGAAGCCTATCCACGACCCGCACGCCGCCTCCCGGCGGTAGCGATCCTTCCCGATCAGGCACAAGATCCCGGACAGCGCAAGAAGCCCTGCTCCCCCGCCACCCATAAACAGGTCGATCACCACGGTGACCTCCCAGTCGGACTGCATGAACCCCATCGCTATCACCTCCTTGGCTCGTCGCCAGCCGTGCGCAGAAACGCCCCTTCGAGCGCCAGGAACCCGCGTATGAGCAACGCCACCCCGCGGTACGCGTCCACACGCGCGCCGGCTTCCACCGCGTCGAGGAACGCGTCTGCCCACGGATCGACGAAACGCTCCTTGAACGCGCGCGCCTTTGCATATGCCGTCCGAGCAGCCGCTTCGTCTCCACATGCACGGGCATCCTCGGCCGCCTGGTGCAGTTCGGCCAAAAACTCCAGTTCATAGGCCATATGGTCGCATGGCTCGCGCTTTCCCTCGGGAATGGCAAACCCATGGCGCTTGAATTCGCGCTCCACGGCCAGCGCCGTCGGCCCGAACAGCGACCCCAAGTCAAGATACACCGACGACCACGGCGCAGCCAACAGCCTGCTCGGCCCCACGAACAACTTGTGGAAGTCGTCGCTCGCCTCTCGAACACGCGCCGCACGGTCGCCTTCGAGGAAGAACCCTTTGATCATGCGAGCGCCTTCGCGACATCGAGGATCGTTCATGACGAAGTCTTCCGCGTCATCCACGTCCAGTCCGCAGAAAAACGCGATCATCCCATCGCCGAACGGGAAACGCACAAGCCGCGCCGCCGTACGCGCCAAAGCGCCCAGCGCCGCTCCCGCATCTGCAGGCAGCACCGCCTTTGCGCGTCCGACCGCCGCCGAACCCGCGCTCGCGCTCGTATCCACGCCCAACGCCGCATCCGCACGCGCGCTAATCATGCGCTCGGCCATCGCCGCGCCCATCATTCCACCACCAGCACGGACGCGCCCGTCTCGCCGCCGACGCCCTGCGCCGCCAACTGGGCCGCCTGTTCGCGCAACTCCGACAGCGGACCCGCGTACAGCGCGTTGTAGAAGCAGGTGTGCGCGCATGCCGGCTCAAGCCCCATGGCGCGCCGGTCGCGGCAACCATCGCACTTGATCATCGTTCCATCGTCGTCGCGATACGACGGCACGCCGAACGGGCACGCGAAGAAGCAGTAATGACATCCGATGCACTTAGTGCGATCCACCGCCACGGTGCCATCCTCGTCGCTTTTCGAGATGGCCCCCGCCGGACACACGTTCATGCAGGCCGGCTCAGCGCAGTGCATACACGCCATCGACAAATGGGTGACCTTCGTGTCGGGAAACGTCCCCGTCTCATTCGTCATCACGATGCGCAGCCGAGGCCCCGGCGACTCCAGCCCGTTGCGATTCTTGCACGCCACTTCGCACGCTTTGCACGCCACGCAGTTCTTCGCGTTAACCAGAAATCCGAATTGATCCATGGCTCGCTCCCCCTTAGCCCTCGTACTTGTACAGCTTGCACAGCACCGCCGACTGCACGTTCTGGCCGCCGATGCTCGTGGTCACCTTGCCCCACTCGCCCACCGCGCCGGGATTCAGCTTGGACTGGTACTCGCGATCGAGTTGATCGAGCGAAAGCGAGTACGGATAGATGTTGTTCTGCAACGGCCCCCAGTGGCACGGCGGCACGATGGTGCCCGGCATGATGCGCTCGGATGCGATGAGCACGATGTTCTCCTGCTTGCCGTACTGCGATTCCACCGTCACGCGGTCGCCATCGGCCAGGCCCAAGGCGGCCGCGTCCTTCGGGTTGACCTCCACGCATGGCGCATCGGCGGTTTGGAACGCCTCGCGCAGCCAGCGCGACGCCGGGCCGCCGTCCTTGTCCTGGTTGAACGAGATGAACTGCCAGTGGCGATGCCCCTTTCCGCATGCCACCAGGTTGTAGCCCGCGCGCACCGCGTCGGACTCGTCCCAATTGCCGCTCTCGATGGGGTTGCCCTGCGCGTACCAACTGTCGTAGGGCTCCTCGGGTACGGGCAGCACGGGCAGCACGCCGCCGCTGCGCTCGGCCAGCCAATCGCAGCGGAACAAGATCTTGCCGTCACCTGGACAGTCGCCGCCCGCCGCCGTGGGGAAGAACAACTCGTCGGGGTCGACGCCCTCGGGTGCCTGGTCAGGATAATTCTTCGCTTTGAAGGGGATGAAGTCGTCAAGCCCGGCGTAGAAGGGGTTCGGCATGCCGCGAGGGTTATCGATCATCTTCTGGACGGTGCAGTCCTTCCATTCCGCGAACTCCTCGCGCCCCTCGGCGATGCGCTTGTCCAGCTCGGCGGTCAGCGTGTCGTTGTTGATGAACACCTTGAGGAAGTCCTCCTCGGTTTCCCACGGCCACGCTTTCGCCACATCGAGTCCCATGCGCTCGGCCAGCCGCCGCGACAGTTCCTTCAAAAACTGGAAGTCGCTCTTGGATTCGAACAAAGGCTCGATGGCCGGCTCGGTGATGACCTGCTCTTGCCAGTCGAGACGCCAGCAGTACATCTCGGCCCACGAGCAGATGGGGATGAGCAAATCGGCGTACGCCGAACCCGTCCAGTGCGCCAGACGGTTGAGCACCACCACGAGCGGTATCTGCTTGAGAGCCTCCCCCATCTGGGCGCCGTTGCCGCACGACGACGCAGGATTGTGGTTGCACATATACACGCGGTAGCCGTACGGGTCGCGGTTCACCAAGCGGCGCGAGCCGTCCCATGTGCCGTTGCTCGCCGTGGAAGGATCGCGATCCACCAGCGCCTCGCACAGGCCGGCGTGCGCAAAAGCCACCATCGTGCCAGGCCAATGCCAGTACAGCGCGCTCGACGGCTGCAGCGATGCCTCGGTGGAGAACCCGTCGCCCTTGTGGCCCACGTTGCCCGTCAGCCCGATGAGGCACAGAATGGCGCGCGAAGCCAGCCATCCGGAGTTCGACCGGTCGCCGCCGGTCTGATTGCCGCCACGTCCCACGCACAGAAGCGCGGGCTTGGTGGTGGCGTACAGGCGCGCCGCCTTGCGAATGCGGTCGGCAGGGCACCACGTGATCTTCTCCACCGTGTCGGGGTCGTAGCGCATGACCAACTCTTTGAACTCGTCGTAGCCGTAGGTGTGCTTCTCGATGAACTCCTTGTCCTCCAGCCCCTCGGTGATGATGACGTTGCACATGGCCAGCGCCAAGTAGGCATCGGTGCCGGGACGCACCGGCAGATACAGGTCGGCCTTCTCGCCCATCTCGGACATGCGCGGCTCCACCTGGATGAAGTACGCCCCGTGGTCGGTCATGGCCTTGCGGTAGGACTCGGCCCATTCGGTGGGCTTGGCCACCGCGTCGTTCTCGCCCCAGATGAGAATGAGCTTCGATTGATACGGATCCTCAAGCAGCGTGTGATACGAGTCGCCCATCGTGGCCTGCTCGCCCACCTGCAAATCCGAGAAGCACCCGCCAGGGCCGTACGTGGCGTCCATGTTCCAGATCTTGGTGAATGCGGAGTACTCCCCGCCCACCATGAAGTTGCCTTGGTGGTACTGGGTGAGCGAGCACGTGTGCGGTCCTTCCTCTTCGATGGCGCTCACGATGTTATCCACGAGGATGTCGTACGCCTCGTCCCAGCTGATGCGTTCGAACTCGCCCTCCACGCCCTTCTCGTTCGTGCGGCGCATGGGGTACTTGATGCGGTTCGGACTGTTGATGACCGACAGCCCCGACATGCCGCGCGGGCAGAGCGCACCGTGGTTCTCGGCCGCATCGCAGCCCTCGTAGTACACGATCGTGCCGTCCTTCACGTACGCCTGCCCCATGTGCAGCATGCCGCACACGTCGCCGCAGGTGCACAGCGTGGGCACGATCTTGTCTGCGCCGTAGGGCAACCCGTCGGAGAACGCCGCCGTCCGGTTGCCCACAAACCCGTCGGGCGCTTCGTCGGCCTCGGCCTCGTCCTTCGCGCAACCGGTCAACAACGACGCCCCTCCCATGGCCGCGCCACCCAAAGCCGCCGACCATTTGAGGAACGTGCGCCGTCCGATGCCGCCAGACGAACCCGTTTCGTGCTTCTTCGCCATATCCCCTGTCTCCTCTCTGCTCGTCTTGACTCGGCCCACCCGAACGTCGGACCTTGGGCATCAGGCTCGCATGCGCAACCGGACGCGGCATCGATCACAAGCACCTGTTCGTGCGTAAACAACATCGGTTCGAATATATGATTTTTGCGTTTCCGCAGGTAAAGTTCGTAGCAGCTCTGAACAGCATCCAAGCTTCAGCGCAAAATGTCGTATAGTGGATTCGGGACAGTCACAGGGGGCCATGGGCATGCAGAAAGCCGAAGCACTCGCTCGCAGCTGGAAGGAAGCATTCGCATCCGTCAACGCGCCGTTCGTGTTCGGCTTCGCCGCCGCGCTCGCATGGATGTCCACGTTCTACTCGACCGCGTCGGCCGATGGCGGAATCGCTCCCGTTACAGGCTCGGCCACCTCCGATGCCTACCTAGCCTCGCTCGCCATCATATTCGTCGTCGACTTGGCGGCAGCCCTCGCTCCGCAGACCGCACTGCACGCCATCGGCCTCTTGGGCGCCTGGGGACCCAGCGCGGCAATGGCAACGGGCACGCTCATGCTGGCCGGATCAAGCTTGGCCGGTCTCGACCTGCCGGCACTTTCGCTCGGAGGCATCCTGCTTGCGGGAGCGGCATCCGCGCTCTTCCTGCTCCGCTGGGCGCTGACATTCGGCGCCATGCCCGTACGCGCCATGTTCCCTTCGCTCATCCTCGCCTACATCCTCTCAAGCGGAATCAACGTCATCATGCCGCTCTCGAACGCGTACACGGTGGCAGGCGTGTCCTTCGTCCTTCCCTTCGTCTCTCTCGTCTGCCTAAAGCAAGGGGAACGGCATTTGGAGCGAGGATGGTTCGACCGCTACCGCATCGAACGAAAGGGCGCATCGGCACAGCGGGCCGGGACTACGCGCATAAAGGACGCACAGACGGAAGCCACACGTCAAGAAACTGCCCAGACGGAAACCACGCGCAAGGAAACGTTTCCCACGGGCATGCTTGCGCGGCTTTGCACAGCGTTCGTCGTGTGGGCTTTCGTCAACCGGATGCTCCGCGGAGAGTACGAGGCCGTCATCGGCTACGAATCGTCGGCTTCGTTCGCCGTGGCCCATGCGCTGGCCACCATCGCTATCACCGTCATCATCGCAAGCATCATGTGCCTGTTCCTCGCGAGGCCCAAGCGCTTCCGATTCGAGCACGTCTACCGGGTGTTCTTCCTCTTCTCGCTCATGGGAACCGTCATGCTGCCCATGGCCGACGGCCGGGCGAGCGCCCTTCTCGCCTACGCGTGCAACACCGCCGGTTATCAGATCTTTTGCATGTTCATGTGGGTCATCATCGCCGCTTCGTGCCACAACTACGTCCGAAGCGCCACGCGTTTCTTCGGCATCACAGGAGGGTCGTGGTCGCTTGGCGCCATCGGCGGAACGTTGCTTGGCACCCTGCCCACCCTCGGACAAGCGCGGCCTTCGGACGCCATGAGCTCCGCGTTCGTGATGGCGGCCGTCATGGCCCTCGCGCTCTGCTACACGCTCGCGTTCACCGAGCGCGATGCGGGGCTGCTTGCCGACATCATCCCCTCCAAGCACAAAACCCCGTTCAAAGACGCGTGCCGCTCCATCGGAGAACGCGCCGGGCTCACGCCCCGCGAACTGGAAGTCATGACGCTCATCGCGCAGGGGCGCAACTCCACCTACATCCAAGAGAAGCTCTTCCTCTCCCGCAGCACCGTCCAGACGCACCGCATGCACCTCTACCAAAAGCTCGGCATCCACACCAAAGAAGAGCTGCTCGACCTCCTCGAGCGCGAGCGAACCGCCCTGCGCAACCGATGAGCGAGAAGAGGGAAGGGCGCGCGACGCACGTCCGTTGGCACCCTGAAATGTTTCCTGCGCCTGCGCCCGCGCCCAACGCCCGCAACGATAAGCGGCATGGGGCCCGCCCCCGCCCATTTCCACGCGTCCCCGACCGCCCGTCTCCGCTTTGCCGTATTCGCATCCGCCACCGAACCCCGCAGCGCCCTTCCACCTCGCGCCCCTCCGCGCCAGAAAATGCCGGGTCTCGTGGCGGGTTTTGACGGAAAACCATTATTGGCTCCGGCGTTTTGATCGCCCATGCGGCAAGAGTTTCGCATATCCCCTGGTCGGCAACGCCCGCCTTGCGACACGCGGCGGGCAAAACGCGGATTTCCGTCAAAACCCGCCACGAGACCCGGATTCGCCCGCCTCCGAGCACAAATCCGGTCTCGTCCCTCTGCTACGAGACCCGGATTCATCCCCTCCACCACGAATCCCAGCCTCGCCCGCCCCTCCCCGAACGCAACCCACCCGCTCCACGCAGCAGGAAGCAGACGGGCTCTTTCGTCTCGCCGCCCCTACCCCGTCACCAGCAGCAATCCGCCGATGCACAGGATGAGCACGTACGTGAACTTCAAGAACCTCTCCTGACTGATACGTTTCTGCAGCTTGCTGCCCAATACCGTGGCAACAACGGCCAACGGAATGCAAAGCGCCACCACCTGCAGCACGTCCCCCGTGTAATGCCCCTGTCGAAACGCGATGACGGCGTAAAGGAAGTTGAGGACAGTCCACACGGCAGAAAGCGTGATGCGGAACTGCTGGCGGTCGCGCAGCTTCTGCACCGCGTAGATGACGAGCAGCGCGCCTCCCGACACGAACATGCCCTGGACGAGGCCCGCCAGCGCCAGCACGACCCACAGCGCCCATTCGGGCAGAAACCTCGTCTGCGGGCGCAGCAGGTTCTTCGCGCCGATGGCCACGAGCACGGCTCCGTACAGCTTCAACAGCACGTGCAGCGGCATGACCGTGTCCAGCCAGATGCCCGCAAACATGAACACCGCCATCACTGAGAGCATCTTCCCCAGCTCCCGCCAGTTCACGCTCTTCAGGTTCGTCACCGCAAGCAAACCGCACGCAAAGAACCCCATCGCATTGAGCACGGCCACCGTGGACTCCAACCCCAGAAGCGTCGTGCCCACCGGCATGGCGAAGATGTTGCCAGCGAATCCCGTGATGGCCTGCACGGTGTAGGCGAAGAAGAACGCCGCCAAGAAAAGCGCTTTTTCCATTGTGTTGCAATCCTGTTCTACGCGATTAGCGTATCAGTGTAGCATCGATATCCCGCACCGCAAAACAGTCTGCGAAGCCTTTCGTCGCCGATACCCGCGAACGACGCTTCCCGCGCGCATGCGAAAGCGGCTTCGGCCGCAGCCCAGCCCCCTCAGGGCCCTAATGCCTCCCAACGTCCCCAATGCCTTCCAGCACTCCCCTTCGGCACCTCTGGCTCTTTTCAGTCGGCGTAACGCTCGATGTAGTCGAGCGCATCCTGTCGCGAATGGAAGTTCGTCTTTCCGTAAATGCGCTTGATGTACGTATGCACCGTGCCAGGAGACAGGAACATCTCCTCAGCGATTTTCTCCTGCGTGTAGCCAAGCAGGTACAGCGCCAACACCTCCGTCTCGCGGCCGGACAGCAAGAACCGCTCCTGCATACGGCCCGCATGGCTCTGCGCGATGGCCAGCCTCATGGCAGTGGAGGTGTCAGGCGGCTCCTCCACACCGAACACGCGCTCAACAGCGCGCCCCATCGGTTTCTCGCACGCCTCCGATCCCTGCGCGACAGCAGATGTCCGAGGCAGACGCAGATGCAGATACCAAGCGCATGCCAGCAAAAGCGTCGCCGCAACAGCCGCCGTCGCCGCAGACGAATCGACGCCGCCGAACACCACCGGCATCACCACATTCGTCAGCGAGCGCGGCAACAGAAACGCTATCAACCCGCCAGCCACATAATAGTAGGGATCCTGCCGCCCATGCCCGATGAACGCAAGCGCCACATACCACGTGTACGCCAGAAGCAAGACGTCCAGCACATACGTGAACGCAAGCCCCACATCCAATCGGTCGGGGAAGAACCCGCACAGAACAAGGGCCAAGGCGGCCAGTCCTTGCATGACAAGCCAGATGCCGGTAGACATCGCGTCGCTGCGCCTGTCAAGCGTTGCACACAGAAAAGCCGAGGCCATCGCCAAGGTCAATACGAAGTACACCACAATAGTGAACGTCGTATAGGGAATGGGCGTGCCAAAGGGGAACACCCTGATCACGGCTTTCGCCAGTGAGAGAATCCAGATGCCCACCGCGGTGACGACGAGCAGCCGCTTGTCATCCGCAAGCATGCGCGCCAGACCGAAGTACCCAGACGCTGAAACGCAAGCCGTCTCGCCTCCCTCCCTAGAGGCATCAATGGGAGCGGGGTGGCTCTTCGTCCAAAACAGCAACGCCGCCTGAGCGACACCCAACGCTCCCAGCATGGCGTACACCGCTCCATAAGGCATGAACGCCGCCGCACAAATGAACGGAGCGCTAACAACGACGGCGCCGAACACCACGATGGCCGCCACCATCGCCGACACCCCATTGGCGCATCTGAGCCAATACCCAAGCGACCCCAAAGCCCCCACATCCATTACCGAAGTCGCAAGGATGCGAGCCGCGTCGGTGCCCGCATAGACCGGATCCAGCAACCCCAACATGGCTGCGGATAAAACCTGCGCGAAGACGCACGCCGTAGCACCTGCAGTCGCCACCTCGGAGCGAAGGGGCTTCTCGCGCCGAAACAGCACCAGCATGAACAGCGCCATCAACGCAAGCGCCGCGAACACAGGCGCATTGCCCCGCAAGGCATCTTCGAAATGGGCCGTGCTCTCATTGAATGACACATTAAAGCACGCGTTGGAGAACGCAAGCCCCAGCACAACGGGGAGAGAAGCGCGCGCAACCCGCCCTATCTCCCTTTGCGACGCAGACAACCTGAAGAGGAGAGATCCCTTGCTCGGCTCGGATCCCCGCCGAGTATCCGAGCCGGCATCGCCAATGCATCGGCGCCCCTTCGTCGATGTTGAATCCGCCATGGCCGCACCCCCTCGTCAGCCTTGTGCGACCCATAACGCCGTCCACCCCGGCCATCCGCCATTCGAACGCGTCGCGCACCACATCTCACGTCGGCATCGTCACCTTGTGTCCCATGTTACACCCGCAGGCTCCTAAAAATTGTACCCTTTTTCAGGGTAAGTTCCCAGAAGACGCGCTTCGTACCGGGGAAGAGGGTACGAAGCAACCCACTCGCAGCCTCACAATGAAGTCCGCGCACGGCTGCAGTGCGCACGGCTCGGGCGGATTCCGCATCGAACCCGCCCGGAGCCGCCACCAGAAGAAACCGAGCAAGAAGAGGAGATCGGTATGGTGAAAACGGCAGTTTCGCGACGGGGGTTCCTCGCCGCGAGCGCGGGCGCCGCGATGCTCGCCTCCGCAGGAGGAGCGATCGCAACGGGAGGACCGCTCGCATCCGGTCAAGCGTTTGCCGCAGGAGGGTCATGGGGAAGCGCAGACGTCGAAGAGGAGCGCATCACCACGCTGTGCGCGGGATGCGGCAACTTCTGCGGCATGGCCGTGTACGTGCAGAACGGCACCATCGTGCGCGCTCAAGGTCTGAAAGAGCATCCGCATACGGGAGGCTATCTGTGCGGACGCGGGCAGGGCTATGTGAAGGTGCCCTACACCGAGAACCGCGTGCGCACGCCGCTCAAGGCAGACGGCTCCGGCGGCTTCCAGGAAGTCTCATGGGACGAGGCGCTTTCCGACATCGCTCAGCACATGCAGGAGGCGGGCCCGCAAAGCACGGGCTGGTTCCAAGACGGCCGCGGCACCGACAGCTACTACACCAAGCGCCTCATGAGCGCCTTCGGCTCCGCGAACTACTACGACGAAAGCGCGCTCGCCGACATCGACATCTCCACCGTCATCCCCACGGTCATGGGAGCCTACCCCGCGCCGAGCGCAGGCAAATCGAGGTGCATCGTGCTGCTGGACAAGTCATCCTACGAGGGTGTCCGTCCACATGAGATCGAGGAGATCATCAAGGCGCGCGAGAACGGGGGCACTGTGTACGTGGTCGATCCGCGCCTGTGCTCCTTCGGCGCGCTCGCGTCCGAATGGGTGCCCATCAAGCCAGGAACCGAGCTGGCGTTCCTCTTGGGCGTCTCGTGCTTCCTCGTGGAAAACGGGCTGCACGACCAGACGTTCGTCGAAGCGAACGGCAACGGGTTCGACGACTACGCCCGAGCCATCGCCCAGTACACCCCCGCGTGGGCAAGCGAGAAGACCGGCATCGCCGCCGAGAAGATCGAAGAGATCGCCCGCGCGCTCGCCGAGGCCGCGCCGCATTGCTACGTCGATCTGCAGTGGGCGGGCACGCTCGGGTCGGGCTATGCCAACAGCGCCGAGCAGATCCGCGCGCTTCTGCTCCTGAACGCGCTGCTCGGAAACTTCAACCAGGAAGGCGGCCTCATCTTTCCCACCTCGCCGTGGCTGGGCGACGATGCGCTCGACCAGACGGTGTTCGTCCCCACCGGGCAGCCCGCCGCACCGACCGCCGGGGAAGGCGATTTCGCGCTCTCGCGCTCCACAAGCTGCCAGGCCGGCCTGCGCGCGGGACTGCAAGCTGCGGTGCTCTGCGAGTGCGACCCCGTAAGCGACTGGCCCGACGCCGCAGGAACGGCCGAGGCGTTCGACGCCATCCCGTTCAAGGCGGTCATCGCCACCGAGCTCACCCCCGCCGCGAAGCGCGCGGACTACGTGCTGCCCGCCCTCACCTTCCTCGAGCGCCCCGGCATCGTGGGCACCGCCACCTCGGTCACGTCCATGGCGACGCTGCGCAACCAGGTTATCGAGCCAGTGGCGCCCGATGCGAAGGCCGTCTACGAGATCGTCACCGACCTGGCCGGCCATCTGGGCCTGAGCGAGTACTTCGCGTTCACGCTCGACGACTACAATGAAGCGCTCTGCGCGGCCTACGGCGTGTCCTACGACGAGCTGCGGCGCGCGAGCGTCGCGGAGCTTCCCGGCTGCACCCTCCAGTACGGCTCGATGCCCTTCATGATGTCGGCGTCGGGCAAGGTGGAGTTCTCCTGCGACGCCTTCGCTGCCGCCGGACGCAGCGCCACGCCCGAGTGGGTGGAGCCCGCCGTGCAGCCCTCCGATGGGAAGCTGCGCCTTATCACGGGCGACCAGTTCACCCAGGTGCGCACGTACACGCTGGCCGCCGAGGGCTTGCGGAAAGACGCCGTCGACAACGGCCTCGATCGCCTCTGGGTGAACCCCCAGACAGCCGAACCTCTCGGCATCGCCGATGGCGACCGCGTCAGGGTGACCTCCGACACGGGCGAGACGGTGGCGACAGCGCGGGTGACCGGGCAGATCCACCCCGATGCCGTGTACCTGCCGCCCCACTACAGCCGCGATGACCAGGGATTCTCCGCTCGTCTGCAAAACCTCATCCCCTGCCAGTACGAGCCGGGCACCGGCGCGGCCATGCTCAATGAAACGCTCGTGACTCTGCAGAAGGAAGGTGCGTGATCCCATGACGGCGTACGGAATGTTCATCAACGCGAAGGCGTGCGTGGGCTGCCATGCGTGCCGCCTCGCTTGCCAGAACCAAAACGGGTTGCCAGCCGACGTGTCGTTCATCACGTTCCACGAGCGTGAGACGGGCCAGTACCCCAACCTGCGCACTGAAACGACCCCCACGCAGTGCATGCAGTGCGACGACGCCCCCTGCGCTCAGGTGTGCCCCACCAAGGCCACGTGGCAGGACGCGGACGGCGGCGTGCACATGGACACGACCCGCTGCATCGGGTGCCGCTACTGCATGGCGGCGTGCCCCTACGGCGCACGCACGCTCGACCACGCCACGGGCATCGTCGACAAGTGCCGCTACTGCGTGGCCGGTGGCGACGAGACGTCCACCAACTGCGTGACCGCCTGTCCTGCCAACGTGCGCATCTGGGGCGACTTGGACGACCCCGATTCCGAGGTGGCCAAGGCCGTCGCCGCGCACAACGCACAGCCGCTCGCCCCGAACCTGTCCCATGCCAAGTTCTACTACGTGAGGTGATGAAGCTATGTCCTTTGAACCCGTATGGGGCGCCCCCATTATCTGGTACCTGTTCCTCGCGGGACTGGGAGCCGGCGCGTTCGCCACGTCGGCCTTCCTTTCATGGCGGCATCCCGATGCGACCTCCATGCGCCGCACGGGCTACCTGATCGCCCCCATCGCCGTGGGCATCGGGCTTGTGCTGCTCATGCTCGACGCCGAGGCGGGCTTGCACGATCCGCTGCGCTTCGCCCTGCTGCTTTCCAACCCCCTGTCGGTCATGACCTGGGGCGTGGTGTTCCTGTCGCTGTTCATGCTGGCGGCGTTGGCGGCGCTCGTGCTCACCCTGGCGGGCCGCCGCGTGCCGAAGTGGGTCAATGTGGCGGGCCTTGCGCTGGCGGTGTGCGTGGCCATGTACACCGGCGCGCTTCTGGGCGTGTGCCGCCCTTACTCGCTGTGGAACAGCGCGCTTCTGCCCATCCTGTTCCTCGTGTCGGCGTTCTCGAGCGGCGCGGCCTCGGTGCTGCTCGCCTCGGTGGGATTCCACGCCGAGGAGTTCAACCGCGTGGGCGTGCTCAAGAAGTTCCATTTCTGTCTGCCGATTGCCGAGTTGCTGCTTCTAGCATCGCTCCTGTTCGTGACCGGCTACGTGTCCGACGCAGGGTGGCAGACGGTGACGTCCCTCGTTGCGGGCGAATACGCGCTGGTGTTCTGGCTCGGGCTTGTAGGGTTCGGCCTCGTGCTGCCCACGGCTTTGGAGACGTGGCTTCTGTTCGTCAGCCCCAAGGAGTTTGAAGAGAGCCGCAAGGCCCACCTCGTGAGCGCCCTGTCGGACGTCGGCGTGGTGGTGGGTGGCTTCCTGCTGCGCTACCTCGTGGTGATGGCCGCCGCCCCCGTGGCGTTCGTTTAGCGCTCAAGCCCGAAGCTGCGCGCTTTCACGTATCCGGCGGGGCCCCTGCATGCGCAGTGGCCCCGCTTGCGTTCTGCCTTGAAAACCGGCTCGCGCCCCGTTCGCATCGCGCTGCTCCCGCGCATCGCCGGCAGATCTTCTCAAACGCCAAGGGTGCCTCGCTCGCAAGCAACGCGCCAGACGGCGCACGCCGCCCCTTACAACTACTTGGCGGCAAGCGCCTTGCCGATCATGCGCGCAAACGTCACCGAACGTCCGCAGCAGTTGCCCGTGGACATGTTCGGGTACGTGCCCGCATAATACGACCCGGAATCCACGCCGGTCACGTACAGGCCCTCGATAGCCTCGCCCGCCTCGTTGACGGCTTGGAAGCTCTCGTTGATGGTGATGCCGTCAAGCGTGCACAGCATGTAGCCCGAGGTGCGCACTCCGTAGAAGGGCGCTTTGCGCACAGGCGACAAGCGGAACGCCTCTTTGCCGAAATCGGGATCCACCTGGTTGTCGTAGTTCTCGTTCTGGCGCTCGACCGTCTTCTTGAGGTTGTCGGCGGGAATGCCCAGCCCCTCCGCCAGCTCCTCGATGGTGTCGGCCTTCACGATGTAGCCCTGCTCGAGCAGCCCGTCGTTGAGCCCCTTCACCGCTTCGAGCGTCATGTTCGTGGGCGCCCCGTTCTCGAAGGGATACACACGTGCGCAGCCGTGGATGTCGAACTGCTCCAAATACGTCTCGTAATCCGAATCCCAGATGTCCACCACTGTGTGGTGAGGCTGCGTGAGCGCCGCGTTCAGGATGTAGTCGTACGGACCGGACTCGTTGGCGAAGCGCTCGCCGTTGAGGTTCACCTTGAGCCACGGATTCGAACCCATCCAGAACAGCGAGCCCGTGGTCTGCGAGCCGCCAAACTCGTCGGGCTTCACGGCAACGCGGTCGAACACCATGGCCGTATGCACCTCGTCCATGTGCGCGCCCGCCCACAGGCACGCCTTGATGCCGTCGCCCGTGGTGCCGTCGATGGCGATGGACAGCGAGTATTTGTCGAGCGTCTGGGGTTGCAGCGCCTTCAGCATGTCCTCGTTGCGCGCGTAGCCGCCCGTGCACACCACGACGCCTTTGCCGGCGTTGATCTTGACGTAGCCTTCGGAGCCCTTCGCGATGGCCCCGGTCACCTTGCCGTCTTCGTGCAACAGCTTCACGAGAGGCGTGGTGAAGCGGAAGTCCACGCCCACGCTTTCAGCGTAGTCACCCAAGACGATCTTGCCGTTCACCACGTCCTTGAGGCCGGCGAACTCGGCATCGGCCGGCCAGCTGGGAATGTGGCCGGTTGCCCAGTGCTTGCAGACCGAAGGTTTGGCATTGTTCGCAGCCTCGAAGAACAGCTCGAAGCCAGCCTCCTCCAGACGATCCTGATACCAGTCGATGGCCTCGCCGGAGTTCTGCGCCCACAAGTGGTACAGGCGCGGGTTGCAGTATCCGTTCGCGTAACGCACGAGATCGTTGCATATCTCGTTCTCGTCGATCTCGCAGCCCGCCTCCCTCTGCAAGCGGCTGTTGATCGAGCCGAGGTTGTCGCGCACGCCGCCACCGATGGCGCCCTTCTCAAGGCAGACGACCTTCGCGCCCTCCTCGGCAGCCGCGCATGCGGCGAACAAGCCCGACGTGCCCGCCCCGCACACGAGCACCTCGGTGTCCACCGTCTCAACGATCTCGTCCTCGGGAATCTCGGGCTCCTCACCCAGCCAGCCGTTCGCTGCCGCAGCGGCCTCGTCCTCCTTCGAAGGCGCAGCTTGCGGCGCACATCCCGCCAACCCCGCGCCCGCAAGCGCAGCGGCTGCGGCACCCAATCCCAAAAATGTGCGGCGGCTCAGCCCCTTGCCCTCTTTCGTCATGGCGTTCCCCTTCCTTTCGAACTCGCGCTTCCAAACTCTTCGAATTCCTCCAAGACGCTTGAATCCCTTTGGTTTCCAGCGCCAAAGCGGCCAAGCGCATCGACCGCATCGCCTTCAACCTTACGGGCGGCGCGCTCGAAAATCGTCATGCCGCCCGAGTGAAACGCCTCATACGAGTCGGGTGATTTTGCCCTCCGCGCCTTCCCGCGCGAACAGCTCCTGATAGAATAGCCTCCTAGTCATCGCACGATGCGATCCGGGGAGGGGATGTCAGCATCATGGCCGCCGCGTTCGTCATACCGCGCGGAACGGGAACGCGGACACGGGCGCACGACGCGCCCCCGTCTGCCCATCCTGCGCGTTTTCTTGCATGCACGTTTGCGCTCATGGGATCGTTTGTCAGCTACTGGCTGCTGAACTACAGCGCGTTTCCCCTGTTCGATCATGTGTATCTGCAAACACGCGAAGCCAGCGCCATCGTCGGCGGCCTCGCCCTCACGGCGCTTGCGTTCGCGTCGTACTGGCACCCGCGCCCGTTCACAAGCCGCAGGCTTTTCATGGCGGCGACATCCACGATGATCGTAGGGTCGATCATCGTGATCGCGGGCATGTGCGGACAGCTGTCTGCCGTGCTCGTCTGCGGCGCAGCGCTCGTCACCGTGGGGGCAGGGCTTGCGAACATCATCGTGGGCATTGGCTGCGTCGGCCTCGGCATGCGCCGCCTCGGCATCGGCGTCACGCTCGCCTATGTGCTGGCCTACGCACTGCGCGGCGCGTTCGCCGCGCTGCCCGAAGCCGCCAACCTCACCTTGTTTTGCGTCGTCCCCCTCGCCACGGTGATCGTCATCGCGCCGTACGCGCGCCCCCTGCTCAATCAGGTGTACGCGGAAGGCTCGCCCGCGCAGGCTGCGGTCACAGCTCCGTCGTCGTTTTTGCCGTTCGGTCACCAGCTGTTCGTCACTCTTCTGCTGTTCCGCTTCATCTACGGCTACACGCTCACGTTCGGTGAAGTGGAGCGCGTGCCGCTGCTAGCGCTCGGCGCGTTGGTGCCGCTCGCGCTGGTGCTGGGATACGTGATGCTCAGCCGCAGGGATTTCTCGCCCGACGCGTTCTTTCAGCTGTCCATCCTGTGTTCGGTGGCGGGATTTCTCGTGCTGTCCATCGCCACGGTGAAGAGCACGCTGATCAGCACGCTCTTATCATGCGGCACGGGGTTCTTCGAGATCCTCATGTACTTCGTGCTCATCGCGCTGGGAGCGAAGAACACGGTGAACGCGCTGCCGATGCTGGCCTGGGGCAATGCCATGGCGTCTTGGGGCACGCTGCTGGGCGCCAACTTCGGACGGTTCACGAACGAGATGACGGCCGACACCACCACAACGTCCCTTATAGCGGCCTGCATCGTGTTCGGCATCGTAACGTACGTGGTGCTCGTGCAGAAATCGTTCAGCTTCTCGCACACCATCCAAGGAATCAAGCCGCTTGCGTCGCTCGTATCGTCAAGTGCGGGCGACAGCCCGCTGTCCCCCATCGCCGACCGGTGCGTGGCCATCGGCACGGTCGCCGGACTCACCGACCGCGAGCAGGAGATCTTCGAGTACCTGGCGCGTGGGCGCAACGTCCGCTTTATCCAAGACGAGCTCACCGTATCGTACAACACGGTGAAAACCCATGTCAGCCACATCTACGCGAAGCTCGACGTGCACTCCCACCAGGAGTTGATCGACCTGGTGGAACGCACGTCCTCGCGCGCCTCGTAAACCGCGGCACGCGAAAGCCCGTCTTCGCCCGAAACGCGCTCCTCGACCAACTCCGAACGTACATTCCGAGTGAAAGCGGGCATTGGGTCAACGGCGGCTCCGGCCCATGGAAGAGCCGGAGCCGCCAGCCGCCACGTGCTATTCGCCGCCATCCCCCAGCGCCTCGGCGGCCTCGTCGATGCAGCGCAGAGCGTTCAAGCTGCGCGGATAGCCGATGTAGGGCAGGCACTGCGACACCACTTTGATCAAAAACGCCCGATCGTTGCCCACGCGCATGTTCGCCTTGGCATGGCTGACCGCCTGCGGCTCGCAGCCGCCCTGAGCGATGAGGAGGCAGAACGTGACCATCTCGCGCTGCGCGTCATCCAAGCCCGTGCGCGTGTAGTAGTCGCCGAAGCAGTTCTCGGCCAGCCAACGGTTGATGTGGCGCGTCTCCTCAGGCCCCGACTGGTGGAAATCGGCCATCTGCGGCCCGAAGATGTCCACCTGCTTCCGCGCGCCAGCCTCAAGGCGCGTCTCTTCGGTCGTGGTGGCCTGCCCTTCAAGTGGCAGCTCCACCAAACGATGCTCCAACAGCTCGTTCACCGCGTACAGAAACGGCAGCATGCGACCCATTCCCACATACGGCGTGGCCTGGTAGACGACCTCTTTCACCTCGACCGGCGTGACGCCCAAATTGAACGCGCCTTTCACCATGGCCTTGAACATATCGACCGCCTGAGAGCCCACAAGCGATGCCAGGATGGCCATCATGCGCGTGCGGTCGTCCAGATCGTCGCTGTAGGGGACTTCGCCGAACGCAAAGCTGTCCATGCGCTCGACGAACTCGGGATCGGTTTCCATCAGCGGGGAGTCGAACCCGGGGAACAAGCGGCTTCGATATTCTCTCGCCCGGTCGGCGTTGCTCTGACTCATCTCTGTGCTCCTTCTCTCGTACATTCACGATATTGCAAAACATCCTACTACGCGCAGGCAACCCCTCGTCAACTGATACCAGGAAAGAACCATAAGCCGACGAGCAGACGTTCCTCCCGTCTCTGGCAACCCGCGCGAACAATCGAGCGCCCCGCCCTTGGCGGCACGCCGACGTCCCCTCCCGCTCCGACGACGAGCAAAGCCCCGCTCGACCGCAACGCTCGCACAGGCAATCGGACGCCCCTCTCCTAACAGCAAGCAGACGCCCCGCCCCAACGGCCCGCACGCCTCCACCGCTCCCCGTCCCCTAGGGCCCGCACGCCGCACCTCTGCCGTCCCATGTTAAGCCAGAATTGGCAGAGGCCGGGTCGGTTCGCCGAGTACCGAGCGAGGCCCCGCCAGCGTTTCGGAGGGCCCCGCCCATTGGCAGCAAGGGCCTTACGAAGTGTCCGACCCGAGGAAGGTCGGCTCTATATTGGAAGAACATAAGTCAGCCAGGTCTCGAACCGGGGCCCCTCTAGGCGGACGCAGCGATCCGCCCCAGCCTCTGTCAACGACGACCAAGCATAGATCGGCGAAGTCCGCTGTTAAACCAAAATTGACACAAGCCCGCATTCGCCGAATCGTCCCTTTGAAGCCTCCGATCAGGTGCCTCAGGGGGGCTTCCCGCTTGCCGGCTGGAACCTCCAAAGCGATGGCAGAGCCTTGCGCGACAAGCCGACTTGGCCCATGTTAATCCTGGTTTAACAGCGGACGGCGAAGGTGATAGCACGAAATGACGGTTAAGAACGATTTTTAGGTCGAGCCAGATTTTGCGACCTGGTGTTTCTCTGAAAACGGCTTCGAATGGAACGAAAAAATCGTTCTTAACCGTCATTTCGTGCTAAAGAGGCACCCGGCCTATGTCAAACCAAGATTGATATAGGCCAGATCGGCCTGGCGGGCAGGGCTCCGCGGGCACCGCAGGAGGTCCCGCCCGGCCGGGCGGGAAGGGGACTTCCCAAGCGCCCGGTCGGGGGAAGTTCGGCCCGAGGCTGCAGAGCACGGGCTCGCGCCAACTCCGGTTTGGTAGAGGGAAGGGCCGCTTGTGGCAGAAAACCACCGAAATCAGAGGAACGGCGACGCGGCCCGACGCCGCTGGAAGGGGGACTTCGAGACCAGGCGTTTCCCCGGTGGGCAGGGAGGGCGCGGCCCCTCCCTCCCCCCTTCCCAATTCCAACGATTTTTCGCCACGGAAGCGCGTCACCCACGTCGAACCGCCGTCGGCAGAGGCCGGACCGGCCCGCCGAGCGCAGCGTGCCCCGGCGCTTCGGGAGGCCCCTTCCCACCTAACGGGCGAGGCCTCCTGCGGCACCGACGGGACCTTGCTCGGCAACCCGGCCTATGCCAATCCCGGTTTGACAGAGACGGGTCGGTTTCGTGGCGGGTTTTGACGGAAATCCATGGTCGCAAGGACGCTTTCCGCAAGAAAAAGCGTGGAGGATAGTCTGCGAACAGGTAAAACGTATTGAACCGATGCGAATGGTGAGACATCGGCCCTCGGCGACCGCGGTTTTCCGTCAAAACCCGCCACGAGCGCGCCGATCTCTGCCGGACCGACATCGACAGAGACGACACCCCCCCCCTGTCGATCCTAGCTTGACGGAGACGACATCCCCCTCTGCCGATCCTAGTTTGGCAGAGCGGTCGCCCGGATCGACCGCTTTTCGCCTCGGAAATGGCCGATTCAAGCGACAACGCAGAACGCAGGGCGACACAGAACTGCGCAACTCTCGCGTCAGCGACGCGCTTACGCCTCGCGCTCGATAAGATCCACCACCTCGTCGCGAGAATGCACGTCAAGCTTCTGGTAAATGGATTTGACGTGGTACTTCACCGTGTTCTCCGACACCACAAGCCTCTCCGATATGGACCGCACCGTCCGCCCCTGCCCCAGGTATTTCAAAATCTCAGACTCGCGCGGCGTCAGCCCGTACCCCTCGACGATCTCCTGGCACCGTTCCTCCAGCGCAGCCTGAGGCGTCGCCGTCGCAGGAGCCGGCTGAACCGCCTCCTCGCCCGAAAACGTCTTGTCCTTGAACAGAAACGTCGACACCATGGCCACCAGGTACACCGCCACCAGCGCCACCGCCGTTAGTTTGAGGTCGCCGATGCTGAACGCGTGGGCGTTCAGCATCCCCACCACCGTTCCGGCCAGCTGCGCTGCGTTCGTGCACACAAGCGAGCACGAGAACAGAAGCCCTGCGGGAAGCCGCGTGTCGCGCACCGTGCTTGCCGTCATGCACCACAAGATGATGCCGGCCACCAACGACCCCAGCTGAGCGCACGCGTTGGCAAGCCCTCCGGCACCGTCCCAGATCAACGGTAGAAGCAAAAATCCCGCTGCGGAAAGCGGCAGAGCCACCTTGTACACCGACCCTAAGCTTGGCTGGCTTTTCGCCACCAGCGCGGGCAGAAGCAGGATCAGGATGATCGCCCCTTGCGTGACGATCGACGTGTACTGGAACGTGGCCAGAGGTATGCTCTGCTGAATCGACACCTGAAGCATCAGCCCGCTCATGAACGACAGGATGGCCGTCCCCAAGATAGGACGCCATAACTGCAACAGCGCGCCCTTCAGAACCGGAGCCGAGCACTCCTCCTCGATGGGGCTGCGCATATCGAGGCATCGCTTGCAAAACGCCACGGACACGAAGAACAAAACCGCTCCCGCTGGGGCAATCGTCGATGTCGGCAAGAGCGCGACGAGCAGATAGAGCACCAGACTGAGCGCGTTGCTCAGCAGCACGAACAGATAGACGCGGCGTACATCGAGCGTTCCCGAAAACCGCGCCCACAAAAGCGTGACCAGCGCCCCGCCCGCTCCGTACAGCAAGCCGCCGAACATGAGCCACGGCAGAAGCGTCTCCGGCGGCACGAAGGAAGCGAACTCGAACGCCATCCTCGTAACCAAAAAGCCCACCGCCGCCACGCCCGCGCATAGAAACGCCGAAGCGAGGGTGGAGATGCGGCTGCGGCGACGCATGACGGCGATCATCGATGCATACACCAGCACACGGGCACCCACGGTGGCCACCTGAAACAAAGACTGGGCCGATAGGTCCGATCCGCCCATGGACACGAACATCGTCGGAGACTCGAACGACACGTATCCGAACACCAAGTACAGCGCGTAGCCGCTCATGAACACGGCATCGCGCATGCGCATGCCGACGAACAGCTCCTTCAAGCGTTCCATACAGCCCCCATCCCGTCCCATGACTGACCCCAGTGTAGCTTATACAAGCAAGAAAGTCACCGAATTGCCCCCCCCCGCAACAAAAAGCTACCCAATCACCAACTCTCCGGACGGTGACGGGCGCGACAGGGGCGCGGCAGGGGCGCGGGCGCGGCGGGGGCGCGGCAGCGCGACAGGCGCGCCCCTGCCGCGCCCCCGCCGCCCCATCGCATCTTCTCGACGGAACCACCCGGTTTAGGTAGGCTCTCATCGGCCAAAACGTTCAAAACTACCCGCGGGTGGGTGTGGCGTCCCCCTTCCCGAAGAGAGTAAGGTGCGAGACGTCGCAGCAAGCCGAGAGTCGCGCTACGAGGGAGGCGGCAACGCATCAGCGCGGTCGACGCGAAAACCGCGGGAACAAGCGCGCACCGCGTCGCAACGCCCCCGAAAACGCCATCGGATCGTCGCCGCGACGACAGCAGGAGAGGGAGCACCTCTGCTACACACAAGGGAAGGAGCATTTCATGAACAAGGGATTGAGCCGTCGCGCGTTCCTGGGCCTTGGTGCCACGGCAGCCGCTGCGGCAGGCGTGGCCGGCCTCGCAGGTTGCGCGCCGCAGCAAAGCGGCACCGCGAGCAGCGGCAGCAACAGCGCTGACGGAGCAGACTCCGGCGTCGCCCCCACCGAGTACACCCCCGATTTCCTGACGCCTCCGCCGGTTCCCACCGACGTCAAGGAGGAGAAGGACTGCGAAGTCCTCGTCATCGGCCTGGGCCTTGCCGGCACCGCCGCCGCCAAGGCGGCCGCCGAGGCTGGCAAGAAGGTCATCGTGCTCGAGAAGCAGCCCGAGGACGGCTACACCGTCATCTCCATGGCCGGCGACTTCGGCGTGGTGGGCTCGCAGATCCAGAAGGACCTCGGCATCGAGTGGGCGCCGAAGGAAGACATCATGAACGAGTACGTCAAAGAGACCGGCGGTCGCTGCGACACGTGGATGATGAGCTACTGGTACGATCACTCCGGCGAGGACTTCGACTGGTTCATCGAGGGCTCCGACTACGAGGTGCTCAAGTCCACCGCCGCCAACCGCGAGACGGACAAGCCGAACTTCATCCGCCCGAAGTGCTTCCCCAAGTTGGAAACGTACAACTACAAGGAAGAGCTGTACCCCTACTTCCACGGCACCATCACGGCGAACCCGAACATGCAGTGGTGCTGCCAGGCCGCGTGCGACGCCGCCAAGGCCGCCGGAGCCGAGATCATCTACGGCGCTGAAGGCGAACAGCTCTTCAAGGACGGCGAAGCCGTGGCGGGCGCCTACGCCAAGACGTCCGACGGCTACATCAAGATCAACGCCAAGGCCACCATCCTCTGCACCGGCGACTACGGCGCGAATCCGGAGATGCGCCACTACTACGCACCGTGGACCGAGGAGTTCCAGGGCGGCTACGACGACGGCCAAGGCCAGCTCATGGGCATCTGGGCCGGCGGTTGGATGGAGCTGGGCCCGCACGCGCCGATGACGCACCATATGGGCGGCGCTCTGGGTGTGGACAGCTTCCTGCAGCTGAACATGGAGGGCAAGCGCTTCATGAACGAGGACGTGC
>ERZ826396.1570-NODE-1570-length-23942-cov-5.676267_pt1 | contig 23942 bp, 17 predicted proteins | sample MGYA00519926_ERZ826396 | MGnify/ENA primary metagenome ERZ826396 (study PRJEB31778, sample SAMEA3449230) | human gut metagenome | biome: human gut; feature: human-associated habitat; material: faeces | place: United Kingdom | collected 2010/2012 ... | reverse complement strand
ACGATGACTCCATCGTGCTGCTGGAAAGTATGCAGGACGGTGTGCTGTACTCCAACATTCTGCTCAAGCTTGTATCTGAAATCGCTGAAACATGGCGGGTGGCTCCAGCTTGACGAGAATATCCCTTACACGGCGCAGATGATCGCCACCATTACCTGCCAGCAAATCGGCACTGTAGAGAGGGCCTTGCAAATCTTCCTGAAGTCGGGCCTTGTGGAAGTGCTGGATAGTGGCGCTTTTTACATGAGCAATATCGAACTGCTGATTGGCCAATTCTCAATTGAAGCCGAGTGAAAGTGGGTGGCGAGGATCTAAAACAAGGCTCTTTCAGCGCTCCGGATAAACAGCGAACATCTGTATGACATTCATCCATCAGATATAGGGTTAGGGAAAGAGAGAGGTAGAGAGAAGGGGTGCCCCGAAATGGGAGCACTGCTCGCGCCTATGGCCGTTACCAGAATGTTTTCTGGAAGGATGATGAAATGACAGACTTGCGGATCAGCTTTCCCACTGTATAAGACCCGTACATTGAAGACTTGTCCGAATATGTGGCTTCTACTGGTAAGTAGTAGCAGAGCCACGCCGACACCATCCGGCGATAGGCAAGTGAGGACGCCAGAAAAGAGGCCACGCCTGCTCGAAATAGGGATTACAGCGTATGCGAGGATGAAATCGTATGACCCCGATTACCGCAGAACTCCGGGGGCTGATCGACAAGGCAGTCGTCGGAGTGAAACTGGCTGGGGACAAATACATAGACTTGGCAGACGACCTCATTCACTGTAAGAAGTGCGGCGGCTAGCGGCAGACTGTTGTGCCGAGGTTTGGGAAACCCGACTACTTCATGCCTCGCTGTATCTGCCAGTGCCAGTGGGAGGTGGAGGAACAGCGCAAGACCGGACTACACCTTTGCTAATGACAACGGCTAAAATCTCCTGATGGGCAAGGCACGCGCCTATGTGGAGAACTGGAAGGAGGCATACAGGAACAACACCGGCCTGCTGCTGTTCGGGGATGTGGGAACCGGCAAGTCCTTTTTCGCCGGTTGTATCGCCAACGCCCTGCTTGACCGGGATGTGCCGGTGCTGATGACGAACTTTCCCACCATCCTGAACCGCCTGACGGGGATGTTCTCCGAGGACAGGGCCGACTTTATCGCCAGCTTTGACGAGTACGACCTGCTTATCATTGACGATTTGGGTGTGGAGCGCAGTACCGAGTATGCGATGGAGCAGATGTTTTTCGTCATTGACAGCCGCTACCGCAGCCGCAGGCCCATGATTATCACTACCAACCTGAAACTGGCCGAACTCAAGAGCCCGTCCTGGCCTATACCCGTATTTATGCCCGTATCCTGGAAGGATGCATCCCGCTCCTCTTTGCAGGGAAGAACTTCTGAAAGGAAAACACTGGGGCTACCAGACAGGCGGCAAAAGGTAAGCGCGAATAATTTTTTACTGGGCGGCGCAGCCCCGTCCGAAGAAAGGAGTGCCATGAGCGAAGAAACCCGTATCATGTAGAACGCAGACATCATTCCGGCGAGAGCGCCGGAGGATGCCCCTGAGCTTGTAAAAAAATCGGCAAGACCATCTACGAGGTGCGCGTCCACTTCAGCGATATCAGCGCTGAAACTATGAGCGACAAAATCAAGCATATACTCAAAAATAAGATACAGCAGATGAGGCCGGTTGATAAAGCCAACCGCCTTGCGCCAAACTGATGATGGTACACACCAAAACTATTAGCTAAGAAAGACATGAAAATGCTGTACGAAGAAACGGAATAGAAAGAGATTGAAAGGGTTTATGCGGCGTTTGCCGACTACATCTGGAAAAGCCTTTATCTAGAATTGGCCGAGATAATGCGGCGCTGGCACCCCCTTCCTTGGTAAGCGTCAAATAAGAACGTGTAGCGAAATTTTTAGAGTTTTCCTGTAAACTTAGGGTTAGAGTTTTTAGACGTTACTCCAAAAACTTTAAATCCAGAAAAAGGGAGAGAACTCATGGACATTCCTTCTTTAACCCCTGATAAGCAGGTAAAACTTCAATACTGGCTGGATGTGATCCGGCAATGCAGAGCCTCTGGGCTGACGAACCAGGCATGGTGTGAACAGCATAACATTTCTTTAAAAAGTTATTACTACTGGATTGCAAAGATCCGAAAGCTCGCCCTGGAGGATCTGCCCCGTAAGAGCCACGGAGTCCATCCACCCGCAGACCAGGCTACGCTTTTGCCGTATCCGGCCTCTGAGTTTGCAGAAATATCTCTTCCCATGAAACATACTGGCCGTTCGGATCCTGTAGCGGTACTCCACATCGGAACCATAACGGTTGAAATTTTTGCAGATACTTCCTGTGAGCTGCTGGCTGCGATCCTGAAAGCGGTGCGGCCATGCTAGGGGATATCTCCCGTGTGGAGAAAATCTATATCCGATGCGGCTACACCGATATGAGGAAGCAGTTGAATGGGCTGCTTGATATCATCCAGTATAACTTCAAACTGGACCCGTACAGCAACTCCTTATTCCTGTTCTGTGGAAAGCGGGCTGACCGGCTCAAAGCGGTCCATTATGAAGGGGACGGCTTCTGCCTTTTATACAAACGGTACGAAAACGGGCGACTCCAATGGCCGCGGACCGGAGAAGAAGCAAAACAGATATCAGAACAGCAGCTCCGCTGGCTTCTGGAAGGTTTGAATCCGGAACAGCCAAAAGCTGTTCAAAAATGGCTTCCACACAAGTAAGAGAAACCCTGAAAATCCTTAAAAATGCTGGGAAACCTGACCGTTTTATGGTATCATAAAAGTATCGGAACGGAAGGGTTTTCAGGTCATGCCAAACACGGAACAGGAGTACAAAGATTATATCAAAGAACTGGAACAGCAGATCCGGCTCCTGAAAGAGCAGGTTGATTTCCTGACCCGCAAACTTTATGGGACAAAATCTGAGAAGGCATCTACTCTCGAAATAGAGGGGCAGATGTCTCTTTTTGATGAGATCGAATCCTGCGCGGTTCCCGATTCACCCGAACCGGATCTTGTTGAAGTGGAAAGACATCTCCGTAAAAGGAAGTATGCCGGCCAGCGGGGGGAATTGGTCAAAAACATCCCCCACAGCAAGGTACTCCATACCATGGATGAAAGGGAACAGATCTGCGAAAAATGTGGAGGTCCCATGGTAAAAGTCGGGGAGGAGTTTGTCCGTACGGAGGTACAGTTTATTCCTGCAAAGCTGAAGGTGGTCGACCATTACCGGGAAACTTATGAATGCAGGTCCTGCCGCAAAAAAGGAACTCCTTATATGGAGAAAGCCCCAGTGCCCTATCCCCCTGTTATGCATTCCCTGGCGTCCGCGTCTACGCTTGCATGGCTCATCCATCAAAAGTTTGAATTAGGCATTCCACTGTACCGTCAGGAAAAAGAGTGGGAGGCTCTGGGATTGTGTTTAAGCAGGGCGACCATGTCAAACTGGCTTCTGGCCGTCTACCGGGATTGGCTCCAGCACATCGTCCATCGTCTCAGGCAGGAGCTTCTGAAACAGGGATATCTGCATATCGATGAAACCCATGTACAGGTACTGAAAGAACCTGGGCGGAAGAATACTTCCGATTCTTATATGTGGGTTTACTGCAGCATGAAGGGGGCGGAAAATCCTATCCGGTATTTTGAGTACCAGCCTGGACGGGGAGGAAAATATCCGGAAGCATTCCTGAAAGGATATGAGGGTTATATCCATACAGATGCTTATTCCGGATACAATGGGCTTACCGGAGTAAAACGATGCCTGTGCTATACCCATCTGCGCAGGGCTTTTGTAGATGCGCTCCCTAAGGATGTCCATACCCCTGAAGCATCAAAACCCGCAGAAGCAATCCTCCGGCTGAATAAACTTTTTGATATAGAGGCCGAACTGGAAGAGCTTTCTCCTGAGCAAAAGAAAAAAGAACGTCTTATCCGCGAGGGACCACTCCTCGAGGCTTTTTGGGCGTGGGCAGAAAAAAGTGCTGCTTCCGAACTGCCAAAGTCCAAACTTTCCAAAGCGTTTTATTATGCATTAAATAACCGTCAGGAATTCTTCAATTATCTGGAGGATGGGCATTGTTCGATCAGTAATTCGCTCGCAGAAAACTGCATCCGGCCATTCGTGATCGGAAGAAAGAACTGGCTGTTTGCAGGAAGTCCGAAAGGAGCCGCCGCAAGTGCGGGGATCTATACACTGGTTGAGACTGCCAAAGCAAATGGGCTTGCCCCAATGAAGTACCTGAAATATATCCTGGCGGACATGCCGGGAAGCGCCTTCCTGGAACATCCCGAATATCTGGATGATTACCTGCCCTGGAATCCCATAATAAAAGAACTATGTCAATAACCGTTGAGCTTTCAGTATAAAAGGTTGGCGGTTATTTTTCTATACACTGTTTTATTTGACGCTTACCTTCCTTGAACGGCTGCCGAAATACCGGCCTGTTTGTAAAAAGTCCTTGCTGGGAAAAGTAACCTCACCCGCCTGAGTGTCAGGAGCATGGAAGTGCTTCTGGCACTTTTTACTTAAGCTAAAGCCTTCTATTATTTCGATATTCTATTATCCACCAGATCAGTCCAAGTGCAAATAGAACGATAACAGCGATAAAGCTGTATTTGAATGGTACACCCAAATGGGCTTCTATGATATCAAGCGTTCCAATAGCACCTAGCAAAGAAATGATATACAGTAGAATATTCAAAATTGTGGAGTTTCTATTTTTTCTCAAGTCATTTTGAACAGAAAAATAGGATATTTTCAAGCGAAGAGCATCTGAATGCTTTTTGTATGATTCGCTTTCCTTCACATAATTTAATAGATTATGAGTTTCTATTGGAAGACTAGGTGAGCAAAATAGATTTTGCAAATATATATCGTTTCTGACTAGCTTGTGAATGTCATTTTCATTTTCAAGATTGGATATTAGAAAAACGTGGATATAAAGTTTTAATGCTTCCAATATGAGCGCTGGATACAAAACTGCATTGAACTGGTCGCAATCAAAATTGGAAATTACGCTGCAACTATTTTGCGGATAATACTCATATATTCCCACAGTGCTGATATCTTTGATTAAAGAAACAGGAGCTTTGGTGCCAATGAGTTTACAAAGGTAATCTGAAATATTTTCTATATTGTTAGAGAAAACTATTGTATCGTGAACAAACGAATACTCTTTTGGACAGAAACATTTATTTGTTAATTCCTGTGTGAAATTGGAAACGATTCCGCAGATAATTTCTGGAATTTTCGTGTCTGTATTTATAGGCTGTTCTTCATCAAAGAATTGATATTTCTCAACGAGTAATAGATTATAGTTTCCTGTCTTGGCACAGACATCATCTTTCTCAAGTGGTTTTCCGGTTTTGTAGTCTATGACTTCAAAAACAACAAATAAAACGCCGTTCATCATAAAGGCTCCAGCATCAATCTGATATATCTGACTATTTATCCAAACAAGGAAGGGGGATAGCCAAAAGGTAAAATTAATTTTGAAATAACGATCATCTACTAAAACTGATTGTGCGTGCCGAAGATTAATATAAAAGCCAGAATTTTTCACAAAAGGCATAGTATCACTATCATTATCAGTCACATCCTTTGGACTGAAAGAAAATGTGGTTCTCTGCTGTACATAATCATAATGAGCATTTACCTTCGCTTTCCCATCAACAGAAATAAAAACTTCATCAGTTGCAACAAACGAAAGGTGATACTTTTTTAGCAAAGGTTGTATTTTCATCTTTTTTGTGAGCGGAAATGACTGATGAATTTTCCTCAAAATCCAGTTTGATACTTTATAGTGAGTTGAATTATATGCGCTTATAAATAAAACTGTATCGTTCATTTGTAGTAACCTCCGGGAGAATTTATAAATTTATTATATAGTTAGATCATGTATACAACAAGCCTTCTGCAACAGCTGCCGCTGGTGCTTATTTTTTGCTATTCGATTAAAAAGTCCTTGCCAACTCGCTTCGGGGAAACCATAAGGGAGATCTCTCTGACATAAGCGGAAATATATTAGATATATTTCTAACATATAATTGACATATATACACCATGATGCTATCATCCATTATATATTAGATAAATATAAAATATATATTTCCTCTCAGCCTAAGATATGGAAATCAGCCGGAGGCAAAATGCCGTGCAGATAGGGCGGATGAAATCCGGGTGACTGAGAATGGAAGCAAAGGGAGAGGGCTGGACAATGCAGATATGGGAAAATTGCGGAAAAGACAGACCAGGAGCCGGACGGCAGATAAATCCGGAAAAGAACAGGCGAAATCCGGAAAAGAACAGACGAATTCCCTTTCGCCGGTATCTGTTTTCAAGAATGCTGAACCGTTTTGGGGACTCAATCGATGTGTTCCTGCTTAGCTGGCTGGTATACCAGCTCGGCGAATCGGCGGCCCTTTCCTCTTTGGCATTGGGGCTGAATTATGTGCCGACCATTCTGCTTCAGCCCTTTGCGGGCCCATGGGTGGATCGCGTATCCAAACGGAGGCTGCTTGCGTTGACGGATATGGGAAGGGCTCTGCTGGTGCTGTGCATCCTGATCCTCTATCTGTTGGGAAGGCTGAAGGTTCCGTTTCTTCTGGCGGGGACATTTCTGATTTCTGTATTGGAAGCATTCGGAAGCCCGGCTTCTTCCTCCATGTTGCCGCGGCTCCTTAAGAAGGAAGAATATGATGACGGAGCGTCCGAATATCAGGCGGGATGCAGGCTGACAGAACTGGCAGCTACGGGAATCGCGGGAGGGATGATCGCGGCCATGGGCAGTGCGGGCGCCTTGTTCGTGGATATGGCCTGTTTTATTGCAGCTGCAATTTTGGTCGCAACAATTCCCGTTCAGGAGGAAGGTGGAAGGGATTGCTCGTTTTCCTATCTGCGAAAGCTGCAGGAAGGGCTGTTGTTTTTGAAACGTTCCAGGCCCATGTGCCTGATTCTGGGCGCTGCCGCTTTTTTGAATGCTGCGCTCACGCCCTATCAGGCGTTTCAGGCAGTTCTTGTTCAAGAACTATATCAGAAAGGAAGTGTGACGCTTTCCCTGATGGGAAGCTGCATTTCCTTGGGAATGCTCTTTGGAGCAGTCGGGTATCCGATGCTGAATAAAGAAGGCGGGAGAGAGGAAATATTTGGCAGAAATTGGAGGCCAAGAGGCGGGGAAAAAGCGAGGGCAGAGAAGAAAGAAGCGAAGTTTGGAAAAGTAGCCGTTGACAGGTCTCTTTTGACCTGTGGTATACTAATGGGGAGTTTTTATCTGGTGCTGACGGGCCTGCAGCGGCTGAGGGAGGAAGAAGCGGCCTTTTTCATAATATTGGCTGCTGCCTGTCTGATATTCGGAATATCGGTGGGGATTGCGAACACTGCAATCTCCGCGCTGATGATGAAGACGGTTCCGGCAGAGTATATGGCCAGAGAATCGGCACTGATGAATGCGGGATGTACGGCTGCGGTGCCGTTTACGTCTTTTCTGATTTCTCCATTCGCTTCTGCATATGGAGTGGAACGCGTGCTGAATGGGATAGGAATCCTGACCGTTTTGATTACGGCTTGTCTGATGAAAAAGGGAACGCTGCACCAGTTGGAAGGGACGGAAAGAATGGAAGAGGGAAGAGGTAGCATATGGGAGGCGTAGGAATAGGGATTCGATTTGAAAAAGGCTGCGGCATGATAAGGGAAGCTTTGACGTTCCTGGAGGTCGCGGTGAATTACGAATCGATGGAAGTGCAGATGAGAAAAGCCCTTTCCAGGCTCGGGAAATCCGGCGCCGGGCTGCGGAAGGAAATCGCGCTGCAGAAGGCATTCCTTGATGCGGCTTTCTGTTATCCGGTCACAGTGCTTACAAGAAAATATTTTGAAAAGTACCGGGAGAGCGGATTGGGCTGCCTGGCACGGAATCTGGTATGGACGTTTGACGCGCAGGATGCGGAGTCTGTGGAAGAAATGAAAAAACGGATACGAGCGGCTGCTGTCAAATACCCATGGGAGTCGTTCCCGGATTTTTCTTCTTACACGGGAGTAGATCCGGAGTTGCCCCTGAAAGGAGGACGCTGCAGCTTTCTGGACAGTGTGCGGAAAGCTGGGATCGGAGAAAAATTTCAGGCGAGGCTGATTTTTGCCTTTCAGGATCTGGAAGGCAGCCTGGAGGAACTGGGAGAATTGCTGGAAGGCGCGCTGCAGATCCTGGAACCTTTCCGTAAGGAAATGGAGGCGGTGGCGGGTGAAAAAAGAGCATATTGGCAAAGCTATTTTGCAAAGCATACGATGGAAGATTTTTTCGCTCTCACCGGGATCTATGTGGATGAGAAGAATTACAGCCAGCTATTGCTTCGGTGGGAACTGGTGAACGGGATCCATATGTCATTAAAGATGGATGAGGATCAGGAGGCGGATACCCTGGAGATTCTCGTAGGAAGCCTGATGAATGAAGAGGTGATACGGGAATGGAAGAAGGGGGGAGAGAGGGCGGCATTGGCGCTGATGGCGGATCCGGTGAAGATGGACATTCTTCTGTATGTCAGTCAGACCCCTCATTTTGGCCGAGAGGTGGCGGAACATTTCGGACTGACCACAGCGACCATCTCTTATCATATGCAGGAATTGGTAAACGAAGGACTGATCAATGTCAGACAGCAGGGAAAGCGTCTGTATTACAGCCTGAATGGAGAACGGGTGAGGGAAGTGCTGGATCGGACAGCACAGCAGCTGCTGGGATGAGTATGAAGAAGTAAGATAAAGGAAAGGCCGCCGCAGGACGGCGGTGGAAACGGATATATGGTACAGAAGGAAAAGTTGGCGCAGTTCTATTACGGTCAGTACAAAGAATGCGCCGGAGTGCTGAAAAAGAAAAACAGGGACGGCCGGAAGAACTACGAGCAGAGGATAGATAACCTGTTGGAAGAGATGAAGGCGGTACGGACGGAACGGATATCCCAGCCGCATCTGGAAGAATACCACAGACAGATCAGGAATCTGTCTTATTTTGCGTTTCGGGAGGAGAACCGGTTTGCGATCATGAAGATCCGGGATCTGCTGCTGGAAGAGCTGGTGCGCCTGGATCTGGCCTGTATGAAGCCGGAGGAGCAGGAATTGATCACAGCCAAGTTCCTGGAATATCTGCGGGAAGAGAAACCCTATGAAATCTGTAAACGGACGTTGGGAAGGCTGGCCGCGAGTTATGCGGGAAGCGGGATACGAGGCCAGATCATCGATATGGTACCAGCCCAGCCGGAAACAGAATTTCCGCTCACCCGCCAGATGAAGCGGAAATTCATCCTGCATATCGGCCCCACCAACTGCGGCAAGACGTTCCAGGCCCTGGAACGCCTGAAGACGGCGTCCAACGGGGTATATCTTGGGCCGTTGCGTCTGTTGGCCCTGGAAGTATATGAGAAGATCAAAGAGGCACAGATCCCCTGTACCATGCTCACCGGGGAAGAGCGCATCTACGAGGAAAACAGCCGGATCATTTCCTCTACGGTTGAAATGCTGGACATAGATCAGGAATATGACGTGGCCGTGATCGATGAAGCGCAGATGATCGCGGATCCGGATCGCGGCCATTCCTGGACGCGGGCCATTCTGGGAGTCCGTTCCCCTGAGATACATGTTTGTATGAGCCCCTCTGCGGAACGGGTAATTCTCCATCTGATTTCCCTCTGCCAGGATGAGTGGGAGATCAGGCGCTATGAACGCAAGACGGCTCTGTGCTGTGAGGATCACCCCTTTTCCTTCCCGGAGGATGTGCAGGAAGGGGATGCACTGATCGTATTTACCAAGCGCGCTGTGCTGGATATCGCGGGACGGTTGGAACGAGGGGGCGTGCATGCCAGCGTCATCTATGGAAGTCTTCCGCCTGAGATCCGGCGCAGGCAGATCCAGCTGTTTTCCAGTCAGAAAACGAAAGTGGTGGTCTCCACGGATGCCATCGGCATGGGGCTGAACCTTCCGGTGAAACGGATCGTATTCATCCAGACAAAGAAGTTTGACGGCAACGGGGTGCGCCCCTTAAAGACTTCTGAAATCCGTCAGATCGCTGGCCGCGCGGGGCGGTTTGGGATCTATGACGTGGGGTATGTGACGGCCGTTGGGGAGGAAGGGCTTCAGTATATCCGGGAACGATTCTCGGAACCGGATCCGGAGATCACCTATGTGAGCCTGGGCTTCCCACAGGTGCTGCTGGATATGGATGAACCGCTGGATGCGGTGCTTAAGATCTGGAAATCGGTGGAAACGCAGCCGCCCTTTGAAAAAATCAGCATCGAAGAGGTGCTCTTTCTGTATGAAAAGGCGTACAGAGAGCGGAAGGAGATCGACGGATTTGAAGATAAGCACATGCTCTACCGCATGCTGACCTGTTCGATCGATATTAAAAACAGGGATATCGTAGATCTGTGGCTGTACTACTGCAAAACCTATACGGCGGATGTATCTCTCCATTTTCCGTCCCTGATGATGTGTACGGAAAATGGCCTCCTGAAATATGAAACCTTTTATAAGATGCTGGATCTGTATTATCAGTTTTCCGTCCGGCTGGGAAAAGAGATCGATGCGGACAGGCTGGATGCGGAGCGGGAGAAAACGGAAGAGACGATCATGCGGCATCTGTCCAGGGATAAAAGGGAATATATCCGCAAATGCCAATACTGCGGAACCCTGCTGCCGCTGGATGCACCCGGACGGATCTGCGATAAATGCCGGGCGCAGATGTATGAGAGACGGCCGCTGTTCGGCCGGCGCCGCAGGGCGGATAAGCCGGTCCGGCCGGAGGGAAAAACGGGCCAGGTACAGGCTGCGGAGCAGAAAAAGAAACCGCGCAGGAGAAGAAGAAGGCGCAAAAACGGAGGGGCGGGTACGGAACAACACGGAGGGAACGCAGGTTGAAAAGGGCTGTTTACAGCCCTTTTCATGCGGAAAGAAATCTTTTTGCCATTTTACTCATGGAATATCAGTCAGAAGGAAGGAAATAGAATGCAGGTTGTTGAAACATTTGGTCATTGTGTGGAGAAGTGGAGTGATGAGGATCCCAAAAAGGCGCGGATGCTGCTGCGGGCCGGATGGGCGGCGCAGCGGGCTAAATTCCGGTTTCTTCCCGATAAACGTCTGTTCCCGGCGGACAGGTATTTGGCGGGCCTCATGCTGGATACGATGCGCCGGCCGCTGAAACAGCCGGAGAAGTCGGCGATTGTGAGCATTTTCACTCCGTGCGAATTGCTGCAGGAAGTGGGACTCGCTCCCTACAATGTGGAGGGGCTTTCCTGCTATCTGAGCGCTTCGCGGGCGGAAGGCGGCTTTCTGCAGCAGGCGGAGGGCGACGGATTATCCGAGACGTTGTGCTCCTATCATAAGACGTTTATCGGAGCGGCGGAGAAGGGAGTGCTTCCCGCCCCGGCGTGCATTGTTTACACCAATCTGGTGTGTGACGCCAATCTTCTGTCTTTCCGCAGGCTGGCGGAACAGTACGGCGTCCCTCATTTTGCCATTGATGTCCCCTTTCATCAGACGCAGGAAAATGTGGCTTATGTGGCGGATCAGCTGCGCGATCTGGCGGCTTTTCTGCAAAAGCATACGGGCAGAACCATAGAGGAATCGCGCCTGAAGGAACGGCTGGGGCGCAGCCGCAGGACGCTTGAGAATTTCCGGGATTTCCAGAGGCAGCGAGCCGGGAAATATGTGCCTGCTGATCTGGTAACGCCCTTATATTGCGGGATGACCAACAATCTTCTTTTGGGAACGAGAGAAGAAGAGCGGTATACCCAGATGCTGCTGCGTGATATACAAAAGGCGCAGCCTGCCAGGGGAAAGCGCATTTACTGGATGCATACGCTCCCCTTCTGGTCCGATGCCGTGAAAAAGGAACTCTGCCTGACCGAAAACGCGCAGATTGTGGGCTGTGAACTGGCTCAGACGTTTGATATGGACTTCGACCCCGATAAACCTTATGAAGCGATGGCATTGAGGATGGTCTATCATGCGCTCAACGGCGGCGCGCTGCGCAGAATTGACAACGGAATCCGCCATGCCAAGGAAGCCGGAGCGGACGGCGTGGTCTGGTTTAATCATTGGGGATGTAAGCATACGCTTGGAATCGCCCAGCTGGCGAAGAAGAAGTTTGAAGAACAGAACCTCCCTCTGCTGATTCTGGATGGCGACGGCTGTGACAGAAGCCATGGAGGAGAGGGACAGACAGCCACAAGGCTCGGCGCATTTATGGAAATGCTGGGAAGCGAAGGGTGAAGCACAGGATATCTAAACCGGCAAATATACGCGCGCGCCAAGGCGCGTAGATGGGAGTGAAAATGAGAAACAAGACCTATTATGTATGCAAATATACGCCCATCGAACTGCTTGCAGCCTTTGGGGCGGAGTGTGAGAATCTCAATGAGATGCCAAAGGGATTCGATCTGGCGGAGCAGATCACACATCCCAATATCTGCGGATTCGGCAAGACGCTGCTGGAAGCGGTCATGAGCGGAAAGGTGAAAGAACTCGTATTGGTGAACTGCTGTGATACCATACGCAGTGTCTGTGATTTGCTGGAAGAGAGCGGAAAGCTGGATTTTTTGTATATGCTTGATATCCTGCATACGGACGGAAGCTGCAGCCGGGAGCGGACAGCGGCACAGCTTGTGGCGCTCGCAAAGGCATACGGCGCTTATAAGCAGACCTCTTTTGACGAAGAGGCATTCCGGCGGGCATTTCAGAAGCCGGAAGAGTGGAAAACACCGTATCTTACCGTCCTGGGCGCACGCATGGGAAAGGAACTGTTCGAGATGGCACAGGAGGCGATGCCTTATCCTGTGCGCAACGCGACCTGCGTGAACAACCGCAGCGTGGGAGACGAAACGCCTCCGGAAGGGTATGATTTTTCGAAATTAATGGAGTGGTATGCGGGACGGCTGCTCGGGCAGCTTCCCTGCATGCGCATGATGGATAATACCGGAAGGAAGCAGCTCTATAATGACCCGCAGCTGAAGGGGATCCTGTACCATACGGTCAAATTCTGCGATTTTTACAGCTTTGAATATGCGCAGATCAAGCAGCACGCGGGGGTTCCGATCCTGAAAATTGAGTCGGATTATACGGTTCAAAGCAGCGGGCAGCTCAAAACGCGGCTGGAAGCGTTTGCGGAAAGTCTTTCACAGGAACAAGGGCAGAGAAAGGAAAGAAAGATGGGCAAAGGATATTTCGCTGGAATTGACAGCGGTTCTACGAGCACAGATGTGGTGATACTGGATAAAGACAGGCAGATCGTTACCGGTATCGTCCTGCCTACAGGGGCCGGGGCAGCCATCGGCGCAGAGCGGGCCCTGCAGGAGGCGCTGAAAGAGGCAGGACTGGAAAGGGAGGACATCGACGCGCTGGTGACCACCGGTTATGGACGCACGGCGATTCAGGACGGCGATAAGAGCATCACCGAGATCACCTGCCATGCCCGCGGCGCTCATTACCTGGATCCGCAGGTGCGCACCGTGGTGGATATCGGAGGACAGGACAGTAAGGTGATCCGCATCGATGAAAACGGTGCGGTTGAGAACTTTGTGATGAATGATAAATGTGCGGCAGGTACAGGGCGGTTCCTGGAGATGATGGCCAGAACCATGGAAATGGATCTGGACAGGATGAGCCAGGCTGGCCTGACGTATGAGGAGGATATCACAATTTCCAGTATGTGCACGGTGTTCGCGGAATCAGAAGTGGTGTCCCTGATTGCGCAGAACAAGGCCACGGATGATATCGTCCATGGCCTGAACAAGGCGGTGGCCACCAAGACGGCGGCTCTGGTCAAGCGTGTGGGAGGAAAGGAAAAATATATGATGACCGGAGGCGTCTCCAAAAACAGGGGCTTGGTCCGTACATTGGAAGAAAAACTGGAAACCACGCTTGTCATCAGCGATAAGGCACAGTTGTGCGGCGCGCTGGGAGCGGCGCTGTTCGCCGCAGATATGGCGCAGTAGAGGGACACAGTGTTTTTCATACCCATCACCAAGAACTGCATCCTGTAGCGCCATAAGGGCCTCTATAGCTACATGAACAACCCCAAGGGGGAAGGCGCAAAGTTCCATCGATGGCGTGCTGCGAAAATTAGCGGCCGTCAGAGAACTGAAACGGGAAGGCGCAGGGAAGAACATCTGCTATTGCAAATTAAAATATTTTCCTTCATCCATCAGTCTTGCATTGCTATCTTGGAGACAGTTGTATGCGATCCCTTATCTATAGCTATCTTTAAAAATAATAGGATGCAAAAAACCACAAAATAAATGTTGATTTATGTGTGATTTGGGTATATGATAAGTACGGTCCTTGAAGAGATGAACAAGAAAACCTGATCGAAACAGCTGCAAATAAAAAATCGTTTTGGAAGTGAATGTGAGAAGAGAGGATGATAGGAATGAAAGTTTTGGATGCGAAGTTTGTTCAGGATTTTATTAAGATGGCGGATGATGGCTTCCATGAAGGATGGCATGAGAGAAACGGAGGAAATCTTTCTTATCGGATTAAGCCGGAGGAAGTGGAGAGCATCAGAAACCGCCTGAGCGAACATGGAGCCTGGACGCCGATCGGCGTGAAGGTTCCGGATTTGGCGGGGGAATTTTTCCTGGTGACCGGAACCGGCAAATATTTCCGAAACATCATCGTGGATCCCGAAGCCTGCATCACCATCATAGAGATTGACGGAGCAGGAGAAAACTACCGGATCCGCTGGGGACTTGTGGAAGGCGGAGGCCCTACCAGCGAACTTCCAACTCACCTTATGAATCATGAAGTGAAAAAAAGGGTGAGCGGCGGAAAACACAGGGTCATATACCATGCGCATACCACGAATGTAATCGCACTTACCTTTGTTCTGCCGCTTACAGATGAGGTATTCACCCGTGAACTTTGGGAGATGGCCACGGAGTGCCCGATCGTTTTCCCGGATGGAGTGGGCGTGATCGGATGGATGGTCCCGGGAGGAAGGGAAATCGCGCTGGAAACGGGAAAATTGATGGAAAAATATGACGCGGTTATCTGGGCGCATCATGGAATGTTCTGCTCCGGAGAAAATTTTGACCTTACTTTTGGCCTGATGCACACGATAGAGAAGTCGGCGGAGATTTTAATCAAGGTGTTGTCCATGAAGCCGGACAAACTCCAGACGATCACACCTGATAATTTCCGTGAGCTGGCAAAGGCTTTCCGTCTGGAACTGCCGGAACGGTTTCTGTATGAAAAGTAAAAGAAAATAGGCAAGCGACATAAAAAACTGCCGGCAGGTCTTTATCCGCCAGCAGTTTTATGTTACCTGCTTATCTGAATGGATGTTTTAATCTACAGATATTTCTATATAGGCCCCATCGTCATAGGGATCCGCCAGTACAAGAGTTTTATTGCCGGAAACAAAGAAATAAGACTTTTCATACTTTTCCGTAGGCTCGCCAAACAGCTGGGTCAGAGTCTGGGCATATTCGTCCAAATCAGCTTGTCCTAAGTTGATAACTGCCTGTTCTAATAAACCGGCACCTTCCTGATATAGATTAAAAGACAGGGAAACATCGGCGTTTTCTCCCAGAATCGGAAGTGTATAATCGCGTTCTAAAAGGATGCCTTCACTATTTTTCATTTCTTTTCCCTGGCCGAGAACCGCTGTTACTTCAGCGTCGGATTTTCCTACCAGATCAGTCAGTCCAATCAGATCTATGCTGGATTCAGAAGCAGTTTCCGTTCCTGCCCCAATTGCCTCTTCGGCGCCTGTATGCAGCTCCGCTGCAGTTTCAGAGACTGAAGAACTTAATTCAACGTTCTTCTGGGAAGTGTTTTGGCATCCGGACAGGGCCAGAAAGCAAAGGGACGCCAGCAGATACAAACGTAACTTCATATGTATTTTTCCTCCTATCAACAAAAGGGTTTAAATCTATCTGCAGACAGATTTTGCAATGATAAATAATCCCCCTAGCCGGACAAAGGCTTAACGGGTTTTGACAGTATATCATAAGACTTTTTTGAGAAAAAGATCATGATTTTAACTTTAAGGGATTCTTAAGAAAGATGAAAAGTTTGTAACCAAATGTTAAGACTTCAGAAAGGTATAGGTTTAATAGGATCAGCTTATGGTTCGGAATGATTTATTGCTTTTCAAAAGGGGTACAATAATACAATATTATTCCAGCGTGCCTGAATGATTATTCTGCAAACAATGATCGAAAGAAATTCAAAAATCATGGAACAGAGAGGAAAGGCATGATATAATGTCGTCAGACATTATACCGGCCCGGAGCGAAGCGGAGTGGCCATCTCCCCCGGAGAGGCCGTGTCCGCAGGACATGCATAATGTCGAAAGATAAGGGATCTTCTGTTTGACCACAGGATTCCGTTTTGGGAGGAAATGACTATGAAAAAGGGCGTTTTGTACGCGATTGTTGCAGTTGTGGCGGCGGTGGCAGCTTTTATTTACTATTATGTGACGCTTCCCGCCATCAACATTCACTCTTCGGGATTCTGGTTCTTCCTGATGGGGGCGATTGTGGCGGTTATGGCTGTCTATGCTGTCCGCAAGGTTGGAAAAGATATCTCCGCATCGGGAACCGCATCCTTTATGTTTTCCATACAGAAATATAAACCGCTGAAGTGGCTGGGAATTCTGCTGCTTCTGATTGTGGCCGTGTATGTGATCGGGGCTATCCTTTCTTCTCCCATCATTAATGCAAAACAGTATCAGCAGCTCCTTACGGTAGAATCCAGGAACTTTGCGGATGATATCAAAGAGGTGGATTACCGGACCATTCCCCTGCTGGATAAGGATTCGGCCGCTCTGCTCGGTGACCGGAAGATGGGCAGCCTGGTGGATATGGTATCCCAGTTTGAGGTGGCGGATGATTACACACAGATTAATTATAACGGCGTGCCGGTGCGGGTTACCCCTCTGGTCTATGCCAGCCCAATCAAATGGCTGACCAACCAGAAGAACGGAATCCCTGCCTATATCCGCATTGACATGACGACACAGGATACGGAATGCGTGATGCTGGAAGAAGGTATTAAATATTCCAAATCAGAATATTTCAACAGAAATCTCTACAGGCATCTGCGTTTCCATTATCCTACTTATATTTTCGGGGATCAGCTTTTCTTCGAGATAGATGATGAAGGAGTACCTTACTGGGTCTGCCCGGTGAAGAAATTCAATATCGGCCTGTTCGGAGGCGAGACCGTTGGAAGGGTAGTCCTGGTGAATGCGGTCACTGGAGAGTGCACGGATATGGCTGTGGAAGATGTCCCTCAATGGATTGACAAGGTTTATTCCGCAGAGCTGTTGATGCAGCTGTATGATTATTATGGAATGTATCAGCATGGATTCTTTAACAGTGTGCTGGGACAGAGGGACTGTTTGGTGACAACGGACGGGTACAATTATATTGCCCTGGATGATGATGTATGGGTTTATACGGGCGTTACCTCTGTAAATGGCGATCAGTCCAATGTGGGGTTTGTTCTCATGAACCAGCGCACCATGGAGACCAGATATTATGAAGTGGAAGGGGCGACGGAACTGTCCGCCATGTCTTCCGCAGAAGGACAGGTACAGAACCTGGGGTATAGGGCTTCCTTCCCGCTGCTCCTTAACATTGCGGATGAGCCCACCTATTTCATGGCCCTTAAGGATGATGCAGGCCTGGTGAAAAAATATGCGATGGTTAATGTGCAGAAGTATCAGTGGGTGGCGATCGGTGACACGATCCAGGAGTGCGAGAAGAACTATAACGAACTGCTGGCCACGAACGGGATTGTAAGCCAGAACCAGGGCAGCACGCAGGAGATATCCGGAACAATCGACCTGATCGCTTCTGTGGTCATAGAGGGAAATACCCATTATTATGTGGGGCTTGCGGGAAATGAAGCGCTCTTTGATGTGAACGTGACGGAGGATGAACTATATCAGATCGTCCGTTATAAAGAAGGCGATCAAATCACCCTTGTATATGAAGAAGGGTATGGATTGAACCCAGTAGCGGAGATAAAATAGTTACTGCTCAGCCAGGTCTGCGCATAAACTGCGCAGACCGTGCGAAAATGGCCCCGCAGAAAGCATCATGGCCGGATGCCGTCACAATGCAGACAAAGGATGAATTGTAACATAAAATAAACGAACTGTCAGGATAAATCTTGACAAACTGCTTTTACAACGCTACAATATGACCTAGTTTTATGGCAAAGTGGCGGGATGCCACAAAAAGGTATAAGAGAAAAGACGATGAAGAGGAAGAGTAAGAGGCAAGCGATGCAGAGAGCCGCCGGATGGTGCGAGGCGGTATCGTCCAACTCCCAACTGGCCTCGGAGTTCCCTTTGTGAAAGCAGAAGCGAGTAAGAAAGGGCGGGACGTCCCGTTACAGGCAGAATGAGTGCATGGAAGAGTCGGCTGCGCAAGCTGTTCGCTCTCCATGAAATAGAGTGGTACCACGGAAAGCAAGCCCTTTCGTCTCTATATGGATGAAAGGGCTTTTTATTTGTATCCGGCCATTCCAGACCTTTCGCGATGGCCGGGTGCCCGGCGTCGGTTTGGTTTTGCGCGGTCTGTGCCGGGCGCACATTTTTTTGTAACATAAGGATCGCGCGGAAGCGTGATACCCATTGTTTGACAGCCGCTTGTGCGGCAGAAAGAGGTAAAGATGGAAAAGGTTTACAATCCGAAAGAGATTGAAAGAAAGTGGCAGAAAATCTGGGAAGATGAAAATGCCTTCGCCGCGTTGGATGATTACAGCAAGCCGAAGTATTATGCGCTTGTGGAGTTCCCTTATCCTTCCGGTCAGGGGCTTCATGTGGGTCATCCCCGTCCATATACTGCGCTGGATATCGTGGCCAGAAAGCGCAGGATGGAAGGCTACAACGTGCTTTATCCCATGGGCTGGGATGCGTTTGGTCTTCCCACAGAGAACTATGCGATCAAGAACCACATTCATCCCAAGATCGTGACGAAGAACAACGTGCACCGTTTTAAGGAACAGCTGCAGTCCTTGGGATATTCCTTTGACTGGAATCGGGAAATCAATACGACCGATCCTAACTATTATAAATGGACGCAGTGGATCTTTTTGAAGCTTTTCAAGGCAGGATTGGCCTATAAGGCGGAGATGCCGATCAACTGGTGCACTTCCTGTAAGGTGGGCCTGGCCAACGAAGAGGTGGTAAACGGCGTCTGTGAGCGCTGCGGCTCTGAAGTCATCCGGAAGGTGAAGAGCCAGTGGATGCTGAAGATCACGGAATATGCGGATAAACTGATTGAAGGGTTGGATACCGTTGACTATATTGAACGGGTGAAGGTGTCCCAGAAGAATTGGATCGGCCGTTCTCAGGGTGCGGAAGTGGATTTTTGCCTGAAAGGAAAGGACGGCGCGGTAAAGGAAGAGAAGCTGCGCATCTATACCACTCGTCCGGATACTCTGTTCGGCGTGACCTACATGGTTATCTCTCCGGAGCATCCTTATATCGAGCAGTTTGCGGATGAGATCGGCAACATGGATGAGATCCGCGCCTATCAGGAGCAGGCTGCGAGAAAATCTGATTTTGAACGTTCCGAACTGGCGAAGGAGAAAACGGGCGTCCTCATCCAGGGACTGACCGCAGTTAATCCGGTGAACGATACACAGATCCCGATCTGGGTATCCGATTATGTGCTGATGAGTTATGGAACGGGTGCGATCATGGCTGTTCCGGCCCACGACGAGCGTGACTGGGAGTTCGCCAAGAAATTCAACATGCCCATCATTCAGGTGGTGGAAAGCAGCGAAGGGGCTGTGGATGTGAATGAGGCGGCCTTTACGGATGTGGCGACAGGAAAGTTGGTTAACTCAGGGTTCCTGAACGGCATGGAAGTGGCTGAAGCCAAAAAGGCGATCACCGCATTCCTGGAGGAAAAGGGGATCGGCACGCCGAAGAAGAACTACAAACTGCGTGACTGGGTATTCTCCAGACAGCGTTATTGGGGTGAACCGATTCCGATCATCCATTGCCCGAAGTGCGGCTATGTGCCGGTGCCTGAAGATCAGCTTCCGCTGGAACTTCCCGATGTGGAAAGCTATGTTCCTACGGATAACGGGGAATCCCCTCTGGCGGCGATGCGCAGCTGGGTGGAGACCACCTGCCCGAACTGCGGCGGCAAGGCGGAGCGGGAGACGGATACCATGCCACAGTGGGCAGGTTCTTCCTGGTATTTCCTGCGCTATACGGATCCGCATAATGATGAGGCCCTTGCCAGCCCGGAAGCGCTGCGGTACTGGCTGCCTGTGGACTGGTATAACGGCGGCATGGAGCATACGACCCTGCACCTTTTGTATTCCCGTTTCTGGCACAGATTCCTGTACGATCAGGGTGTGGTACCCTGTCCGGAACCGTACCAGAAGAGAACCTCTCACGGCATGATCCTGGGTGAGAACGGGGAAAAGATGAGTAAATCCCGTGGAAACGTGGTGAATCCGGACGATATTGTGAATGATTTCGGCGCGGATACCCTGCGTACCTATGAAATGTTCATTGGCGCCTTTGACTTAAGCGCCGCCTGGAGCCAGGAAGGAGTAAAGGGCTGCCGCAGGTTCTTGGAGCGTGTATGGAAGCTGCAGGAACTGGTGACGGATGAAGCCGGATATTCCAGCGCGCTTGAGACCAGGATGCACCAGACCATTAAGAAAGTTTCCAACGATTATGAAAATCTGAAGTACAATACAGGCATCGCAGCGCTGATGTCCCTGATCAATGATTTCTATAAGGCCGGAAAGGTGACGCGGGATGAATTCCGCACGCTGCTCATCCTGCTCAACCCGGTAGCTCCTCACATCACAGAGGAACTGTGGGAGATGCAGGGATATGGCGGCAGGCTGTATCAGACCGCATGGCCCGCATGGGATGAGGCGAAGACGGTGGAAGCCGAGATCGAAGTGGCCGTACAGGTGAACGGCAAGGTCCGCGCCACTGTGAAGCTGCCCGCTGATGTGGATAAGGAAACAGCGCTTGCGGCAGGAAAAGAAGCCGTAGCTGACAGACTTACCGGAAATATTGTCAAAGAGATCTATGTGCCTGGTAAAATTATCAATATCGTAGTAAAATAAAGACATAAAGCGGAGGTAAAAATAGCGTAAACAGCGAATTTGTTTACGCTATTTTTCACGAAGCGGAAAGGATGTCTGCGCAAACATTCTAAAATATTTTATCAGGGAGGATTTGGACATGAAAAAGGAAAGGGAATGGACTATATGTGGCTGGCGCTGACAGCATTTCTTGGCCTTGGCATGGAGGTGCTGCTTGCTTTTTTGATCGAGCCGTTCATCTATGGGAGACCGATGCAGGATTGGACGACGGGAGAGAGCATTCTCCATTGGATACTGACCTGCTGTATCTGGGGGCTGTTCGCATGGTATGTGATCAGACAGGCACGAAAGCAATGCGGCTTTGAACTGTTTGAAAAGACCGCTCCGATCAAAGTCTGGCAATGGGTTCTGGCCGCTGTATTCGCCGCAGTCTGCCTGATTTCCACCTGGATCGATTGGGGCGGCAGCAAGGTGCTGCAGGAATTTAGCCGGCTGGGAATGCCTAAATTCCTGTTTCAATATATCTATTATCTGTTTGAAGTGGCGCTCTTTATGCTGATTATCGTTTTCGGACAGAAAGCGTGCGAAGTCTGGTTCGGCAGGGAACAGATCCCCTACGGCGGGATCCTCGTCGCCCTCACCTGGGGGCTTGCGCACTGGGGAACGAAAGGTTCCCTGGCCGCAGGTCTATACAGCGCGTTCGGGGGCTTCTGTTTTGGTTCCGTCTATTTGCTTCTGAACCGAAAGGCTGTGCCGACTTATCTGGCATTATGCATCATGTTTATCGTGTGAGAAAGCAGCCAGCGCCTGTGTCATCCCCTGTATGGGAGGCGGTACAGGCGCTGGCTGTATTTTATTCTGAAAATAATAGCATACAATAAAAGTATAATAAATAATAGTATTTAAGCATTAGACATGTATGGGCTCATCTGTTACTGTAAGTGTGGAAGCATTTGTAATGGGTACAATTATTGGATGAAATATAATATGCTTAATTTAATTCTTAGGGAGAGAACAGGCATGGAACTTCGTACCCTTCGTTATTTTTTAACTGCGGCGGAGGAAGGAAACATTACAAAAGCAGCGGATATTCTGCATATCGCACAGCCTTCGTTAAGCCGTCAGATTATGGATCTGGAAAGGGAGTTGGGAACAACGCTGGTGATACGGGGGAAAAAGGGGCTCACCCTGACCGATGACGGTATCTTTTTCCGGCAGAGGGCAGAGGAGATCGTGGAACTGGCAGACCGACTGGAACAGAACTTTGTGGAACGAAACGCCGATATCAGCGGACTGATTTCAGTCGGGGCTACAGAAGCAGTGGGAGGCCGTCTGTTCGCCAGGCTGATTAAGGAATTTTCGGACAAATATCCTTTGGTCCGCTTCCTGCTTTATAATGAGATGGCGGACTATGTAAAAGACAAGCTTGATAAGGGGCTGTTGGATGTAGGCTTGCTGTTGGAACCGGTGGATACAGAAAAGTATGATTTCGTCCGCCTTTCTCAGAAAGAAATCTGAGGAGTATTGATGCGGAAGGATCATCCGCTGGCTGACAGAAAGTCAGTTGCACCAGAGGAAATTGCGCAATATCCTTTGATTTTACCATCAAGGGAGAAGGTACGGGCGGAGATATTGAACTGGATGAAGTGTGAGGAAAAGGATTTATATATTCCGCTGAGCTATACGTTGCTTTCAAATGCGGTCCTTCTGGTTGAGCAGGGGCTGGGATGCGCGTTTTGTCTGGACGGAGCGCTGGCTATTCACAGCAGCCCCGACCTGCAATTCATTCCGATCGTACCGGAACATACAACGCACAGTGTGCTGATCTGGAAAAAGAATCGTCTGTTCTCTCCAGCCGTCTCTCTTTTTATTCAGGAGATTAATATGCTTCGGTCAAAAATGGAGTAAAGCGGCAGAACTGCTGCTTCAAAAATAATCGGTGAAACATCGAATATAAAGATATGTTATTTCCCGAAACAATTGTTGCATGAGTCTTGTAGGGTAAGCAGTTGTTTCGGGAATTTTTTTATGTAAAGATCCGGAAAAGACAGTTAGCAGCCACTGTCTTTTTCAGGTTTTTCGGAAAAGGAATCCATGTTTTTTATGCATGGAAAACGATAAAAAACAGGCATTTTACACAAAAAAAGAATATCAATATAATGAGGGAGAAAACAGAACAACAGTGTATGAAAGCGACAGGCAAAAGCCCCAGGAAAGGAACAGAAAACAGTGAAAAAGATATTTGGTATGGTTCTTTTGTGCATGATGGTATTCACACTGGCTGCGTGTGGACAGTCTCAGGAGAGTGGGCCTTTGGCAGAGACGGAAAGCAGTTTAGCGACTGAAGCCGCAGCGACAACCGAGGAACAGACCGCGACGGAAACTGTGGAAGAAACTGTGGCGGAAACTGCCACGGAAGAGATTGCAGCAGAGGCTGGCACCTCGGAAAATAACACGGGAAATATTCTGATTGCCTATTTCTCCTGGTCCGGCAATACGGAAGCAGTAGCGGGAATGATTCAGGAAGAGGTGGGCGGCGACTTGTTTGAAATCGCGCCGGCGGAGCCGTATACGGAAGATTATGATGCTCTGCTGGAAATCGCACAGGCAGAACAGCAGGAAGAAGCCCGGCCGGAACTGGCCGGCCAGGTGGAAAACTGGGATAGCTATGATGTGATCTTTGTCGGCTACCCTAACTGGCTTGCGTACCATAAATTGATACAATGCACCCAAGTTGCGTGATTGGGTGCATTTCAAATTTACATATAAATTCCATGGTTTTGCTCCTGCAATTGGCAGGGGCTTTTTTAATGGGGCAAAAGAAAAGCACATCTTTCCCGTTGTGGGAGCG